>OCVV011321870.1_pt1 | contig 39511 bp, 69 predicted proteins | sample 1539721 | NCBI WGS metagenome assembly OCVV01 (sample SAMN02144230, study PRJEB22623) | gut metagenome | biome: sheep rumen | host: Ovis aries | place: New Zealand | reverse complement strand
GTGTCTGGCGATATACTTATTGAAAAAAGGTACGGTGCTATAAACGCAAATTCAACTTTTGCAGTTGCAGTACCTGTTAAGTCTGGCCAAAGATACAAAATTGTCTGCACTCGATGCACTCTCAATTGGGTGAGAATCTATTATTAAATAGCAATGTGGTAGTTGGTCCGACAGGACAGGCCCTAAGTGTTACTCTAAGCAATAACAGGTTTACCGCACCAAAATCAGGATGGGTATGCATAAGGGCCACTACCAATCAAAATGCGAACCCTGCTCCGCTACTTGAAGCAGCAGATAAAAATGGAAATATTATAACCGCAGCATGGGGAATAACTACAAGCGGTGCTTCATTAAGAGTATCCTTTCCCGTTAAGACCGGATTAGAGTATAGATTGATATTTACCAGATGCAGCTTCCATTCGGGACAACTTTTTAGTTAACTAGCAATAAGATGCATACTCCTTCTTATACTGCCGGGACAAAGTACTGCTACTGCTTTGGATATGTCACCACCAATTCCACAACAGTAAGATTATATGTGCCGTTCAATGTTGCTGAGAAGCTGACCAGGGTAACCATCACAAATGTGAAATCTGATGTCAGGACCACAGATGGGTCATATCTTGGTGGTTCTTTAAGTGCTGACATAACGCAGTATTTAACAGGCACTGAACTATTGAAGGACCAGGGACTTATTGGCCTGACATTCACTAAAAGTAATGGGTTCGGTCTGAAAAACAACACTGTGTTGGCCGGGGCGCTTAATCTGACGATGTCCTATACAACCAAATAAACAAAGGTAAAATAGCAATGTGGGAAAGGCTTTTCTCATGAGAGGTACTGTTCCAAATGGAACAAACCTAAACAATCTCAAAACCATAGGAATCCATCAGCTGTCGGCTAACTATTCCTACCAAAACCTGCCGAGCGGAGTAACATATGGAGTCTTCCTTGTGTTTTCATCAAGCCCTACAGGCTCAGTAATTCAAATTAACTTTACGACAAATCATATTTACTGGAGATTCTATGATGGTTCTTCGTGGAGGTCGTGGATAACAATCTAAATAGCAAGTCTGCCTATTCCTCTTATGAGTTATCAACACTTTTCACGAGGACTGACGGAGTTACTGGAGAAGTATCTGGAAAAATATCAAAAACGGGCAATACTGTAACAATAGCAGCCCAGATTGGACAGGTTAATATAACAAGCGGGTATAAAACGATAGGCAGGCTGACAAATTATAAACCATCTGCGAATCAGGTAAATACAGTAGGATTCCTTGGTGCAGGTACTGCACAAGGTGAACCCGTACGTATTTGCATTGAGACAACAGGAAACATTGTAGTATACAAGTCCACGACTGGAAACTCAACTCTGCGTTTTGTTGTAACATATGTCACAAACAGTATTTAAAATCCATATTTAACTCATTTCCGCATCCATGCTAAAGGCAGCATATTTCACAGTATGAGTCGAACAAAAATGCTGCACTCAAAAAAGACCACCCTTTCGGCCGGCCTGATGACGATATTGAAATCACTGTCATGCGATCAGTCTGTTGAAGCTGCTCTTCACGCTTTTATCCTTGACCTGTACATATTCCATAGTTGTTTCCGGCTTGACATGTCCGGCATAGTGCTGGATCTCCTGCAGGGGCATTCCTCTGGTGGAGAGATCTGTCAGCATCGTCCTACGGAAGATATGCGGATGTACATGGAGCCCTATCCTCCTGCCCAGATTCTTGAGCATATTCTGGATCGCCTGGATACCAAGGCGATCATAGGGCTTTTTGTTGCTGACGAACAGAGCTGGGTTATTATCCTTCCTCTGGCTCAAATAATTCTTGAGGTAGAATACAGCTTCAGAGGTAAGATAGACCTTCCTCTCTGCTTTGCCCTTCTGGCCGTAGATAACGATCTCCTTCTTGGCAAAATCCACATCATCTCTGTTGAGTGGTATGACTTCCCCGATCCGGCAGGCAGTAGAATATAAAAATTCCATCAGTGCCATGTCCCTCGGATTCTCGGAGATGTGCCTGAGACAGGCCCGCTCCTCTGTAGTCAGGACAGGTTTGATCTTTTTAGGAATCTTGATTTTCTTCAACCTTCTGCATGGGTTCCGGTTGACATATCCCTCATCCGTTGCCCAGGAGAAGAAAGCAGACAGGTACCTGCGGATCGTGTCCATGTAGGACAGAGACAGATGTCTTCCTTCTGCTTCGGCTTCTTCCCGGAAGATGGCCAGATAAAACCGGATGTCATCCGTCGTGATATCCCGGATCCGCTTGTTGATGCGTTCAAAGAACTGCGTCAGGCATCTGGTATACCCCATCAGAGTCCCCTCACTGCAATTCTCCAGTCTCTTTGTTGCCCTGTACCTTTTAAGGATCTTCTCATAGTGTCTTTCTGAAGTGACAAGGGCAGTGCACTCCCTTTCCACTCTCAGGCCATGCAGCTTGATGGCCAGTACCCTCTCCAGTTTCTGCAACTGGTCACCGGTCAGGTCTTCTGACATAGCTATCACGATGCTGTTGATGAGCTCTTCCTGCATAAAAAATCACCTCCGGGATAACTATACCCCAGAAGTGGCTGATACGTTAAATATGGAGTTGCCATTTATGATGATACCGCACCGCTTCGTATATATGCGAATCTAACACGGAACGTAGGATTTAATGAGGTGCTTCCAATATTTCTAACAGCCACTGCTGTAGCGGCTCCAGCATTATGAGCAACATAAGTAGGCGCAGCAAATGAAGAGCCTGAATTAAAGTAAACGATTCCGAGCACAGAATAGCCTGAAGGAGTAGCTAGACCAAAATTCTGCCCAGTGATATTAAGGGCACCGCCTTGTGCCAGAGAATAGGTGTAAGTGTACTCCTTGAATTTTATCAGTGAATCAAGATTGCTATTTAACTCCTCAATGCCATCCTCGATATTGTTCATATTTCCGGCAGAAAGTGGTGTTTCTCCTGATACCCAGTTCGTTCTTGTATAAGCCATAGTCATCTTCCTTTCTTAACAGCATAAGAGCTTGCCGGGAGTCACTACGACTCCGTCTGGTGTAAGGGATAAAAGGGTTTCAACAGTGTTCAGTACTGACCTTATCTCTATCCCCTCAGCCTCGATATTGATCGCCGAATACATGTTTGACAGGGACCGGTACTCTGATTCTGTCAGCTCCCGCCAATAGTAAGCCTGAGTGGTGTCCTGGTCAAAGATGTAGTACTTGTTTTCGTTCCTGCAGGCTGCAATGTCATGTAAATGCGCGGCATAATTATTGGTTCCACAGATAAGGGTATCGGAACAGTAGATATTCGTGTTACAGATCGGCCATATCCAGAACTCCTCCGCCGCGGGGTAGTTGTCCAGGGTCGGTGGGACATCCGTCTCATAGGCTGAGATGTCCTGACCGTTCGTCCATGCAGTCTTATTCGCTATGGATGATACCCACAGCTGGATCTGGTCAAAAAGCTGCTGGATCTGTGCAGCCTGTTCGGCAAGCCTGCTGATCTCGCTCGCGTTGGCCATTCCTGACTCCTGCGCCGATGTTATGCTCTCTTCCGCATCCATGCCGGATGTGAATGTCAGGGACTCGGCTTGGATATCCACCACCCCGTCCTTATACCACACATGGTTTCCTGTATTGGAGCCGACGCCGAAAGATGCCGCATTGGCGTTCTGCTCGAAGCCTATGAAAACACCCTCAGAGTTGTCATCTGCTGCCGCTTTGACAGAACGCAGGCGGCCAGTGAACTGAATGTCCTGGGCGAATAGGTTTGTTACATTAATCTGATCTGCTGTTACGGAATTTGCCACTAGGTTTGATCCGTCCAAGGCGCTCTGGTACTTGATGTCTTCCAGCTCCTGCGGGGTCAGACCCCCGGCTCCGTTGGCATTAAGAGCATAGTACATTCCGTCCGTACCGGTAAAGATGATCCTGTCAGCTACGATGGTGTGGGCAGTGATCAGGTCACCGTTTACCGTAACTGCATCCAACTCCCCTGTAATCTTACCGTCTACGATCTGGATATTGGTGACTACACCGAAATTGGTATACAGACTTTGTACTGCTGCAACAGAGATGTTGGCAAAATCTATCTTGGCATACCTTAAGTCTGCCTGTGCTGCAGTCAGCTTCCTTGCTATGAGGTTCTCAGCAAGTATTAAAGATACTGCCATCCGCTCAAGCCTCTGGCCCATCGGACCCACCGCAGCAGCATCCGAGGACGTGACTCCGGGTGTTGTCAGGGTACAGGTAAGACCTCCGTCATAATCCATGACCAAGTGTGTGCAGGGGAAAAAGTAGGTCTCCTCGTTTGAGTCCTCCAACTCCAATGCGTCCACAGGGTCTATCCTTGGATCTCCAAGGAATATCGCGCTGCCAGGACGGTAAGTATAATCAAGGACGTTCAGCTTCATCACAGCAAAGATGTCAGCCGTCATGTACGGGTTTGCGACAGTGAGATAGTCGCCGCCGCTCTCTGTAGATGCATCATAAGATACCGGGGCGATCGTCTCCCCGTCCGGGTTTTCCCCTCCATCACTCACTACGACTTTCAGTGTGCTGATCAGATGATCCTGCTCTGCTATGTTAAGGCTCAGGAACCGGTCCGGATGCAGTGTCATGGCGCTTTGTCTCGGATGCGCCGCAAGGACTACGTTCCCGGAGCGGTCCGCATAACAGAAACCTCCAACGAGTCCGGCTATATATCCCAGTGCTTCCTGACAGGTGATCGCATCCATTCTTTGGGATATAATCCCTGTGGTATCCTCATCACAAAGGATAGTGACCCCAGCCTGGTTCCCGATATCATTGAGTACTGACTGAATCGTTGCCGGGAAGCTTATCGTCGGACTGTAAATGATATTACATTTCGACCCAAGACGATCGGATGCTGTGACCTGGATCCGGTCCTTTGTCTTTGTGATATTGGACGGCATTGCTTCGAACACACCCATGGGGATATACTCCACTGTCTCATCATCAATGACAAGGCCTATCTCCGGAGTGAATTCCTGGCCGGTTATCTGCAGGTCGGTCTTTGCGACTGTTACTGTCACATAGGATATAAAAATGGAACCTATAGTAAACGCCTCAGCACCACAGGTTCCGAAGGTGAACTGCATGTTTTTTATCTCATCAGACACAATATCATGCGTGTCTGAAAAGGAGAGCCGTGCCCGGAACTCTCTGGACAGCTCTCCTATCTTCTCAACATAACTTTGTGATACATTATTATACACAGTCCACCTCCTACTGCTGGATCACGCTCACCTTGAGGGACTTGTAGTAGTAGACCCCGTCACCGATATACCCAAGGGATTCTTTCTCTATGTTTCCCCGGTATCCGGTGATCGTCGTGTCCGTACCATAATCCCGGAAGGTAATGGAGAAAAAGCCCCCGGGCATACAGGAAAAGATCGTGTTCGCCTGAGCGGCAGTGAGCATATTCCATGTGATATTGATGGTTTTCTTTTTTGCGATGACATCACCGATCATCTTTCCTGTCTCTGAGGATCTACCCGTATTTGCAGACCAGATGATCTCATCAGTCGTGCTTATCTCTGATGGTTCGGGTAGATTCGTGCTCCCGCATCTTATTGTAGCCATAACTCCTCCTTAAAAGATGATCTCACATTTACCCGTTGCTCTTGTGTTGCGGTTTACTCTGTTTACTACATTCTTCCGGATGTCATCACCGTCAAGATAGATCGGGTTGGCCATGATCATATTTAACAGGGTAACGACCTGGCGAAGAAGTGCCAGAGTCTCCGCACTGCTTCCGCCTGCCTGCATCATTCTAAGGATGTTCAGCATCTCGCTGATCTGTCCGGTCTCTTCCGCCCTGGTAGTAACCCTGGCCATGTCGAGACGGGGAGATCGTTCATTGGCAAGTCCTGAAGTTGCACGGAAGGTGATGTTGGATATCGCACTGTATATCTTCTGTCCGAAGTTCCCCATAACAGCACTGACTGCTTTGGAGACGCCGGATGCAACGGAAGCAACGATCTGGTTATTGTTCATGACTGCTGTATGGCCGCCAAGGGAACCAACCAACTCCGGGCCGGCCTCACGGGCAACGAATACCTGACCCTGTCCTGGGGAACCGCCGGATGCATAATTCTGTACCGGATACCAGTGGCCGCCTTTGTAAATACCGCCGGAAGCCTTTTTGCCGAAAAAACTTCCAATGAACTTAAAACCGGAAATTGTTTTTTTCTTAATGGCGTCAATAAAACCCACCAACTTTGCTTTAAAAGATATTATCCTTTTTGCTCCAGGTATAGACTGTATAAAACTATCCATCTTTGCTTTGAAGTTAATTACCTTTTTCTTGAGATCATCTCTCCAGGTCTCCATCTTAGCCTTAAAACCAATGACCTTTTTATTGAGATCATCTTTCCAGCTGGACATCTTAGCCTTGAAGTTGATAACTTTTTCCTTCAAGCTATCCCGCCAAGTTTTCATCTTGGCTTTAAAGTTGATGACCTTTTCCTTCAAGCTATCCTGCCAAGTTTTCATCTTAGCCTTGAAGTTGATAACCTTTTTCTTGAGCTCGTCTTTCCAGGTATTCATCTTAGCCTTAAAGTTGATGATTTTTTTCTTGAGCTCATCTTTCCAGGTATTCATCTTAGCCTGGAAGCTAATGATCTTATTATCCAGGTCTTCTTTCCAGCTAGCCACCTTGGCTGCAAAGCTAATGACTTTATCTTGTAAATTTTCATTCCAGCTGGTTATTTTAGCTTCAGCATTGACCTTAAGCTCCGCAGCCTTATCCTTGACAGTGTTCCAGGCTTCTTTTACCTTGTCTATGGCTCCGGCAGTTTTCTCTTTAACGCTGGCGGTGATCTCAGCCGCTTTGTCTTTAACGGTGTTCCAGGCTTCTTTTACCTTATCGATTGCGCCATCGACTTTTTCCTTTACGCTGGCTTCAAGTTCTGCCTTCTTGGTCTTGATGCCGTCCCATGCTTTTTTGAAGCCTTCGACGATTTTTTTGACCTTATCGAACGCCTTCAAAAAGGCGCCGCCAATGTATGCCCCTACCTTTTTCAGGACACCACCGACCTTGATCAGGAACTGCCCGAACTTGGTCTTTTTGATCTTGTCCCAGTTCTTCCAGATGAGCAGGGCCGCAGCGGCGATCGCTACGAATATCGCTGCGATCGGATGATGCACTATCACTCCGCCCAGCACCTTAAAAGCTGCGCCAATCTTACCGAGGATTCCTGCGATGTTTATCTTTGACAGCAGTGCTGGTATCTTTCCAAATGCCGATTTGATCAGCGATAACAGGCCTCCACCGCCTGTCACCTGTCCAAGAAGCGCCTCGCTGACCTTACCGGTGAAGCCCTTCTTCAACATGGCTTTGAGCTTTTCTTTGCCGATAAACTTCAGACCGGTTCCAAGGACTCCCAGCAAGGCAGGACCGAACTTCAGGCCAAGAGCTGCCAGCCCCACCTTCAGACCGGATGATCCTGCAAAACCCTTTAAGAGCCCTCCGAATACTGTGGCCATGGTAGACACGACCTTCTTAAAGATCGTCCCCCACTTGATATTCCCGAGGAAATCACCGATACCCTTGCCGAGTTTCTGCCAGTCGATCTTTTTGGCGGTCGTTTCTATAGTGCCGAGCAGCTTCAGAACGAAGTTGCTTAAGATCCTTCCGTTCTTTGCCCAATCCACACCATTGATAAAGGTGTTCACGCCGGCAGAGATCTTCTGGGAAATGGCTTTCCAGTTGACGTTCTTTGTAAAGGTAGCCATAGTCTGGAAGGCACCATTGATCCCTTTGTAGAGGGTCTTGCCGACCGTGACGAAATCTACCGTGCCAAAGAACCCGTTCACCGCTTTGGCAAAGGACAGGCCTATCTTTTTGTAGGGAAGGTCTGAAACCAATCCATACAGGAATCCCCACAGGGCATTGAACTTGTTGGCGAAGAACTGCCCTATGGCTGTCCAGTTGATCTCATCGAACAGTCCTCTGATGGCAAGAGCGACTTTCTTTCCAAGCTGAACCCAGTCTATTCCTGTAAGCAGCAGATTTAGGGTATTGACCAGAGTCATAATGCCGGCACCAAAGAGTCTGCCAAGGAGTTTCCAGTCAAACTTCTTCACCCATTCATTGAAGGCCTGCGTGAAGGCATGGATAAATGCATTGACCTTTGGTCCCACCTTCCCCCAGTTGATGACGTCATAAAGCTTTTTCATGCCCTTGTTCATCATCTGGGCAATGGTAGCGCCAAGGCCTTTCCAGTCTTTTTTCTTGAAACAGTCAAAGATCTTCTTGGCCCATTTATTGATCTTTTCCTCTGGAACCTTCAGGGAATCTCCAAGGCCGAAGTCTCCTCCGTCTCCAAGGTCACCCACAGACCCTGCCCCTCCTGGTGAACCGGGGCTGCCTGAGCTGCCGGGACTTCCGGATTTTCCCGCAGATTCATTCTTTGTCACCTTGTTGATCTGGTCAAAGCCCATGATGCTCCGGAGCTTTTTCGAAGCATCTTTGGCGGCCTTGACCGTTTTGTTGCCCGCCTTCTTGGCAGATTTACTGATCTTGTCACCGGCGGCAGCAGCATTGCCGCCCATTACTTGGGCTGCGTTACTGGTGGTTTTCTGGGCTTTTGTCGCGTTTTTGATCGTATTCCCGGCTGATTTCTGGGTCTTAAATCCGAGTTTTGCAAAGGATCCTGTGAATGAAGCCAGCATCTTGGCCAGGACCTGCAGTCTCATGATAAGAGCATTGATCCAGCGGATAGCCGGCATGATCATGTTCATGATCCCTTTGCCCAGGGTCTCCATCAAATCACCGAAGTTGTTCTTCAGCTGGGCTACAGCACCGTAGGGGGTATTAGCCAGGGCCTGGTTCATGTTGCCGACATTGTTGGTGATGACCTGGGCAAGAGTCGCAGCCCGCTGTTCCTCATTGCCGTACTTGATCATCTGTTCCTCAGCTTCGGAAAAGGTAATGCCGACACGGGTAAGGGCCCCGGTATTCCCCTGCATGACCTTACCCATCAGGTTGCCGATATTGACCAGGTCACCGGCGGAAGCGTTAACACCATTCTGCTGTACGGCCAGATTGTTCATGGCCGGTATGAGAGTCTCAAGGGCCTTCTGTGAGTTCAGGAAGGTAGCCAGCTGCTGGGCACCCGCCATCTGAACCTCATCGCCAACCACGCCCAGTTCCTGCTGGGAGGCAGTGAGCTTTTTGATGGAGTTCACCATGCCCTCTGTCGCCTTCATACGCTGGCTCATGACGGTGGAGAGTTTTGTTTCAGCCAGAGTCTGGGCTTCCGCTGCAGCAACGCACTGGCGGCTGAAATTGACCAGCTTGGTGACAGCGAACGCGCTGCCGAGTGCTATGCCCAGTTTCTTGGCCGACGCAGTCATCCGGTTGATCTGCGATGTGCCCGAGGACAGGGAGCTGGCAAGGCTTGACCCTGCTCTCCTTGCGATGCCGTTCAGCCTGTTAAGCTGTGTTTTAAACCCTTCCTGGTTTAATGCCAGTTCCAGGGCTATTCTGCCCGCACTTACTTCTGATGGCATTCTGTTTCACCTGCCTTTGGTTTATTTAAGAGGGGCATCGACACAAGGCACTACCTGTCCCTATTATTTCCAAGTCTAATCTCAAATATCTTCCTGCACTGTCTTCCCTGACAGCGCACGTACACTCCCCGGCTCACTGCGTCCGGGCTGTAATGTATCTTCTGCCTGTGCCCGCAAAACGGGCACTTCACCTTCTGTTTCATCTTTTCCGCCTCCAGCCATACTGATGAAGGCCTGTTTCATGCTCTCCAGGAACGATGCTGTCTCGTTGACGGTCTTTCTGGCAGCGTTTTTCGCACTCCATTCCGCTCGCATCCGGCGCATCTCCGGAGTAAAATGCTTCAAGGTCTCCTCGTCTTTTTCTGACCTTATGGCAACAGCCCGTCCAAGGGATGTTTCCGGCCCGATGCCTGCCAGGAGATCCTTAAACTCCGCCCAGGACATCTCCTTGAAATCAGGAGAGTACAGACGGATCCCGTACTGGTCTGCAAACGACGATACGACAAGGTCCCAGTCTTCTAGGAGATCGTAGTATCGTTCACCGCTTCCCCCTGGTCCGTTTCCTCCCCGGTGATCAGATTGATGGCAGTCTCGACGACGACGGAATAATCTGCCAGATTCAGCTTGAGGGCGTCGAGCTTTTTCTTCCCTTCTTTCGTAAAGATGAGTTCAGCCATCTTTACAATATTCGATGCGTTCGCTGTTTCGTCATCCCCGAGCATATCCATGATCTTCAGCATGGTCACAGCATCATCATTGACCGCGATCTCCGTGTCGCGGATCACGATGACCGGGTTTTTATCAAAGCTGAGTTTGTCTGTAATATTAATGATCTTTGCCATCTTTTAAGCCTCCATAAATGATGAGGAGACCAGCCCGAAAGCCGGTCTCCCTGGTCTGTTTTGTATCTGACTCTTATCAGCCTGCAGGAGTAACGGTTGGTTTACCGTTGCTCATAACCTCGAACTCAAGAGGTGCGACAGCTGTAGAGTCTCCGGCACCGATATTCGTCACGTTGATGACTGCTCCGTTTAATGTCACAACGGTGCCGTCCGGGAATGTCCACTGGAAGTCTGCCTCGGCATTTCTGCCGTTCTTCCAGGCCAGGCCTGCAACGAAATCGTTACCGGTGTCTCCTACGTTCCTCTTGGCCGTTACGGAGATCGCAACTGCTTTGGCAGTCAGCAATCTTCTGACCCATCCCTCGGAATCAAATGGGGTCCACTCCTCAACACCATTGTCAAAGGACACACTGAACGTCTCACAGTCGGCGATTGCGGCGTAGGAAGCAGTGCTTGTGCCGGATGTATTGATCTTAAACTGGTTTTCATAGCATGGATAAACTCCGCTTGTAGAAGGCATAATGTCACCTTACCTTTCATAAAAGACAGCCGCCTCGATCACCATCTCATAGATACCGTCATCGTCGGTACCCACGTTCTGGAGCTCATACAGCGGCTGGATGAACTTGATCTTATCGTTGTTAATCTCTTCTTCTCTCGTTGCTCTCAGGGCCTCAAACAGCCTCACAGAGGCGTCCTCCGTGTCGCGTGGAGATCTGTTCCAGTGGATCAGCAGGGTCACGTAATAGATGCCGTAGGACTCGAGAGAGGGTCCTCCAATGGCTGTACGGTATAGGCCGTAACTGTGGCTGCTCTTATAGACGCCAACGGAGCGCTGTTTCTTGTCCTCCAGCTTCCCCATGTAGACCACGCCCGCAATGCCCAGAGAGTCAACATAATCTCTGATGTCTGCCAGTCTCATGTCCCTGCTAACCTCCTGTAGATCTGGGCAAAGGTATTGTTGGCAAAGTCCTGTTTCCTGCCTCCCGGCAGCCAGTCCTCAAACCACTCTCCCTTTGCGTTCGGGTTTGCCTCTGTACTGAAGTTGTACTCCGGATGGAAATACAGGCGCCTGGCATACGGTGTGCTGGATACGATCGCCACGCTTCCCTGTCCTGACATGGAGGTCTCCACGAAGGTGCTCTCGTTCTGGAGATGCCCGGATTTCCTGGGCATGACCTGCGACTGCATCAGGTCTGTATGCACAGCTTCTGCCGTCTGTTCCAGTGCGGCAACAGCGGCACTGTCCAGCCTGGCTATAGTCCCCATATTGAGTTTGACTGTAGATGTGCATTTCATATCAGCAGCACCTCCGTATAATTGACGGACCCGTCTGGGTTCCTGGCCTTCCTGCCTTCCAGGATACGGCGCTCCGCTCCGAAGATCGTGGCCGTCCCCCCGGATATCACCGGCAGGTCGGGACAGATGTCTCCATGGAAAAGAGCCGACCCTGTGATATCGATCAGCTTCTTCTCGCTGGTGAGCACTGTCCTGGCCTTGTCCTGGTAATTGCATTTCCCGGAAAAGGTGAAGGTCTCCAGCGGCTCTCCATAAACATTGAGGCCTTCCTGCTCCATCTCAAGGGTGATATCTGTCAGGCAGAGTTTTTCCGGAACAAGGTCAGGATACTTCATGTCACCCTCCTATCTGCCTTACGCACAGCCCGGTCTGACGGAGCATCGCATACAGTGCTTTATGCATGGCAATACCGTCCTGGATCTCGACATTCCAGTTGTTTCCGAAGTTCATGGACACACCATTGATGCTGTAGGAACTGAGCACGGACTCGATCAGACCGGCATTCTCCGCCTCAAAACTGGCCTGTCTGCACACGACCTCCTTAATGATCTCCTTCTGGAAATCTGTCAGATTGTCGAACCCTGCGGCTGTGATCCGGTTAAAGGTCAGGGAGTCCACATGGCGGGAAGCCTGAACAAGCTGTCCGGACGTCATGGTCTCGTCATTCGGGAACAGGACTCTGTAGTCTTCCAGGGAAGCATATGGTGTGTAAGCCATGTTACTTCACCTTCTTCCTGGATGCCTTTTTCTCTTCCTCTACTTTGTATCCGTGGTCCCTGAACCATTCGATCAGATGAGGCTCTGTTGTTTCTCCCTTGCCGTCAGTAAAGAGTACACCGGCGCTGATGCCGGTATACTCCTCATTAGGCGCATAGATCTTTGCCATGGTCTCACCCCCACGATTATGTTGTAGCAGGTTTAACTTTGATCTTACGGAAGACTCCTGCAGCCCTTGTTGCCTTGAGGGCGATAGCGGCATTCATCTCTACCTCACCCTTCTTTACTGCACCAGCTGTGCTGTAGTCCGGGAGCCAGGTCTGTACCGGGGCAACCCCTGCGAAAGATACTGCGTGGAGGCCGTCCAGTCCGAGGCGGCCGACGTAGAGGGATGTCGTGCCGTCCGTATTGGTGGCGATGACATCGTTATTGGTGCCGGGCTTAGCCATCATGTCGATCAGCGGGATGTTGCCGTACTGCTCTACCTGCTGGCCAAACTCATTGAGTGTAGTCTGGTACATGGATGCGCGTCTTGCACATGCACGGATTTTGGCGATCAGCTTGGTGTTGCCGGCGATGAAGGAGGGGGTTCCGTCAAGTCCCATCAGGAACTCATCCAGCATGTCGAGGAATACCATATAGTTGCTGGTCACTGCTGCGGATGTGGACAGATCGATCACAGAGTCGCCGCTTGCTGCATTGTATTCTGTGGAGCTTCCTGTCACCGCCTTATCGATACCATCGAAGGCGTTTGCATTGGTTGCGGAATCGCCATTGATGAAGGTATCGTTGAACAGGGCCTGTGCTGCCTTTATCTTCTGTGCCTGCTGGAGCTCGACTTCACTGATGATGCCGCCCATGTTGGCGATGACACGGTCGATCTCATAGGAGCCACCGAAGACTTTGATGTCGACAGTGTGGCGCTGTCTGGTCACTTCGCTCGGTATATACTCAGCGTTGATCGCACGGAAAGCAGCGGTCGGCTGAGTCAACAGTCTGGTGTAGGCATAGGTCGGAGTGGCTCCGCCGCCTGTGGGGGATACACAGTCATCAAATGTGATGTGATCCAGGATCCAGTTGCTCTTTCTGAACTCGTCGATAATCCCCATCTGAAGATCATCCTGTACGTTTTTCTTAGCTTCTGCCAATGTTACTGCCATTTGTATTCATCTCCTTTTATTCATTTCCCATGGTTGACTTGAGTTGTGCTGCGATCGCCGCCCTCATGTCGATCGGGCCGTCTTTGGTCCCTGCAGGATCCTTCGCTCCGCCGTCCCTTCCCGCACCGACTTTGTGGAAGCCGGGCTTCTGGCCGGGATCAGTCTCCTCCTTGAAAAGGAACTTCTTGGTTTCCTTCAGTGCCTTCACCTGCTCGTCTAGACCTGTCACCTTGCCATCCTCTGACAGGAGCAGTTTCGCCTTGTCGATCAGTCCTGCGACCAGGTCTGCATCCTGGGCACTGGCCCCGATGGCGGACCGGATGGCGGCATCAAGCTTCAGGTTCCTGATCTCTTCCTGATGGTCTCTGTCCTTCTGCTTGTTTGCTTCCTGGAGGTCAGAGATCTGCTTTCTCAGATCTTCATTGTCACCTGTGGACTTCTTTAAGTCCTCCAGCTGGCCATCCCTCTCTTCCAGAGTGTCCTTGGTCTGCTTCAATTCTGTCCTGACCTGTTCCAGGCCGTCCTTTGCGGCATTGACATCCTTGCCGTTCTCTTCCATGATGGAGTCGATCTGCTCTTTGCTCAGTCCCATGTCTTCTAAAAATTTTCGTTTCATGATATACTTCCTTTCTGCTACGCTTTTTCTACGAGGTAGCGCCTCTTGCATTGATAGTTTTACGTCATTCCGGACATAAAAATAAGACCTTACCCAGGTCTTCAGGGAGATATATGGATCCCTCCTATTCTATTTACCGCTGCTCAGCCAAACGAGGATGATCAGCGTAAGACATATGATTGCCGTGATCTGTACGGGCACCGTCATGGTATCACCTCTTTCTACACCCGCTTATGCTATGGTATACTCCTTATAAAGGAGTGATGGATCTATGTTTTTACGTGATAAAACCTACACGATATTAAAGAAGATCAATGACCATGATAATGCCATGTCAGAACAGGAACTATCCAGACATCTTACCGCTGTTTACTCCACTGATTTTCTGTTGAGACATAAATACATCTATGCCGAACACAATGTATATGGTGAAGATACCGGTATTTATCATGTCGATTCTGCCGGTTACAAATATATGGTCGACCACCAGAAAGAACTCCGTCAGTTCTGGATGAACTTCATCAGTCAGTTCATGACAGGGCTTATCACCGGGAGTATTGGAACCCTCGTTCTGGAGTTCATCATCTTAAAGCTGATATTAAAAGTGCAGTGATCATCATGCCTGCCATGATCCCCATCGGCATGGCAAGACGCTGGATAATTGTTTTTATAAATTCCATAGGTCTAATCCTTTTGCAAAAATTAAGGAGCTCATTATTATGTTTGAAACAAAATGCACCCAAGCAATCATGGATTACATCGATAAAACGGATCCCGACAAAGACGGTTTCTATTATGCTATGGATTTTCAGAAATCATCTCGTTTCGGTGTTCGTGAAGTTGAGGCTTCCGTTCATCATCTTGTAGAAGAAAAACTCCTCAGACAGCCGTTCAAAGGCCGCCCTGATATCATCATGCCAACCATCTACGGGATGAAGTACTCCGAGTTCCGAAGTTATCGTCGTAAGCATTTCTTTAAGTATTCTGTCCTCTGTCCAATTGTTGTCACAATCCTTACAGAGATAGTAATACATGTATTAGGATGGTGATTATAAATGCGACTGTGGAAGGCACTATTGCGTCTTCCCAGTCGTTTAATTTATGCCACATATTTCCTCCCACAAAAATACCACCGGCCGGTTGACTGGTGGTTATGTAACAATTACATCTGATTCAGTTGTCATGTACAGCGGAGGGACTGCTGTCCCCATAATGTACAGATATACCTTCTTGTTCTTGATCACCTGCTCCACTTCATCATCTGTCAGTTCCCAGCAGGTTTCTACCTCATCCTGCCCGGACGGGCTCTTTGTGATAGTGGCAGGAAGATCGTTGCAGCCTTCGGCAACATAGGTGATGTTGGAATACGGTGTTTTGATTGGTGTCATTTTTACTCCTTTTTGTGGTTATACCATTGATTTTTTTACCTGTAGATGATATATTATTTTTAAGATATCTTATTAAGAGCCAATCACTGCCGACGTTTTTTAGGCGGTGTGTTGGCTCTTAATTATTTTCTATGTGCGACTCGATGCACTTGATAATCTTTAACGATAACAATTTCATCTATAAATTTCGTATCTTTTGACCAAAATATTTTACTTATTTGGTTTTCAACAATTTCATCTGTTAGTTCAGTCTTGCTTACATCAATAATAAATCTATTCGCCTGTCCTTCACATTTTTTCACACGATTGTAAATTGTATTGTTTCGAGCATTAGGTCTCAAAGTTTTTAAATCATATAAAAAACCATTAAATTCATAATCTGCAGATGGTTGCCCTAGCGGAAAATTAATTTTGGGACGCATATATACTTGACCACCTACATCCCGTGCTAACATTTTCGCGATTTCTAACTCATGTTTATCATAGTCAAACTTAATATGATGACCATCAATTATATGTTCGACCCCATCTATAAAAAGTTTAGGTAATCGTTCAACTTTATGACTACCTGGAATCTCATCAGGAAACCATCTATCTGTAATATCTTCAAATCGTTTAGTACGAATCTGTTCTTTAAACCTAGCTCCACGAAACATTTTTTGCAGCATTCTATTACCAGCAACATCCTCCATCTTTCCCGCTTGCCTCTCAAGAAACATGCGTTCAAATGGATCTGCTGAAAGATTCGCCCTATTTCTAAGTCGATCGGCCTCAGCTCCCCATCTGTCAGCCCTCGCTTCATACTGCTGTTTATTCTCCGGATCCAGCCTGGTTTCAGCCAATCTTTCATATTTCTCGGCCTGCCTCTCTGCATACTGCTGTCTGGCTTCTTCCTTCTCGGTCTCAACAGCTTCCTGAACATCCTTCTTTGTGATCTTCCCGGAAGGCGGCGTGCTTATACCTGGGAAATAGGTCGTGTGGCTGTCTCTGCATCTTGGATGATAAAGGCCGGCACCAATGGCATCGGAAAGCAGCGGGAGCTCCTCTCCGTCCTCATCCTTCTCTCCTTCTTTGCCGCCACTCCAGACATCGTCTATGAAGACCTTCCCGACAAAGGGCAGGCACTCGGGACAGACTCCGCCGGGACCGGTATCACTTCTCTGATTGACGATCACCGTATGGATGCCCCATTCCTGCCTTTTCGTACCTTCGCCCTGCAGGTAGGCCCTTTTGGCGGCAGTCCTCACTGCCATATCTGCATAATCAGATAAAGTGTGGCGGGCTCCGTTTTTGTACTCTACGCAGTTTAGGCCGGCGGATATAAAGTCCTTTGTGGCCATGTCCACGGCCTTCTCATAGGTCCCGGCTCCGGAGTTGGCATACACCTGGGCATTGAAGATGGTCTTGCGGTATACATCATCTGCTTTCCGCAGGACGGCTGTCTCGGCCTTCCGGATCTCCCCGGTGGTTGCCTTGATCAGTGCGTCCATCTTCCGGTCATTTATCTCAAAAAACCGGCCTGACATGACATCACTGGCTTTTGTCAGGTCGGCTCCGTTCTTGATGGCTTTCAGGATCTTCCGCTCCTGGTCCATCTGCCCGTCTTCGTTCATCTGGATCAGGATGTTGCCTATCCTCTTGTTGATGTCCTGGAACTGGGTCCCATACTTCTCTTTGTTCTGTCTCTTGTATTTATCTAATGACTTCAGCTGCAGGGCCTGCCACATCTCCCATTCTTTTTCTTCGCCAATTTCTTCGACCTTATGTCTCTCCATGTTTCTGACCATGGATGACATCAGTTCATTTTCTATCGCGGCAAATGCGGCCCCCACATCGTATTCATCCCTGATCTTCGGCATGCGTCATCATTCCTCTTCAAGGTTCGCCTGGAAGCCTCCCAGTTCCATATTGACTGCAGGTTCTTCCAGTTCAGTGATCCCCTGTTCCTCTTTGATACGGCGGATCTCTTCCTGCTTCTCCTCATCGGAGAGGGAATCCCCGTACATCTCCTCAATGGACTTATCAATACTCATGACACCGTAGGACTTGGCCTTGCCCACAGTCTCCACGACACTGTCAAAGCCGGGTGCTGCATACTCTCCGAACTTGGCAGATACTTCATACTCCCCAGGGCGTCTGCCGTTCATCAGGTCGTAGACCATCATGGTCTTTTCCACCAGCTCCGGAATCACATCATCAAGGACGCCCACCAGCTTCTCTCTGACATGGATCGTTATCTTCTCTTTTTCCCGCTGGCTCTCGGCATTGTCGTTCTTCTTCAGGTCGATGCCGAGTGTAGCGGGGGAGATGATGCCCTGCAGCACAAGATCCAGGAAGGAACTGTAGCTGTTCACATAGGCTTCATAAGAGATCACCGGTTGTACTACCTCGATCTTGTCGGAATTGCCTTCCTTCGCAGAAGAGCCTATGGCGATATAGTCGTTATCAAAATCATTTGGTTTTACCAGCTCTCCATTCTCCGGGTTCCTTGGGACCATATCCTCAGGGATATACCGGGCTATGCGTCCCTTCCTTACGGCATCCAGCCACTGGCTGATTATTTCATCCAGAGCGTCGAGGTCATCTGTCTTTGCATCGAACAGAGCCTTGCCCCTGCCCTCCCATTTGACTGAGGAGAAGAACTGCAGCGGGACACCCATGATGAAATCGCCATCAAAGGCAGAATCCTCCAGGTCTGCTGTCTGCTCCAGCTGATCCATGGGAACTTCTTTCCCATCTTCAGAGTAGAGCTTATACCGGACATATCCTTTTCCGTATGTTTCTTCCAGCCGAAATTCTTTCTCTGCATTGTTCGGATCCGGATACCTGGTATAATACTTGATCTCGGTCAATCTTCCCCGCTGGCGGACAAAGTCCACAGCATCCGCTTCATAGAATTCCAGGATCGGATACCCGCTCACGCTCTGGTCCATGCTGATCTTGAAAGCGCCGTCTCCGGAGGACAAAGCCCCGGCCACTGCTGTACCGATCACGTCAGAAAAGAGGTTCTCCCTGGCGATCTCATCCCAGAGGTCTTTGGTTGGAGTGACATCCCCATCCTCTCCGAAACTGATCTCATTCAGGTCTGCAGTGGTGATGTCCTTATACCTGTCCACCACGATCTGGACGATACCGGAATGTATCTTCCTTACTGTCCCCTGCGGTGTTGCCGCCCAGAACCGTGACCGGTATGACGGCCACCTTGCTACATGCTTGAAGAACTGTTCGATCTCAGCCGGATCAGCCCGATACCAGATCTTGTTTTTCAGCACGTTCTCGTTAAAGGTCAAAGGCTCCTTTATCTGTATTTCTCTTTCCGTTGCCGGTATAATCTTGAAGATCTTGGCAATCATGTTCCTGAACCATCCCATTGCTTCTTGTTCCTCCTGATACCTATCTTGGTCTCATATGGCAGCCAAGCATACTGCACACTGTTAATCATATGGTCATTGCCGTCCTCCGGCTCGTTGTCTTTGTCTTCCCTCCAGCTATAGACTTCCAGTTCGTGAATGTAGTTGATACAGTGATCCAAAATATAAAAGCACGGCCCTGTCTCTGCGTCTGCAAACCAGTTCAGCTGGTTGTTGATTCGGTCAATGATCTTCTCTTTCTTCCATGCGTTGTTGAAGGAATAGATACATCCGTTCAACCGCTTATATTTTATAAACTCCGTGATCGTTGCCTGATCAGCGGAGTCTATGAATGTCTTCCTGGCAAATCCCCACTTGCTGCGGTTGCGCTCAAGGAAATCCATGTAGTTCTTTACTGTATCGGAAGGTGCCAGCGGTGTCCCCAGCGTGGCATTGTTGTATACCTTCTCATCCAGCAGACAGCAGTTTCCAAAGTTTGTGATCCCGATGAAACTCATGGAGATCGTATCCGGAGAAGTCTGTGAATAGGCCGTATCCAGTCCTGCAGAAAAGATGATGAACCATTCCTTCTGGTGGTGCTTTGCCGGGTCCTTGACCAATTCCTTGGCCTTTTCTCTTGAGATGATGTGCTTCCTTCTGTCGAAGTTGCTGAAAACCAGTCCTGTTGCTTTGCCGCGGAGGCCCTGGATCTTGTTCTTATACAACTTCGTACCGACCGGAGCTGACTGTTTCTTCTTCCGGATATCATCCTCGGTCAGGCTTAAGTTGTCATAAAACGTAAAGAACCAGTATCTCCATGTGGACACTGGCTCCTCCGTAAGTTCTGCCATGATCTCCCTTGGGACATCTGCAGCATACTTCTTGTATGGTCTTGATCTGTTGATAAATTCCTTATACACAGGAAGGCTCGGGTCATCCGGGTTAAGCGTGGCCATCAAATAATCATTTCTGGTTGAGACTTCACGGACAAACTCTATATTGGCTGTATTGATCTCGTCAATGAAAACACAGCCGAACTGGGATCCAAGCACCAGGCTCCATTTGTCCTTATTATCATAACCAAGGACATAAATTATCTTATCCTCGAACTTAATATGTGGCATCTTGTGATCCTTGTCACCGTTGCCGAAATAGGCTGCACTTGGGTGTATATCAAGTATGCCATTGTCCTGCTGGATGATATTCTTTTCAGCAACACCAACCGTCTTGGCAGCCAGTACATGAAGCTTCTTCTCGCTCCGGCTGACCATCCGCATGAACTTCACTCCCGCCCCTACCGTAGTCTTTCCAGAAGCTGTAGTACCTTCAAGGAAGTCTGCATCCACGTTTTTTGTAGTATTGATAAAATCAATATATTTTTGCGACAGCGGAAAAGAACTATTCTTCAAGTCCCTCACCGCCGATCTGAGACAGGATAGCATCCAGCTTCTCATGCTTCTCTGTTGTCACATTAATATTCTGCTTGTCTCTCCACTCATCAGGCTTCCTGTTCTTTAGCCAGAAGATCTGTGCAGTGGTATCAGGCAGCACCTGCTTGGTCACCCTTTTTGTTTCAACCATTTCCCCGTTCATGTCAGGTTCTCTGGTAACTTCATCATATTCATATCCCAGAGCTCTTTTAAGCAATGCATTTTCAACCTGACGATCAACAATTTCCTTGCCTCTTTTTAAGGTGTCAAAAATGACAGGGAACCTCTTGGTCCATTCATATAGTGTCTGTCGCCTTATGCCAATATTCCCTGCGATCTGTTCATCCTTCAGACCATCCCTGGCCCATCCTTCTATTTTCAGCAAGCCTTCAGGTGTAATCCAGTATTCATATTTTCCTTTTGCCGTCAGACTCACCCTCTTCCAAAACACGCTTGCCCGGGACCTTAGACCCTCAGCCGGTTGCTGAAGGGGAGAAAGGAGGTTTGGGGTATTGATTAACGCAGGCCGCCCCGAAAGTAAACAAAAGCAGGCAGCGGCGCAGGTCCCGGACTCAGTGTCGATTGATTGCATAATAATACCCGGAAGTTTTTTACCCCCGGGTTCATTTTGTAAAATCTATTGATTTTTATAGTTGTACAAACATTCCGATGTCAAATCGGAGACTGCATCATCAGATAATCCCGATAAATGTAATGATAATTTTACTAGAAGATCATCTTTAACCTTTTCGTCTTTTACATCATTAGCTAAACTTAATGAATGATTCACATTTGATTCTTTTGTTAGTTCTTGAAAGAATTCTGATATTTTCTTGTTTGACTCGATCGACAGAAAATAAAACAGTACAGAAACACATTCTGTCACGGCTCCTCCAACTATGCCAATCCACCCTAAGTTTTTAGTCATGTATCCCACAACAAGGCTAACTACAATTACAGCGAACCCAGCTATGCTCCCACAAAAACTTAACCAAAAAGCTATTCCAGATTGTTTTAATCGCTGTTCGTGATACTTCATTTTTGTCTCAGATGGTTTCCATGTATCTCTGTAAAGTTCAATCTTTTTTGGTATGTCATAAGTCTTAAAGGTACTGCTACTATTTGCAAAATTATCCTCAGTCATCCGCTCAATCCTCCAGAAGTCCCGTAGATAAAGCGTTGATAAAAACTGTATTACCGCAGTTTCTGCATGTAACAGGTATCACTGGTGAGACCGCGCTGTTTGATCCCCCAATGACAATATTCCCTTCATTGAACTCTCTCAACTCAAACACTTTCTCGCTTACTCCCCATTCTCCCCCGCCACACATGGGACAAACTGAGGCGTGCCACTTGTCATCAATAAATTTAATTAATTTTTTGGTATCGATACTACTACTCATTGTTTTTCTCCTTAAATACTTTTTTAAACATTCTAACATTTTCATTACCTTCTTTCTACCAGGAAAACAAAACCACCTCTTTTACAAGGTGGTTTTTCAAAAAGTATTTAAGTCGGTGACAGCAAACTCCGTTTTATCTGCTTTGTCACACTATCATTTTAACACTTATTTTTTTCCCCGGTGTATCATCTTATATTTTCTTCAGGCCTTCCGCGATCTTAAAAACATATCTGGACTTCCATCTGCTGAAGGTTACTCTTGTCGCACCGGCATCAAGTGGATACGGCATGCCGTGCTGGATATTGTTCCACACCGCAGCCTGATAAGGTTCCGGCATCAGAGACTTTTCTGTCTCGATCAGGTTGATGATGGCCAGGTCCCGCTCAAGATTGATCGCTTTTTTTGCCGTCGGGTCACTGACATCTGTACCCCTCGGCATCCCGTCGCTCTGTCCTGATCCGGTGATGGCCGCCTCCGCCTCTTCCTTGATACGGTAATAACCCCGTATCGTCCAGAGGGTCCTGTGCCATTCATCTCTTGGAAGTATATACTTGTTGTTCTTCTGTCTCTGATAATCCCGCATTACGTCTCATCCTCTTCATCCACTACGATGTACCTGCATCTATATCCCAGTCTCTTTGCTTTGGATATTATCTCGTATACGGAATCTCTCTTGATGCCCCGCTTCTCCGCCATCTCCCTGGCCGACTCTGCAACAATCAGCGGCAGGTCGTAGTCTTTGTCCAAGTACATATAGGTCTTCATTGCATCACCTTCAGATGTTTGTATAGGTCAGAGATACAGAAGCACTCTCGCATCATGCCACGCTTGCGGTCTTTGTACGGACGCTCGACTAGGATGACGTGCGGATAGACTGCCTTGACTATCACGATGTCGCCTGTCTCCATCCAGGCACAATGGTCAGTCTGTTTGATTCCCTGTATGACTTTCATGCGCGTTCCTGGCTGTATAGTCATTCGCCCACCTCCCTGATCGGATCCGGCATATAACACCAGGCTGCCACCGTGAAGTGTTTGATTCCTGGATAGTCCGTCAGTGTCCAGCCGTCGTCCGCATACTCTGCCAGCAATAAATGGTTGCCGTCTTCTTTGGTCTGGATCAGGCACTGGGAGTTAAGTCGTGGCTCTCCCGCCTCGATCGGGATCAGGGTCAGGTTGCTGTAGATGTAGTCCCTCTCACCGCCAGCCTGACAGAGGACAACCAGGAACATGCCGATGATGGAGCCGAGGATGAGAGACAAGGCTGCCGTGATTAGGATTGGGATCATGGGCGGTCACCTTCTTCCTGATTGGGTTCTCTCAACTCTTCAATCTCAGACTCTAATCTGTTCAACTGTGTAATAATGTGTTCTTCCCACCTTTGATTCATCTCTTGGCAATGCTCATACCATATGTCATTTTGGTGCATAGACTCCTTGAACCAGCTATCGTTTTGCAGTAAAACCAATACAATCCAAAAGATATTTGAAGCAATAAGTATTCCGATCATCCATGTCATTCCTCTTCACCTTCTTCCATTTCCTTCTTCTCAATCTTCGGCACTGGTTCATCACCTATTGGAAGAACCTGCCCATATGTGCTTGTTCCTCTTGCTACCCTAATTGCATCCCATATACACTCGCATATCATGCCATCCTTCGTCTTTTCTGTAGGAGTGGCAAAAGGATAAAAAACGATTCTTATAGCACTCCCAAGGATTTCACGGATTGCATTTCTCTTGACGATGTACCGCTCAAATTTGACTTTTCCGTTAGGATCATTCCTGTCATATCCCTCTAGCATTCCTTCACAGAGCATATCAGCTAAATCCCATGTCTGCCCCATTGAAAGACGCATATACAAATTCGTGCAATTCTCCAGGACTCGCATCTGCTCCTCGGTTAGTTCAATCATGTACTTCATACTTATTCTTCCACCTCGTTCATCTCTTTCAGATGCACATCAATACATGGCTCCTCGCTATCGGTTACTATGTTTTTACCTACAGTTTCTGGAGCAATCCATGCTACCTCATAATCATCAAGACAATCCAAGATAGGACTTTCAGCTTCGATAATGGCATCATTTCCAAGTCCTATGCTTATGGCGATCTTGCCATGTCTGCCCGAGTGTCGGTTAATTACTTCCTTCAGTTCTTTGAATTTCATTCTTCCTCATCCTTCCACAAGTAGAACTCCACATTTTCACTGCTGTCCTCTATGCCCAATTCATAGCATTTAGTCCTCGTTGAGTTACCGCCAGAATGTCTTGTGTTCCACAGGAACAGCCTTTGAACGATGTGAAAATAACTCATAACAAACGGCATTTTATCCTCATCAAATTCAGGCTCATATCCAATGAAATCAAGGTATTCACGGAAATAATCAACCATTTCACTCATCAGTGCTATGCATCCTTGCAGGATGTGTTTCTCATCATGGCTTGATGTGTTAGATGGCATTTGTTTCTCAAGTGCTTCGATAGCTATATCCAAGGCTTCTCGCACAACTATGTTTTTATAATCTTCCTTGCATACATCTTTTATGATGGTTACCGCATCTTCATTCCTCATCTTCTTCCCTCATCTTCCACTTAAGGTAATTGCTACCGACAGAAAAAATGCACCCACAACAATAGCTTGCGGAAGATTAATGTTTGCCAGTGTGATCATGATTCATCCTCCTTTGGCTGATATGGCTCAGGTAATGGCATCCATGCGGTAACGTTTTTCTTATTTACCGACCATTCACCATTCTCGCAAACATCAGCGTCAACGATGTGAAAATAGTTTTCTGGTTTTGCTTTAATCCATGCCGGTAAACGCTCCGGTCTTTTAAGTGTCACAAGCACCGACACCCAATCTTCAGGCAACCTCTCACTGCAAGGAATCCAGTTGTTCGGAATTTCCGAACAGTTGAGTGCTTCAATAGCCATGCGAAATGCGGTTTTTCCTTCTTCGTTTAATTCGCAATAGGAATCCAGTGCATCCTCAAGATTTCTTAGCAGTGCAATTGCTTCTCGATTATTCATCCTGTTCACCTCTCCGTTTCAATTACATCAGCAAGCATTCGTGTAATGCTGATTTTCGGACAACAAAATCCTTCTGCGATTATGTCTTTTAACGATTCTTCGATCATCCCTGTTGCAATATTCTGTCTAATTTCATCAATCGGCAGGATAGATTCAGTTCGTTCTATCTCATCATTTATCTCAATTTGTGCCACATAGCGCATTTTAATCATCCTTCTTCACTTTCCCAGTATTCTGGTATCTCCATGCCTTTAACTATCACGCTCATTCTTTATTCTCCTGTTCCAAATCTTTACAATCTGTTCCATTTTTGCAACTGGTGTACTCACACCACATCCTAAACAGGTTATATACCACTTTGGAAAATTATAAGGTTTATTTGAAAATCTCCCGTCCTCATACACATGAGCCGCACATCCGCAAAATGGACATGGCTTTAATTTATTCATTCCCTATTACCCCGTTCAGCATCTTCAATAGAGCCAATTTCGATGTAACGAATCTCATCAAGATTATAGAATCCTATCCACTGTTTTTCAAAAATCACAACAAAGTGCTTACCGTCATACTGATAGTCAGTGTATTCACTTGGTGCATAGTGGCAGGTTTCACCGTTTTTAAAATCAATTGTAATCCATTTTTCTTCACTCATATTTTTCTCCTTATTTGTTGTAATTATTGGCTGTCTTTCTATAAATTCTAGAATGTCATCGCAATAATCCATTGAACGAATAATGTCCATCCATAAAGCATCTACATCAATTAATCTCATTTCTCTTCACCTTCTTCCTGATATGGTGATGGTAGTGGCATCCAAGCATTTACGTACAGGTCATATACCGTCAGCTGTTCTTCATCGTCCCCCGCATAAAACGCATCGCCATCTTCATCCACTCTGTACTGACCTATTATCAGGGCGCTGCAGTTTGAGAAAGACAACAGGACATAGTCACTGTATCCTTCCTTGTCAACTGGTGGAAAAGTGTTGGGGTCTTCTGGCCAGATAGGTATCCACTTCCCCTTCTTCCGTGGCTCTGCGGATGGCATCTGAAGAAGCAATCTTTTAGCTACCGACTTATCAACAGTTCCGTTGTACGATGTTATGGTTTTTATAGCTTCATGCCTGTAGATCAAATCACTCATAGTTTATCCTCCACATACTCCCTAATCTCACTCACTGGGTCTAATTGGCCGTCAACCTCATCGATGAACTTCAACAGGTCCTGCTTCTGCCTGTAATGTTTCTCCATTAGTCCCTTGCATGCCGTCTCGTCGAAGTTGGCCAGCTTGATGATAAGCCGCATCCCTTTCAGAATCCGCTTCTTGCTGTACTCGTTGATGGCATGGTTCTTTGCCTCATACAATCCCCGCAGCACCCTGTCCATGTCGGGCTCGTCCTCGACGTCCTCATACTTTGCCAGTTTGGCAAGGGCGTCGGACAGATGGGATTTGTCTTTGACGACAGGGACTCCGCAGTGATATTCGGTGTATCTCATTTAGTTGCCTCCGTTCTTTTGTTCCATATCTCTGCCATCTTGTCCATTGCCACCTGAAAACATTCCCCTTTTCTAACCTTAATTCTCATGAACCTTACAATGGTATGGCACTTCATGCAAACGATTCCATTTGGTTCGCACTCAGCGTTATGGGCAAAATATGGATTCTCATATCCACAAAACGGACATGGTTTCAGCTCACTCATATCAACCCCTCCGTTCTTTCCATCTTTGCATTGATCACTTCAAACAGTTCTTCTTCGGTGATCCCCAGCAGATACCTTAGCTCACTCATCACCAGCGTGACATCCGCCATCTCCTCGGTGATGCCTCGGATCAGATTCATCTCCGTGTACTTTTCGTTCAGGGTCTTGTCACCCTTCAGATGTCTTCTGTATCTGGCGGCGGTGGAGATCAGCTCTCCGCATTCCTCCACAAGCTGGTTCAGCCGGTTGTCTGTTCCGAAATGCAATGCCTGGTCTTTATAGTTCATATGTCGATCTCCTTTATCAGCTTTATGGCTTTCTTCAGCTTCTCCACTGCTGCTTTGTCAAGTTCCCACGTATACCATCTCTGACCGCAGCTCTGGCACTCTCTTCGCCTCTGCACACAGCCCTTGTCGCTACTGGCGGTCAGCCTGCTGTCGATGATGATAGACTTGCTGGAATGACAGGCAGGACACTCTGTTGTTTTCATGTTTATCCCCCTTTGGCTTAAATCCGGTGCAGGCATAATTCCTGGACCGTTCCATGCAGCGGTTCTTGTGGATGCAGTCAGCACAGGTCATTGCTCTGCCTCCTTTGCTATTCTTTGGACTATGTCTTTCGCACGATCCAGCCCGGCAATGAACATCCGGCTTTCCTGGCTGTGGAAAGGGACGGCTCCGATCTCTTTGTTTATCCTCTCGATAATTTTATAAATCAGTTCATTCACATCAATCCCTCCGCTTTCATGCACTCATGCGGTAAGTCAATATTCAGCTCTTCTTTTATCGTCGCGATATAATCCGCCCACTCAACCAGGCCCGAAGTCATGCAGTCCGTCTTGAAGTTCCAGCGGTTCATAAACCGCAGGCATCTCGTCCACCCAAAATCGAACTGATCATGGAGTACCATCAGAGTCTGACAGAGAAATGATTCATACATACATTTCTTGATATGATCAAGGCCCTGCTCTATCTCTCCGGATGTCACTGCCAGCTTGATTGGCATCCGTCCCCTCTTCTGTATCTCTTCTGCGATCAGCGCCGCAGCCCTGTCTTCTCCGGCATCTCTTACAAGCCTGTATGCCATGTCAAGGCCCTGGGCGCGGCCTCGGTTATACTCTTTCATTTTGTTGGCCATTTCAGACCTCCTTTCCCCCTGCATGGCTGTAAGTGCGTGAAGTTGCCATACAGGGGAGGTTATTGTTTTAGATAAACGGCAGCTGATCTTCGTATCCGTCCGGGACACTCATAAAGCCGTTATTATCTGCCGCAGGCATTTCTGTTTGTGTTTCCGGCCTTCCAGCATTATGTTCCGCAGCCTTTTTGCTCTCGGCAAACTCCTGTTCCTCGATGACCACATCCGTGGTATAAACCTTCTGACCTTCACGGTTGGTATAACTTCCGGTCTGGATCCGACCGGCCACTGCGATCTTTGTTCCTTGCTTCAGGTACTTCTCAGCAAACTCCCCCTGTTTGCCAAAAGCCACGCAGCTGATGAAGTCCGCCTCGTCCTTCTTGAATCTCCTGTCTACTGCGAGAGTGTACCTTGCCACGCAGGTGCTGTTCTCTCCCTGGGTATATGTCACGTTGGGATTTCTTGTGAGCCGCCCCAATAACGTCACCTTGTTCATCCTGTTACCTCCTTCACATAAGGCGCTATCCTCACCCGATCGGGCGGGGTATAATCATGTTTGTAAAGTTCCGACGGGTGGAAAACTTCTTCGATCTCCGAAGTGATACCCGTGTGCTTGTAGAGATATCGTTTCTCGATTTCCCTCCATGCCTTCCCCTTCAGATCCGGGAATCTCTTCCGGAGCTTCTTCGTAGTTTTGGCCGGGTCTGCGGTCCATATCCTCCGCCGGTCATCGTATTCAAGACCATAGTCGCTGATAAGCCTCCTGCGTTCGTTCCAGGGGACGACATAGCCGATTTCCTTTCCCAGCATTTCGCATTCCAGCAGATAGAGTTTTCTGAGTGTCACGGACCCGCCTCTGTACTTCGAGAGTATCAATCCTTAATCACCCCTTGGTCTCTTAACTCGCTGACGTATCTGCTGACTGTCGCCGGCGTGATGCCCATCTCTTCGGCGATGGAGACCTGTGTCCAGCCAGCATTTTTCAGGGCTGCGATTTTTCCGGTGTCGATGTTTTTCTTCTTCGGCCACTTCGGCGGTTCCTCGTCGACCTCCATGGTGATGGTCTCCTCTGTATCGGTGGCCTCCGGATAATCCGCCACGAATCTGACCCCGTTCATGAAGTCGTCAAGGGAGACTATGGTTCCGTTCTTTAAGTCAAAGACGAAGACGGCCGCACCGTCCGCTCGTTCAGTGACGGCCTCATCGAATAACAGTTCCTTGAGCACTATGCTCCTCCTTTCATCGTCAACGCTCTCTCCATGGCGTTGTAGTCGTAATTCCTCTGCTCAAAGTCATTGAAGCGGTTAGTCGTTCCCGATCTGGCCACAGGACGCTTTTCTCTTGACCAGTTCCTTACTGCAGCCTTCCAGTCCTTCATGGGATTGCCATTGGACAGTTTCCACCCCTGGGCAGAGTAGTAGTCTATGAACCTGTCAGCATCGACAGTGATTTTCTTCTCGCGACAATACTCTCTGATGTCTTCGGGGGCGGGTGGTGAGAAACGCGTGCGTTTCCCCCTTGCATCCCCCTTACTAACACCCACTATAGGTGTTACACTATCATTATCATTATCACTTACACTATCATTATCATTATCAGCTTGATTTGCTTGGGTTTGCTTAGCAAACTTAGCATTTGCTTCGTTTGCTTGGGTTTGCTTACGTTTGCCTCCTTTTCTCCCAGCCTCTTTTCTTTTCTCGACAATCTCTTCGTACTTGGCATGGTTCTTGTCGAGGTCGACTTTAATAACATCAAAGGCCATGCTGACAATAAGGTCGTCCATGTCGGGCTCCACACCTGAATCTTCATAATCAAAGACCGCACGGATCAGCTTTCCCATCTGTTCGTCAGAAAGCTTCTTGAATTTTTCTTTATAATCGACAAACATGATAAAGCTGTTTTTATCTGCCATCGTAAACCTCCGTTATCTCGACCTCGATGCGAGGGCTTTTCTTATCAACATGAAACTCATCTGAGAAACCGACGATATGTCTCCATCCGTCATTCTCAAGGACTTTGGTTTTGACCAGTGCGTCCTGGATCACCTTCCGCCCGTAAGATGATATATTATCAAGATCCCGCATCTGATTGGGCTCATACCACCGGTAAGACATCCGGACCGGCTTATCAATCCGGATCCCCCTGAGCTGTGACCGGATGAGCCACTCGATGCTCTGCTGGTCTTCTTTTTTCATTTTGGCGCCGCGGTAAGGATTTCTCCTGCAGGCGCCTATGTATTCATTTAAGCTGTGGAGCTTCAGGGGAATCACCAGTTTATGCGAAGAATGCCTGTCCATCCGTGTCCACCTGCTGCTTTACAGATGTCTGTTGTTCAGGCTGGGGCATCTCGTTTCGCTTCTCGATTATCTGCGGGATATGATCCGTTACCTGCTGCACGACATCCGCTTCTGCCGCTTCCGGAACATACTCTCCTTCCTCTTCAGTAAATGCGCCGCCAAAGGATGACGGGAACGCCTCCCTTAATGCCTGCACAAGAGCTACCTTTCTGATCATGGTGGCCGGTTTCTTCCCCCACTGGGAATTCAGGCTGCCATCCTTTTTTCTGCCGGCATACTCATCAAAAGAGACTTCTGCCGTGTATGGATGGGTGCGATCCTTGCGGTAAACCATCGCATATCCTCCGATGATCTCCTCTTCCGGCAGCTTAAAACATCCCGGTCTCCGGATCACCTCATGATCTTCTTTGGACAGCACGATGATCCCGGCATCAAAACCGTCAAAGTTCTCGTTGGCCTCGGCCCTCTTTACATAGGCCTCTTTACCGACGACCATAGTTGCGGGCTCGTTCCCATATTTGATGCAGTAGGCTTCCTTTGCCCAGGGATTGAGACCGGAAAACTTACAGAGGTTCATGAACATGATGACTTCCTTCACAGTCACTTTTTCTTTATCACCTGATACCATGTATTCCCTGACGACCTCCGGGGTGAGTTCCACTTTTTGTCCTGCCACTTCATAGACTGCAGTCTGTACATTCTGGAAAATCTCTGTCTTTTTCTGTGTCAAACTGTTTTTTACTGCCATTTACAATACCTCCCTTTTGAGCATCTCTACTTTCTGGCTATTCTCCTTTAACATCTTTATGGCTTCATTTAATGCCTGGAACTGTGATTCCTTTGCAGTTACCCGGAAAGTGACCATGATCACCTTTTCCGGTTTTTCTTCTTTCTGGACTACCGGATTCCCATTTTCGTCAATCAAAAGCACGGGTGCTGGATTGCTGTTCCCTGCCGTCTGGATGAGTTCGGCCTCTTCCCTGATCCGCTTGGCCTCTTCCGCCCTGCGCTTGAGCTCCTGCTCCTCAAAGGCAGCCTTCTTTCTTTCTGTTTCCTCCAGATGCTGCTTTAAAGACATAGCCGCTGCCATATCGTATTCTTTCAGGTATTCCTCTTTCATCTCAAAAACATATTTTGAGGAATCCGTGTTGATCACTTTCAGATCCTGATCAACTCTTTTATACAGGGACTGAATATCTTCAATGATCGCCTTCTCCGGATAAGTTTTATTGAGCCACTTTGGATTGAACACCTTCTCGTAAGGGATGATCCGGTTCAGGTCGCCGATATACTTCTCATACAGTTTCCTGCACAGTTCTTCTTTTTTCTGTTTCAGTCCTTCCTCATAACCCTTTACCTGGGAGTCGATATTATCAACAGCCTTATTCACGATTCCAATCAGTTCCTTTATCTGTGTTTCGAAGGCAATGTAAGGGTTCATGACCTGGGATTTGACATCTTTTCTTTTGTCATCCAGGGCTTTCTTAAATTTGTTCAGTTCAGCCCTGTCTTTTTTGGCTTCTTTGATCTGATCATCTGAGTAAACCAGGTTCATATATTCGCCGGCCTTTTCCGTAATCTCTTTTTTCAGATCATCAAAATTCCAGTCGATGGACTTGATAAAACCGTCCTCTTTTGGTGCGTAAATGATTAATTCCATGTATACTCCTTTCTCAGAACACCGGAAGGATCAACCCCGGCTCTTCATCATCTATGACTGACTGCCAGAACTTTCGTTCTTCCTTTTCCAGGAATGCCAGATCATCAAGCACATCTTCACGTTCGATAAAATAATGTCTTGTCTGTTTCCTCAGATCTCCGCCAAAAATGGTCTTGAGCTGGGCCGTCAGAACTACAAAGTCATATTCCGTGACCATGAGATAATGGAGGACCTGGACATAATAATTGTCAGGGATCTTATCTTTCCAACTTTCCCGCTGCATGCTTTGCAGGATATTGGATGTTTTAATTTCCAGGATTCCTTTACGTCCATCCGGATCCGTCAGTTCCCCGTCCAGAGAGGCATGAGCAAACGGGAGCCGGTCATTGATAATCATGTTATTGTCGAAATATTCGACTTTGTATTCCGGATAATCCAGGGCGAAGAGCCCACGGATCAGCGGCTCAGCATCATTACCATATTTCACATAAGGTTTATCTGAAATATCTTCAGGCTCCGTTCTCCCCGTTTTCTCTCTCCAGAGATCCTGGTTGGTCTTATATGGATTCCTGCCTATGATGGCGGAAGCATCAGAGCCGCCGATACCTTTCCTGGCATCAAGCCACTCTTCTTTTGATTTAAATTGAATCCTTCGGATCATCTTTTTCTTTGAAATCTCCTAATATGTGTGTTATTCTGAAACTGTGTTATATTGAATTAGTCCTGCCATATGTGCGGGGCTTTTTCTCTTTTTAAGAACTTGCGGATCTTTATCAGCAGGTCATCCTTTACATCATCCGGAAGGGCTGCAATGTCCGGACCATCCTCCGTATAGGCTAGACCCATGAAGAGGACATCCCCCATGATCAGGTCCCCGTACAGATAAGAACCCAGAAAGTTCATCCAGTTATCCTTGCATCGGCCTTCCTCGTCCACGACCATGACGACCTTGTCCGGATCCATGCCGAATTCGGTATATAGCCTTTTCGGTTTCACGATCTCGATGAGTCGGCACCTGTTACCGATCAGTCCGGTAAAGCACCTCTGTCTTTCCAGATATCCTCCTTCCGGAAAAGGGTGCACGGATACACTTTTGTCAGCTGTTACTCTTATCACTTTTTCACCACCTTTCTGTAAGCTATATTCCTTCTCTCTTTCTTGCTGGTCGGCCGGAACACCACATTGGCAAGATAAAACCAGAAGATGATGAACAGACAAAACCAGCAGAAAATAAGGCCAAACACATCGCCGAACATCCCAATCTCCATGATGCTCATCGGCACACCGATCAGTGCCAGGATGAGGCTGAGGATTTTTAAGGCCTTCAGCATACCGTCTCCCGTAGGAAGCAGGTAACCGCTGCCACTGCCACGGAACCGGCGCAGATAAAAGCCGGTACCATGGACGGAGAATCCACTGCGCAGGCTGACAGGATGCCAACGATGATACTGACTGCAGTTACTATGTTTAAGATCATGCGTCCCATGGTGCCCTCCCTTCGTTCTTCATCGTGTCAGGAACCACCTTGTTGCTTTCCGCCTTTTGCACTACCACTTCCGCTGATTTCTTTGCTGATTCCTGAATTTTCTTCATCATCAACGCCCGAAGCATCATTTGGTCAATCGGATCACTTACTGCAGTGTCGACCAGGCTGCTAAGGCCTGTTGCTGCGTCCATGAGCATCCTCATGTGGTTACCCTGTCCTTGCATGACCACCTGGGTTGCTGTGCGGTCATCGTCCGCTTCTTCCATAGATTCGGGTGCATACACAAAAGCGATCACCGCATTGGCTTTTTCATCAACTTCAACTTGTTTATCTGATTCAATCCTAATCTTTACCATCAATATCCTCCTTCTCTTACAAAGTATTCTCCCGGCCTTTCCCGGATCGTCCTGATGTCATAGGGAGGATCTCTCCGGATCAGTACCTTTAATCCGTTCCGAGTCGAAACCCTGTAACACCTCGTACCCAGCTTCTTTTTCATCCGCTGGTCGCACCGAAGCGTCACCAGCGCCCCATCTTTTAGCCTTTTTACATCTTCCGCAGACATCCGCCTGCAGTTTGCTGCTGATATGATCATGTGTCCACCTCATAATGAAATCCGCTGTGGTCCTCGATCGGCCTGGGAGCAGATGCGGTTCCCGACATACAATGTCGCAGCCTCTTCCCTTTCCCATAACCAACGATGATGTATTTGCTTCTCCTGTCCGTGCCGTTCTTGCAGATCCAGACAAAAGAACCTACCTTCATTCTTTTGACCTGATTGGCAGTTACTGTTTTCATTTGGCCTCCCTCCTACGCTACGTTTTCCCAGTCTTCCTTTCGGAAGGGCGGGACGGTCTTTCTCAGGTTTTTGTCTTTGAGTCTGGTCTTGTACAGCCTGTAATCTAACCAGGCATAATAGTTGACCAGGTCATCTACAATGACATTAAATGGGTATCTTCTCCCAATCTCTTCCCTCACTCCGTCCCTGATCGCCGCCACTGTCCAGCGGGACAGGCCCGTCAGTTCACATATCTTGGAAATTCGGAGATAGGGGACAGGTTTCGTCATAATGGTCACCTCCTGTTCACCACCGACACCCTCACAGCTCCCCACAGGGATGAAGGAATTTACAAGGCTATATATTGTCACTAACACATCAAATAAAGGAGAGAATAAAACCTGTGGAGATGTGTCAGGATGCCGGTATGATATAAAACATATTATTTACTGGTTATCGTTTACTTTCTGTAGACTGCACGGGCAAAAAAATATCATCGACAGAGAACCCGGTAAGCTGACAGAACATATGAAAATATGCAGTCTTAATCTGTCTCTTTCCGTTTTCCCAATCGATGATAGATTGGCGGGATACGCCCATTTTTTCAGCCATTTCTGCCTGAGTGAATCCTGCTGATACCCTAGCCGCTGCCATTGAGATCTTTGCCATTTCTTGTTTCACCTCCTCTCACATAACTTTTCACCACTAAGTATAGTCTACTTAATGTAAACTGTCAATACATTTTGTAGACATTATTTCAAAAAGTGATATACTTTAAGTACGTAAGAGGTGAAGGAAGAGGTGAAGGAATATGGGAGAAAAGGAATACGCAAAGATAATCAGCAAAAACATGAAAAAGATAATGTACGACGCAGGCAAGACGCAGGTAGAAGTCTCCAAGGATTTAAAGATAAGTAAAGCAACGATATCCAGCTGGATGAATGGCACTAGGATTCCAAGGATGGATAAGATTGACCTTCTATGCAACTACTTCAATGTGTCAAGGGCCGACATTATGGAAGAACACCCACAAGAAACACCCTATTATATTAATCCGGAAACAATGCGAATCGCCCAGAAGATACATGACAATAAATATCTAAGGGGTCTGTTTTACGAATCAGAAGATGCCAGTCCTGAGACGTTGCAAACAACCCATGATATGCTTGTATTACTAAAGAAAAGAGAAAGAGGCGACGAATAATGATTGATGATTACGGTAATAACATTCAGTTTTTGAAAATGCCGGCACCTGAATTTGTGACCCTAAACGAGGATGGAAGCCATACTATATTCTTGAAGGCAAATATGTCTGACGAGCAGACTCTGGAAGCGTATAAACACGCTTTGAAACATATAGCGGATGATGATTTTTATAAGGCAGATGTAAATGATATTGAATTTCATGCACACAGGAGGGAGTAATATGTGGGTTGAAGAAATGAAAACAGGGAAACTCCGAGCGGTGGAGCGATACACTGACCCGCTGACGGAGAAAAGGAAGAAGGTATCAGTAACGATACCTGACAAGAAAAGAAAAACATTAAAAGAAGCAGAGAAAATCCTGGAGCAGAAGATAAAGGATGCCACCGCCGCAAGGGGCGCCAGGCTGACTCTTGGAGAACTCATCAAGCTGCATCTTGCCGACTGCGAGACAAGGCTGAAACCGTCCACATATAACAGAAGGAAAACACTGTCGCAAAACATCGTAAATAAACTGGGAGCAGACTCCTACATCGACAAGATAGGCACCGTCCACATTGCCAGATGCCTGACATCGAGATGGGCGATAAAAGAGTTCAAGGCCATAATGCGGTGGGCCTATCGGATGGACTATGTCGAATCGATAGCCTTCCTGGACAAGATCGCCATGCCTGAGAAGGACAAAACTCCGAAAAAGAAATATCTGGAACCTGAGGAACTGACGGACATCCTCTCGCGGATCCGTAAGGCCGACTATCGTGACCTGACCGAGTTCCTGGCTCTGACAGGCTTGAGAGTGGGGGAGGCCCTGGCCATCACCATAGACGACATTGACCTCTCCGAGCGTCTGATCAGCATCAACAAAACCTTCTATGGCAAGACGATGGTTCTGAACGATACGCCGAAAACTCCCGCCTCTAACCGTAAAATATACATCCAGGATGAACTTTTACCTTTGGTAAAGAAACTGTATCGCATCACCAGGGAAGTCTCTCTGTTCAACGGCTGCAAGTATATCTTCCAGCGGGATGCGAAAGCCCTGAACTACAATGGCTACCGTGACGCTCTGAAGCTGTTCGGCATCCATCCGCACATGCTCCGCCACACTCACACGGCCCTCATGGCGGCCCAGGGAGTTCCGCTGGATGTGATCAGCAGAAGACTGGGACATGAGAACAGTAAAATCACCAGGGACATCTATTTCCATGTCACAGAGAAGCAGAGGCAGAAAGACTATGAAGCAATCAGAAGCGTGTCCCTTTTTTAGAGGGGGCAGAAATAGGGCAAAAATTGCCCACAACATACTACATCACGCTACATGGAAGGTGCAAAAGATGGCATAAAACAACGTTATCCAACATCATACAACACTAACATGGTACTTCTCATGAATAACCATGAATTTTCAAATAACCGCATAAATAGGCGCTATTCTGATATGTTCAATTTTTATATAGGGCAGATTTAGGGCAAAAAAAATAGCCCCGGAGACATCAATCCCCGGGGTTTTCTCATATCATCTTCTTTGCTTCTGCCAAACACAGCTTGCCGAAGCAGCCGTTTTCTTTCAGCCCTCTGGCCCTCTGGAACAGGGTCACCATCTTCTTGGTATTGCCCCCATATAGGCCGTCCAAGGCAAGTTCCTTCCTGTCCTTATTCTTCCTTAGGGCCCAGTTTAAAAAGGCCTGTATGGCCTTAATTTCGGCCGTCATGGACTGAGCAGAGAGATAACCGTCCCCCACTTTGAAGTATCCCCTAGTGGGGAACTTAGTGGGCAGATGACCGATAAAGGGAGGAGGCAGGGTCCGGGCCTCTTCTAATGTATAGTGGAAGTCTCCGAACTTCTTGCGGTTATCTTTGGACGTATAACCAAAAGGATCATTCCCGCTCTTGTATCCCCCAGGGAACCCATAAAAAACATAGGTAGAGCCCATGCGGTTCTTGATGATCGTCTCATGGGGCACCCACCTGCTCTTATCGTGTTTCACATCCCTGCCGTCCTGGATCACGCTCTTGATGTCTGAAAGACAGTCGTGCTCGTTGATGTAAGCAGGCAGGACCCTGAAGCCGTAATTGAATACTCTCCTCACAATCTCGATGACCGTCTTGTCGCTGGTCTTGGTATTGTAACGGGAAGTACCGTGAGCATACCATCCCGATTTGACAGCCTTGACAGGATCACCTCCGAACCTCAACTCTGCGAGGTTTGCGATTTGACAGGCCTCCCAGTACCATCCAGCGACGGTCCCCTGCTCGTGGATGACAATACAGGCGATGCCCCTGATCTGGGATTCGGTGAGGTTATATCTTTTGAATTTACTCAACGACCTCATCCTCCTCGTCCTCTTCTTCCGGATCCTCGTCGGCGAACTTATCAAGGGCAGCCTCATACTTTGTCAGATCCTTGAAATGATCACCTGCAATAGCATGTTCCGTGAATGAATTATTCTTCCACCATGCCCAGAGTGATGCCCCTACCGTGGCGATCAGGGCCACAGCGTCGGCCACCTGTGCGTCAGTGATCGGGAGCGGTGTCTTACCGCAGACCGTCATGATCTGGTTGGCCAGTGCCAGGATCAGGCACAGAGTCCTCACGATAGTTCCGGTTGTGATCTGTTTAGTGTCAATCTTCATGGTGATCATCCTCCTTTTTCTGAAGATGCAGTTCATTAATTTCTTTATGCATCTTTTCCACCATCGAATTCCCGCCAAGCTCATGATAGGCCTGGTACATGTCCTCGAAGTTGTCATAGGCATAAGTAGGGATCTCTCCCTTCTTCACGTACTTGTCATGGTATTCAATCAACTGCACACGAAGCAAAAGCATGATGCCCTTCTCCTGTGCAGTCCTGTCCTTCTTCTGCTCTTTGAGGAGCCAGACGATGTAGCCCATCAAGGGTGTGACCACAACGGTCAGGATTGTTATTAATATTTGTGTTGCGTCCATGCTGTCCTCCTATGGTCTGATTATCACGCACCCTCGATAGGTGTCCGACTTGCTCTGCTTCTTTACCATTCCCGCCACAGAGACCTTCTTCTTTCCTCCGTGGGAGAAGTTCCGAAGGCATTTTTTCGTATCGTCCCACATCAAAGGGTTTGTGTGGGTTGGGTCCTTGGTCTCAAGAAGGACTAAGTATCCTTTGGCCAGGGCCGCCGCAAGTTCCGTCTTGCCTATCTTTTTCTTGTAGGTGATGTTCGCCTTCGGTGCCAACTTCTTCAGTCCCTTGTAGACCTGTTTCAGCGGGATCTTTGACTCGATCTTCAGATGTTTCTTGCTCCACTTCAGAAGCCTCGCCATGGTCTTGTGCTTGCCGATGAAATACATGGCAATGTAAAAGCCAACAAGACTGCATCCGTGATGCTTTACAAAATCACTCTTGAAGTTCTGCTGTGCAGGGACATAAAAGCCATGTCCTTTCTTTGGTTTTACATAAAGCGGATATTTCTTTTTTCCTGTCTTTTTGATAATCATAATAAATCCACCGTCTTTGAATTGTAATAGTTCATCTTGTGTTTTTTACAGTAGGTCGATATCTTCAGCAAGGCACTGGCAGAGGCTTTGTACTCCAGCAGATACACGGCAATACCGTGCTTCTTTACATTGGCGCAATATGCCTTCAGCCGTTTGCACTCACTGGCCGTCTGACTTCCTGCCTTGTTTTTGCCAATGTCGATGATACGGGTAAAGACTTCTTCTTGCTGGATGGCTTGGAAATGCACAACCTTGTCTCTGATGCACCTACTCACAAAGTAATCTGCCCCATTTACCATGAGATAGAGTCCTGTTTCTTTCCTGATCTGTTTCAGGATCGCTCTAGCAGGGGCATACAGTTTTTTGCTTTTGTACTCTTCCACCACATCGAGATTATCGATATAAAGACCCATTGCTCCACGCTTCTTGAAACTCTTTGCACGCCCGATCAAGAAGTCCTGCCATTCTTTCTTGGACAGATCCATCCATTTCTCGTCCCAGTCTGAATAAGTGCCAATAGCATACTTCTTATATTTTGCGTAATACGGTCTTGTTTTTTCGATAGAACCAACATTGAGATAGCCAATCAGTTTTATGCCTTTGCTTCTCAGTTTTTTGATTTGTACATCATTAAATTCAGCAAAATCTATGACAGCTATACTTGGCTTGGCTTTGATGATGCGGTTCACGTCAGAGCCATTAAGGCCCAAATACACTTTGTAGCCGCCCGTATGATCACCTTCTTTCTTTGTGTAAATAGCAATGCGATAGTCGGTCCCAGTCAAGGACACTCTACAACTGTAGCTGTGACTAGTGGGGTCTACTTCACCGCACCAAGATCAGGTTGGATGGTCGCTTTTGCGGCAACGGATAGCGGTCAGAGCATCGTGCCATCACTTGAAGTCGATGTGTCTGGCGATATACTTATTGAAAAAAGGTACGGTGCTATAAACGCAAATTCAACTTTTGCAGTTGCAGTACCTGTTAAGTCTGGCCAA
>OCVV012853546.1_pt1 | contig 39552 bp, 31 predicted proteins | sample 1539721 | NCBI WGS metagenome assembly OCVV01 (sample SAMN02144230, study PRJEB22623) | gut metagenome | biome: sheep rumen | host: Ovis aries | place: New Zealand | reverse complement strand
AGAGGTCGGCAAAGCTGGAGTAGCGCACCACGCCGCTGTAGGTGTGGAAGACCCGGAAGCCGATGAGGTACGGGATGAGGTAGATGAGCAATGTCGGCAGCAGGTGCCTGAAGGCGAGCGACGTGGCAAATCCCCCGTGCGTCAGGGTATAGACAACCAGATTGGATACGACTATGACAAAGCAGTCGAACAGCAGCACCATCCAGTAGGGCACGGCATTCTTCGTGAAATACCAGCTTGCAAGTTTTGTGAATATGTAGTTCATTGAATTGTCAAATGGGTTTCGCTAATTTATGAAACCCATTTATTTAAAGATACTCCAAATAGTAAGAAAAATAATTTTGAAATACTCAGCTATTGAACGATTGTTAATATATTTCATATTCAATTCTATTTTATCGGGCATGATCTGTTCAATGTAAGCTTTATCTGGATCATCAGCCTGTCCTAAAATATAATTTTCATCTACATATTCAATGGAGGCATAATCTGTGATTCCTGGTAAAACAGACAAAACCTTACGTTGTTCTTCAGTGTAGAGGTCAACATATTTTTTCACTTCTGGACGTGGTCCAACAAGACTCATATCACCTTTCAACACATTCCATAATTGAGGAAGTTCGTCTAATTTGTATTTTCTGATAAAATAACCCATCTTGGTTATACGTGGGTCACGTCCTCCGACAGTGATAAGCCCCTTAGCGTCAGAACCCATCAGCATAGTTCGGAACTTATATAGCCCAAACATTTTTCCATTTTTCCCGACTCGTCGTTGACAGTAAAAGCCATTACCTTTACTTTCTAAACGAATAAGAACATATAGAATTACAAATACAGGCAAAAGGATAACAAGACCTATTGCAGAAAAAACAATGTCTAAAAACCTTATCATCTATTAATAATTCTAACAAAATTGTCAATCACATACTCCACTTGTTCATCTGTCAACTTGGTATGAAGAGGAAGTGTGATTTCATTTTGGAATTGATAAAAAGCATTTGGATAATCTTTTATATCAAAACCTAAAGCTTTGTAAGCAGTCATCATTGGCAAAGGTTTATAGTGTACGTTTGTAGCAATACCTTGTTCTGCCATTTTAACTATAGTTTCATTTCTGAACTGCATGTCCTTACCTAACAAACGTACTAAATAAAGATGACCAGAAGAATTATAATCTTCATTATAATGATCTAGTACTTGCACATTACAATCCCTTAATCCATCATTATATCTTTCTATTAGTTGACGTCTTCTTGCCAATAAATCTGGGTAACGCAGCATCTGAACTAAACCAATAGCTGCCATGATGTCGGTCATGTTACACTTGTAGTAAGCACCCTTAATGTCATACTCCCAAGCACCCAGCTGAGTTTTTGCTAAAGCATCTTTGCTCTGTCCATGCAAAGACAATAGTTGAAACTTCTGATATAGTTCATCATTATTAATTCCAGGAATATTTCTCCAAGTAAGTGCTCCACCCTCAGCTGTCGTAAAGTTCTTCACAGCATGAAATGAGAAAGAGGTAAAGTCTGCTATCTCACCAACCATCTTACCATGCCACTGAGCACCAAATGCATGTGCAGCATCTGCTACGATTATCACTCGACCTATGGCTCGTTGGATTTCATTCTTTGGATGAAACAGAGTTTTTTTCCTCTCTACAATCTCATAGATTCTATTATAGTCACAAGGAATACCAGCCAAATCAACAGGAATAATAACTTTTGTTCTTTCAGTTATAGCATCTTCCAATTGATTATAATCCATAGTGTACGAGTCACGTTCTGTATCCACAAAGACGAGTTTTGCTCCAACATGGCAAACAACACTTGCAGAGGCAGTATAAGTATAGGCACAGGTTATCACCTCATCGCCAGGACCTATACCCAGTGCACGAAGAGTTGATACAAGACAAGCAGTAGCAGAATTAAGGCACACAGCCTTCTCCACATGACACATTTCTGCAACTTCACATTCTAATTTTTTTGTGCGAGGTCCTGTGGTTATCCACCCAGACAATAATGCATCGCGCACTTCATTTGCTTCCTGTTCTGTAATATCAGGAGGAGAAAAAGGAATCTTCATAAATTTCATTATTATTCAAATTGGTGTAAATATCTATCTCAATTTATATGCTAATTTCTTAATCCAAGCGGGAGAGATAGTAACGATAAAAATCAAGACATTGAAAAGTTTCGCATCAAATCCATAGCCTAATTCACGAATAATCGTTAATCTATCCTTAAAATATTGAACAGCTCGCTTAAGACCATTTCTTCTGTTTTTGAAAAAATCATCGGTGGTACGAAACTTCAATACGACATCACTAATGTTAGCAATTAAACACCCTGCTTTAAAGCCATCAAACCACAACATTGTATCTTGATTTTTTCGATAATTAGGTCGGTAATAATGACCGACTTTATCAAAATATCTAAATCGGAAAAAAGCAGTTGGATGTGCCAACGGATCTCTTTTTGAGAAAAAAGCCCTACACTGTTCTGGTGTTTCTGGATATTTCACCGTTTTGTTTTTTAAATTACCTTCACCATCAATTTCTGTAATTGCACCACCAACAACGTCAATGGACTCATTCTGTAAGAGAAAAATTAATTGTTTTTCAAAACGATCCGGCAAAGCAATATCATCAGCATCCATTCGAGCGAGATAGTTGATGTTCTTAGCTTTAGCACATTCGATAAGATCGTTCAATACACAAGCTAGTCCTCTATTTTCATTAAATTTAACAACTTCTATTTTATCATTCTTCTCATATTTAACAAGAACATCTTCCAAGGATTTCCCTACAGGTCCATCAACACCTATAAGTATTAGAAAATCCTGATATGTTTGCCTAAGAATGCTTTCTATAGATTCCGTCAGATATAACGAATTATCGTTTTTATAAATAGATAATAATACTGCTATCGTGTTCATAAAAATGCAAAAGGGATAATAGCTAAGAAGTATTAGTTATTAAGCGATAATAATTCCACTATTTCATGATGAAATTTTTCAGCTATTAAATCCCAGTTATAACATTGTGATAAAGATCTTGCATTATGACTTTTTGACAAGAAATATTTCTTATCTTTTACCATTTTCAACAATGATTTTTCTATTCCTTCAATTGAAGTGTCAGATCCCCACCCCGCATCATATTCACAAATTTCATCACACATATTTGTGCCACTTGTTACAAGACATGGTAATCCATAAGACAAAGCTTCTATCAACGACATGGGATGACCTTCAAATCGAGATGTAAGAACAAAAAGATCTGCATCAAGTAATTTACTTACCTTTTCTTCACCAGTAATGCCTTTTTCTTCATATATCACAATATCGCCTATATTATATTTGTTTATAAGCTCTTCAACTTGCTTATAGTCAAATTTTGGTGGACCATATATTCGTAAGCTAAATTGATTCTCCTCCAATAATTGTTTATTTCTTCTTATTACTTCTAACAACAAATCCAATCCCTTTTGGTAAATCGCAAGCCTACCCACAAAAATTGCTTTTATAGCATTCGAAAATTCAGTCTTCGTTTTAACTGGTGCATCAAATCCATTTGGTAGTACAAAACTCTTGTGATGGAATCTATCTGTCGATTCATTTTGTTCACTTCTCGTTAGATATTGAATTGATGCAGAATATTTAATATAATTATCAAAGAAGAGCAAATGTGCTATTCTCTTCTTCAAGAATTTTAGCCATCCACCATTCTTTTGTGCCTTACTTGTTAAATTACTCCTTGGAACTATAATATATGGTATCTTATTTTTCACTAATTCTTGAGCAAAAAAAACATGCTCAATATAGTAGAAGCCTTCAAAAACAACAATGTCTGGACTTTGGAATGGTTTTGGCAGAATGTTAAGACTTATTCTCTTACCAAACTCTTTTATATTATGATATCCCTCAACTTCTGACCAATGTTTCAAAAAGGAGTTTTTAGAAAGATCTATCCAAAGCACATTGTCTATTTTTCCTTGAGCCTTTACACTGGCTGGTACACTCCAGTTCAGGCCTGAATCAAAATGGTTACTTAAATTAGATATGTATAGAATATTCATAGACTGTTAATTAAAACTACAAATAAACATCTTTAAATAAAGGAACTACAAAAAACAGCTATGTGAAAATTATTTCCCTGATATTAATTTATATAAATTTACGTACTTTTTGAAATTATTGGTATCATCTACAATATGATCTTTATGGCGGTATTCCTTAAAAATTACTTGAGACCTTAATCCATAATCTTTGGTTACAAAGACAATTTTCTTTTCCACAGGAAAATTATCAAAGTCCACTAAGTCAGAAAACTCACATTCATTCATTTCTGCAAACTTGTATATAATATTATCCCAATTAATTCTTTTTTTTCTTCTTTCCCATTTTTCTTGTGCTTCCTCTTTAGACTTATAATGTAAAAAAATTATTTCTATATCATCAATCTTACCTATTGGACAAGTTTGGTTGTCAATCGTTCTTTTTCTTAATATATCAGAATATTTTGACTCGGATAATGAAATGAACACTAATTTCTTATTAAGATAAGATTTCATGTTATAAATAAATTTAATATAATCATGTGCAAAAAAATACAGACCAATTGTTGGAGAATAGTATGGTAAACCAAAGAAACGATAAACATGCCCCCCCAGCAATTATTACTAATAATTGTAAAATGTTTATTTCCTCCCAATTCTTCTAACTTCTTTAATCTGTTATTAGAATAAAATGGATTCAATTATTCTCTTAGGTTACGAATTATACTAAAATAAATTTTTCGTAGAATGCACATTGTCCTAAATTATGATTTTTCAATGTTTGTATTACAATAAAGCATCGAACCAAATTTCATGTCCCATTCTTCTGGTTCAAATCTTACTAACCCTGAAGCTGGATAAAAAGTCAACTCGCTGAAATAAATAGTTTTTCCGACCAAATATAAATCAACACGAACAAATGGAATATCCTTTGAAAGTTTTCGTGCAATGTCTATCATCTCTTGAAGGTTAGGGGGACATGGAACTCCATCAGGATTATTCTTTCCTGGACGTCTAACATCAAGATGTTGCCAGTCTGTTGTGTAGAAATCGTCAATAAGTCCAGTTTCTGAAAAACGGTTTCTACAAACAAGAATAAATTTGGGCTCACCATTAAAGCAATGGATTTTATAGTCCGTAGGAACATCATTACCTAAACCTATATACTCCTCTGCTATGATTTTTCTTTCAACATTTTTATAGGGCCATTCTTTGTATTTATAATAGGTACTATTACCTTTCAAAGACCGATTCAGACCATCAACAGCTAATTTTTTATCAAAGGAACCCTTATCTGTACAGATATAGATTCCACTTCCTCCACTACCATGTGTTGTTTTTAACACAAACTTATTCGGAAGTCGTTCCCAATCAATGTCATTTGCATTATTCCAGATTCCAATCGTTGGAATAATATATTTTTCTCCAATAATGGAAGCAACTACATGCTTTACTTTTGCTTTGTCAACTAAAGAAGTATATTCTTCTTTTCTATCGTTGAGTTTGAGCCATTGCAGTTTCTCATTAAATGTTTTTGGATGTTTTAAATGGAGTGCATGACCGATTTCCAATGGAAAAACAATGCGCAAAAACCATTCATCATTAGGAACCAGATAATACAATTTTCTGATTAGCCCAGCTAAAGTATGAAAAGGATGTTTTAGTTGAAAGACTATGTCCATTAAATGCACTTTTTTGGATGAAGAAACTTTATGTGAAAGCATCTGTCATATTTGTAAAAACAATACCCCATCAACATACTGGTATAAACATGTATCATTGCATATTGCATGGAATACAACGACTTTGAAAAAAGAGCTATGAACAATAGTCCTAAAAGTGTGTGTAATCCAACATCTCGTTTTGTTCGTCTCCATATCAGAAAAAATTGAATCCAAAAAATGAAGTACACAATCACTCCAATAAGTCCCTGGTTAATTAGCAATTCAATCCAATCGTTGTGAGCTTGTTTTGGTCCCAATCTTATAGTACCATCACCACCATAACCAAAAACCTGTTGAGCGAATGAAAAATCTGAAGCATATTTATTTAAAAAGAATGAATAAATTCTATCTCGACCACTCGTCTTACCTTCTATCGTGCTTTCTATTCTATGTGCAACCGTTGAACTTCCAGACAATCGCTCTATAAGAATATCACTTAAGAAATAGACAAAGAGTGGAATTGAAATAAAGACTAAAACCTTCTTGAATTTTGACGCATTTCGGATTTTTTGTTTAAAAAAATACAGAATCATCAGTGTTCCAGAAAGAATTGCCCCTCGTTTCACACAGACAACGATGAAAAACATAAGGATTCCAAGGATTACATATTGAAGAAGAGATTTATGAGGGAAAAAAATAGCATAAGGGATTAAACAAACAAATAGATATGCAATATTATTTGTGATAATGTCCTCATCCTCCAAAAGTCCTAACATAATACGACTTGCGCTATACATCAATAAAAGATGAATTAAAAACACAAAGAAATAAAATTGAAGAAGTCGTATAGAAATCAGCCCTTTCTTAGTAAATACATAAAAAGTAAAAATAGGTAAGAATGATCTTAGAACAGAAACAAAATATGTGTAAATATTCATTTTTTTCCCAGAACTTTTTAATATTAAAGGATCTGGATTAACCATCGAAAGCATTTGGCCAAAAGCAAACACACACAACAAAATCATTACCACCCTTAATAACTGATTATTATTACCGTCATAAAAATATTGATATGTGTAATAAATAGAAATAAGCAAATTGATACCAAGAAATATATTTGATAATTGTTCCAAAAAAGGGAACAAAAAACCAATATCCGCCCAATGGAATCCGTACAAAAGCCAAAGAATAATATATATATTAGGAAGAATGTATTGTGAATATTTGTTTGACATTACACTTTTATTCTCAATTAGAGCTAATTATTGTTATTTCTCAATACGTATGATAATAAATCTCTATGAGATTCGCAATCAACAAAATTACGCAATGTTGCCTCTTTTTTACGAGATAAAAAACTAGGAATTAATCTCATAATGAATAGACGTCTCAAACACCTGCCCATCAAACCTCCAGGGAAAGGCTGCAAGTAAGCCAAAACATTCCTTTGGGATGCCAAATAATAACTATTCACCTCTTCCTCAAGTATCGTGCGATGCACTATTATATTGTTAAGTTGGTCGATTCTGATTGAGAAATCCTTATCATCTTCAATTAATCGAATTGTGGGTTCATCTTTACATTGAATATAAGGAATAATTTTCAGCATAATAACATCATCAAAATGAAGTTCAATCATGTATCCTTCATGCCAAATACCAGATCTCTTTTTCCTTGAATCAAAGCAGAAATTTCCTAAGCCATATATGATCGGTTTGTCATGATAAAATTCATATCCACTAAAACAATGTTGATGGTGATTCACTACCGCATCGGCACCTGCATCAATAAAGAAGCGATAGGTATCTTGCATTCTCAAACTGGGCAATTGATAATGTTCATGACCACCATGAACAATGACTAATACATAGTCAGCTTTTTGTTTTGCTTCTTGAATTATGTAGTATTGCTGAAGCGGATTAAGTGGATTTGAACCTGCCGTGGTTTTTGTAGCTATAGAAAATTCATGTTCACAACAATTGATTATTGCAACAACTTTATTTCCGAGAGTCTTATATAGGATTTCAGAAGCCTCATTAGAATTAAGCCCACCTCCCACATAATCCATATTCCATTTCTTGCAAGCATCAATCGTGCTTTTAACTCCATCCGCTCCAAAATCCAGAAAATGATTATTTGCAAGAGTCACACAATTGAAACCAGCATATTTCACTGCCTCCATTCCCTCATCTGTGCAGCGGTGGTGAGGTCCTCTCTTTTCTATGGGATGCCCAACCCCAGTTGATACGGGACATTCAAAATTCACAATAGAATAGTCCGCTGCTTCTATCATCGGTTTTACTTGCCCAAAGATTTGGTCAAATTTTTTTTGAGATAGCAAAATTGGTATTCGATGTGTTGGACAAAAATCACCAGCAATTAATATGTTCATTTCCTAAAAAATGTCTTTAATACCTCAATGAATATCTTCCTTCCAATAATAGTGTCCACCATGATACGGAACACGCTCATTCTCTGGAGGTAGCTGCATATAATCACCATATCGAATCGTTAAGAATTCATCAAATCTTGCAGGTCCACGAAATTTCTGATTTTCAAAATCCACATCAATAAGTTCATCGAATGGATTAAAACTAAAAACATGTCGAAAAAAAAGACTTAATTTACCCGCAACAATCAAAAAACGTCCTCCACCGTCTGTTCTTATTTTGTTAAGCATAAAATCACGATATGCTACACAAGATTGATGATAAAAAGGGATTGTTTTAATAGGAAATACAGAAATGATTAGTCCACGAATTCTCGTAAACAACTTTCTGATAAACATCAAAATTTTTGCTTTTTTGATTTGTTGATACACCACATCATCAGAATTAGAAATTTCAATTAACGGATACAAATCAATGTTTATTCCATAACTTCTATATTTCCTTCCCATTCTACTATAAGTAGGTAAATATGCTATTCGAGAAAAAGGATAGTTATAATAAGGTTCTGTGTCAACATCGCAATATTTTAATTTATTTGACTTGAACTCCTTTTTAAAACGCATCATATCTTCTAATGGCATACACAAATCCACATCATCATCCCAAGGAATAAAGCCTTTATGACGAATTGCACCTAAAAGTGTTCCAAAAGCAAGCATGTACCGAATATGATGAGTTCTACAAAACTCATCGATCTCTTCGAGCATCTCCAACTGAATCTGCTTCCTTTCCTCAAAACAGATCTCATTCTTCATAGTCTCCCTGATTTCATTTTATATTCATAACTATGCAGCCCTTCCTTGCGGAAATCTGCCTGATAGCGTTGAAGGACATGTTTAAACACCACCTCGTATTGAGGGATAAACAAGTCGTCTTTTGCCTCAAGATGCTGAATAATGTCATCAGCAAGGGAAGCCGTCTGAGTCAAGTCGGTTTTACCTTGATTAAAACTTGTTCCCTTGATGGAACCAGGACTTACATTCAGTATTCTGTTCGATGTGCCAGCTTTTTCCAATTCCACATTCACACTTTCAATGAAAATCTTCAAAGCAGCCTTGGTAGCACCATATACAGAGAAGAATGGTGAGGACATAAACCCAGCGATGCTTACCATCACACCACAGTAGAAATCGTCTTTAGACAGCAACTTATCATAAAAATGCTTAATCACTCTTATGACAGCCACGGTATTCACATTGAAAGAATTGACGATATGACTTTCATCCACATCCTTGAACAATGCAAGTTTTCCAAATCCAGCCGTTACCATCAAAGCATCTATGTCCTGGAACTGGTCAAAGAAAGTATAATCCCTATCAGTCAAATCGAACTGGAAGCCCTCTATTTTGTCACATTTGTATTCGTCCTGAAGGGGGGCTTTATCTACCACATAAACTTTTTCCGTGGTAGAACGCTTTGCCAACTCTGTGGCAATCGCTAATCCTATTCCATTCGCACCTCCAACAATTAAAAACCTTTTCATATCATTTCCAATAATATTTATTACCAGTATGACCTCCCTTTCTTTTGCTTTCTGGTGGCAATTGCATATAATCACCATATTTCTCTGTTAATGCTTCCATTTCTCTCATATCATCATAAAATTACACTTATGCTAAATTATAGTATCATCTCAACACAACTATTTGTACTTTATTGCAACAGGAGAAGACTTTCTTCATTTTCGATTCTTCAAGTAATAAATAACATGAGCCATTATATAGATTATATTATACAATCTACATTTTAACAACCAGTATCTTATAATCCCATCACAATTATCATCAATCGTATTTGGAGTGAAAAATACATTTATAGAAGAATGATTACGCATTTTCTTTAGGTGACAAACAAACTCTTGCTTCGAAAGATTTGCACGCATCATTTTTTGCTGGATTGTTAAAAGAATATGTATCCATGTCCTCCTCCTTAAACCTATGCATTGATTTAAGCCGATGCGATCACAAGTCTTTTGATTTTTTTCTAATGTCTTAATAATGGATTCCCAGAGACTATAATTATAAATTTGAGTTGCCTGACCCTCATGCTTAATATAATAATATAATCTATCAGATATCAAACACAATTTATTACAATGAATCAGCATGTTAATCATTGCTATTTGATCTTCAGCAAACCACAATCCAACTCCATACTTCAAACCATCTTCAACAAAGACACGTTTCACCATTTTTGTACACAAGAAACAAGTCATGCCATAGCCTTTGGTTTCTTTATCATAAAAAAAATGCTGATCTATGAACTCCTTAATTTGTTCTTTTTCAAACTCACCACTAAGCTTTGCTCTCGGTTCTCGGATTTTCCCCTTGTTTTCTATAACAAAATAATCACAAGAAACCATATCCGCATCCTTTTCAAGAATGGGTTTGACTAATTTCTCAAGATATTCTGGTGACACATAATCATCTGCATCTATAAAGGTAATGTACTCACCTTTAGAATGCTCAAAACCTGTCAGGCGAGCCAAAGCAACTCCTTCATTCTTCTTATGAACAACCACAAACCTTGAGTCAACAGCAGCATATTCATCGCAAATATGTCCACTCTCATCTGTCGAGCCATCATCCACAAGAACGCATTCCCAGTCGGTAACGGTCTGCATCAAAATACTATCAAGGCATTTAGTGAGATAACGTCCCACATTGTAAACGGGAACAATAATCGAAATTAGAGATGTCTCCATTTTGATATGATGCTATTGAGTAGTCTTGAATATTTGTACAGCAGATTACCTGCCTTAGAATGCCCTTTTAAACATAAGGCAATACAATAATCACGAGACCATAGATGCTTACTGTGGGAATCAAGAATAAAACGCTTATTAATCTCTGAATAGGTCTTAACAATATCGTACTGGCTGTTCGGGATAGAAAATATCCAAGATTTTATCTTTCTTTTAACACGATACCATCCATCTTCAAACCTCTCAGATGAAAGAATTGGAGAATAAGTGTCAACAAATATCATCACTGAATGGATGTGACTATCTTTACGATGCATTACGATACTATTAACATTACAAATAGAGTCATAATGATAAAGCACTTTTGGCACATAAGCCACCTTTATGCCGTTTAACACAAGGCGACATATAACATACAAGTCTTCCCACAGATTCATGTCGGGATGGAACTGAACGTGATAGTCCTCGAAACACTTTCGACGTATTAGTTTGTTCCAACAAGCTCCCCATAATTTACCGTTAATCATGTCAACAAGAATGTCTTCATTATTGAGTGATGTTGGCTTCTGACAATAATACACTTTCTTATTAGCATAGATACGCTCAAAGTCACACATAACCATGTCTGCACAAGTCTTGACTGCTTCATGATATAATGTTTCTAACCAGTCTGGGGCTACCCAATCGTCAGGGTCGGCATGAATTACGTATGTGCCACAAGCTTTTTCAAGTCCCGTCTGTCGTGCTCGGCTAACGCCTCCATTCACTTGTTTGTTGACAACAATAAAGCGGCCGTCATTTTGCTGGTAGTCAGAAATGATATTTCTCACTCCGTCTTTACTTGCATCATTCACCAATATGCACTCCCAGTCAGAGAAGGTCTGTGAAAGAATACTATCAAGACATCTACGTATATATCGTTCTGCATTATAAACAGGAACTATGATAGATATTTTTGGCATAATGATGGAAGGAATATCTCAAAAATAATCTTCATGAACAAAGTTATCTAACTCACGTAAATAGATTCTTGTCTCATATAAAATGTCAGTTTCCTTTGTCACGCCCCCCTTATTTCAATGCATTGGAAAGAAAACGCAATGATTCACTTTTTTTTACTTCTAATGTATCAGAGAGATTTTCATAATTTATTGGTGAAAGAGAAAGAGCTTCCTCCCAATTATCGACAAGACGATTTGAAAGCCCCACTGTGCAGAGTAAGTCCTCTATTCTCAAATTGCCATCAAGTTTTGGACAGACGAACTGGCACTGGAACAATAACGAGAACACAGTTCCATGAAACGAGGATGTTACAACATAATCAGCGCTCTTAATATATGACAAGAAACCTTCTGGACCACAGCATTCCTTGTTCTCAATAGAAAAGTACCATTTTGCGTATGACCTAATAATAACAAGTTTTTTATTCCTCCTTTTTGCTATTTCACGGGCAAAAGCCACGGTCTCAGTTTCTTTTTGGACTGCATAGACAGCAATATAATTTTTATCCTTAACAGGATGACAAATCTGCTCCCACTTAGGTGTTGGTAATAGTAACGTAGGATCTAATGTGTGCCAAATCTTCTTGTCTGTCAACTTGGAGATAAATGCCTGCAATGTATCCTCACGTACACTAATAGCTGTGAAATTGTTTAAAAAGTTTTTTATTTGCTCCGTTTCACACTCCGTCAAATTTATATTATTCATGCATACAGACCACGCAACCTTTCGAGTAACAGGTGAGGTTTCAAACTGCCCCCAAAACACATTGTCAATCCCTCCAGTTATATTCTTGTTCCATAGTTGGTCACTACCTATAAGAACTACATCATAATCTTCAATAGAAATGTCATCACCCTGATAATACCTCTTAACCGATAACTTTAAATGATTATCAGCAAATTCTTGATATGCTTTCCTGCGTTTCCAAAAGAAATAAATTGCCCAAAGGTAAAGTGGAAACTTATATATGCTCCTAAGGAACCTACGAAAGTGGAACTTCCGCTTTTCGTAATACCAGTCAATGCTTGCATTGTGATAGTCAATCAATTCTACTTCATGCCCCATGCTTTTTACAAGCTCTTGAGTGGCATAGGCTTGGAGTACTGCACCATAATTATAGGCGTTGTGAAAGGTAAGTATTCCTATCTTCATTTTGGAAGTATTTGGTGTAATAGAAGATTATTTCTTTCTTAAAAGAGACTTTCCTGATGCCAATCCTTGCTCACCTACAATCGCAACAATTCCTTTCTTCAATTTTTGCTTGGCTCTTTTAACAATGGATTTGAACTTTGCAAATAAAGTATCTGCATCATAATTATGATTTACAATATATGATATCCCCTTTTCAAGATAATCCCTTTCAAATTTATCGTGCCCAAAATGGGCTTTTGTTGGATTAATAAGATTGGGCTGGAGATAAGTTCCATCAAGTAAACATTTAATTTTTAGACTTTCTTTTATCTTATCAAAGAACTCAACTCCTTTTTGTGTATTGAGTAATAGCAAATTAATTCCTTTATTATCAGCATTTAAACTGGAATCTATCTTTTGCCAGCCCCACAAGTCACCTAAAGTAATATCAGATGGCCGCTTAATATTCGCAAAGTGGCAATGGTTACAAGACGGACGGAACATGACTGAATGATAAAATCTATATGGATAACGTCTTTTAACCCCAGGTGTATGCTTAAAGCCAAAGGTTTCAACATGAGCAGACCAACCATATTCTTTATCTCTAAAATTAACTTTTTGGATAGTATCTTTTTGCTCTTTTTCTAAATATGAAAGATAATCTTTCCAGACAAAAGGTGCGCCAACACCATGACATACAATATCTACTAAGAACAAATTTTCTCTGTATTTCTTTCCTACAAAAGCGTTGAGACCTGAAGTCTGACACGGGGTTCCAGAAAATAGCACAGTAAGACCATGCTTCAAGTCATCCTTAACCAATCTAAAAATACCAGTTAAATCACTTTGTACATACTTACTTCCTCGGAATTCGTCTCGTTCCTCCTTGGTTACTGCACGTTTATGCGCAATTCGGAAATGATCTTTGTAGCCAACACCATATACAACACCACCATGCTCAAGTATGTAGTCACTGATTGCAACAAATGCCGCACCAGAGCGAGACATCATTACCTCATCAAATTCATTATGGCGCACAGCAAAAGCCTTTGGCTTAGGAAGATTCAACGAACAATCATAGTTACCATTGAACTGGCATACTTTGTCACACAAGCCACAATCAATACACTTTGCTTCGTCCACTTTAGGATAAACAAAACCTAATGCATCAGGCTGCATAGTAATGGCACCATGTGTACAAATATTAGCACAAGCCGTACAGCCACAACAATCCTTTTTATCAGTAATCCTTATCATGTTTAGCTGATATGCTTTTTAATAACGCCAAAAAATCTCACAACCTTATTCTTTAGTCTTGACTTTAGAGTGGATTTAAGGCCGTGGATTACTTCTTTTTCAAATTTACTACGAGGCAAACGTTTAAAAAACTTCTGTCTATTTGTGTTATATTTAGGAGTTCTCCATACATGGCGACTACATCGCTTTACATATTCTATTTCTACAGCTTCACAAATAAGCCTATCTTTAAATTCGTTAAAAATAGCAACGCCTGCATCCGTAGATAAAATAACTATCGATAAACCCTTATTACGATTTTTCTCTTTAAGTTTTCCGTCGTAACCCCAGAAATCCGCTAAAGAAACATCGGCAACTCGAGGAAGTTTTGCATATTTACATTCGTAACAGGAAAGACGCAAATATAAATTGTTAAGGAAACCCTTTTGAAAAAGATTATCCTTTGAGGTACAGCTCCATGTCCGACCATTCTCAAAAGTATACGTTATTCTGTTGGGTCCCCATCCTTGAACTTTGTCCCTCCAGACCATTGAAACAGGCCTTACTCCATTATTCTTCTGTGTCAACTCATCCAACCATTTATCAAAAGCGGCTCGTGAAGGAACTCCATGACACACCACCTCACATGTGATAAGATTATCATATTTCTTTTCTAAAAATGAGTACAAGCCTGCAATTTGGCAGGGAGTTCCAGAGTATAATACTAATCGACCTGTCTTTAAGTCTGTCTGAGCTTCTACATAAGTGTTTTTTGTATCACTCTGTAGATACTTAGATTTTCTGAACGCTGCACATTCCTCTACAGTCTCTCCTCTTTTGTGGAAAACATTAAAGCCATCAGCTACCGCACCATAAACGACACCTCCTTTTGAAAGAGCATACTCCACAAGCAACCAAAATATTCCACCAGAAGAACTATCTTTCAATATCTCGTCCGATTTGTTATATGCGCAATAACTTGCTTTTGTATTGGTATCATTAGGATTATAATTATCTTTTAACAAATGACACACTTTTATACATAATCCACAATCTACACAATTCTCAATATCAATATGTGGATACCAAAAACCTTCTTGGTCATTTTCAAGTGTTATAGCGTTCTTAGGACACTTCTGTAAACATGCCCCACATCCACAACACTTGGATTTATCATCAATAACTATATGCTTCATCTATTGAGCAAATCTCTAAATAATGACACCATCGAATGAACTTGCTCTTGATAATGAGGCATTTTCTTGTGTAATAAAGATTTGATGTCATCCTCTTTTCGTAAGATATTTGTTAGTCCATCCCACAAGTCTTCTTGTCGCTTGATGTCCTTAACAGAAATAACATATCCCATTTCTGTGCCAAATAAATCCTTTGCGATACCAATGGATTTTGTTGAATATCCTAATACAAGAGTTGGCACACAAGATGAATAAGCAGCAATTGTAGCATGTGTACGTGCTCCGACAAAAAACCTACAATTTGAGATTATATATTTAAGTTCAGGACTCTTATATTCCTCGTTTGATATGAGATGTATTCTATTATTGGAGTTATACAATTCTTTTATCTCCTCCAGAATTGCTAAATCTTTACGTTTCATCACATGAGGGATAAGTACTACATCAAATTGTGTCTCTTCCAGAATCTTATCTATCATATATTTGTAGGCTCCGATAACTTTATCATGGAGTCCATTGCCATAGCTAGAACCAACAATCAAGGTACTAAGATTGACACCTATCATATTATTGGTTTTCCAATATTCTGGCAGTTCAACAGGCTCAGAAGGCATAACGAATGCAGGGTCTGGAAAATAATAGAGATTATCACCATTATATTTCCCCTTTAAGTTCTCTAAAGATTGCTGTTCACGAACACTGAAAGCATCAAACATTTTAGCCTCATCTATAAAATTCCTTGTAACAGAATCTTTGTTAAGGGAACAATCGTATAAAACTAGTTTTCCTGAACATTTTTTCTTTAGCAAACTATTTAGTTTGTGAAGACCATCAAAAGCCTTATACGCTACATCATAGTTATCGGCCCCCACTACTAAGATTAAATCTTGACGTTTAGCACATTCAACCAATTTTGCGAAATCATATCTTTTTTTATTGGTTAAATGCTTCAATAGCTTAAGAATAATCCTGGTCAAATAATTTGTATGTTTCGTTATACGAGGAATGTATGAAGAGACATTTGGCAATTCTAGCAAAGAATCCTCATGTGGTGTAGAAGACGATAGTGTAACATTTATATCTCCATAAGCTTCTTGAAGGAGTGCAATAGTACCCCTTACAAGTGCTTCTGTTCCACGATTATATGTTCCACTACAAACGATGATTAAAATATTCACCATACTATTTTTTAATCTTTACATATACGTCCTTTATCTTCGAAAAGAAGAAATGTCTTTCACCAAGTGTTATTCCCCAAAATGATATTATTGCAACACAAGAACACACACTGATAGCAGAAACAACAAATAATGTAACTATATTCCGGGGCATATAAGAGTTAATAACATAAGGTGCAACTCCTGCAAATAGGGCAATAAGCCACCCACGCAAAAAAACATCCTTAACAAAATCCCACACTGGGAATTTAATTAAAAGACGATTTATGTATAATCGTATCAACATACCAGTGATTGAAAAAAATATATTGATGTAAAATACAATTACAGGCTCAAAACCAAATTTTAAAAACAAATATGAAACGGGAATATTCAACAGCAAATTCGTTCCACCCAGTATTGCATTTAGCTTCATTTTTCCCGTAGCCTTTGTGGCTGAAGTAAGTGGGTTAGAGACTGTGTCTATCAATGAAATAATCAAAACCAACTGACAAAAAATAATAGAATATTCGGGAACTTTAGTCAACCACAATTTAAAAATAATGTCCGTTGTCAAGATTACAGGCATGCATATTATCAGAAGTACATAGAAAGAGAATCGTGAACTTCTTTTCATTAAAACATACATATCCTGCAAATCCCCAGAAGCATAAGACTTTACAATCTGCGGATTTACAGCAGTCTGAAAATTAATTGCAAAATTTCTTACCGCATGTTGAATTTGATATGCAAGACCTCTTGCAGCATTGACTGCCGGACCGAAAAACATATTCAAAATAACATTCACACCTTGCCCATAGAATGCACCCGATATATTTGCATATAGACTCCATCCCATGTATCCTATCATATCTTTAAATATCTGTGAATTGTATTTTAAACTAAAGACAGCTTCCTGAAAATGCCTCTTACAATAGGATGTATATACAGATCTCATTAAAATAGAGTTTAGCATCATCAAGAAGCCATAAAAAATCAATCTATCCTGAATGTCTATTGTTATAATATAAGCTACCAACAATTTCAGCAAAGCCTCTAATAAAGACATGTAAGCAAAGACACCCATTTCCTCCCTTGCTATAATTACTGCATTATAAGGAGCACTTATGGTGTTGAACAGAAATGAGATTATTGAAAACTGAAAAACAAAATTAGCAGCATATAGTCTTCCTTCTGGTATGACAAGTTGAGTGTTTAAAAACCATACTCCGATACTTTCTGCCAAAATGAGCGTCACTAAACAAATTATTACATGTAAGAAAATAGCAGTCTTAAAGGTTTCTTGTATTTCATGAACTACACCCTTACCAATACTATATGATAAAAATCTTTGGGTTGCGCCTGCCATTGTTGTACGGAAAAATGATGACATAACCACCAATCCACCTACAACATTATAAATTCCATAGTCCTCTACTCCTAGAGCATTCAAGATAACTCTGCTTGTGTATAAAGACACAAGCATAAGGAACAACATGCGACCATAAAGCATCAGTGTGTTCTTCGCTATTCGCTTATTATCTATCTGTGACATTAAAAAAATCTTGTTTCTAAAGCTATTTCTATAAAGTTAAGAAAAACTTAAAACCATACGTCCACCCCCGAAAAAAAACATCAATTCTTAAATTCAGAGTCTAAAATACTAAATTTTATTGTTTGATAAATGAAAAATGGATGGCGAAGCAAAATTTCACATGGATATTCTTTCACAAAGCGAAATAAACGTTTGTACCTATGGGTTATCCTTTCTTTTCTGTTTTTCCCCTTTTGGGGATCACCTCGTCCCATATTACCTGTTAAAAGAATTCCATCTAAAATTTGTTGTCCACCTTTTTCGTCTAAATGGATATATAAAAGACTCATATCCATTCCTAAGTATTTTTCAATTATCCAAAATATCGATGATGCAAATTTTGAAAGACCAAATTTTTCATAGTATTCTATTAAATCGAATTTGATTCCCTGTTTTTTAAAACTTTCCAAAACATAGAAAAAATCAATGACTTGACGAAGTCCAATACCCTCATCAAAAAAATGACGATAGATGTGATGCAAAATAAAAACAACATTGAATGAAACAGTTGGAACAGGAATCATGTTCTCCGTTTCTGGCATTTGTTCAAAGTGGGAAATCTGTTCTTCTTGCTGTATTTGGAACCAATGTTGCAAACGATTGTTTAATAGTGGACTAAATGCATAAGACGGACAAAAATGCGCTTCTATCGAAATATCTTTCAAATAAAAACCAATATGCAGGTAACTGGCTTCTTCTACATTTTTTAAATGTGATCTTATATACCTTACAATCTCCTTCCTCTCCCCTTTCAGCCAAATGTCAATGTCGCCACTCTGACGACGGAGGGGATTGGGATAAAGGAGGGCGATGCCTTGACCTTTGAGGATGCAGTTGGGGAAACCATCTTTGCGGAACCGACTGCTCACCAAAGCTGTCATCTTATTCATGTGCCGGTTACGGTCCTCGATTTCCTGCACACACTGATACATATCGATGAAAAGGTCGGTTGGCGGACGGTGCGCCTCTGGCAACTTCTCAACTGCGGAGTACAAGATACCCAACACGCTTTGCTTCACTGCCATCTGCGACACATCCAGCCATTCGTCGTCTGTCAGTGTAGTCGTCAGCCCCTCTTGCGTGCCCAAAGCTATGCGCAACAGTTCAAAAAACAGTTCCTCAGTTCGCGTCAGCACTTTTAAAGAAATTTGGAATGAGAAGTGAGAAATGAGATGTGGTAATCATAAAGTGAGAAATCGTCAGATTTCAGACTTTATATTCTTTTGCTCTTTTAAAGTTTTAGTGATAGCCATCAAAAGCCTATAAATCTCTTCTGCATCTTTATAGATTGAATCATATTCGGCTTTTTCCAAGAATCCCGCCTTATAAAGAAGACGAAGCCAATATTTGCATTCATTACATTCTTTCAGTGAAATATATAATTTGGCTTTAAAATCATTCTTGCTAATTGCACATTCTGATTCTGCAATATTTGCACCTATGCTCGTACCACTTCTTAACAGTTGTAATGAAAGAATCTTTTCACGGTTTAACGTTCTCTCTGAAAGGTATTTATATAGTTTGATAATACGTAGAGAAAACTGTTCACTCTTATCTTGAACAATACTGGACGACATTTCTCACTCCTAATTCCTCATTCCTCATTAATACATTAAATTCTACCCGATTGCACTTTATAATCATAGCTATGCAAACCTTCCTTGCGGAAATCGTCATGATAGCGTTGGAGGACATGCTTGAACACCTCTTCATATTGAGGAATGAACAAATCATCCTTTGCCTCAAGGTGCTGCACAATGTCATTTGCAAGAGATGCGGTCTGAGTCAAATCTGTTTTGCCCTGATTAAAACTGGTTCCCTTGATTGACCCAGGACTCACATTCAGAATTCTGTTCGTTGTCCCAGCCTTCTCCAGTTCTACATTCACGCTTTCGATAAATATCTTCAAAGCAGCCTTTGTGGCTCCATAGACCGAGAAGAACGGTGAAGACATAAAACCAGCAATGCTGACCATCACACCGCAATAAAAATCGTCTTTTGACAACAGCTTGTCATAGAAGTGTTTAATGATTCTGATGACAGCTACGGTATTCACATTGAACGAATTGATGATATGACTTTCCTCTACATCCTTGAACAATGCGAGCCGTCCAAATCCTGCTGTTATCATCAAGGCATCAATATCCTGAAACTGTTCGAAAAAGGAATAATCCGTTTCGGTTAAGTCGAACTGGTATCCTTCAATCTTACCACGTTTATATTCGTCTTGAAGTGGTGCTTTATCTACTATATACACCTTTTCAGTATTAGGACGACTTGCCAACTCAGTAGCAATCGCCAATCCTATTCCGTTCGCACCACCAACCACTAAAACCTTTTTCATCATTTATTTATTGTCTCTTAAGGATTATTATCTCCTAAAGGTTATTATCTCCTAAAGAAATAGACAAAATGTACTAAATATGTTTTTGCCGATTTAGCCGTTTTCTTTAGGAGACTTTTTATCATTTAGCCGATTTAGCCGATTTCTTTAGGAGACCTTAATAAATAATTTAGTTTAGCCAATTTCTTTAGGAGTCCCTATTAAACCATTTAGCCAATTTCTTTAAGAGACATATCCTTTATCAAGTGTTACCAAACGGCAACCATCCTTAAAATTTGGGACATTGAAGTTAAGCAATAATCCCATTTTCATCCCTGATAACTTCAGATATGTACGAAGCTGTTTAAAATGTACCAATTGGAATTCTGAAACAGACTTTAGTTCTATCACAAGTTGTCGATTGACAACCATATCCATTCTGTATCCACAATTAATAACAATACCCTTATAGTTTATATCCACAGGCACCTCTGTTTCGACATAGAAACCTTCATCTTCCAGCTCCTTTCTCAATGCTATCTGATAGGTTGATTCTAATAGTCCAGGACCTAACACCTTATACACTTCCATGGCACAACCTATGGCCTTATATGAAAGCGTTTGTTTCTTCTCCTCTAAACTATCAAGCATCTACTCCTATATATTATCTCCTAAAGAAATATACTAAATGTACTAAATATATTTGCCGATTTAGCCTATTTCTTCAGGAGAACCCTATTAGATTATTTGGTCTATTTTGCCTATTTCTTTAGGAGGCCTTATTAAATCATTTAGCCTATTTCTTCAGGAGAACCAATTATATTTCCACAAAGTTCTTGTGTTCACCAAATTGTTGCATGATGTCTGCCATGCAGATGCTTTCTCTACGACGTAGTTTCGCACTGCTGAACCGTTTGTTCAGAATACACGAAATGAATTCCTGTATCTCGTATCTCAATCCTTCCCCATCCCACATGTAGAAGAACTTCTTGTTCTTGTTCTGGTCCTCAAAGCGGAACTCATAGTAGTCTGTCAGCCACCAAGGAGAAGGGACGTAAGCATAGCCCTTCGTTCCCGAAATCACCAAGTTTCCTTCCGTCTTCACACCCAGTCCGAGTTTGAACGAGCAGACAGCCTTCGGATAGCGGACCACACCTTTTGTATATATATCCACGCCATTCTGCATGCGCGAATAGATATTCACATTCTCGTAATGCGTTCCCATCAGTTTAATGATGGGTAAGAGAGGATAAGAACCCATCTCGTACATCGAACCGCCTGCCTGGTCTGCATCCAATTCGCGCGTAAACTTGTCACCCCACAACTTCGATTCGCTGGCATCCACGTCCACAATCTCACCAATCACCCCACTCTTAATCATCGAAATCAAATGGTTAAACGCAGGTGAAAAGGCCGTTTTGTTCGCTTCAAGAAGAATAACACCATTCTTCTCAGCCAGTTCATACAACTCCCGTGCCTGCTGACCATTTAGCACCAGCGGTGTCTCGCAAAGCACATGCTTCTTATGCTCCAGAGCAAACTTGGTCAATTCATAATGGCTCAGGTGAGGAGTAGCCACATACACGGCATCCACGCGTTCCACCAATTCGAGGTAGGAGTCCGACACATGCTTCACACCCAATTCCGTTGCCATCTCCGTGGCATGGTTGTGAACAATGTCATACAGCGACTCCACCTTCACGGCACTCACAGCACCCGTCTCAGGAATGAATCGCTTTGCAATACGACCGCACCCCACAACGCCAATCTTGATTTCCTCCTGCGTCTGCTCACGGAGCATCGTAGAGGAAATGCCCTCAGTGCGAGGCAGATAAACCACCTTGCAGAACTCATTCAGATAGTCGAACTTACCCTCCCAGTCGGAACCGATGGCAAAGATATCGACATCATACTTCTGAATATCATCAATCTTCTGCCCCACATAATCCTCTATGATGATTTGGTCAGCATAGCCCGTAGCCTTCACCGCCTCCACGCGTTCCAGCACATTGTTCCGCACATTGAGCTTACCACGGTCACGGTCGAACGAGTCGTTCGTGACACCCACAATCAGCCAGTCGCCCAGTTCCTTGGCACGACGCAACAGATTGATATGTCCCTGATGCAACAAGTCGTATGTTCCGTATGTGATGACTTTTTTCATAGCTGAGAATTCGGAATAACTAAGATAATGAAGACTTGTGCGTTAGTTATTATCTCCTAAAGAAAGGTAGAAATCAGCTAATTTTATATCTCCTAAAGAAAGGTACTAAATCAGCAAAAATAATTTAGTCAATTTAGCCGATTTCTTTAGGAGACCATTATAAATTTAGTCAATTTAGCCTATTTGGCTTCGCCGAGCTAAAGGTTCTTTTGGAGACTTCCATTTTTCACTTTTAACTTTTCACTTTTAACTTATTTAATACCCCTCAGGGTTCTGACTCTGCCAGTTCCAGGAGTCGCGGCACATGTCCTCGATGCCGTACTGTGCCTTCCAGCCGAGTTCCTTCTCTGCCTTCGTTGGGTCGCAGTAGCAAGTAGCGATGTCACCTGGACGACGAGGCTTGATGCTGTATGGCACCTTCACACCGTTAGCCTTCTCGAACGCCTTCACCACGTCGAGCACACTGTAGCCATGACCCGTACCGATGTTATAGATGGCAAGACCAGCCTTCTTCTCGATAGCCTGGAGAGCAGCCACATGAGCCGTAGCCAAATCCACCACGTGGATATAGTCGCGCACACCCGTACCATCATGCGTATCATAGTCATTACCGAACACGCCCAGTTCCTCGCGGCGACCGATAGCAGTCTGCGTGATATATGGCATGAGGTTGTTAGGAATACCGTTAGGATTCTCACCGATACGACCACTCTGGTGCGCACCAATAGGGTTGAAATAGCGCAGCAGCACCACGTTCCACTCAGGGTCAGCCTTCTGCACATCCATCAGCACCTGCTCCAGCATCGACTTCGTCTGGCCGTATGGGTTCGTGCAGTGACCCTTAGGACATTCCTCCGTGATAGGAATCATGGCAGGGTCGCCATACACCGTGGCAGAACTTGAGAAGATGATGTTCTTGCAACCATGCTGGCGCATCACGTCGAGCAAGGTGAACGTACCGCTCATATTGTTTTCGTAGTATTCCAATGGCTTGGCAACACTCTCGCCCACAGCCTTCAGTCCAGCGAAGTGGATGCAAGAGTCGAAGCTATATTGTTCAAACACCTTGTTGAGAGCCTCGCGGTCGCGGATGTCAGCCTCAACGAATGGCACCTCAGCACCAATCAACTCACCCACACGGCGCAATGCCTCAGGATTTGAATTGACAAAATTGTCAACAACTACGAACTCATAACCAGCCTTATGAAGCTCGATAAGGGTGTGGCTACCAATGAAACCAGCACCGCCAGTCACTAAAATTCTTTTTGCCATGATAGTGTAATATCTTAAGAGTTAGAAGTATATATACGCAAAAAATCCTCTAATCGTCTGTAAACATCAGTATTACAAACAATTAGAGACTCAGTACATTACACATTAACGGTTTTTAACAAGGCCACAATCATTCAACATCAACCATTTTGCCAACACAAAACAGAAGATATTTTCATAGTAGATGCGTTTTATTAGCTTGCCTTTTTCAATGCCTTCACATCTCTCAAAGCCATCAAAAACAGGCATACCTCTTAAAAAACCGCTGCAAAGTTACGATTTTTTTTCCTCATACAATCCTCAACCCATCTTTTTTTGTTATCTTCAACTGTTTTCGCGACTTTGAAGACAATTATAAAGAAAACAAGTCAACAAATTCTCACAAATGATCACAGACCTCCTCAGCACACATCAATTCACACTTTTTTGAACATGAATCAACCCTGAATTACAATGTTCATATAACCATCAAATAATTTTCGAAAAATTCACGGATAATTCACGGTAATTCATGTTGAAAAAACTAAACGCTAATATAACGTGAATTATCCGTAAATTAACCGTGAATTACAATGTTCATATACCCATCAAAAAATTTACGAGAAATTCACGGACAATTCGTGGCAATTCACGTTTTAATAGATTCACGGAAATTCACGTTTTAATAGATTCACGGAAATTCACGTTGAAATGTCTTTAACGCGAATATATCGTGAATTATCCGTAAATTACCCTGAATTAAAATCTCCTTATACCCATCAAAAAATTTACGAGAAATTCACGGACAATTCGTGGCAATTCACGTTTTAATAGACTCACGGAAATTCACGTTGAAATATCTTTAACGCAAATATATCGTGAATTATCCGTTAATTAGCCATGAATTAAAATGTTCTTATACCCATCAAAAAATTTACGAGAAATTCACGGACAATTCGTGGCAATTCACGTTTTAATAGATTCACGGAAATTCTTGTTGAAATATCTTTAACGCAAATATATCGTGAATTATCCGTAAATTAACCATGAATTAAAATGTTCATATACTCATCAAATAATTCACGAGAAATTCACGGACAATTCGTGGAAATTCACGTTTTAATAGATTCACGGAAATTCACGTTGAAACGGAGGATAGGAGGAAGGGAGTATAATCAACCTTAACCATAACCTTAACCGTCATCCGGAGGGAAACTTAGGGTTATCGTTAAGGTTAGGGTTAAGATTAGGGTTATCGTTAAGGTTATTATCATTTTGTGTCCATTTGTTGACAAAAACTTCATGAGTCCGTAGTGATAAACATCCTTGTGAACGGTTTTCACGGAAAACGGGTACGATTTTGAAAGAGGGGTGTTGGGGAAATGTCGTAAATTTGCAGCGAGATTGGGGAACTGTGTGAAATGATGTCAACTAAATAACTAATATAACTTCAACTATGCAAATGAAAAAGAACATTTTCTGGGCTCTCATGCTGCTCTTGGTAAGTCAGGCAGCGATGGCTCAACGCTTCACGGACAATCTGGACCGCGGACTGGTAGTGGTTCCGACAGGTGCTGCTGGGAGTAGCACGACGAATCTTGTCACTTGGCGCAGGCTTGCCAATGAATACTTCGACGTGAAGTACAATCTCTACAAGGACGGTTCGCTCCTAAAATCGGGACTGACAACCACCAGTTATGCTGACAACAGCAACGGACTGCCAACAACGAAATACCAAGTGGCTGCCGTCGTGAATGGTGTGCTGCAAGCGAAATCCACTGCCGTCACTGCATGGAATCAGTATGTGTCTAAAACCGAAAACACTCGTTGTGCTACGGGGTATCTCGACATCCCACTGGCTGCTGTGTATAGCCGTTCGGGGGAAGACATCACCGACCACTATTCTCCTAACGATGCCGAGTTCGCTGACTTGGATGGCGACGGTCAGTTGGAAATGATTATCAAACGGCTGAACACGGTGGATGTACAAGGTGTGAACTCTGGCATAAAGGATGCGAAAGGGAATGACATTTGGTATCTTTATCCAAAGAATTCTACTGAATTCAACGTGATTGATGCCTACGACATCAACTGGCAGACGGGTGCAGCTATGTTACTTTGGCGCATCGACTGCGGTCCGAACATGGTGAGCCACATGTCAACCGAAACGAACATCATCGCCTACGACTGGGACGAGGACGGCAAGGCAGAAGTGGTGCTTCGCGGTGCTGACAACATGATTGTGTATGGCAGCGACGGACAGACTCGGCTTTGGGCTGTGGGCGACATGAGCGTCAACACGCGCGTTAATTGGGCCACTTCTCGTCAGTCGGACGGCAAGAGTCTGGCTGGTCAGACATACACATACTCTGGAGCTGAATACTTTATCTATATGAATGGACTGACTGGTGCGCAATACCAGTTGACCGACTATCCGCTGAAGCGACTGGAGTCGGGTGAGACGAACTTGAGCTCAGCTTGGGGCGATGGCTATGGTCACCGTTCGAGCAAGTATTTCTTTGGTGCGCCAGTCTTGGATGGACGAAAGGCGAGCCTGTTCATGGCACGTGGCATCTACACGCGCCACAAGATGATTGCGATGGACTTGAACCGCAACACGCACACTTGGAGCACTCGCTGGACATGGAACTGCAACAACAGCAAAAGTCCTTGGTATGGCAATGGCTACCACAACTTCATCATTGCCGATGTAGACGAGGACGGACGCGATGAAATCGTGTATGGTTCGATGGTGATTGACGACAACGGAAGGGGTCTCAGCACAACGGGTTATGAGCATGGCGATGCCCAGCATGTGAACGATTTCGACCCTTGGCGCAAGGGCTTGGAGTTCTTTGGCTGCTTGGAGGATGGACCATTCTATGGATTCAACTATCGCAACGCCACGACTTCCGAGGTTTACTATAAGCACACAGCAGGAGGTGACGATGGTCGTGCCATTGCAGGCAATTTCATGAACGACTACCCTGGTAGCATGGGTCGTTCTGCTTCTCATGGCTTGATTAGTTGCACCACCGACCAAGACCTCACCTCCATCAGCGATGCCATCCCATGGGGCGATTGCAATTTCCGCATCTATTGGGACGGCGACCTCTGCTCCGAGATTCTCAACTCGCCAGGCACGGCTAAAGAGGCAAAGGTGGAGAAGCCAGGCGTGGGACGTTTGTTCACATCGAGCGGATGCAACATGAACAACGACTCGAAGAACAATCCTTGTTTCCAGGGCGACCTCATCGGCGACTGGCGCGAAGAAATCGTGGTGCGTTGCGGCACAAATGTGCGTGTCTATACCAGTGGTATGGGTACCAACTACAGCCTTCCTTCCCTTTGGTTCGACCATCAGTATCGTCAGGCGATGGTGTGGCAGATGATGGCATACAATCAGCCTCCTCACCTCAGCTATTTCCTCGGTGAATCCGAAGGCTACACCACGGCTCCACCTCCTTATTCCATGCAGGACCGCACGGAGATTGCCAACAACGGCACGATTGGCAGCACGTACAACGGCAAGCAAATCATTGCCTGCGAAACGGGCAACATGACCATCAACGTGGAAGACGGTGCAGCTCCGTGGGTGTTCTACGACAATGCTCCATCGTGGGTGCAGGGAACGGACGTGAACGGAACCTCTGGCTCGAAGGTAAGAACCGATGGCAGCATCGGCGTGTCGAACCTGCCTACCATCAACTATGCCTACTACACCCACACGGTGACGGGCGGTGCTTTCACAGGCAAGATGAACCTCGTGAAGCAAGGCGACGGCACATTGGTACTCCCAACAGTAGAACAAACCTACACGGGGAAGACCGACATTTGGGCTGGAACAGTCGAATTCAACGGAAGTTTTTCGAAAAGTCCTGTATGGATGAACCGCTTCACCACGTTCAACACGAATGGTGGTACATTCAACGGCGGTTTGACAATGGAATACGCCTCTACGCTGAACGTAGGTGGAGAAGCGGAACAAAGCATTGGCAACGTCACCGTGAGCAAACTGACACTGAACTATGGTGCTCGCGTAGTGATAGACGTGAACAGCGCAAGTGATGTTTCGCAGAACGACCAACTTACGATTGGCACACTCGTCATCAACACAAAGGAATGGGAGAACGGTCCTCAGTACAATGCTCCTATCCTGCAAATCAATGCCAAGAAGAACCTTGCTGGAGGCAGATTCCCACTCGGCACGGTGAACGCAGTGACTGGCGACCTCTCGAAATGGGTGATTGAATGCAGCAAAGCACCAGCAGACTCCTACTTGGAACTCGACGGCACGACTCTCTACCTCGTCACAGGCGAAGCAGAAATGCTGGAAGAACCAACACTCGCCATCACCGACATGGTGCAGACAGGCGACTACTTCTACCCTCAGATTTCAGTCGCTGAAGGAAATGAAGGCGTGGAAACAACCAAAAAGTTCGTATTCACCGATATAAATGGCAAAGAGACCACACTTGAGAATGTAGAGACTGTTTCCTATTTCAGTGAAGATTACAGTTCAACGACAAATTCGTGGAATTCTCGCTTCTCCATCAATAATGGAACAGCATATTACAAGAATGGTGATTCTGGAGGCAGAAACACATATCTTGACCTTTCTTCCTACGGAGCAGGAAGCAAATACAGCTTGGAGTTTGATGCGCAAATGACGATTGGCTATCGCAATAACACGGAAGTTCAGAACTCCCAGATAGCAATCTATAACAGTGATGCATCTTTGCCAACCAAGTATGTCTTTGATTTCCTCACTGCTAACACCATGTTTAGCATTCAGAATTCTGGCACAACCACATTCATAGTAGATGGAAGTACGTCAACTACGGTTCAAACAAAAGTGTGGTATCATTATTTGATTGAGGTGGATGGAACTTCTGTCACCTATACCATCACAGACACCAACGGAGCAACCATTTCTTCGGGTAGCTCTACGGTAGCCAATACAACATTAGGAGGTATCTTCGTTGTCAATGGACGTGCTGGCGTGATGCAGTTCGACAACATTAAGCTCTATTTACCAGAAGTATCAATCGACGATTCCTTCACCTTCACCGAACCAGGTACGCTCAAGGTAGTGCTCGAAGCTGAAGGTTACGAAAGCAGTGAAGCCACTATCGAAGTGCCAGAACCATACGTGAAGAAGTACGAATCGCCTGCATACAACGAAATCTTGAAGGAAAATGTTCATTCAGTTCTTGGTAGCAGATGGAGTGAAACAGGATTGACAGACAACTGGTCGTATAACGCACAGGGTTGGAATCGCATGGCAAACTGGTCTAAAACGAATAGCCTATATGGTGAGAATTATCAGTTTGTGCCACGTTCAGCAAACAATGATAATTATGTAGATGATGATGAAATCTTGATGCTTTCTGACAATGGAAACCTCTTCCTCGTTGAGGGCTTTGGTATTGGACATAACGCTACGTCCAATCTCACGTTCTCAATAGAAGGTATAGGCGATGAAAGTACAATTATTTATTACAAAGTAGATGATAGTGCTGGATATGACACCAACTATAATCAAGCATATACTTATGCAGATACTAATGGTAATTGGTCTTTTGATGTTTATCAGAATCACACTTTCTGCAAGATGATTGCCTGGGTGCGCGAAAGCCTGAGCGTCACATACGAGATGGGCGACGTGAACATGGATGGCTCGGTTGACATCAGCGACGTAGTATTGCTTGTGAACTACATCCTTGGCAGTACCACCGATGCAGAAGCGCCAGGCGTTCTGAAGTATGGTGACATGGATGGCAGCGGTGCAGCCGACATCAGTGACGTGGTTGCCATCGTCAACAAAGTGCTTGGACAGTAAGATGACACAACATTAAGAGTCTCCTAAAGTAGTCTCCTAAAGAAATATACTAAATTGGCAAAAATTTTATTTTTAGTCTATTTAGCCGATTTCTTTAGGAGACCTTTTATTTAGCCGATTTAGTACGTTTCTTTAGGAGATCTTTTATTTTTTTAGTCTATTTAGCCGATTTCTTTAGGAGACTTTTTATTTTGCCAATTTAGTACGTTTCCTTAGGAGACCTTTTATTCGTGAAAATTTGTGCCAATTTGTTGACTCGTTTTCGTTTATTTCCCTTACCTTTGTCGATGAATTGGCAAAAAGCATCTTATGAAAGAAGAAAGCACCTTGACTCGCTCCGAGCAGCAGTTTTTTGAAATCATGCGAGTGGCACTCCGCCACCAGACCCGCCTCTCCTCCCCGATGACGAGGGAAGAATGGCTCACCGTGGCAGAAATCTCACAGAAGCAATACGTGATGGGCGTGCTGCTCGACGGCGTCAACCTCCTGCCAGCCGAGCAGCGTCCACCGTTCGACGTGCGGCTCATCATCCTCTCGAAAGTCGCTGAAATAGAAGACCGCAACCGCTTCATGAACCCCAAGTGCGTGGAAATCTGCAAGCACTTCGCCGACGCAGGATTCAAGACCGTCATCCTCAAGGGGCAAGGCGTGGCAACACTCTACGACCAACCTCTCCACCGCTTGTCGGGCGACATCGACATCTGGGTGAGCGGAACGAAAAAGGAAATCCTCAACCACGTCAGGAAATACAAAGAACCTGAGGAAGTGGAGTACCACCACGTGGATTTCAACATCCTCGACAACGTGGAAATCGAAGTCCACTTCTTCCCCACCTTCTCCTTCAACCCCGTTGCCAACTGGCGAGTGAAGCGCTGGCTCCGAACCGTGAAGATGGAGGACGTGACCCGCATGGCGCAACTGCCCGAAGGAGCTGGCACCATCCCCATGCCAACCCATGAGTTCAACGCCGTCCACATCCTGCAACACGCCCTGCGCCACTTCATCTACGGCGGTGTCGGTCTGCGCCACATCCTCGACCACTACTACGTGCTGAAGGCACTCCATGCAGAGCACCCCGACGACTACGACACGGTGAAAACGCGCATTGCCAAGACCTACAAGCAACTCGGCATCACCACCTTCGCCCAGGCAATGATGTGGATATTCAAGGAGTTCCTCGGCATGGACGACAGTTGGCTGCTCGTGGAGCCAAGCAAGGAGCATGGCATCTTCCTCCTGAAAGAACTCATGCAGATGGGCAACTTCGGTTGGGAGGACAAGCGCAACGAGTCGGAACTCACCACCGAAAACCATTTCGACCGTACCCGCATGAAAATCGCCAATTCCCTCCGCTTCTTCCACTCCTATCCAGGCGAATCCATCGGAAGAATGTACGTACTCACCAAGGAATTCGTCCTCTCCCATCTCGGCCTCAGCAAGTGGGGAAAGAATGTGGAATGAAGAGTCAACAAATTATCACAAATTATCACGAATAGAAAGGTCTCCTAAAGAAACGTACTAAATCGGCAAAATTTAAATATTTAGTCTATTTAGTCGATTTCTTTAGGAGACTTTTTATTTAGTCTATTTAGCCGATTTCTTTAGGAGACTTAAATATTTTTATCTATTTAGCCAATTTGGCAACGCCGAGCTAAAGATTTCCGTCCTTTCAGTTATTTCCGTGGGACATCAAAGATGGTGCAAGCGTTATCATAGTCCCACGGAAATGACAGAAATAACAGAAAGGCTTTGCGTGGTGCAAAGTAAAAATTTGGCTACGCCGAAATTAAGGTTCTTTAGGATACATAAAATCTACGAACGTTCGTTTGTCTTTCAGCGAACGTTCGTTTGCATGTCGTTGAACGTTCAAATCCAACACGACGAACGCTCGTGCGAATCCTGCATCCATTTTTCCCGATTCTTCATTCTTCATTCCTCATTTCCTTCCTCATTTTAAAATTTTTATCATTTTTTTTACCGAATAGTAATATCATTTCTAAAATAATTATTAAATTTGCAGCCGAGGTAGTGCCTTTTCAGTTTTTTTCGATTTTTTGACAGCCGAGAGCACTTCCCTTATATTATATAATGTGTAGATTGAGAATTATTTCTAATATATTAACTAAACTCAAATCAACATGAAAAGAAAAAGATTACTTTTTTTAGCTACGGCTATGGTTATGGCAAGTAGCATGTGGGCTCAGGATGTCTATATTGAGACCGATCTTACTAAAGATTTCAACAGTTTGGCTACCACACAATGGCAAGGTGCAAGTGGTCAGGTTGGTTGGGCTGCACCTGCGGTAACTACTAATTCTGGCTTAACTGTCGCTGCATGGGAAAATTATTGTGGCGATTGGAATGGTGGCTGTACTAACACAGGTGAAATCATGTCCACAACAGTTACAGGTCTTGTTCCAGGAACGTACAAGATTGAACTCTATGGTGCAGCAGCATTTACCTTTGATCGTAACTTTGGTTCAGAAGCTTTTACTGGTGACATCACGGTAGGTGCTGGTAGTATAGCTACAAGTTCAACTTACAAGGCAGGACAATCTATTGATACTGAAACAGGAGTATATCTTTATGCTACCACTTCAGAGGGTACTTATCAACAAGAAATTCCTATTTGGTATGCTGACAATTTTAATGGATCTGGTCTTTCTACGGCAGTGTTAAATGACGTGGTAGTTGGTGATGATGGTGAAATAGTAATCGGTATGTCGAAGGACTCTAAATCAACTAACTGGCATGTCGTTCAATTAAAAGGTGTGACAGCGACTGTAAATGTTACAAAACTTCTTGCAAAAGCTGTTGCTGATGCTAATGCCATTACAGGAATCCCAACTGCTGCTAAGAATGCTCTTGATGCTGTAGTTGCACAAAACAATAAATCTTGGAGTAGTGCGGATGAATACACCGCTGCAATTGAGGCAATTGAGGCAGCTTCAGACGTGGCAAATGCTTTGGTTGAACCTTACGCTGCTTGGCAGACTGCAAAAGCAAACGCACCAGGAGTTTTAGAGGAATTTGTTTCTGGTCTTGATGCTAATGTTGAAGCAGCTACAACTGCTGAAGAGATCAACTCTGCTATTGAAGCTTTGAATAGCAAGATAGCTGAACTTGAAGCGCTTCAAGCAGTTGTTGAGGAATACACAGTGATGAAAGATTATGCTCAGAACTTGTATGATGTGGCTGAATACACAGAAAACGAAGATGGTGCACACGATGCACTGGGCACTGCTATTACAAACAACAGCGGTACATTCACTACACCAGAGGAGTACACAGCTGCTACAGCTGCACTGAAAGCAGCAGCTACACAATATGCAGCAGACGCAGAGCCTGATGGCGAAGCTAAGTTCGACCTCACATTTATGCTCACCAACCCAGACGTAACTGAGTATTGGGATGGCACATGGTGGATTCAGCCAGAAGGTTGGTACAACGAACAGAGCGGTGGCAACTTCCAGGTAATGGCTAATGAAGATATGGGACCTGGTGGTGAAGTCTTCATGGAATACTGGTCTGAAAATGCTGCAACCAACGGCTTCGTTCTTTGCCAGAAGGTGACTCTCCCTGCTGGTGCATACCAGATGGCTGGTCGAGTAGGAGTTCAGCAATTTGATAGTCACGGTTCAACTACCAATGTTACATTCTCCGCTAACGACGTGGATGGCACTCAGATTCCATACGGTGCCCTCAGCGATGGCTCTATCGAATTCATCAACGATGCTGAACAGGAAGTTAGAATCGGTCTGAAGGCTCATGAAGGCAACAACGCTCGCTGGATGGGTATCAACAACATCCACCTCTACAAGATTGCTCCAAAGCCATTCGTTATCTCTGAAAATGAGGATTACGACAACACTCAGAGCGGTGCTGGCGATGTTGAGCTGACTCGTAACTTCAAGGAAGGTGTGAACACTGTTGTTCTCCCATTCCAAGTAACAGCTGAAGACATCGTTACCCTCGGTGGTGAAGGCGCAGTGGCTTACACGGTGACTGGCATCCAAGGCACAAGCATACGTCTTGCTCAGGCAGAATCCGTTCTGGCCAATGTTCCATTCTTCCTCAATATTACAAATCTTCAGAATACAAATATCTTCAAGTTCGAAGGCAAGACTATCGTAGCTGGTGAGCCTGTTGCTAACGTTGAAGGTGCTCAGGTGGTTGGTACATACGCAGCTATCACAGTTCCTCAGAACAGCTTCATCTTGAGTGGCGGTAAGTTCTACTGCGTTGACTCTGAGGTAAGCCTCAAGCCAACTCGCGCTTACATCACTGTTGCAGAACCTGTTAGTGCTAAGAGCTTGAACATCGACATCGAAGAAGCTACAGCTATCAACGCTATCGAAAGCGAAATCGCTAACGCTAAGGTTTACGACCTCTCTGGCCGCATGATTCAGAACCCTACTCGCGGTTTGTACATCGCTAACGGCAAGAAGGTACTCGTGAAGTAAGGTCATGTACAAAGTACAATGTACCCACGTAAGTAATCATATAATAATAAATCAAAAACGATTAGAACAATGAAAAAATATATTAAGCCTATTTCAGCAATTGAAGACTTGAAGGTGGACGACGCTTTCATGCTCACAGGTAGTATTGAAGGACAGACCATCGTAGAAGGTAGTGAAGAAGGTACAGGTGCTGGCAAAATCACCGAAGGCGACGCAAAGGAGCGCAACGCTTGGAACGAAGGACTTTGGTAATCAAAACAATAACTTATAATCGGAGGGGGATGCATCTTCATGGTGCATCCCCCTTTTTTGCAAGGGAATCGTTAAAATTGCACTACCGCAGTGCATTTTTTTGCGTTTTTCTGCACTATTTAAGTGCATTTTAAATATCTTTGCCAAATAAATTACAAAACACATGAATTATGGACATTTCACTCATTGAGTTCATGGAAGGACAGTTAGAACAGACCACTTCAACATTCCACAGGTATATGTACGACCAGATAAGTTGGGACTCAAAAATGTTTGGGTTGGTAGGTCCACGAGGCATTGGTAAATCCACCATGATTCTGCAATACGTCAAGGAGCACAGAAATCAGCATCGGATGCTATATGTGGCAGCCGACCATCTGTATTTTTCTTCACATACTCTCATAGACACCGTTGCCGAGTTTGTTCGGGAAAACGGAGAACAAATCTTCATCGACGAGATACACAAGTACGAAAACTGGTCGAGAGAATTGAAACAGATTCACGACGCATATCCAAGCATGAAAGTCGGCTTTACTGGTTCTTCGGTTCTCGACATATACAAAGGCTTTTCCGACCTCAGTCGTCGAGCACCCATCTTCACCATGCAGGGACTATCGTTCAGAGAATACTTGAAGTTGTTCCACAACATAGACACTCCCGTCTATTCTCTTGAAGAGATTCTCCAGCAAAAGGCAAAAATCGATGCCGTTACTCATCCCCTACCTCTCTTTCACGATTACCTTCAGAAAGGCTATTACCCTTTCTCCCAAGAAAGCAATTTCGACATGCGCCTTCGCCAAGTAGTCAACCAAACCATGGAAGTAGATATTCCACAATATGCCAACATGAATGCCTCAACGGGCAGAAAACTCAAGAAGCTCCTGACCGTCGTTGCCAAGAGCGTTCCTTTCAAACCCGTGATGGAATCACTTGCCAACATCATCGGTGTCAGCAGGAATGTACTGCCCGACTATTTCCTCTATATGGAACAGGCGGGAATGATTGGGCAGTTACGCAATGACACTGGCGGAATTCGGGGCATTGGCAAGGTCGAAAAAGTTTACATCGACAATACAAGTCTGGCTTATATGCTGGGAAACAATAGTGCCGATATTGGCAACATCCGCGAGACATTCTTCTACAACCAGATGCGAGTCACCACCGAAGTGATTAGTTCCCGAATTAGCGACTTCGAAATCGACGGCAAGACCTTTGAGGTTGGCGGCAAGAAAAAAGGGAAAAAACAGATAGCAGATGCTAACGAGGGCTACATTGTCAAAGATGACATAGAATTCGGCTCAGGAAATATCATTCCGCTTTGGAACTTTGGACTTACATACTGATGGAGTAAAGCAATCAGGGATTCATGCTTTGTGCCCCATTTGTGTCCATTTGTTGACAGAAATATATTCTCCTTTCCTCCTATCCTCCGTAGAATTATAAAGAAAAGTGAAAAAAACAAGCCGTTTTTTTTGGTGTATAAAATTATTATCGTAATTTTGCAGAATTAGTAGGAAAAGAGTTTGATTTTTCAGTCCTCACACCATGAGGCGAATGAGTGGATGATAGCGATGCATTTCTAACTTAATGATTAACAGCTAAAATAATCTATACATATTATTAATTAAATTCTAACGAAACATGAAAAAGAAATTACTCTTCGCTGCGGCAATGATGCTTGCTGCAGTTGGCGCAAAGGCGCAAACAGACGTGACGAGTACTTATCTGACCAATGCGGACTTCTCACAGGGAACTCCTATTGATAATCACGTTTGTGGTTATGGTAAGGATATGGCTAAAAATGGTACAAATTACTATGGTTTCCAAGCTGTAGATGGTTGGTCTTATGAAGTTTTGGCAGGAGTTACCGACGAAGGAGGTTTTACAGACTCAGGTATGGGTGGAGCTGTTTTTGCTTATGGAAGCGAGTGGCAATTGAAAGGTAATAATACATCGGCCCCAGCAACGAATCCTGCTGGTGAAGCTTCAGGAAATTGCTTAGGCTTCTTTGGTGTATGGGGCAACGGTGGCTATTATTATCAGGAAGTTGAACTTCCAGCAGGTGGCTACACACTTACCATTCCTATTTACAATCAATCTGGTACTCAAGGCAACACAAGCTACACAGGTTTTATTCCAGACGAGGGAACAAGTTACACCACAGCTATCAACACAACAGTTGGTCAGTGGACTACAAAAACCATCAAATTCACATTGACAGCTGAAACGAAAGGAAAAATCGCATTAGGTTACAAGTCAACAGGTGGTGGTTCAGCTGCTAACCCTATGCTTTTCTTCGATGGTGTGTCAATCACTTACACAGACCCACTCCAAGCAGTGAAGGCTGATTATGAAGCTGCTCTTGCTGATGCTAAAGCAGCAATGGAAAATCCAGCTTATTCAAATGTAAATGGTAATGAAAAGTCAAATCTTGCATCGGTTATTTCTGCCACTCCAGAAGCAACAGAGGCTGGCTATATAGCAGCAACAGAAGCTCTGAACACTGCTACAACTGCATTCCTTGCTGCAAAGGCTTCTTACGATGAATTGGCAGAAATCAATGCTGCAGCTGCTAAGTTAGGCATTGAGGCTCTCAGCGCAGAAAGCGCAGAAGAAGCTATCGCTCAGGCTCACGTTCAGAACGTGGCTGTTTACAACAAGGTGAACGAGGACTTCACATTCCCTGTTACCCTCGGTTCTTGGACACAAACAGGTGCAACAAAGAATGAAAAAGGTCAGCACTGGAATGGTGATGCAACCACAACATACTACGAGCCAAACCAGTGGGGCAGTGCTTCAGTTGATTGGGCAATATCTCAGACTATTGCAGCTCTTCCAGCTGGTGACTACGTGCTGATGGCAACAGGCCGTCGCTCGGGCGACATCACCATGACCATGACAGCAGCAGGCGAAAGCGTAACCACCTTCCCTAATGCTGACTTTGGACTCGGCGTTGACACCAGTGGTGCTGCTAACTTCGGCGAAGGCACATTCGCTGCCGACGGACAAGGTCGTGGTTGGCAGTGGCGCTACATCCCATTCACGCTCACAGAGGCTGGCGACGTTGAAATCAAGGTGACTGCAACAGCTCCATCGACACACCAGTGGGCAAGTATCACTGAATTCAAGCTCTTGGCTAAGCCAGAAGCAGAAACAGCCATTGCAAAGGCAGAACTGTTGGCTGCCATCAACAATGCAACAGCCATTAATGACGGTGTGAATGTTGGTACAGAAGCATTCCAGATTCCTGCATCGGCTGCAACAGATCTTGCAAATGCAACTTCTGATGCTCAGACTGTTTATGACAACGAAGATGCAACACTGGAAGATGTGCAAGCAGCTATTAAGGCTCTCGCTGACGCAGTTTCTGCATATTATGCAGTTGTAATCAACGCTCCTGCTGACGGCGATGTATTCAATGTGATTTTGGCTGAAAATGGTGGTTGGACATACGACGGCAAGGCTATGACTCTCCGTGCTAACGATCGTAATGGCCAGGGCAACTACAACTTCCAGTATCAGGATTTGAACGTAAACTACGCTCAGAGCTTGACATTCACTCAGGTGGAAGGCAACAACTACACCATCAGCATTTCTGCTGACGCAGAAGGTGCAGTTCGCTACGTCACAACTGGTATTCCTTACGGTGGTAACTCAGCTCAGATTCGTACATCAACCAACGCTGAAGACGCAGCTATCTTCACTATCATCCCAACTGCTACAGAAGGCATTTGGAACATCTATAACGTAGAGGCTAAGAATTACGTTGGTTCTCAGGACGCTGGTGTTTACACAGTGAACAGCCATATCAATTTCCAGATTGTGAAAGCCGACGCTAACGCTAATCCATCTGTTGAATTGGAGGTTGCTGCTGGCAAGTTCGCTACTCGCATCTATCCATTCAAGCCTACAGCAAACGCTAACCTCAAGTACTACTCTTGCGCTGCAATCGACGAAGCTGATGGCAAGACACTGACATTGGTAGAAGTAACTGAACTCGCAGCCAACACTCCTTACATCATCGAGGCAATCGCTGACGTAGAAGAAACACAGACAGGTGTAGGTGCAGCATTCAAGGACACATACGATGCAGGTCTGCTCACTGGTTCAATTAACCCAACGGAAATCCCTGCTGGCAAGTACATCCTCCAGACTCAGAACGACTTCCAGGCATTCTACAGATTGGAAGAAGCCTACACACCAAAAGATCCTTATCGTGCTTATCTCACAGTCACTACTCCAGCTGAAGGCGTGAAGGCATTGACTCTTGGTGGCGATGCTACAGCAATCAGCACTATCGAGGCTCTCACAAGCGGAAACTTCGAAGGCATCTACAACGCAGCTGGTGCTAAGATTAACCGCATGGAGAAAGGTGTGAACATCATCCGCATGACTGATGGCACTACTCGCAAGGTGATGATTAAGTAAAAGACGGAGACATATCGAAAAAGTGCCTGCCCGAGCAGCAAACCCGAGCAGGCACCTCTAACCAAAAATTCATTAACCTCAAAAACAGACAACAATATGAAGGCAAAATATATCAAGCCAGAAATGTGGGACAACAACACAGACTTGGAAAAGGACGTGCTGCTCATTGCATCACAGACACCAGCAGATCCTGAACAGCCTCAGGAAACCAAGGAAGAAAAGAACGCTTGGAACGAAGGTCTCTGGTAAAACAGAATCCATCTTTCAGCATAACCGACAAGGAGGACACTACCATCGCAGTGTCCTCCTTTTGTTTTTTCATTTCTACGGAGGAATGGAGGAAAGGAGATTTTTCAACCTCTACAATAAGGTTTATTTAATTTTAATGGTGTCCACTAAAAAAGAAAAAGGGGGCGTTCAAATACAGTAAAGAAGAAGGTATGTCGCATTTTTCATTCATACTGGGCATGGCAAGTCCTGAAAGGACGATAGAACACAGGCAGGTGGTGAAGCGTAGCGAAACCCCTGCTATGTGTCGCAAACTAAACGAGTGCTGAAGGCACGACGGATTATCTGACAATCACATCTGTCACCCACGTCGGGGTTCCGTGCTTGGCTGTATGCTTATCAGGGGTTC
>OCVV012886299.1_pt1 | contig 39603 bp, 26 predicted proteins | sample 1539721 | NCBI WGS metagenome assembly OCVV01 (sample SAMN02144230, study PRJEB22623) | gut metagenome | biome: sheep rumen | host: Ovis aries | place: New Zealand | reverse complement strand
TGCAGCATGATGAAAAAGCTATTACTATTGGTATGCACAGCAATGTTTGTGGCATGCCCTGGCTTCGCCAAAAAGAAGAAGGTGGTGCCAACGAAATCTGCGCCTAAGCGCGAAGTGAGAAAACCTGCTGCACGTGGTCTGTTCAATGTGCAACGACACAAGGAGGACTGGTACTTGCAGGTGCCTGACTCGCTCTTGGGTCGTCCGTTCTTGGCTAATACGCGCTTTGTGAGCACGCCTGTGGAGGCGAGCATCTATGGTGGTGAACTTGCCAACTCGCAAGTACTCTACTGGGAACTGCACGACAAGCAGCTGCTGCTTCGCAGTTTGATTTACCAAGTGGAGGTGGATGCTGACCACAGCATCGCCCAGGCGGTTCGTGCTTCGAACGAAGACCCTATCGTGGCTTCTCTCCGTCTGGACTCTGTGGGCAGTCGCCGCGACACGACTCGTGCCGACCGTCCGATGATGTACAGCGTGAAGGTGAACGACCTCTTCAAGGGTGACAACTCGGTGCTGAGCCTGACGAGTTCGCGCAAGGAGTCGATGGGACTCACGGGTCTGAAACCTGAACTGAGCTACATTGACACTATCATGACGTTCCCTATCAATACGGAAATCGTGACGGTGAAAACCTATAGCGCGAAGACCACGGGCCGCATTCCGTCGGCAAGGGAAACGGGTCTTGCCACATTGCGCCTGCGCACGTCGTTTGTGCTGCTGCCGAAGGAGCCGATGCGCTATCGTCAGTTCGATCCTCGCGTGGGTTATTTCGCTTCTTCGTTCCGCAAGTATTCTGACGAACAGCAGCGCGTGGAGAACCGCACGGTGGCTGCGCGTTGGCGACTGGAACCGCGGGAGGAGGACATGGAGAAGTACCGAAGGGGGGAACTCGTGGAGCCGAAGAAACAAATTGTTTATTACATCGACCCTGCCACGCCTCAGCAATGGCGCAAGTATCTCATTCTGGGTGTGGAGGACTGGAACGAGGCTTTCAAGGAAGCAGGCTGGAAGAATGCCATCGTGGCGAAGGAATGGCCGAACGACTCGACGATGAGTCTTGAGGATGCTCGCTACAGTGTGATTCGCTATCTGGCTTCGCCTATCTCGAATGCCTATGGTCCTCATGTGAGCGACCCTCGTTCGGGTGAGATTTTGGAAACGCATATCGGCTGGTATCACAACGTGATGCAACTGGTGCATGACTGGTACATGGTGCAGGCTGGTATGGTGGATAAGCGTGCGCAGAACTTGAAGTTCGACGATGAACTGATGGGGCAGCTCATTAGGTTTGTCTCGTCGCACGAGGTGGGACACACGCTCGGCTTGCGCCACAACATGGGTGCTTCGTTTGCTACGCCTGTAGAGAAGTTGCGCGACAAGCAGTGGGTGGAGGAACATGGGCACACGGCTTCCATCATGGACTATGCCCGCTTCAACTATGTGGCTCAGCCTGAGGACAACATCGGCGAACGAGGCATCTTCCCTCGCATCAACGACTACGACAAGTGGGCTATCAAGTGGGGCTACACCTATTTCCCTGATGCGAAGACTGAGAAGGAAGAGCGGTTGGCTCTGAACAAGAAGACTATCGAGGCTCAGAAGAATCCTCGCTTGTGGTTTGGTGGCGAAGGAGGTGACAACGACCCTCGTGCCCAGACGGAGGACTTGGGCGACGATGCCATGAAAGCCAGCGACTATGGCATTCGCAATTTGAAGCGCATCGTGAAGCAACTGCCTCAGTGGGTACATGAAGAGGCTGACTTGGGCAATAACCTCTCGTCTGCCTACAGCAGCGTAGTGGGACAGATGCGCCGCTATGTGGGCCATGTGGGCAGAAACATCGGTGGTGTGTATCGCAACTACAAGAGTGTGGAAGAGGAAGGCAGTGTGTATCGGATGGAGGAGAAAGAACGCCAACGCCGTGCGTTGAACTGGTTGGACAAGAATGTGCTGACTGAACCTCACTGGCTCATTGCTGAATCTTACATCACACGTCTCACGCAGAATCCTGAGCGCATGATTCGTTCGTTGGCAGACCAAGCCATTTCTTCGCTCTGTTCTTCTTCAACCTTCGGTCATCTTGCTGCCAACAGCTTCGACAAGAAAAGCTATCAGCCTGAAGACTATACCACTGATCTCATCAATGTGCTGTTCCGTGAGACTGCCACTGGCGAAAGGCTTTCCTCATGGCGACGCTACGTGCAGCGTACAGCCGTGCAGCGACTGCTGAAGGACGAGGCATCGGTGGTCAGCGAAGATGCTCACCCATTCATGATTAGCATGATTCGTCGTATCCAGTCGCGCATCAATGCAGCGAAAGCTTCCGACAGCGTCTCTCGTGCACACTATCAAGACTTGGCACAGCAAATCAAAATGCACTTTGAGAAGTAAAGTGTTAATGAAGAATGAAAAATGAAGAATGAAGAATGCCATCCGGATGGATGTAAAATACATTCTTCATTTTTCATTCTTCATTTATACTTATCCCTCAAACACCACCTCCATGATTTCTGCCAAGTCGTTCTCGTTCTTGATAAGCACCGAACGGGAACCATCGGCTTGCTCCATGCCTACGATGGAGAGCAGTTCGAGTTGGCGAAGAATCTGTTTCGTGCGCTCTTCATCGAGTTTGAGTTTGCTTTGCAGAAGGATGGCATCGGCATCTTGGTAATGAACCACCATCTTGGCACTGTCCGCAAGACGTGGGTCGAGTTGCTTGAGTTCGGGCGAATTCTTCACCTTGTCGCGCAACTGCTCCTTCATGATGTCGGTGATGGACGACTGGTTGGCGTAGGAAAGTTCTGGTATCTCGTCATCATCGTCAATGGTTCTACCCTTCTTCTGAGTCTTTCCTGCTTTCTTTGTGCCACCATCCAACGAAGGAATCTCGTCGGTGTCGTCCTCCGTGTTCTTTTTCTTGAAGAAGAGAACCACCAGCAACCAGACAATCAGAATGCCAATGCCGATGTAAACAAGATAGGATGCGATAGGAAATTGGTCAGCGTATTGCTTGCCTAAGAGGATGCAACCCACACCCACAATCATGAGCAGCAAATTCGTTGTGCTGTTGCTCTTGTTGTTCTTTCCTTTCTTGGTTTTAGAACTACCGCCAATCTTCTTGTTGTAGCTCACACCCGTGCCAGGAATGCCTGCATTCACCTTGGCTCCGTTGGGACCGATGTTGATTTTCGCACCTTGCGGACCAATCGAAAGGCTTGGACCGCTCTTTGTGATGTTGAGATAGACACCTGGAAATATCTTGATTCTCTTATTGACTCTTACACCCACAATGAAAACAGTTAAAAGTGAAAAATGAAAAGTGAAAAATTATTTCTCTTGCAAATGTAATGGTTTTATTTAAGAATCATGGAAAATCTTTAATTTTTAACTTTTAATTTTTAATTTTTCTTGAACACAGGAATATGCTCCAGCGTGGCTGGCAGATGGATGGTTTGTCCACCATCGTAGTGCTTGCCTGTGAAATAGTCTTTCCAACCCTGTGGATGCTTTGGCAAATAGACAGCGACATCGCCTGCTGAAAGGGATTGATAGACAGGACAGACGAGCAAATCATGACCAAACATATATTCCGTTTCCTGTGCCAATGCCTGTTCGTCGTCAGGGAAGTCGAACAAAAGCGGACGCATCAACGTACCACCTTCCTTTGCCACGAGTTCTGCTTCCTTGATAATATATGGAAGGAGTTTGTGGCGCAAGCGAATCTGTTCAACGAAGAGCCTATAAGTTTCTGGCTGGTAGTTCCACGGTTCAGTGTTGCTCATGTAGCCATGCACACGCATCAATGGCAGGAACACCGAAGTCTGAATCCAACGAATCATGCGCTCCTGATAGTCCTTGTCGGTGTATTGATTGCCAGGACGGAAGAAACCGCCTGCGTCGTAAGTCCACCAAGGAATACCGGTTGACATGAGTCCGAGTCCTCCCACAATCTGCCGACGAAGCGTTTCCCAGTCGTTGCCCACATCGCCCGACCACAAGGCTGCTCCATAACGCTGAATGCCAGGGAAGCCCGAACGGGTGAGGATGAAATTATGGCTTCCTTCATACACTGTCTTGCACACCAAGAGCGGATAGACATTGCGAACCATCTCGCCTGGCAATGTGCCATTCCACACTTTTCTTCCTTCCAAGTCGTCGTTCTCAGGCTCAGTTGCATCCTGCCACCAACTGTCGATGCCCGTAGGAATGAGTTTCTCCTTGAAGTTCTTCCAGTAGAAAGCCGCTGCAGCAGGGTTGAAGAAATCCACCCAGTCGGTATTAGGAATGTAGAAACCTTTGCTGGCTGTTTCCTTGCCCAAAATGGAATTGCGGTCAATCTTCGACCACACACTCAGCATCAGTCGCACATTCATCTGGTGGAGCGTGTCCATCATGGCAGCAGGGTTAGGATAGTGGTCTTCGTCGAACTGCATGGCGTTCCATCCATGCTTGCCCCACCATTGCCAGTCCTGCACAATCACATCAAGCGGAATATTCTCTTTTTGGAAACGACGAGCCGTGTTAATGATTTCGTCCTGACTGTGGAAACGCTCACGACAATGAATGTAGCCCAACGCCCACTCTGGCATAGGAGCTGCAGCACCCGTGAGGCGGCGATAAGTGGCAATAATTTCATCGGCTGTTCCCGTGAAGATGGTGAAGTCAACACACTCAGCCACAGGCGAACGGAAAGTGGTGATGTTGTCAATCTTGTCCCAATACACACTTGGTTTGTCACCCTGATTGCCCTGCACCACGATGGTGTGGCGACCTTTCGTGAGATGCACCTTCGTGGAAGTCGTTGGTGGCAACCACACATTATTCATATTAATAATGACTTCATCGTCAATCGACAACCAATGCTTGCGAGCCATCTTCTGCCCCACATCGAGAAGGATGGTGTAATCGCCTGCCTTGTCGATGTCGATGGTAGCAGAATAAGAATGTTGATGGCGCACTTCCCTACGGTTTCCCGTAGTGGTTGTCACATCCACCACTTCGCCTTTCGAATCTTCACTCTGCTTCACAGCTTCCAACTGAACGTGATGACTGCAAGGATTGAATTCTGTCATTCCATAATTATTCCAAAGAATGGCGTAACCCTTGTTCGACATCATCATCGGAATGGCGATTTGCGTGTTCACCTGAGTGAGTCGGCGAGTCAGTCCATAAACATTCGACACACCATCTTGGAATTGTCCCAGTCCGTACTGATATTCATTGCCTTTCAACGGCGACTTGAAACTCAGTTCAGCGATATTCGTTGGTTCACCTTGCACAGACGAAGGTTTGAGCGACATGTCAACACTCTTGAAAATGACTTTTCCTTTCGAGTTTCGTATGGTCACATTACCTTTCTTATCGACAAAAGCTTTTATGCCTTTACTTGACTTATAGCTATAAACTTTGGCATAAGCTGGAGTCAAAAACTCTGGTATAAAACTCTTAGAATCATTGACATATACCCACTCTGGTAACTTCGATACTTGTGGTTTTCCATACTGAATACGCACGGCATTCTCTGCCAATGGTGTGATTTGCACTTGCTGTGCATGACTAAAGGCGAATGACATCAGCCAAAAGCCCAACATGATTCTAATTTTCTTCATAGAGAACAAGAATTTTAACGCGAGTTCAGGATAAGCATGATTCTCAACTTAGTAATCGTAAAAAATAAATTGGAACGATTCTATTCCACTTATTAGTTTTTTCAATCACGATGCTTTAGCGAAAGCCAATCATTTATTCGATTGTGTTGAAAAGCCGAGCCTTTGTTGTTTTTCAAGCGAGCCCTCGTTTGAGTCACGACGAGGGCTCGTTATCGAAACGACGAGCCCTCGCACGTTTAGTAGAAACTTTATCTCGGCGCAAGCACATCAAAGGAGCGTTTCAGACAATCTCTTATCCTTACCCTGAACTGATGTATTATAAGATTTCAATGAAAAGGATTATTATCAACAATTAGAGAGTACAAAAGTACGTATTTTCTTTTTCATACACATTGAATAAAGCTATTCATCAGTAGCACAAAATAAAACTTTTTCCATTTTCATCCATGATTCTCTGTCTTGACGAACGAAAGAGTTATCAACAATGACAATAACTTGTTAACAAAGTGTTGAAAACTTTTTGGAAAAAAACAATAATTATTTTTGGTAATTTCCGATGCCTTGCGGATAAAAATTTCTCATTCAGTACCAAGAAAAATTATTGTTTTTTATAAAATTCTTTTCATAATGTTTTCAACACGTTTTTCATCTTCCACAGCAAAATAATTATGCACATGGCAAGTTTTCAACACAATGTCAATAAAGTTCATAATTCGTATATTTTCAATGCTTTATCCCTTCCAAAACTGTTGAAAACTGGTTCATACTCAAGTTCCTCAGATTAATAACTTAAAAAGCAAATTTTTTAACAAAAACTTATCCACACTTTCCACAAGCAATTATCATCAACAAAAGAATTTCGAAATTTCAAAATAAAATATGTTTTTAATAAAGATTGTTGAAACTGTGGAAACTCAATCAGTGCGTTGAATGGTGTCATCAATGCAAAAGCCTCTCAATGGTATTCATTGAAAGGCTTTTGCAGTTGATACAAGACTATTTAAAGATTTACTCAAAATAGTATAGGTTGTTGTAATTGAAAATAGTCAATTCAGATTTCACGTCGTCCAGTTCCTTCATCCTTGCAGGAATGTCGTTGAGCGCATATTGGCGGATGCAGTCACGCAATCGGGAGGCAAACTTGACCATCTCACGGTCAATTTCCTCTTGGGTCGTGCTGACATGCTGTTCGATGGATTCATGTAGTTCGGAAATAATCATTCCGGAGAAAAGTCCATGCAGTTTATATTTGTCTGCGAACAAGTCAGCATAGCACCAGATGCCAATGCAGGTCTTGTTGCGGAGAAACTGCACATGACTGCTGTCGATTAATTGGCGCACGAACTTTCCGTCTTTTCTCGGCGTGGAATACAGACCACAGTCGTCTCCGTGTCCGAGCATCATGATGTCGTCGTCGCTTCGGATGGCGCGGATGACTTCCATGTTTGTGTTTTTTTCCGTGATGTGTACCTTTATGTCCTCACGTTGGTTGTAGAGGAGTGAAAGGAATTGTGTGGTAGGGTCGTTGGCGTGTATGATTGTCATCATTCAGTACTTTTAAGAAATAGGTAATGTTTTCAATGAGAATTATAAACCGACAGGCTTCATTTCGCAATAACGTGCAAACCACTGTTTCTTCTCTGGAGTCTCAATGGAATCATATTCAGAAATGATGCAACCAGAGGATAAGTCGTCTGCCAAGGCGAGAATGATGTTTGCCAGTTCGATTGTATTTTCAAATTCCTTAGCTTTTGGGCAGAACAGTCGCTCTTTCTTAATGGCTTCATATCCATAAATAGCACCCATGATGTTTCCTGTGATTGAACCAGTGGAATCACTGTCGCCATCATGATTCACTGAGGCGATGATGGCATCCTTCATGCTGTCGATGTGGCGGATGGCACAATAGAGCGAAATGGCCCAAGCCTCTTCAGCTGTCCATCCTTCTCCCAGCTTTTTGATGGCATCAGCGTCGGGAATGTCCGACTGTGCAAGACGAACGGCTTCCAAGGTAAGTGCTTTCAGATACTCCTTGTCCTTTGCATATTCATCGCCATCTATCTGCATTATGACTTTGAGTCCATCATTCACAATGTCAATGATGGAAGCCTTCACCTCGTCTGGTGTCAGCGGAACGATTCGAGAGATGAGCAATGTCAACAGTGCTGCTGGCAGATAGCCCAGTGGATGAAGATGAGTGGTCTTCGCAATTTTTGCACCAGCCTCAGCCAGATATTCCGACGAATATATGCCTTTATCATTCTTCACTTTGTAGGAGGCATCCAGTAAACCCAATGGTGCTACACGCATAATGCCACCACAACCCTTGCTGTTGTTATTTGGCCTTTGACGCTGAAAAAGGCTTTCGCAAGCACTCAAGCAAGTGATACCTGGTGCACGTCGATGAGCAAGTTCTGGCAAGTCGCGCAGCCAAGTGTAATGAAAGTCATTATCTCCCAGAATCTTGACTTTAATTCCTGTCTGTGTATAGTACCAGTCGAGATAGGCTCCGTCCACATAATCCTCAGGTTGGCCACCAATGCCACGCATGGCTCCTCTCGTTATTCCCATGAGTATTCCATTTGCTGTGAAGAGTGTCATCTGCGTGTCATCGCTGACCAACGCTTTTCCGTTTCTGTCTATTTCAAACTTCGTGATGCCCTCTTTTCCGTATCGCTTGAGGATATTATTTCTGCTCATAAATTCCACTGGATAACCAAGAGCATCACCAGCTGCTCCTGCCATCAGACTGCCACGAATGCAGTCCTTCACCCATTCATTGCGTTTTCTTTCTTTTTCTTCCATGCTTTCCTTGTATTTTTTGACGAAATTGATTTGTTCATTTGTGTCAGGTGTTGTGCGATGTGACGACTTAGGCATTTCCGAGAATTGCTTACGAAGTAGCTGCATTGCCTTCTCAAACGAATTGTTTTCTGCAAAATAGCAAGCAACGATGGTTCCAGTTCTGCCTACGCCTCCCCAACAATGGATATACACGTAGCCATCGTTTCTTTTTGACAACTTCTGAATATGTCTTATCAGTCTTTCCACATCGTCGATGCTACTTGGAACGTCGCAGTCACGGATAGGAAACCTTGTGTAGGTAGTACCCTTTGGAAGGAGTTGAGAATACGGACGCAATTCTCCCTCTTCTGTCAAGTCAATATAATGGCGCACGCCGAAATGCGTCATTTGCTCAATCTTCTCTTCAGCTTTCTTACCATACTTGTCCCCAGGATACTCACCTGCATAGATGTTCCAATCAACATGGAATGATTGGTGGAGTGGTCTTTGAGGATTTTTATAATAAGGTAACCAATCAACTTCTTCACTCTTCACATCATGTTTCTCTTTTGTGAAGCCAAAAATATCACCAATTATTTTCCTAAACATAAAATCTCCTTTCTTTTTGTTTTTATTATTACTTGTGTAATCTTAACGCAAAGATACGGCTTTTATTTTTATTCTCCGCATTTTCTTGTGTGTTTTTTACATATAAGGTTATTTTTTTATAATTGCTTTTTGATAGTATGCATTTTGGTTGATATTTAACTAATTCTAAAACAAATAGAAGATTTTTAATTCAAATTTTAAGAAAATTGAAAAAATAATTTTAACTTTGCAACCAATTGTATTTATTTTTATTTAATAAGGTATCATTTAAGGATAAAAAGACACATGAAACATTTTTTTACTCTTTTTGCATTATTTGCAATATCGTCTTGTGCTGTGATGGCGCAGGACCAAATACTCAATGGTGGATTTGAAGACTGGGGCAATTATGATGTAAAAACCACATCTGCTGCAGAACCTCGTTATTGGCATTCTTTTAGTAGTGCATCGGGTGGTTTTGCTTTTGCAGCAGGCGAACATTGTTTTATCAGCACGGATGCTCATAGCGGAAAGTATAGTGCTTGCTTAAAGTCAACTAAAATTTTAAAATATGTAGCTAATGGAACATTAACCACTGGCAGACTTAATGCTGGTGATATGAATGCTTCTTCAACGTTAAATCACTCTGCACTTGATATGAGTTGGAAAGATACTGATTTTAATGGTGATCCATTCTATCAGGTAATGACCAGTCGTCCTGACTCAATCGTTTTTTGGGTGAAGTATTCTACAGGAGAGGCAGGTACAACAGCCAACATGAGTGCATACATCACTGATGGTAAATACTATCAGGTTCCTGAAGATAAGACTTACAATAACATTGTTGGAAAAGCTGAGAATCCAAAAATTACCCCATGCACCAAATGGACTCGCATCAGCGTGCCATTCACTTACACTGATAATGGTCTTGAACCTAAAGCTATTCTCCTTACTTTTTCTACAAGTGCTATACCAGGAGTAGGAAGTAAAAATGATATACTATATGTTGATGACGTAGAACTCATCTACAATGTGAAGGGCGATGTCAATTCGGATGGTAACGTCGATATTTCCGATGTTGTTGAGCTTGTCAATATCATCCTTGGAAGCAAGGACGGTGCTGAAAACAAAAGAGCAGACGTGAACGGTGACACAAACACTGATATTTCCGATGTAGTAGAACTCGTCAATATCATTCTTGGAAATTAATTAGAAGATAATAAAAATGAAAAAAATTCTTACACTTATTGCATTCTTGGTGTCATCCCTTTCAGCGATGGCATACACCGATAATCTCGTGCTAAGCGTGGATGGTGAATTCATGGAAGTTCCCAATTCAGTTGTGTTGATTGAAAACACAAGCGAAAACCTGTATAAATTCGTGATGAAGAACTTCCAGATGGATGAAATACAGATGGGCGATATAACCGTTGAAAATGTGCCAGGAGTTACCATCAATGGAGTCACACGTCTCAACGTCACTCAGTTGCCTGTTCATATCGGCAGTTCCATGTGGGCATCGCTTCTTTCCGACGTAACCGTCAATGTAAGCGCAACATTCAACGAAGAAAAACTCTATGCAGTAGTGGAAATCGACCTCCGCGAACAGCTCGACCAAATGGTAGTGGGTGAGTTCGGTTCGAAAGACTATTTCGATACGAGCTATCCTCAGCTGCTCAACGGCGGTTTCGAAGATTGGGGAGTGGATGCAGAAAATGGAGCAGATAAGGTTTCTGAGCCACGCTATTGGCATTCATTCAGCAGCGCATCGGGTTCGTTAGTAGAATTGACAGGCGAGCATTGCTTCATCAGCACCGATGCCCACAACGGACAATACAGCGCTTGCGTCAAGGCTTCGAAAGTGTTTGGATTGGTCGTTGCCAACGGAACGCTCACCACTGGTCGCCTCAATGCCGATGCCATGATTGCTGCCGATCCTAAAAACCACTCAGCAATCGACTTGAGCGTCACTGAACTCGACCGCAACAAAAATCCTTTCTATCAGATTCTCGATGCTCGTCCCGACTCCATCGTCTTCTATGTGAAATACTCAACAGGATTGGAAGGTACACTTGCCAACATGAGCGCATACATCACAGACGGCACCTACTATCAGGCTCCAGAGGATAATACTTACGAAAACAAGGTAGCCGTGGCAGAAAAACCTGACATCGCTCCTTGCACCGAATGGACCCGCATCAGCGTGCCATTCACATACCTCAGCGAAGAACTGAAACCAAAAGCCATCCTTGTCACCTTCTCCACTTGTGTCACACCTGGAGGCGGTGCAGGCGACGAAGTGTTGCTGGTAGATGATGTAGAACTCATCTATAAAGCTCAACAGGAAGCAAGTATCACCACCTTGAGCCGACCTTCCACTGACAACACCACCATCTATGACTTGCAGGGTTGCCGTCGCACCACCCTTCAGCGCGGCATCAACATCGTCAATGGCAAGAAAATCATTATCAAGTAAACGTACAAATTCTCATATAAAATCCCCGAAGTCAACGAACATTGGCTTCGGGGATTTTAGTTTATTTCATTTGAACGGTTGAATATACCGCTTTTCAACAGAAAAGCAAAGTATTTACTCCTTTTTTATTCTCTCTTTCACCTCGTTAGAATGTTGAATTATTCTCGATGAATCTGGGAATAATTATTACACTAAACTTTCCCACCATGTTGGAAAGTCTTAATCTTTTGATGCTGAAAACGTCTTTCTGCTACAAAGAATCAAAGTTTCAGCCTAAATCAAGTTAAATTTTGCCGATGTCGGCAAAAAATACTATCTTTGTCGGCGAAATAAGAGGAAAACTTTGCCGATAAAGGAAATATGGAATATCTTTCAGTCAAACAGTTTGCAGAGAAATTTGGCATTTCGGAGCGTTCTGCTCGCAATTATTGTGCGAACGGAAGGATTGAAGGTGCTTTCCTGACGGGAAAGACTTGGAACATTCCTGTGGGCGCTGTATTACCTGAAAGGAAGTCGTCGAAAAGGAAACCGTCACCGCTTTTGAATGCCTTGCGTGAACAAAAGGCATCCAGACTCAAAGGGGGCATTTATCATCGCACCCAGATTGATTTGACGTACAATTCGAACCACATCGAGGGTAGTAGGTTGACGCACGACCAAACGCGCTATATCTTTGAAACGAATACAATTGGTGTTACGGATGTGGCTGTGAGTGTGGATGACATTTTGGAAACGGTCAATCACTTCCGATGTATTGACTTTATCATCGACCATGCTAAAGAGAGGATGACTGAGAACTTCATCAAACAACTGCATTTGATGTTGAAATCGGGAACTTCAGACAGTCGGAAAGATTGGTTTGCAGTGGGAGAATATAAGCGTCTGCCAAATGAAGTTGGCGGTATGAATACTTGTCAACCTGAAGATGTCTCAAAGGAAATGAAAAAATTGTTGAAGGAGTATTATTCAATAAAGATACACTCCTTCGAAGATATTCTTGATTTTCATGTTCGCTTTGAGAAAATCCATCCGTTTCAGGATGGTAATGGTCGTGTTGGCAGACTTCTGATGTTTAAGGAGTGTTTGGCTGGTGGTCATGTGCCCTTTATCATCACCGATGAATTGAAGATGTTTTATTATCGAGGTCTTCATGAATGGGGACACATCAATGGCTATCTCATTGACACCTGCCAAACAGCTCAGGACAACTATAAGAGTTTGTTGGATTACTTTCAAGTCAAATAAAGTTTGGTTATATTTGACTTAGATAATCAGCAGCTTTCTGTGAATGATGCGCAACCATTCCATTTCTTGATTTCAGCTGATACAGGGATGGGTTTGTAAGGTTTCTTTGTATCAGTTGCGGTATTGGCTTGCTTTGTTGGAGCAAGCGACTTCACGAAAGCCAGAACTTTCTCAAGTAGTGCCTTGTCGTCAGCAATCCTACCCATTGCGCGATATAATTCTGCGTTCAATTCTAAAGTTGTCATACTCCTATCTGTATTGTTTGGTTTTGGTGGCGAAATTACAAAAAAATAGTTGAAATGTCAAAACAATCCACAGAGAAATTTTTTCTTCAGGTGTGAATGCCAATGAAGTTGTTGAGAACATTCTTCATTTTTCATTCTTCACTCTTCATTTTATTTTCTATTCTTCTTTCTTTTCAGATGGTGCTGGGCAACGACGAGAGCATCGGTGATGTTGTCGCAGATGTTGTTGATGCCGACTAAGCCGTTGAAGCCATTCTTTTCGAGGACGGCACGGACACGATCGTTCACACCTGAGAGGATGATGGTGATGCCGTTGCGGTGGCTCTGCTCGATGAGGTTGGTGAGGTTGTGAAGACCTGTGGAATCGACGAATGGCACCTTGCGCATTCGGATGATACGCACCTGTGGTTTTTCCTTCATGCGGTTCATGATGTCTTCGAATTTGTTGGCTACGCCGAAGAAGTAAGGGCCATCGATTTCATAGACTTCTACCCCTTCGGGGATGTGGAGGTGGTCTATGCTGAGGTTGGCAAATTCGGTGTTTTCCGTTGGGTCGATTTCCTCGGTGAGTACGCTCACTTGTGTGGTTTCAGCCATGCGTCGCATGCAGAGGAAGCAAGCGAGGATGATGCCAACTTCGATGGCGATGGTGAGGTCGAAGATGACGGTGAGGAAGAAGGTGAGCCAAAGGACGGAAATGTCGCTCTTTGGGTTCTTCATCATTTGTCGGATGGTGCGCCAACCGCTCATGTTGTAGCTCACCATCACGAGCACTCCTGCCAGGCAAGCCATTGGGATGTAGGCTGCGAGGGGCATGAGGAAGAAGTAGATGAGCAGGAGGACGATGGCGTGGATGATGCCGGCAATAGGTGTTTTACCACCGTTGTTGATATTCGTCATGGTGCGGGCAATGGCTCCTGTGGCTGGTATGCCTCCGAAGATGGGTGAAAGGATGTTGGCAATGCCCTGGCCAATGAGTTCTTGGTTGGAGTTGTGGCGATGGCCTATGATACCGTCGGCTACCGTGGCACTGAGCAAGCTCTCGATGGCACCGAGGATGGCGATGGTGATGGCTGGGGAGATGAGTGACTTGATGCTCACCCAGTTGAGTGCAGGAACGGTGGCTTCGGGCACGTTGGGATTGATTTGGAAACGGTCGCCAATGGTATCGACGTGGATGCCGAAGTAGTTGGTCATGATGTAGCCTGCGATGGTCATGACGATGATGGCAATGAGTGAGCCAGGAATCTTCTTCGACACCATCGGTGTGAGCGCGATGATGACGACGGAGAGGATGCCGACGATGGTGGTTGGGATGTCGATGGTGGCGAAGTTCTGGATATAGACTCCCCACTTGGAGATGAAGTCGGCTGGCACGGTTCCATCAATCGTCAAACCGAAGAGGTCTTTGATTTGTGTGGTGAAGATGGTAAGTGCGATACCGCTTGTGAAACCGATGACGATGGGATAGGGAATGTAGCGGATGATGGTGCCGAGACGGAACACTCCGAGGAGAATGAGGAAGATGCCTGCCATGACGGTGGCGATGGCAAGTCCTTCGAGTCCGTATTGCTGGATGATGCCGTAGATGATGATGATGAAGGCACCTGTTGGTCCTCCGATTTGCACACGGCTACCTCCGAAGGCTGAGATGGCAAAGCCTGCTACGATGGCGGTGATGATTCCCTTTTCGGGCGACACACCTGAGGCAATACCGAAGGCGATGGCAAGCGGAAGGGCAACGATGCCCACGATGATGCCTGCCATGAGGTCTGCCATCAGTTTTGTCTTGTTATAGGTTTTCAAACATTGAATGAGTTTAGGCTGGAAAGATAAGAATTGTTTCATTGAATCTTGTTTTTGTTATCCTTGTTTTTTATAGATGCTATAGAGGGTATAGATGCTATAGGGTTGCTATGATTTGTACTTACTGGAAGATGAGCGTGGTGAGGTTTTGTTCTGAGAAGAGGTCTTGCGCCACTTCCTGAAGCAGTTCGGGAGTGAGTTGGTTGAGGTGCTGGAAAGTGTCTTCCACTCCTTCGAATTTGTTGTAATGGAGGAAGGACTTTGCCATGTCGAGGGCGTAGTTCTCGAAGTTGTCGCAAGCCACGCCGATTTGTCCGCGAATTTGCTTCATGGCTGCCTCGAATTGTCGCTTGGTGAGCGGCGTTTGCATCAGTTTGTCGAGTTCCTTCCTGACGATTCTGAGACATTTCTCCACGTCTTCCGCATCGCAACCGAAATAGATGGCAAAGGTGGCTGTGTCGGTGTAGTTGGTCAGGCTGCTCTCCACGGTATAGACCAGTCCGTGGTGCTCGCGCAGAGCTATATTGAGGATGGAGTTCATGCCTGGTCCACCGATGAGGTTGTTGAGGAAATAGAGGGCCACGCGCTTCTTGTCGTTGGATGGATAGGCAGGACATCCCATCATCACGTGGGCTTGGTGTGTACCCTTGTTTTGGACGATGGTTTCGCCTTTCGAAGAAGCGTGGAACGTGGAGGGTGAAGCGTGAAGCGTGGAGTGTGAAGCGTGGAGCGTGGAGCGAGAACTGTGGTTTTGGAGGTATTTCTCGGCTGTTTTCTTCACTCTCTCGAATGCGTAGTTGCCAAACACGAAGAAGACCATCCGTTCGGGACGGTAGAGTCGTTGCGTGAACTGGACAGCATCTTCTGTTCGGAAGGAACGCACCTTTTCCTTGGTGCCGAGGATGTCGTGACCAAGGGGATGTCCTTTGAAGATGATGTCTTCGAATTCATCAAAAATGAGTTCGGAAGGAGTGTCGTTGTAGCTTTCGATTTCTTCAACGATGACTTCTGCTTCCTTGTCGATTTCGTGCTGAGGATAGGTGCTGTTGAACACCACGTCGGCAATGAGTTCCGTGGCGCGTGCCAAATGTTCCTTCATGAAAGCTGCATACACCACTGTTTCTTCCTTGTTGGTGTAGGCATTGAGGTCGCCTCCCACGGCTTCCATGCGGTTGAGAATGTGCCATGCACGTCGCTTATGGGTTCCCTTGAACATGATGTGTTCGCAGAAATGTGCCATTCCCTGTTCGGATGGCTGTTCGTTGCGCGTTCCTGCGTCAATGGCAATACCACAATAAGCCACATGAGTGGGCGACATCATGTGGATAATTCTCATGCCATTGGGCAACGTATGTGAATGGAAAATTTCCTTCAAGGGATAGAGATTAAAGTGAAGAATGAAGAATGTAGAATCTCGCTATCGCTCCAAATGAAGAATGTATTTTAGTTGTAGTAATTATCATTCTTCATTCTTCATTCTTCATTTAAGCGTAGCGACCATTCTTCATTCTACATTTACAATGCTTCGAGCATTCGCTTGAGCACAACCTGAGCCGAGATTTCGCGGTTTGCAGCCTCTGGGATGACGATGGAAGTGGGCGACTCGATGACATCATCACTCACAATCATGTTGCGGCGCACAGGCAGACAGTGCATGAAGAAAGCGTTGTTGGTCACAGCCATGTGGCGTGTGTCAACAGTCCACGACATATCCTTCAGGAGCACCTTTCCGTAGTCTTCGGGACGGGTGACACCTGGGCAGCTCCAGTTCTTGGCATAGATGAAGTCTGCTCCTTCGAATGCCTTCATCTGGTCGTATTCCACACGGGCATTGCCCACAAACTGAGGGTCGAGCTCGTAGCCTTCGGGATGCGTCACAACGAAATCCACGTCAGCAGCGTTCATCCATTCTGCAAACGAGTTAGGAACGGCTTGTGGCAATGCCTTTGGATGTGGTGCCCACGAAAGCACCACCTTTGGCTTTTTGCCATTTGTATTAGTCTCTTCGCTTCTCTTCTTCCAGTATTCCTCGATTGTGATGAGGTCGGCAAAAGCTTGAAGCGGATGGACGGTGGCACTCTCCATGAAGAACACAGGTCGTCCGCTGTACTTGATGAACTGGTTGAGAATCTTCTCTTCGTAGTCGTCCTGACGGTTTTCGAAACGTGCAAAGGAGCGCACACCGATGATGTCGCAATAACTGCCCATCACGGGGATTGCCTCCAAGAGGTGTTCGCTCTTGTCGCCATCCATCACGACTCCACGTTCCGTTTCCAACTTCCATGCGCCTTGGTTCACATCGAGCACGATGACGTTCATGCCGAGGTTCATGGCTGCTTTCTGAGTGCTGAGACGTGTGCGCAGACTATTGTTGAAGAAAATCAACAACGCTGTCTTGTTCTTACCCAAGGTCTGATACTTGAAGCGATCCTGTTTGATGTCGAATGCTTCCTGCATGGCTACTTTCAAGTCGCCTATATCGCTTACATGCTGAAATACTTTCATGTTGTCTATTATAATTAGGAATGAAGAATGATGAATGAAGAATTAAGAATGAAAATTACTCTTTCCATGCGCAGTGTAAAATACATTCTTCATTCTACGTTCTTCATTCTTCATTTATCTTATTTTTTCTTTTTCTTCTTTTTCTTGGTGAATTCGTCGTAGAAAGGTTGGTCTTCCACTTGTCCTTCGAAAAATCGTGCCCAAGCTGGTTTTCCACCATCGCGACCTTTCTTGCGTACCTCTGCAAATGGGTCGTCATGGGTCTTTTTCTTCTTTCGCTTCTCCTCGCGCTTGCTGAAGTCTTTCTCTTCGTATCTACCGCCCCTGTCTTCGCGCCTTCCGCCTCTGTCTTCGTGTCTTCTACTGCTTCTGCTGCTTCCTCCACCCGAATTTTCAGTGATTTCCACGTTCACCTTCCTTCCGTCGTACTCTGCACCGTTCATTGCGGCGAGGAGCGTTTTCGTCTGCTCCTGTGGCACTTCGAAGAACGAGAAGGTTTTCATGAGGTCGATGCGCCCAATGTCGATTTGCTTGCCTTTGGCACATCGGTTCACGAAGCCCATCAGCTGACGAGGATTCAGATTGTCAATCTTTCCGATGTTGATGAAAAGGCGTGTGTAGCCCTCTTCAGCTTGGTTGCTGCGCGTGTTGCGCTCGTGGCGACGTTCTTCGCGTGTTTTGCGCACTTTGCCACTATTCTCGCTCTTCTTTCCGCGGTCGTCGGGCTGAACGATTTCGGGCGCATGCTTATAGTAGTTGAGGAACGTGTTGAACTCCATCGAAACCATCTTCTTCAGGATGTCCTCTTTCTCCATCATGTCGAACTTGCGATATACGTCGTCGAGGAATGGAGCGATTTCTTCTTCATCCACTTCCACCTTTTCGATGTCGTCGAGCAACTTCATCAGTTGCTTTCTGCAAATCTCTGGTCCCGTTGGCATCACGCCAGCCACGAACTGCTTTCCAATTTGCTTTTCGATGGCACGTACTTTCGACTTTTCCTTCACATGGATGATGCACAAGCTGGTTCCCGTCTTTCCTGCACGTCCAGTTCGTCCGCTTCGGTGCGTGTAGCTTTCGATGTCCTCAGGCAGACCGTAGTTGATGACGTGTGTGAGGTCGGGCACATCGAGTCCTCGGGCAGCCACGTCGGTAGCCACGAGCAACTGAATGTGGTGCTGGCGGAATTTCGACATGGTCAAGTCACGCTGAGCCTGACTCAGTTCGCCATGCAGACTGTCAGCGTTGTAACCATCGTGAATGAGTTTGTCGGCAATTTCCTGCGTTTCGAGACGGGTACGGCAGAAGATGATGGCATAAATCTCTGGATAGAAGTCTGCCAGTCGCTTCAGCGCATTGTATTTGTCCTTTGCCTGCACCAGATAGTAGATGTGGTTGACGAGTTCAGCACCTTCATTTCGGCTTCCCACCACGATTTCCTTGGCATCGTGGAGGTAGTTCTTGCTGATGCGCTCGATTTCCTTGCTCATCGTGGCAGAGAACAACAGCGTGTTGCGCTCGGCAGGCACTTTCTCAAGAATGGCATCAATGCTCTCAGAGAATCCCATCGACAGCATTTCGTCGGCTTCGTCGAGCACCACGTTTTCCACTTGGTCCAGCTTTGCCACGCCACGCTCCATCAAATCGACGAGTCGTCCTGGTGTGGCAACAATCACCTGCACACCTTTCTTCAGGGCACGAATCTGCGGTTCGATGTTGGCACCGCCATACACCGCCAGCACGTGCAGACCGTCAATGTATTTAGAATACGACTTGAGGTCGTCCGTGATTTGTAGGCAGAGTTCGCGCGTTGGTGCCAGGATGAGCGCCTGCGTCACAATGCCTTCGTATTTTGTCTCCTGTAAATCGGAATTGAGCGACACTTTCTGCAGTACGGGCAATCCGTAGGCAGCGGTCTTTCCAGTTCCTGTTTGGGCGAGAGCCACCACATCGTTGTTGTTACCGAGCAAATAAGGAATCACCTGTTCCTGCACAGGCATAGGCTGCTCATATCCGATTTCTTCAATGGCTCTGCGAATTTCTTCCGAAACTCCTAATTCTTCGAATGTCTTCAAAATCTTTCTTTTTTAAATAACTAAGTATCTGCTGCTTTCGCCAAGCAGAGAATTTCCGTGCAAATTTACGCAAAAATCTTGTTTTATCGATAAAAACTGCTGAAAATCATGCGTTTATTGCATTTTCTTGTGAAAAATCTCTAACTTTGTCCTCGAAATATGAGATAAAAATGAAAAATGAAAAGACAGAAATGATAAGTGAAAAATATAATGTGAAGCGTGAAGCGAGAAGAATTCTCAACCTTAACCCTAACCTTAACCTTAACCGCCATCCGAAAGGAAAGTTAGGGTTATGGTTATCGTTAAGGTTGAAATATTGCCGAATGGCATTTTTCATTTTTCACTTTTCACTTTTCATTCTTCACCCTTCCCTCACAGCCTTTGCACAGAGCTATTCAAGAAAAACCAATCTGCCTCATGTGTATATCAACACGTTTGGCAACGTGGGCATTTGGAGCAAGACGGAATACGTGTATGCCACGATGCACTATGTGGATGAGGATGACAACGTCTTGCAGTTCGACTCCTTGCAGATACGTGGTCGAGGCAATTCCACTTGGAACATGGCAAAGAAGCCTTATCGCATCAAATTTCATCAGAAAGAGAAGTTCTTAGGCAAGGGATATGCCAATGCCAAGAACTGGACTCTGCTTGCCAATGCTGCCGACAAGACCATGATACGCAATGCCATCACCAGCGAAATGGGCGATTGGCTCGGACTCAAATTCAATCCTGCGCACAAGTTTGTAGATTTCACCCTCAATGGCACCTATCAAGGCACCTACCAAATCAGTGACCAAATCGATGTGCGTCCTCATCGTGTGAACATCGTCGAGCAGGACTATCCCCTCAGTTCCACTTCCGACATCACTGGCGGTTATCTCCTCGAAGTGGATGGATTTCACGAGTCACCCTGTTTCAGAACAAACCACAACGTGTATATCTCCATCCATTACCCCGATGATGATGAAATCGTCAACTCTCAAATCAACTACATCCGAAACTATGTGAACGAATTTGAGTCGGCACTCTTCAGTAGCAACTTCACCGACCCCGAGGAAGGCTACCGTGCCTACGTCGATTCCCTCTCACTCATCAATTGGTTTCTCGCCACCGAAATTTCTGGAAACATTGATGGATACTATAGCACTTATTTCTATAAGAACCAGCAAGACCCCTTGCTCTATTTCGGACCTCTCTGGGACTACGACATCGCCTACGGCAACGACTGGCGAAAGGGCGATACGAGTCAAATGCTGATGACCGACGATGGCTATGGCGACACCCGTTTCTGGATGAACCAAATGTGGCTCGACCCGTGGTTCAGTTCCAAAGTCAACCGCCGATACAGGGAAGTGGTAGATGGAGGAATAGAAGACTTCCTCATGCAGAAGATTGACAGTCTTGTCGATTTGCTCCAACGCTCGCGCGAACTCAATTATGAAAAATGGGGCATCTCCACCCGCGTGTACAACGAATGTGTGCTCCATTCTTCCTACGACGAATACGTTGCCGACCTGAAGAACTACATCACTCGCCACATCGACTATCTGCGTCGAGCCTTCGCCAACAAGAAAGTCTTCAACCCTGCGGACGAGTTTGCCTATTCAACACACTTTTACCATATCCTCAACAGCAGCACCAACATGGCTGTTGACATTTACAGTCCTTCGCAGCAGGTTTACAACGAAACACATCTTCCGTCAGCGGGTGCGCTCATTTGCTCTTGGACGGAGGACAACAACCGTCTTTCGCAAGACTGGAAGATAACACCTGTAGGCAATTATTTTTTCATTGAGAACCGCCTTGCTGGTTTGGCACTCTCCGACCCCACCGAGGGTGCTGCCACAGCCACCACCAACGTAGGCACACAGTTGCAGGTAGACAAAGCCGACAGCACCGATGCACGCCAGTTGTGGACCATCGCCGCGCAAGGAGCGAGCGGACGATTCAACCTCATCAACAAGCACACAGCCCATGCCATCAACCTCAATAGTGGTGGCAGGAACGACGGCACGTCCATCATCAGCTACACATCCGATGCTCGCAATGCCACCAGCTACAACCGTCAGTGGTACGTGAGCGAATCAGCAGAAATACCAGGAGCCAGCGCCATCCCTTCTGTCCATTCCATCGACTACGCCTTGGCTTACAATCCTTCCTCCCAGACTCTCCATTTCGGTGCTGAAGACATTTCCCAACTCCGCTTCACAGCACGAGTCTATGCCCTCAACGGCCAGCTTCTTCTCTCCTTCCCTGCCTCCGAGGAATGTTCCCTTTCTCAACTGCCACGCGGCACCTATATCGTAACATGGACCGAGCAAGGACGAACACGGTCAGTGAAATTTCAAAAACAATAAAGCCTAAAAAAAATGTTTAGGGTTTAGTGTTTAGAGTGAAACAATTTAGCCGGATGGCATTCTCTAAACACTAAACACTAAACCCTAAACATCAAACACTTTCACTTAGAACTTCATCTTCAAACCACCCAGAACAATACCTTGTTCTCCAACACCCACTTCGATGAAGCCACGGAACTTGGCACCAAATTCAAAACCGATGGCAGACACCTGGAAAGCGAAATAAGCCTTGCTGGAGTTGCTCTTCTCGTTGTCTGTATAGTCCTTCTGATTGTCTAAGAGCAACATCGCACCAGCAGCCAATTTCGTGTAGAGGCCATAGTAGTTCTTATTGAGCCAGTAATACTTCATAGAAGGCATTAAGCTGATGTAGTTTCGAGTGCGCTTACCAATCTTCTCGTCATTAGATTTCTTCAGAACATCTTCTCCATACTGCGCAAAGGTAGCAATGCCACCGACAGCCACTTTTGGATTGTCCAAATGGTAGAAATACTCAGCAGCCAATGTACCAAAACGCCTATCGTTGTCCCACTTATGACCAGTCATACTGTCGAATATACCACTACCAATGCCGTGGCCAATACCATCAGAGATGGTGGAAAGGCCAACTCCGTAGGAAATGCCAATCTCGTGCTTCAAGTCTTCGTTTTGTGCTTTTGCAATACCTGTAGCCATGATGGTGGCTACTACTATCAGTAGAAATTTTTTCATCGTTTCAATCAAATTAAAATGTTAGTTATTGTTTTTAAGAATGATAGATAAATTCTATCTGTTTAAAGATTTGCAGCTGCAAATTTAAGTATTTTTCAAAACAGAACGATACATCATCATAAAAAAATAGCGCATTTCACTGAATACTAACGAAAAACAGACTTTTTTCATAATCTAAACGAGAGAAAAGAATGAATTATTTCGTAACTTTGCAAACGCAAAAAACATTTACATCATCTCAATTTTCGAAAACGAAAACTTTTGCCATCCACATGGCATTTTTCATTTTCCACTCATTTTTCACTTTTCACTTTTCACTTTCCACTTTTCACTTAAAACAATGTCACACTATCGGTTCTTGAAAACAATCTCACTTCTCATCGTCGTTCTCTTCTGCAAAGCACACTACTGCAAGGCGCAAAGCGAATTAGTCATCAACGAAATCATGTCAGCCAATGTAGATATGTTTGTGGACCCTTCCTTCAATTTCGGAGGATGGATAGAAATCTACAACCCCACCGACGAAGGTCTTAGTCTGCGAAATTGCTACATCAGCAACGACCCCGAACACACTCGCCTCCACCTCATCAACAACGCCGCTTCCTACGTGCCTGCTCATGGTTACAGAACCATCTGGTTCGACCATCTTTCCCAATACGCCAAGACGCAAGTGGGATTCAAGCTCGATGGCGATGGAGGAACCATCTACATTTCCGACATCAAGGGCAATGTGCTTCTGTCCCAGTCTTATCCCGAAGCCATGCCTCGCGTTTCCTATGCCCGCACCACGGATGGTGGCGACGAATGGGGCTTCACAGCCAATCCCACTCCTGGCTCCACCAATGCCAAGAGCAACTTTGCCACAGAGCGTTTGGATGCTCCCGTCGTTTCTCATCCTTCTTCTTTTTTCAAGACCAATTTCACAGCGAAAGTCACCATCCCAACAGGTTGCACACTGCGCTACACCACCGACGGCAGCACCCCTACCCTCACCCACGGTTCCCGTTCCACTAACGGACTGTTCACCGTGTCGAACAATGCCGTGCTGCGTTTCCGTCTCTACAAGGATGGCATGTTGCCAAGTCCTGTCGTCACGCGTTCCTATCTGAAGCAGAACGATGGCTACACCCTCCCCATCATTTCCGTGGTTTGCGACAATTCCTACCTCTACGGCGACTCGCTCGGCATCTTCGTGAAGGGCGTGAACGGTCGTCCTGGCAATGGCAATGCCAGCAAGTGCAACTGGAACATGGATTGGGACCGTCCTGTCAATTTTGAGTATTTCGACGCCGACGGCAACATACTGCTCAGTCAGGAATGCGACATCAGCGCTTGTGGAGGATGGAGCCGTGGATGGACCCCCCACTCTTTCAAACTCACCGCACAGAAAACCTACGAGGGCGGCATCAAATACTTCCCATACAGTTTCTTCAGCGACAAGCCTTTCCTCCGTCACAAGTCGCTCCAGATTCGCAACGGAGGAAACGACAACAACTGTCGATTCAAAGACCCAGCTCTTCAGACCATCATCTCCCGCACATCGCTCGACATCGATTGCCAGAGCTATCAACCCGTGCTCCACTTCATCAACGGCAAGTTCATCGGACTGCTCAACATGCGCGAAACCAACAACAAGCATTTCGCATCCAGCAACTGGGGCATCGACACCGACGACATGGACCAGTTCGAAATGAGCCCCGACTCAGGCTATGTGCAGAAGGAAGGCGACAAGGAGGCGCTCCTGCGCTGGTATCAGCTTGCCGAGAACGCAGCCGACGAAGAGAACTATGCCGAAATCTGCAAACTCGTCGATATTGATGAGTACATCAACTACATGGCGGTGGAATTCTATCTCGGCAGCAACGACTGGCCTCACAACAACTGGAAAGGCTATCGTCAGCGTTCCAACGACGGACGTTTCCGTTTCGTCGTCTTCGACCTCGACTTCGCCTTCAGCCGCACCAGCAGTTCGTTCAACGACTTCGCCAAGGAGAAGAAATTCACCTTCAACGACCTTTACGACACCTACGATGAAAACGGAAAGAAAATCTACCGAATCACAGCCGAAATCGAACTCGTCACCATCTTCATCAACATGCTGAAGAACGACACCTTCCGCCAGCGCTTCATCGATGCCTTCTGCATTGTGGCAGGCTGTGTATTCGAACCCAACCGTTGCAAGGCAATTATCAACGAACTCGAAGAGCGTGTCACCGCTCCTATGGCGCTCGAAGGAAGCTCAGGTGGATGGTGGGGATGGTGGAACGTGCCTTCGCCTGCCAACACAGCCAACGAACTCCGCAACGGACTCACTGCATCCCGTCAGAGCTCCATGACCACCGCCCTGAAGAGCTATTCGCCCATGAAGCTCACAACCATCGTCCGCCAGAAAGCAAGTATCACCACCGCGCTTCCCGAAGCACGCATCTTCTACAACCATCAGCAACTCCCAACCAACAACTTCAACGGCTACATCTTCGCTCCTTGCACCCTCACGGCGCAAGCACCAGCAGGCTACGTCTTCAGCGGATGGCGCGACACATCAACCCGCAACATCGTCAGCACCGAACTCAGCTACACGCTCCCCACATCGGGCAGCATCTCCGTGGAAGCCCTCTTCGAGCCAATATCCATCGCCGACAGCGACCTCCATCCTGTGAAAATCAACGAAGTCAGTGCCTCCAACGGCATCTATGCCAACGAATACTTCAAGAAGAACGACTGGATAGAACTCTACAACACTTCCTCCGAAGCCATCGACATCGCTGGCATGTTCATCAGCGACAAACCAGCCCAGCCAGAGCGTTATCAGATTCCAGCTGCTTCAGCCGTCGATGCACACTACTCCACCATCATCCCTCCTCACGGCTATCTCGTCCTCTGGGCAGACAAACTGGCATCCGACCAGCAGTTGCACACCGATTTCAAATTGGCTGCCGAAGGCGGAACCATCGTCCTCACCGCAGCCGACCGCTCCTACTCCGACTCCTTCAGCTACATGCCTCACACGTCCCAGCAGTCGGCAGGTCTCTATCCCGATGCCACCGCCACTCACTACATCTTCAGCCATCCAACCCCAGGTGCGCCTAACCTCTACACATCCCTTTCTTCCGACTACGACGAAGCCGACCTCACAGGCATCTCCCAGCTTGCAGCCGACACCCCTTCTTCCCTCTCCGCCGACCCTTACTACTACACCCTCGACGGTATGCGCCACACCACCCCAGTGCCAGGCATCAACATCCACCACGGCAAGAAGATTCTCGTCAAGTAATCCCTCCTCCTCCCGCCCCCGTAGGTTTCGCTCTCGCCGAAGCCCTCCCTTTTTCCACCGTAGGCTTCGGTTATGCCGAAGCCCTCCTTCGCTTGTCCTGCCGCCCTCCTTCGCTTTGCCTTCGCCGAAGCCCCCTTTCGCTTGTCCTGCCGCTCTCTTTTGCTTTTACCGAACCGCTGAGCCCTCATCGTGATTCAAGCGAGCCCTCGTTTGAGCTTCACCGAGCCCTCGCTTGAACGCAAACGAGCCCTCGCTTAAACGCAAACGAGCCCTCGCTTATTTAGTTGTTCCTTTAGCTCGGCGCAAGCCAATCATATAAACGCTTCAGTCAATCCCCACATGTCCTGCACAAAAAGCGTTCCCTTTTCTTTTTTAGAAATGCAAATAATAGAAATGCAATCCTTTATGTTCCAAAGGGATTGGCTAATACATATCTTGTAACAAGTGGCTGGGATATATTCTCGAAGATTGTTGAAATGACGGAAGATGGATATGGTAGTAGACATTTCCGATGTGGTTTCGTTTGTCAATATGATTTTGGGTCAATAGCTTTTGTCGGATTTGAGATGTCTGGGAAAAGGCTGAAGGCCTGAAAGAACACAGGCAGGCGGTGAAGCGTAGCGGAACCCCTGCATCAGGTTCGTAAGTAAATCAAGCCCTGAAGGTGGCGACAGAGCATCGGGCTAACGTCTCTGTCACCCCTTCAGGGTTCTGTTATTGGAAATCACTTTGCAGGGGTTCCGTGCTTCGCATTTCACCGTCTGCCTGTGGTCTTTCATGCCTTCGACATTTTTAGCGGACACAAATAAAAAAGGCAGGGAAGAAGTTCGGTGTTTCTTCCCTGCCTGCTTTTGTAAATGATAATTTTCGGTGATTTGAGGCGATTTCGTTCGGTGATTTGTGGAATGGCTTCTTGTAGTCTTGGTTCGAGCATGAAGAGGGTATCTGTCATGCTTGGTAGATGTCATTCTTTATTTCCCAAAGAATTTCTTTCCGTTCTGGATGTAGATGCCTCTCTGAGGATGGGAGAGTTTGCGGCCTTGGAGGTCGTAGGAGGCGCTTGGTTCAAGACTCAGGTTTTCGATGGTGTTGATGCCTGTGTTCACGTAGCTGTTGGCGGTGAGGATGAGTTGGCCGACGATGCAGTCGCTCCACTCGGATGCTGCGGAATAGATGGCGATGACATAGTCGCCTTGCTCGGTGACATCGAACTCGAAGAGCTGCTGGGCTGGGCTGTTGAAATTGTTGGTGGCTACATTGCCAATGTTGATGTTGGGCGTGTAGGTTTGTTCGGCAATGCTGACGTAGTCGGTGCGCTTCTCGATGCTCAGTTCCACGGGGCCGAAGTTGGACATGTTCCAGTTGCATATTTTATACTTCAGCGAATAGTGGCCTGGAGCCAGACTGAGGGTTGTGCCTCCGTCGGTGAGTCCATACTTTGCCCAACCTTGATGTGCCTTTCCGTTGATGTTGCGGAAGTAGAGTCCATAGTTGAATCCTCGGTGAGTGCCTGTGAACTGTAGCACGCGGCATCCTTGGGAATAGCCGTTGCTGTAGCCTGAACGCCGTTCGCTGCTGTCGAAGGTGGTCCAGCCTGCTGGCAATGCTCCTGCTTCGGTGAAATAGGAGGAAAGGGTGAGGTTGGTGGGTGCCTGTAGTGTCACTTCGATGCTGGCAGTGCTTGTTTCTCCGTCGTTGTCGGTGGCTACGGCTTTCAAGGCGTGTGTTCCTGTCTTGGCATTGGCGAAGGTTGCTTGATAGGGCATTTCGGTGCATGTGGCGATGAGCGTTGTGCCATCGTAGAATTCTACCTTCTCAATGCTGCCGTTCGGGTCGTCGGCATTGGCTGTGATGGTGAGGTCGGGGAAAGTTGCCGAGCCTGTGGGTGCAAAGCTGATGTACTTCGTGCCTGTCTTGGGTGAGGTGATGCTGACGTTGGGCGAGGTTTTGTTCAGCGAGTAGTTCTTGCAGAAGTTCCAGATTTCCTTGCCTGTATAGACTTGTTTTTCCTTGCATATCCAGTGGCCTTTGTTTGCCAGTTCGAGCAGTCGGACTTCCACGCCGTCGTTGCCTGGTCCCCAGATGTGGAGCTTGCAATTGAAGCCGTTGTAGTTGTTGATGACTTTGGCTGTCGTAGGGCAGCCGTTGTGCTTGACCCACACGTTCAGTGCTGGTTGCACACCGCTGAAGCCAACCACGTCATCGCCCGTGCCGTGGATGTGGAGGATAGGAATGGGTCGCACGTTGGCATTGGCTGTGGCTCCACCCATAGGATAACCGCTCACAGGACAGAAAGCTGCAATGAGGTCGGGAATCTTGTTCATGGCATGATAGGTGAACATGCCGCCCATCGAGAATCCACCGAGATAGACGCGGTTGCGGTCGATTTTGTACTGGGTTGCCATCTTGTCGATGATGGCCTTGACAAAGTTGATATCGCGATTGCCAGAGGTGTCCCAAGCCTTGTTGATTCCGTTGGGGAAGACGACGACGAACTTGGCGGTGTCGCACACGGCTTCCATGCTCACGTTGTCGTTCTTGAATTCGCTGTTCTGCATCCAGTTGGCATCTTGGTTGTAACCGTGGCAGAAGATGAGCAGCGGTCGGTTTTCGCCGAGGTTCTTCGGTGCATAGACGTTGTAGGAGCGGTTGGTGCCGTCAACTGTGATGTTGTCTGCCTTCATGGGCAGCACGACAACCATGAGGAGGATGAATGATAAAATGAGTTGTTTCATAGATTTGTGTGTTCTTGTTTATCGTTTGCAAAGGTATGAAACAATTGATGAAAAGTAGTATAAAATATGAACTAAGAATAGGACAAAGTTGTGATAATTGTGGTTGCAGGAAGCATAAAGGCAGAAGGGGATGGCTCTGGCGAGTCATCCCCTTCTGTGTGAATGTGCATCTTTTATTTACTGTTTGTTGGCTGCTTCCACCTCGCGGATGCAATTGAGCGCGTTGAGTGATCGAGGATAGCCGATGAACGGGAGGTTGCTGGAGATGACGGCAATGAGGAAGTCCTTGTCGTTGCCCACGTGGTAGTTGCCTGCGATGTGCCCTTTCAGTTGAGGCTCGCATCCGCCTTGTGCTGCGAGGAAGCAGAAGGTGATGAGTTCGCGCATCTTCACGTCCAAACCCGTGCGGGTGTAGTAGTCGCCGAAGCAGTTGCCGGCGAGCCAGCGGTTGATGTGTCGGCTGTCTTCGGGTCCCGACTCCCAGAAGTGGCGCATCTGCTCGCCGAAGCAATCCACCTGTGCCTGTGTGCCTGCCTCGCGACGGGTCTTCATCGTGGTCTGTGCCTGTGGAGCCAATGGCAGGGCGATGCCTTGTTGCTCGAAAATCTCGTTGGTGGCTTTCAGGAAGGGATACACGCGCCCCATGCCGAGGTATGCCGTGGCTTGATAGACGATTTCCTTTGCTTCTACTGCCGTCACTCCCATGCGGAGTGCTGCGGGCAGAAGTTCGCGGAATTGGTCGATGCCCTGACAGCCGAGCAGCGTGGCGAGATAGCAGATGAAACGGGTGCGGTCGTCGAGGCGGTCGCTGGTCTGCTGGATGACTTCGTCGAAGGCGAAGTTGTCGAAGCGTTCAATGAATTCGGGGTCCGTGCGCTTGAAGTCTGACTCATGCCCAGGGAACATGCGCTCGTGGTATTCTTGGGCGAATTTCGTTATTTGTGGTTCCATTGTTTTGTTCGATTGTGCAAAGGCAGTCATGGTGCTCATCACCATCACCACTGCGAGTTGAATCAAATGTTTCATGTGAAACAAGTTTATGGCAGTTTGTCGTATTCTTCATCCACCACGGGTTCCAGCCATGTGGTGCTTGCTCCTTCCTCTACCTTTGCCATGTACGTGAGGTGCTGAAACCATGAGTCGCGAGCTGCACCATGCCAGTGCTTGGCTTCGGCTGGGATGGCAATGACGGTGCCTGGGCGCATTTCCACAGGCTCCTTGCCTTCTTCCACATACCAACCACGACCAGCCACGCAGATGAGCACTTGCACCGAGCGATGGTGGATGTGCCAGTTGTTGCGGCAGCGAGGTTCGAAAGTCACGTTTGTGGGTCCGCCATTCTCGGCATCGAGCGGAGCCAAGTAGCTGTTGCCAATGAAATACTTTGCGTAGCCTGTGTTGAGTTCTCCCTTAGGCCATACGCTGAAATCTACTTTCTCTTGCATAACTTGTGCTTTTAAGTTTGTTCCCATTGCCAGCATGATGGCTGCAAGGAGCAAAACGGTTCTACGATGTTTCATTTGTCAGGTCTATTTGTTTTTTCCAGTTTACAACTTTTCACGTTGCAAAATTAGAAAGAATCATCAAAAACGGACGTATATAAATTACGGATTTGTTTATCAAGATTACGGATTCTGCTTTTTCAGAGTGAACATCAATCCGAACAAAACTCAATTTCGCTATCTTCTGTCCTCATAAAAGACACTAAATTTTTTGATAAAAAAGGAATAATGTGTACTTTTGCAACAGATATGAGTAGTAAGGAATGTATCGGTCAATTTTCGTCCAACCTTTTTTGGGATGCTAATCCATCAGATTTGAAGATGGACGAAAACCAAGGCTATATCATCCAGCGTGTGCTGGAATATGGCCAGATGAACGATTGGCTGCTCATTAACCGCTACTACGGACTTGACAAAATTGTGGAGGAATGCAAGAAATTACGAACTCTTAATCCTGTTTGTTTGGCATTCATCTGCACGATTTCGCACACTAAAGAAGAGGAATACCGATGCTATCACTTCAGACAGTCTTGCCCAACACTTTGGAACTCTTGAAAACGCTCATGCAGATGCCTGAGTTGGAAAATACAAGACTGGTGGGGGGAACCTCGCTTGCCTTGCAATATGGACATCGACGTTCTGTTGACCTCGATTTTTTCGGAGAGATTTCTGTGGATTTGGATGAGTTGACAGAAGCGTTGAAAGAACATGTGGAAAAAGTTGTGGTTGGTGGACATAGCAGAAGCATTAAGGCTTATTTCCTAAATGGTGTGAAAGTAGATGTTGTAAATTATGATTATGCATGGATTGACTCCCCTGTAATAGAAGAAGGGTTACGTCTTGCATCACCAAAAGACATTGCAGCAATGAAGGTGAATGCCGTGATTGGTCGAGGTACAAAGAAAGATTTTATTGACATTTTTTTTCTTTTGCAGCATTATTCTTTTAGTGACTTACTGAAGTTATACTTACAGAAGTACCCTGATGGTTCAGAATACCGTGCTTTGTTGAGCATGGCTTATTTCGGTGATGCTGACCAACAGCCTATGCCGTATATGTTTGATGATGTAGGCTGGGAAACTATCAAGCAATCTATTAGGCGAGAAGTGGAAGCCTATAATGAATCGTTGAACTACAACTAACAAAGCGGACGAAGATGTGGCAATCACAATCTTCGTCCGCTTTGTGGTAAGAGTCTAAGCAGAAAGCTGTTTCTGCTGAAGCTATGCTACTTCACGCTCCACTCGAACACGCCGCAGGAGTGTTTCTCTGGCTGCACGATTTCGAGTTTTACGGCGGTAGTACGAACTGGCTCGAAGTTGACGATGTTGGCAACACCCTTGCCTGTGCCGTAGCCTGTTGGGTTCTTCACTTCTGCCCATTCGCCAGCGTCGGTCTTGTAGTAGAGTTTCCAGCTCTTTGGCACGCGGCAACCGCCCCAAGGACCATCGTCGAACCAATAGACAGTCGAGTTGCTGATGGTGGCAGGCTCCTTGAAGGTGTAGCTGAGCCATTCCGTGGAGTTGTTCTTTGGCCACCAGTGCGTGTAAGGAACGCTGCGGTCGTCGCCATCGCTTGGCACAAGACGGTCGTTGATGGCTGAGAGGGCTGGCAGACGGCGTGAAGATGCGTCAATCTTGCTCTCGGAGGCGAGTGATGGTGGCAAGGCAGGACTGGTGGCATTGAGGTCGATTGGCATCCACACGGTCATCTTTCCGTTGCCACGGTGAGCCCAAGCATAGTAAGGAATGAGCACGATGCGCTCGTCGGTGGCTGTGAGTCGTCCCTTGTCGTCGAACTTCAGTGTCTGTGCATCGGTGGTGATGGTCTGCACGGTGGTGTTTTCAATGGTCTTCTCCCCCATCGTGTATTTTGGTTCCTGGTTGAGGAGAACGCTCAGCACGTCGCAGCTGTTATCAGGCCATTCAGCGCAATAAACCAGCGGTCCACGCTCGATTTCAGCACGTCCCTTGTCGGCGCTCACCTTTCCGTTGGCTTTCACAAGACGAGGCTCCATGTCGAAGTGTACGCTCACCTTGTCGCCACTCTTCCACTTGCGGTTGATGACGAAGTAGCCGTCTTTCAGTTCGCTTTCCACAGCTTTGCCATTCACCTTCACGCTGTAGCCGAGGTGCTTGCCATCAACGAAGGTGTAGAGGTCGCTTGGCACCACCTGTCCGCGTACCCATCCTGGGATGCGGATGTTGAGGTTGAACTTGCCGCTTGCCTTCTTCATCGTCATTTCGATGTCGCCGTTCCAAGGGTAGTTGGTCTTCTGCTCGAAGGTGATTTTCTTTCCACCCACCTTCACCGTTGCTTCGTTGCCAGCAAAGAGATTCACGTAGAAGTTATTGTCCTTCACGGCATAGATGTACTGAGGGAGCGATGGGATGAAGCGTGCTGCGTTGCTTGGGCAGCAAGCGCAACCGAACCATGCTTGACGCTGGTGCTGACCCATCGACTGCAATGGGTTTGGATAGAAGAACTTGCCACCGTCGATGCTGATGCCGCTGATGACACCGTTGTAGAGTGTGCGTTCCAGTGCGTCGTAGTATTTCGATTCGCCATGCAGGAGGAACAATCGGTAGTTGAGATATACTTGAGCAATGGCAGCACAGGTTTCGCAATAAGCCGACATGTTTGGCAGTTCGTAGTTCTTGCCGAATGCCTCACCACTGCTTGTGGCACCCACACCACCCGTGATGTAGTATTTCTTCGAGATGATGTTGTCCCAAATCCTGTCGATGGCATTGATGTAGCCCTTGTCGCCAGTGAGCGCAGCCACGTCTGCCATACCAGCATACATGTATCCTGCACGAACGGCATGACCTACGGCTTCGTCCTGTTCGAGCACAGGCTTGTGACTCTGGCTGTACTCCGTCTTGATGGTGGTGTAGCCACGCTTGTCGAGGAAGAACTTGGCTTGGTCAAGATACTCCTTCTTGCCCGTAGCGAGATAGAGTTTCGCCAGTCCCATCTCGGCAATCTGGTGTCCTGGTACTACGCAAGCCTGTCCTGGCTTGTCGCCCACTTCGCGAACCACGCAGTCGGCGAACTTGCAGGCGATGTCGAGCAACGACTTCTTGCCCGTGGCATTGTAGTGAGCCACGGCAGCTTCGCAGAGGTGTCCGAGGTTGTAGAACTCATGGCTCAAGTCCTCTACCTTCGACCATCGCTTTGGACCAGCCCATCCGTGTGGATGTTCTGGGTTCTGTGTGCGAGCCGTGTAGAGATAACCATCGGGTTCCTGTGCGCTGCCAATCACGGCAATCACGCTGTCCACGTAGGCTTCGAGTTTCTTGTCAGGGTAAGTCTGGAGCAGATAGCTGGCACCTTCAATCGTCTTGTAAGGGTCGGTATCGTCGAACGAATAACCCATCACGCCGTCCACCTTGAACACCTTCGAAGGGTCTTTCAGGTGCTGGGCAGCGTTAGAGAAGTTGGTGTAGCGGTTTTCGCTTTCGCACTTGCTGAAAGCCAGCGGAATCGTCACTTCGCGACTTGCCTTCAGGCGCTGTCCCCAAAATGTGTTTGGAGTGACCTTCACGCTGGTGAAAGGCACAGGAGTAATGGGATAGCCCGACTTGTCGCTCTGAGCTTGTGCAGACACTGCAACAGCCGCAATTCCGCACGCGAGTAAGAAGTTTTGCAATTTCATAAAGTTAGATAGTTTGTAAAGTTGCGCAAATATAATTAAAATATTTGATTCTATAAATTTTTCCATCGAATTTATAGATTTTCAATCTTTTATCTCCCCTACCCCACTCCATTTTTTCTCAAAACCCCATTCACATAGGGGATTGTCTGAAGCTCATGTGTGAATTGACTGAGGCGTTCTTTTGGATTTAACTAGTTGCCGAAGGTTCGTTATCGTTCCATCGAGCCTTCGGCATTGCGATGGCGAAGGTTCGTCGTGTTAACGTTGAGGGCTCGGCATTTCGGTTCAATCAAAGAAATGATTCAGTCCAATCAGATGAGAGTGTCAGCAAAATCAAAGAAGAGCTCCAGTACATGCGAAGTTGAGAATTATTTTGAGTCCAAACTCACGTATTCTTTCAGGGCTTCGGCCTTTGTATGTGATATAAAATAATAATGGCTGAATCCCAATGCAGAGATTCAGCCATTATTTCATGATATCCTAATGAGGATTATTTGGTGCGATAAGCAGGGTTCTGATAGTTGTTCTTTTCCGTGTCGCTCATCATCATACCGTCGAGCTGTCCCTGTGGGATTGGACGGATGTAGTAGTTAGCAGGAATGTTGCGCTTGAACTCCTGGAGGTCCTTGTCGCCATAACCGCTACCAGCGATGTGGTAAGTAGTGGCACGCTCAGCCCACTTCTGTGTGCGCACGAGGTCGTACCAGCGGTAACCTTCGCCCCAGTACTCACGGCTACGCTCGTCGAGGATGTAGTCGATGGTGATGGTAGCTGGTGTTGCAGCAAGCATTTCAGCTGTATGGTCGATGTCAACAGCTACGTTGTCGTTCTGCGAGAATTTTTGCTTACCAGCACGAGCACGGAGTACATTCACATACTTGTATGCATTGGCATTGTCGCCGAGTTTCACAGCTGCCTCAGCAGCGAGGAGATAGAACTCAGAGAACTTGGCAATGTTCCAAGGACGTGGAGAACCACCGTTTACCTTCGAACCAAGACCACCGTTGTTGTCTGTGCGATAGATACCGATCTTCCAGTTGATTGGGTACTTCTTACGGCTGATGTGGTTCACTGCCACTACGAAGTCTGCACGTCCTGGCATTTCGCCGAAGCCCAATTTACCATCGGCACCAATATATTCACCCTTCTCATTCTTGATGTCCATGTTGGAAATCTTGCTATCTTCGCTTTCTGGTACCCAGCTGAAGAAAACTTCGTTAGGACCTACGTGCAAGCCGTTGGCACCAATTACGTAAGCATCTTTTCCGCCAGCCTTCTGCCAGTTGGTGTGATAGCGCAGAGTGAAGGTTCCATCGTAGCGTGCGTCAATAGCCTTGACATCGTCTTCCCAAACACCGCCCTTGATGAAGTTGTCGGCGATAGGAGCCATACGAGTCCAAGGACGACCCAGAGCCTGAACAGCCTCGCGCTGAACTGGGTTGATGTTACCGCCTTCTGAACCCTTGGCAGTCATTTCGGTGTAGTTCCAAGTCTCCATCCAGTAAGCGAAGTTCTCAGGAGAACCACCACTACCCCAGCCGTAGCCGGAACCGCCGTTACCGTACTTCTCGTCCTCGTCGTGGTCGGCATAGAACATAATCTCGGAGTTGCGGTCGTTGGTTGCTACGTTCACGTCGTAGAATGTAGGCTGCAGTTTGTAAGGACCAGGGTTGTCGATGGCAGTCTTTGCCATGTCGTAAGCCTTCTGGAAGTAGTTGCGAGCCTCGCCTGACTTGCGTTCGCACTCAGGATAGGTTGGAATGTTGTTAGGATTCTCCAACCACCATGCGTAGGTCAGATAAGCCTTTGCAAGGTACAAGCGTGCAACGTTCTTGGTCACTGTACCAGTCAGACGTGGGTTCTCTGGCAGGTCGGCAAGAGCCTTCTCCAAGTCAGGGAATACACACTTCTCATAAACCTCAGGTACGGTGTTGCGCACAGAAGTACGAATCGTTGAAGTGTTGAACTTCAGTTCGCCAGCACCTAAGTCGAGTGGCACACCACCGTAGGTCTGCACAAGCAGGAAGTAGTCGAAGCCACGGAAGAAGTAAGCCTCGGCCAACAGAGAGGCATCGATGCCTGCAGCAGCACCATTCTCAATGATACCGCTGGCTGTGTTGATATTAGGGAAAGTAACTCCCCAGATAGAACCAGCGATAGAGTTGGATGGATTCATGGAACCTACACCCGAGAGGTCGGCATCCTTGAAGTTACCGTCAGCCGACTGAGCCCATGTGTATTCGTCGGTACCAGTCTCCACGCTGTTCAGGAAATAGCCGTTGCCATAGAAATAGCGCAGATGGGCATAGAGCGAGGTAAGACCGCCCTCGATACCCGTCTTCGTAGTGAAGAATGTCGGGTCAAACTGGGTGCGTGGCTGTTCATCGAGCACGTCGGAGCAAGAAGTGAACGCAATAGTCAGGCCACAGCTTAAAAGACCCGCAGCAAGGAAATATTTTATGCTTTTCGTTTTCATATATTAAGTCGTTTATATGCGTTAATTTCGTTGTTTAAAACCTTAGGTAATTTCCGCTGTTTTTAGAATGTTACGTTGACTCCAATCATGAAGTTGCGAGTAGATGGTGTGTTGTAGCCCACGATAGGCATTCTGTGCTTGCCAGAGTACTCACCGTATGCCACGGCTGTGTTCTCGTTAGCCCAAGAGTTGGTCTCTGGGTCGAGTCCGCTTTCGTTGTTGAATGGCGAGAAGAGTACGAATGGGTTCTGCACGGTAGCGTAAAGGCGCAGACGGCTGATGCCGAAGTCCTTGATGGCTCTCAGATTGGTGAAGTTGTAGCCGAGGGTGATGGCACGAATCTTGAGGTAGCCAGCATCGAAGTAACCGAGGGTTGAACCATACTTAGGGTTATCACTGCTTGTGATGCCACCTGGCTTTGGATACTTGGCACCTGTGTTGTCCTCAGTCCAGTAATCCACATCGATTTGTCCGCGACGGCCAGTCAGCATGTTCAGATAACCGTTCGAAGAGTGGATGGCGCTGATGAGCTTACCACCAATCTGGAAGGCACCAATCATGGTCAGGTCGAAGCCCTTGTAGCCTACGGTTGTATGGAAACCACCGAGGAGCTTAGGCTCCATGCTCATGATGCGGCGGTCCTTGGCACCGATTTCACGTGTTGGCACACCATTCTCGTCGAGCACATCGTCGTTGTACTTCACCTTAATCATACCCAAGTTTCCACCTGGCTCCAGAATTGCAAAGTTGGTAGTTTTGTTACCGTCTTTATCAGTAACCTCATAAACATCTTCTGCATTCCAAAGTCCGTCGTACTCATAGTCGTAGATAACATCGATAGGATGGCCTACGAACCAGCGGTTAGCTTCATCTGGAGCAGGTTTGCCGTTCTCGTCGAGCGCACCTGTCAGCTTGGTCAGCTTGTTGCGGTTAGCATAGAGGTTGATACCTGCATCCCAGTGCCATCCGTTCTTGTTGTCGATGATGATGCCGTTGAGGGTGAATTCGAAACCCTTGTTCTCGGTGTTACCGATGTTACCCGTGTAGCTGCTCACACCCGAGGTGCTTGGCATGGATACATCGAGCAGGATGTCGTTAGTCTTCTGAGTGTAGTACTCAATCGAACCGCTCAGTCGTCCGTTGAAGAACGAGAAGTCGAGACCGAAGTTCCAAGTCTTGCTGAACTCCCAGCCCAGCTCAGGGTTAGGAAGTGCGTTTACATAATAACCAGCCTTGTAGTTTGTGCCGTTACCGAAGTTGTAGTTGCGAACGGCCAGACCACCAAGAGTAGAATAAGGATTGATACTCTGGTTAGATGTTTCACCGTAACCAATGCGCAGCTTCAGGTTGTCAATCCAAGTGAGGTTCTCCATGAACGACTCACGGGCGATGTTCCAACCTGCAGAGATAGCTGGATATGTGTGCCACTGATGGCCCTTTGCCAAGCGGGAAGATGCATCGGAACGAAGGGCGAGTGAAAGCATGTACTTGTTGTCGTAGCTGTACATCACACGACCCATCCACGACATCAAGCCGCTCTGCCAATAGTTGTAGTTGTTGAGGTTAGACTGACCTGTTGCCTTGTCGAGTGCATAGTACTGGAAGTAGTCAGCAGGAATGTTCTGTGCAGAAGCACCAGTCGATTCGTAAGTTGTCTGCTCAGCTGAGTACATGCCTACTACGTTGATGTTGTGCACATCAGCGAAGGTGCGGTCGAAGTTGATGAGGTTCTCAACAGTCCAGTTGCGTGTTTGGTTCTCAGAAATGCCACCGCCGTTCACAGCGTTAGGATCCTTGTTGTTCACACCCGTTCCTGTGAAGTTGCCACCCTTCGAGCTGCGGAAGTTCAAACCTACATTGATGCGGTAAGACAAACCTTCCACCCATGGGCAAGTCACTTCGCCGAAGAAAGTGTTATATGAACCAATACCCTTGTTTTCGTTCAGCCAAACATTCTTGTCGCGCTTCACGGTTTCCTTGGTTATTACAGCCTGGTCGTCAGCAGGAAGAGCCACGTAGCGCTTCAGGTTGCCATCCTTGTCGTATGGGCTGGCCAGTGGAGTCATGCTCAATACACCGTATATGTTGTTCACGCCCTCTGTCATGCGATAGCTGTTGTTCGTGGTCAGACCGAAGCGGAACCATTTGCCCACCTTCTGGTCGAAGTTACCACGTACGCTCACGCGGTCGTAGCCTTCAGTAGGAACCACCGACTCGTCGTGATAGTAACCAGCTCCGAAGCTGTAGCTACCACCATTGGTGCCACCAGCAACAGAAACATCGTGGCTATGACCTACACCCGTCTGGTAGTACAAATCCTGCCAGTCGGTGTTCGTGTCGTCGCTTTCATCCTCTGAGTTCTTATACAAGTTTGCATACTGACGGAACTTCGAGAATGTAGGACCGTCCATCATAGGATACTTATGGAATACCTTTTTGAAGCTAACATAGCCGTTGTAAGTCACCTTGGCAGGAGTGCCCATAGCACCCTTCTCAGTAGTGATGATGATGACACCATTGGCACCACGAGAACCGTAGATGGCAGTTGCAGAAGCATCCTTCAAGATGTCCATCGACTTGATGTCAGTTGGGTTGATATCAGAGAGCTGTCCCATGAATGGGATTCCATCGAGGACGATGAGAGGGTCGTTCGATGCCGACAGCGAGCGCTGACCACGGATGCGAATCTGCATCTCAGCACCTGGCTTCGAAGAGGTCTGTGTCATCAGCACACCAGCAACACGGCCCTGCAGAGCCTGTGCAGCGTTGGTAGCTGCAATCTGGTTCAGTTGCTCACCACCGACGTTCACCACCGAACCGGTAACTGCCTCACGGCGCTGTGTACCGTAACCGATGACCACCACGTCGTTCAGCGTAGTGTTGTCCTCCACCAGCGTGATGATAATGTTCTGGCGGCCCTGCACATTCACGCGCTGAGTGACATAACCGATGCACGACACCTCGAGCTGGGCGTTGCGCTGAGTTTCAATGCTGAATTGTCCGTTCACGTCGGTAACACAACCCGTCTGCGTGCCTATCACACGAATCGCAGCAGCGATAACCGGTTCACCGACCTCATCTTTCACCGTTCCCTTCACGACGCTCTGAGCCAATGCTCCCAGAGGGAACAAACAGAGCAGGAACAGCAACACTAAAGGCTTTTCCAATGATTTAAATGTTCTCATAGAAGTTAATTAATTGAATTAAAAATACATCCACACTATCCCCAAAACGCCTTTTTGAGAATAAAAGTACAGATTTCGGCTGCAAATATAAAAAACATTTCTTAAACTTAATTACAAATTCTTCAATATTTTGTTTCTTTTTGTCAAAAGCATGTTTTCAAACATCTTTTTGTATGTATGATCGTATGAAAAAAACGAACTGAAAGACTTCGAATGTACTGGCACTCTTCTTTGATAGAACTGAACCTTAGAGTTCGGCGAAAGCCAATCATTCCCTTAAAATCCTGTGGTTTAATATCACACTTGCGAAAGTTGAGTTATTTCAGTTGTCTTTGAAAAGCATTTTTCCTAACATTTGCCTGGCAT
>OCVV011357784.1_pt1 | contig 39614 bp, 32 predicted proteins | sample 1539721 | NCBI WGS metagenome assembly OCVV01 (sample SAMN02144230, study PRJEB22623) | gut metagenome | biome: sheep rumen | host: Ovis aries | place: New Zealand | reverse complement strand
TACTGCAATGCAATGCGGGAGAGTAGGAAGCCGCCTTCTTTCATTAGAAAGCCTCGAAGATTAATTCTTCGGGGCTTTTTTGTTTTCGGAGGAATAGGAAAATTCTGAATAATCGGAATAATCGGAATAATCTGAAAATTCGGAGTAATCAGAATTAAGCTAATTACTTGTTAAGCAATAAAAAAATCCATTTTACGTTATTCAATATATGAAATGGATAGACAGAATAAGGTTAGTTAAAATTATTTTGGTTATTACGGCTGTTGTTATAGCTGTAGTATCGCTTGTTGTTTTCCATTTTCTAATTAATGATTTGTCGAAAGAGGAACGATCACGTATGAGCGTGTGGGCAGAGGCAATGCATTCGTTGAATGCAGCAGATGAAACAACAGATTTAAATCTTGTTCTTAAAGTTATAAATGAGAATAACACTATTCCCGTAATTGTTCTTGATGCAGAAGGAAAACTGCAGGTTTTTCGAAATGTTGATATCAAGGCTGATAATTATGCTGATAGTTTGAAGGTTGTTTCCTCACTTGCTCGGCAGTGGTTGCTGAGTGGAAGAATGATTAAACTGTCAGCTGATAAGCATAACAATAGTGAATTTATTTTGGTTTGCTATGATGAGTCAACAATGTTGAAACGCTTGGCCATGTATCCCTATGTACTACTTGGGGTTGTTTTATTGTTTGTGTTTATTGCTATATTTATTTTACTTGTTTCCAAAAGAGCAGAACAGAATAAGGTTTGGGTTGGGTTGTCTAAGGAAACGGCTCATCAGCTTGGTACACCTATTTCGTCACTTATGGCGTGGATAGAAATATTGAAGGAGCAGTATCCTAATGATGCGCTAATTCCTGAGATGGATAAGGATGTGAAACGACTGCAACTTATTTCTGAACGTTTCTCAAAGATTGGTTCTCTGCCTGAGCCTGTACCTACTAATCTTAAAGAGGTGTTAGAACATGTGATTGAATATATGGACCGTAGAACATCACATGGGGTTGTTTTTGTCAGGGATTTCCCTGATAAGGATGTATGGCTTAAGATGAATGCATCTCTTTTTGAATGGGTTATTGAAAACTTGTGTAAGAATGCTGTTGATGCAATGAGTGGTGGTCCTGGAACTATAACTGTAAGAATAGTTGAAGAAGATAATAAGATTTGTGTAGAGGTTAGTGATACAGGAAAGGGTATAAAAAAGAAGAATCTGTCGCATGTTTTTCGTCCTGGATTCACAACTAAACAGCGTGGTTGGGGACTTGGCTTGAGTCTTGCCAAGCGTATAATAGAGGATTACCATAAGGGAAAGATATTTGTTAAGTGGTCGGAAGTAAATAAGGGTACAACGTTTAGGGTGGAGTTAAGAGAAGCGTAGCTTCGCTAAATGAAAAATGATAAATTATAAATGATAAAAAAAGGGTAATATGTTTTAAAATATAGGAGTTGTTAGTGATTCTCACCTTTTGGAGAGGTAGGGAGAGGCTTTAGCAATGCTTTGCTTTGCGAGGTCAGTGTTGACGTTGGAAATCGCTGATACTCATGCACTAAATACAAAATTATTGCACTTTTTTATGTGTAATTTGTCATTTTATCATAAAAAATTAGTAACTTTGCAGCCCGTATGGATAGTTTAGAGTCATTCAAGATTGATTTGAGGGATTTGGAGCAGGGAGCAACAACGCTCAAGCTTCATCTTGACGACGATTTTTTTTCGGCGCTAAATGCTGATGAGATTAAGCGAGGAGATCTTACTTGCGATGTTGTTGTATATCGTACAGAAGATGTCTTTGAACTTAAGTTTCATACAGAGGGAACCATACATATAGCTTGCAGCTTGTGTTTGGGAGATATGGAGCAATCTATTTCTACTGATGACACTTTAGCTGTAAAATTTGGAGTTGAATACTCAGAAGATGACGACCTGGTGACTGTGGCCGAGGACGAAGGAATACTCGATGTTGCCTGGTTCATCTACGAATTTATAGAACTCAATATTCCCATCAGGCATGTGCATGCACCTGGAAAATGCGACTCTGCTATGGTGAAGATGCTCGAGGAGTATTCTGCCGCCCGAAGCGGTGTGAATAGTGAGGACTCTATAGATCCGCGCTGGGCAGCTCTCGCAAAATTAAAGAACAAAGATTAAAATTTAAAACATTAAAAATTATGGCACATCCTAAAAGACGTCAATCAAAGACCCGTACTCTTAAGCGTAGAACTCACGATGGAGCTGTAGCTCCAACATTGGCAATTTGCCCTAACTGTGGTGCTTACTATGTATATCACACAGTTTGCCCAACTTGTGGTTACTATCGTGGTAAGGTTGCTATCGTAAAGGAAGTAGCTGAATAAGAATGGGTAAGATAAACGCGATAATCACAGGTGTTGGTGGATACGTACCTGATTATGTTCTGAATAACGAGGAACTGTCTCGTATGGTTGACACCAACGATGAGTGGATTACTACTCGCGTAGGTATCAAAGAGCGTCGAATATTAACGGAGGAAGGTCTTGGAACGAGTTATATGGCTCGTAAGGCTGCCCGTCAGCTTCTTCAGAAGACTGGTGTGGATCCTGATACTATCGATGCTCTTATTGTTACCACCACTACCCCTGACTATAAATTCCCTTCTACAGCTTCAATTGTATTAGGTAAGTTAGGATTGAAAAATGCTTTTGCATTTGATTTCTCTGCTGCCTGCTGTGGTTTCCTCTATTCGCTTGATGTTGCATCAAGTATGATTCAGAGTGGACGATATAAGAAGATTATTGTTATCGGTGCTGATAAGATGTCTTCTATGGTTGATTACACCGATCGCGCTACTTGTGTGCTTTTTGGTGATGGTGCAGCTGCTGTTTTGGTTGAAGGTACTGAGGAAGAAGGAATTGGTTATCAGAGTTCTTTCTTAAGAACAGATGGTCAGGGTCTTCCTTTCCTACATATGAAGGCTGGAGGTAGCGTTTGTCCTCCTTCTCATTTCACTGTTGACCACCGTCTGCATTATCTCTATCAAGAAGGTCGTACTGTTTTTCGTTATGCGGTAACAGATATGGCTGGTGATGTAAAGAAGGTGATGGCTGATAATGGTCTTACTGCTGAAGATGTAGATTGGGTTGTTCCTCATCAGGCTAACCTTAGAATTGAAGAGGCTGTTGCAAAACGTGCAGGTATAGCTCCAGAAAAGGTGCTCATCAACATTGAGCGTTATGGTAATACAAGTGCAGCAACTATTCCACTTGCTCTTTGGGATTTTGAGGATAAGTTCAAAAAGGGAGACACGTTTGTATTTACCGCTTTTGGTGCTGGCTTTGTTCACGGTGCATCATGTTTAAAGTGGGCATATGATGGCGCTTCAGTCGGGAAATAAGTAGTAGTATATAGATCTTTAGAAATGCTTAATAAGAAACGCACCCTTATTATTGAAGAGTGCGTTTCTTTTTTTCCAATGAAAGGAATGTGGAAAAACATTAATGAAAGGATGATATTATGACACATAAAGCAGGTTTTGTTAATATAGTAGGTAATCCTAATGTTGGTAAGTCAACGTTGATGAACCAACTTGTAGGAGAGAAAATTAGTATTGCTACTTTCAAGGCTCAGACTACTCGTCACCGTATTATGGGAATCGTAAATACCGATGACTGCCAGATTGTTTTTTCAGATACGCCTGGAGTGTTGAAGCCAAACTATAAGATGCAAGAGATGATGCTTGCGTTCTCTGAGAGTGCGCTTGCTGATGCCGATGTGCTTCTTTATGTGACTGATGTAATTGAAAATCCTGAGAAGAATATGGATTTCTTGGAGAAGGTTTCCAAGATGAATATCCCTGTTCTACTTCTTATTAATAAAATAGATCAAAGCGAACAGACTAAGTTGGGAGACCTTGTAGAGAAATGGCATAAATTGTTGCCTAATGCTGAAATTCTTCCAATCTCTGCAGCAAATAAATTTGGTACAGAGATGCTTATGAAGCGTATCAAGGAATTGCTTCCTGATAGTCCTCCTTTCTTTGATAAAGATCAGTTGACAGATAAACCAGCCAAGTTTTTTGTATCTGAGATTATCCGTGAGAAGATTCTGCGCTATTATGATAAGGAGATTCCTTATAGTGTGGAGGTGGTAGTGGAACGTTTCAAGGAAGATGATACACGTATTCATATCAATGCTGTAATATATGTAGAACGTGATAGTCAGAAGGGTATTATCATAGGTCATCAGGGACAGGCTTTGAAAAAGGTTTCTACTGAGGCTCGTAAGAGTCTTGAAAAATTCTTTGGAAAGAGAATATTTCTTGAAACTTTTGTAAAAGTGGATAAAGACTGGCGTAATAACCAGCGTGAACTAAACAACTTTGGATATAATCCAGAATAGAAATAATTTTTGGTCCTGAATGTATTGAGGACATACTCTCTTTAATTAGAGGGCCGAAGAATGTATAACTTCAGAAAATAAAACAAAATGGCAAATTTAGTAGCTATTGTTGGTCGCCCTAATGTGGGTAAATCAACTCTTTTTAATCGTTTGACCCAAAGCCGACGTGCTATTGTTAGTGATACTGCAGGTACTACACGTGACCGACAGTATGGTAAATGTCAGTGGAATGGTAAAGAATTCTCTATCGTTGATACCGGTGGTTGGGTTGTTAAATCGGATGATATTTTTGAGGAGGCTATTCGTCAGCAAGTGCTTGTTGCAACTCAGGAAGCAGACTTGGTACTTTTCGTTGTAGATGTAGAGACAGGTGTTACTGATTGGGATGAAGATGTTGCTACTATTCTTCGTCGCGCCAAGTTACCTGTGATTCTTGTAGCTAATAAAGTTGATAATAGCGGTCAGGCATATGAGGCAGCTGAATTCTATAAGTTAGGTGTTGGTGAACCTATCTGTATCAGTGCCGCTACTGGTGGTGGTACTGGTGATCTTTTGGATATTATTTTGGATAAACTTCCTGATAATCCAGAGGAGAGTCTTGAAATTGATATCCCCCGTTTTGCTGTTGTTGGTCGTCCGAATGCGGGTAAGAGCAGTATTATCAACGCTTTTATTGGTGAAGACAGAAATATTGTAACGGAGATAGCAGGTACAACACGTGATAGTATATATACGCGTTATGATAAGTTTGGATTTGATTTCTATCTTGTAGATACTGCTGGTATTCGTCGTAAGAATAAAGTAGAGGAAGACTTGGAATTCTATAGTGTGATGCGTAGTATTCGTGCTATAGAAAATAGTGATGTATGTATTCTTATGCTTGATGCTACCCGTGGTATTGAGGCTCAGGATATGAATATTTTCCAGTTGGTTCAGAAGAATAATAAGAGTCTTGTTGTTGTTGTTAATAAGTGGGATCTTGTGGAGAATAAGGATCAGAAGGTTATTGATACCTTTGAGAATGCTATACGTAAGCGTATGGCTCCATTTGTGGATTTCCCAATTATTTTTGCATCGGCTCTTACCAAGCAGCGTATCTTCAAGGTTCTTGAAACTGCTAAACAGGTGTATCTGAACCGTAAAACTCATGTTGGTACTTCTAAGCTAAATGAGGTGATGTTGCCTATAATTGAGGCTTATCCTCCACAGAGTGTTAAGGGTAAGTATATAAAGATAAAATATTGCACACAGTTGCCTAATACTCAGATTCCTTCTTTTGTATTCTATGCTAATCTTCCACAGTATGTGAAAGAGAATTATCGTCGTTTCCTTGAGAATAAGATTCGTGAGAACTGGGCTATGCATGGTTGTCCAATTAATGTTTTCATTCGTCAGAAATAATCACTACGGGTGTGAAATGAAAAGTATAATAACTATTTATATCAGCATTTGTATGCTTTGCTCAATAGTTTTGTCATGTTCTCATGACAAGACTGTTGATGAAGCCCAATTGGCTGCTATTGCAGCTAAAGGATATTATGATGAACTTTTGATGGGGCATTATGATGCTTTTGTTGCAGGGAGATATCAACCGGAAGCTATTCCTGTTTCTTATCGTGAACAACTAGTTGCTAATGCCAAGATGTTTATAGGACAGCAGAAAGAGGAACATCGCGGAATGAAAAGTGTTGAGATTAACAATGCTAATCTTGATTCGTTAACAAGGATAGTAAATGTTTTTCTTCTTATTAATTATGGCGATAAGACAAGTGAGCAAATTGTTGTCCCGATGATAAAACATAAGAATGTGTGGTATATGAAATAATAACAAAGGCTGGTTCTTTATGGATCCAGCCTTTGTTATTATTTTTGAAGTTATATAAATCAGATAATTTATTCTTTATTATTGACTTGTTGAACAGTTTGGCGCATTTCTTTCAACAAATCGCTTGCAAAAATAAAATCAGTAAGACGTTTGTTACTGCTATTCATGACCTGAGAAGATTTGCCTTGCCATTCTTTTTCTCCCTTGTAGATGAATAAGATGTTTTCACCGATGCCCATTACGGAATTCATGTCGTGTGTATTGATGATTGTTGTCATGTTGTATTCCTGTGTGATGCTGTGTAAGAGTTCGTCAATGACAAGGGATGTCTTGGGGTCAAGGCCAGAGTTTGGTTCATCACAGAATAGATATTTTGGATTCATAACGATAGCTCGAGCTATGGCTGCTCGTTTCTGCATACCGCCAGAGATTTCACTTGGATATTTGTTTTGTGCCTCCAATAGGTTTACTCGGTCAAGGCAATCTTGCGCTCTTTTTATTCTCTCATTATAGTTCATTTTAGAGAACATATCAAGTGGAAACATTACGTTTTCTAATACAGTAAGTGAGTCGAAGAGAGCAGCACCTTGAAAAACCATTCCCATCTCTCTGCGCATTAAAGCCTTTTCCTTCTTGCTCATTTCTACAAAGTTGCGTCCGTCGTAGAGTACTTGTCCTCTTGTTGGTGCAAATAGTCCAACAAGGTTTTTCATAAGAACAGTCTTGCCGGAACCGCTTTGTCCGATGATAAGATTAGTTTTACCATCCTCAAAGGTAAAGTCTATGCCTTTGAGAACTTCTTTTTCTCCAAATGATTTATATAGATTCTTAACTTCTATCATGATATTTTTATTCTAAGACAGCAGTTGAGTGAGGAAAACGTCACTAAATAATATCAATACACTTGAGCAGACTACAGCATCAGTAGAAGCTTTACCAACCTCAACACTACCACCTTCTACGTTATAGCCGAAAAAAGATGAGACGCTGGCAATGATATATGCAAAGAACATGCTTTTTATTATACTCATCCATACGAACCACTGGTTGAAGGCATGCTGAAGTCCTAGGGTCAGATCATCGGGAGACATCATGTGTCCAATATATGCTGTAGCATAAGCACCAATAGTGCCCATGGCAGAAGAGAATATTACCAAAAATGGCATGATGGTAATTAAGCCCATGATTTTAGGTAGTATGAGATAGCAAGCAGAGTTGATTCCCATGATTTCAAGGGCATCTATCTGTTGTGTTACTCGCATTGTGCCTAATTCAGAGGCAATATTCGATCCTACCTTACCTGCAAGGATTAGACACATGATAGAACTAGAGAATTCCAAAAGCATAATCTCACGGGTTGTGTATCCTGTTACCCAGCGAGGCATCCATGGACTTTGGATGTTAACTTTCATCTGAATGCAGATGACTGCACCGATAAAGAAAGATATCAATAGAACGATACCTATGGAGTTGATGCCTAACTGTGACATTTCTTTCACGTATTTCTTCCAAAACATTCTAAAACGCTCTGGGGTGGAAAAACAGCGTCCCATGAGTATGAGATACTGTCCCAGTGTGGTGAGATATTTATCGAGTAGCTTCAATAAAAACATGATTTATCATCCTTAAATGTTAGGTACAAAAGTAACCAAAATCCCATAAAAAACTGCAATAAAAACAATAGTTTTTACTTTTATAAGTGTTATTAGCGGTATTTTTATTAAATTTGCCGTAAAATAAACAAAATAATGAGCGAAAATACATCTAAAGAAGGAATGGTACTACGTACCGAAGGCCTTGTAAAGCGATATGGCAAACGTACAGTTGCCAATGGTGTTAGTATCAACGTTAAGCAGGGTGAAATAGTTGGCCTTCTTGGTCCTAATGGAGCAGGAAAAACTACTTCTTTCTATATGACTACTGGTTTGGTGGTGCCAAATGATGGCCATGTATATCTTGATGATCAAGAAATAACCGATTATCCTGTATATAAGCGCGCTCGTGCAGGAATAGGTTATTTGCCACAGGAAGCAAGTGTGTTCCGTAAGATGAGTGTGGAAGATAATATTATGTCAGTTCTCGAAATGACAAAACTCTCTCATGACGAACAATTGCAGAAACTAGAGAGTTTGATTAGTGAGTTTCGCTTAAATAAAGTGCGTAAAAATAAGGGAGATCAATTGTCGGGTGGTGAGCGCCGTCGCACGGAGATAGCTCGTTGTTTGGCTATTAATCCGAAGTTTATTATGCTTGATGAACCGTTTGCTGGTGTAGACCCAATTGCTGTTGAGGATATTCAGCATATTGTGTGGCGTTTGAAATATCGTAATATTGGTATTCTTATTACTGATCATAATGTTCAAGAAACACTTTCTATTACGGATCGTGCTTATTTGTTGTTTGAAGGGCGAATACTTTTTCAAGGTAATCCTGAGGAATTATCTCAAAACCCTGTTGTAAGAAAAAATTATCTTTCTGAAAACTTTGTGTTCCGAAAGTTTAAGCCAAATGCTGAAGATGAAATGGCTGAAGAAGCGGTTAGAAAATAGCGAGAATCTTTTCTTGTAATGAGTCTTAAACGGTTAAAAAAACAAATTTTTCTCTTATATATTAGGTATATTCGCTAATTATGAGTAATTTTGCAGCCCGTTAGATTCGAAATCAATAAAAATAATAAATAACAAAAAAATCAGAGATGAATATTTCATTTGAAAACCCTGACAAAATCAATGGTGTATTGACCATTACAGTTGAAGAAGCTGATTACAAGGAGAGTGTCGAGAAGACTTTGAAAAATGTTCGTAAGAAGGCTAACTATCCTGGTTTCCGCCCTGGTATGGTTCCAATGGGTCTTATCAAGAAACAGTATGGCGCATCTGCAAAGATGGATGCTATCAACAAACTCGTAGGTGAGAATATCTACAAGTATATGCAGGAAAACAAAATTCAGATGCTTGGCGAGCCTCTTCCATCAGAGAAGCAGGAAGCACAGGATCTTGAAAAACCAGCTCCATATACATTCACATTTGATATTGCTGTAGCTCCAGAGTTCAAAATTGAACTTAATGGTAAGAATAAGATTGACTACTACAAGATTAATGTTGATGATGAACTGATTGACCGTCAGGTTGATATGTTTGCTTCACGTATGGGTAGCTATGAAAAGGCTGATTCTTATCAGGAGAATGATATGCTGAAGGGTGATCTTCGTGAACTTGATGAGAATGGTAACACCAAGGAAGGTGGTATCACTGTTGAGGGTGCTTCTATCATGCCTTCATACATCAAGGTTGAGGATCAGAAGAAGCTCTTCGATGGTTGCAAGCCAGGTGATATCATCACTTTCAACCCAAAGAAGGCTTATCCAGAGAACGATAGCGAGGTTGCTGCTCTTCTTAAGATTGAGCGTGAGCAGGCTAAGGATCTTACTGCTGACTTCAGCTATCAGGTTACAGAGATCTCTCGTTTTGCTAAGCATGCTGTTGATCAGGAGTTGTTCGATAGCTTGTTCGGTAAGGATGAGGTTAAGGATGAGAAGGCTTTCCGTGCTAAGATTGCTGAAGGTTTACAGCAGCAGCTTGTTGTTGATCAGGACTTCAAGTTCTTGCAGGATGTTCGTACTTATTGTGAGAAGAAGGTTGGTAAGCTTGAATTCCCTGATGCTCTCTTGAAGCGCATTATGCTGGCTAACAATAAGGATAAGGGCGAAGAGTTTGTAGAGAAGAACTACGAGCAGAGCATCAAGGAACTTGCTTGGCACTTGATAAAGGAGCAGCTTGTTGCGGCTCACAACATTAAAGTTGCAGATGAGGATGTTAAGGAAGCTGCAAAGGAGACAGCTCGTGTACAGTTTGCTCAGTATGGTATGAATAATGTTCCTGATGAGTATATTGAGAACTATGCTAAGGAGATGCTTAAGAAACGTGAGAATGTTGATGGCTTTGTAGAGCGCGCTATCGATATTAAGCTTTCTGCAGCACTTAAGGAGGCTGTTAAGTTGAACGAGAAGGAAATTAGCCTTGATGAGTTCAACAAGATGATGAGTGAATAAAGTTTGTTTTTTTTAATAAAAAAACTTCTTTTATAAAGAGGTTATCGACTTTTTTTATTATCTTTGTCTAAGTAAAAAGTAAAATGATGCTTATTTTTTTTGGCATCATATTTGCTAAGACAAAATAATGAGGTCGATAACCTCTGTTTTTTATCTTGAAATTTAAAGGAATTATTTATATGAATGATTTTAGAAAATATGCTACTAGGCATTTGGGGATGAATGGAATGGTGCTTGATGATGTTGTAAAAGCTCAGGCAAAGTATCTTAATCCATATATTCTTGAAGAACGTCAGCTTAATGTAACCCAGATGGATGTTTTCTCTCGTTTGATGATGGATCGTATTATCTTTTTGGGTACAGAAATTGACGATTATACAGCAAATACCTTACAAGCTCAGTTGCTATATCTTGATTCTACTGACCCTGGGAAAGATATTTCTATTTATATAAATAGTCCTGGTGGTAGTGTTACTGCAGGATTGGGGATTTATGATACTATGCAGTTTATTTCGAGCGATGTGGCTACAATCTGTACAGGAATGGCAGCGTCAATGGCTGCTGTATTGTTAGTTTCTGGTCAAGAAGGTAAGCGCTCTGCTCTTACTCATAGTCGTGTTATGATCCATCAGCCTCTTGGTGGTGTACAAGGTCAGGCTTCTGATATAGAGATCGAGGCTCGTGAAATTCAGAAATTCAAGAAAGAACTTTATACAATTATTTCAAATCATTCTCATCAGTCTTTTGAAAAGGTATGGCAGGATAGTGATCGTAACTATTGGATGACATCTCAAGAGGCAAAGGAATATGGAATGATTGATACAGTTTTAACGCGTAAACCATAAGATGGCAAATAAAAAATGTAGTTTCTGTGGCAGAGGTGAAAATCAGGTTCACTTGCTTATAACTGGTTTGAATGGTTATATATGTGAGGATTGTGCTCAACAGGCTTACAAGATAGCTAATGAGGCTGGAGTATATAGAAGTGATTCTGGTAGCTCTGATGAACAGTTTAATAACAAGAAAGTTCCAAAGCCAAAGGAAATAAAAAAATATCTTGATGAATATGTAATTGGGCAGGATGAAGCTAAACGTACGCTTGCAGTAGCTGTATATAACCATTATAAGCGTTTGGCTCAGCCGGTTGATGATGAAGGCGTTGAGATAGAAAAAAGTAATATTATCATGGTAGGTAGTACGGGAACAGGAAAAACTCTTTTGGCTCGTACTATAGCGAAGTTGCTTGATGTTCCTTTCACTATCGTAGATGCTACTGTGTTTACTGAGGCTGGATATGTTGGAGAAGATGTTGAAAGTATTCTTTCTCGTTTGCTTCAGGTGTCAAATTTTGATGTGAATGCTGCGCAGCGAGGAATTGTATTTATTGATGAGATTGATAAGATTGCTCGTAAAAGCGATAATCCAAGTATTACACGCGATGTAAGTGGAGAGGGCGTTCAGCAGGGTTTACTAAAACTTCTTGAAGGTACGGTTGTAAATGTGCCACCTCGTGGTGGCCGTAAGCATCCTGATCAGGAGTATATCCATGTTGATACCAGAAACATTCTGTTTATTTGTGGTGGTGCTTTTGATGGTATTGAGCGAAAGATTGCTCAACGTCTGAATACGCACGTGGTTGGATATAATTCGGTTCAGAATGTACGTCAAATAGATAAGAATGATTTGATGCAATATATTCTCCCACAGGACTTGAAATCATTTGGTCTTATTCCAGAGATAATCGGACGTTTGCCTGTGCTAACTTATTTAAACCCACTTGATCGTGATGCGTTGAGTAGAATTCTCAAAGAGCCCAAGAACTCAATAGTAAAGCAGTATAGTAAGCTCTTTGAAATGGATGGTATAAAACTGACATTTGCAGAGGATGCTCTTGATTACGTTGTTGATAAAGCTGTGGAATACAAGCTTGGTGCTCGTGGATTAAGAAGCATTGTTGAGTCGATGATGATGAATGCGATGTATGAAGTTCCGTCTCGTCGAATAAAGAAATTTGAAGTGACTCTCGATTATGCTCGTGAGCAACTTGCAAATTCTCGATTACAGAAACTCGAAACTGCATAATATATCATTAAGTCTGCTGATGATATGGTTTTATCGGCAGACTTATACTACTAACTAAAATTCCTATCCCTTAATATCGTGATCGTGGAATAACCTATTAAAATATGGCGAAAGAAGTTAATCTTACACAACAACTAAAACATTACTTCGGCTTTGATACTTTCAAAGGCGATCAGGAAGCTATTATACGTAATCTACTCGAAGGCAATGATACTTTTGTTCTGATGCCTACAGGAGGAGGTAAGAGTCTATGCTATCAGTTACCGTCTCTTATCATGGATGGTACTGCTATCGTTATCTCTCCATTAATAGCATTGATGAAAAATCAGGTTGATGTTATAAATGGTATTTCTGAAGAAAGTGGAGTTGCACATTATCTTAACTCTTCATTGAATAAATCTGCTATTCTGCAGGTGATGGAGGATGTGAAGTCACGAAAAACCAAACTCCTTTATGTAGCTCCCGAATCTTTGAATAAAGAAGAGAATGTTGAATTCTTGAAAAATGACGCTAAGATTTCTTTTTATGCCATAGATGAGGCTCATTGTATTTCGGAATGGGGGCATGATTTTCGTCCAGAGTATAGAAATATCCGTCCAACAATAAACAAGATAGGAAATGCACCTGTTATAGCTCTTACGGCTACAGCTACGGATAAAGTTAGGACAGATATTAAGAGGAGTTTGGGAATTGCTGATGCAAAGGAGTTTAAAAGTTCTTTTAATCGCCAAAATCTATATTATGAGGTAAGGCAGAAATCAAAAGATATAGATACTCAAATTGTTAAGTTTATTAAGCAACATCCGGGTAAGAGTGGTATTATATACTGTCTTTCTCGCAAGAAAGTTGAGGAACTTGCTGAGGTGTTGAAAGCTAATGATATTAAGGCTGCAGCTTATCACGCTGGTTTGGATAGTCAGACACGTTCAAAGACTCAGGATGATTTCCTAATGGAAAATATTGATGTTATTGTTGCAACAATAGCTTTTGGTATGGGTATTGATAAACCAGATGTTCGTTTTGTTATCCATTATGACATACCAAAGAGTCTTGAGGGATATTATCAGGAAACTGGACGTGCAGGGCGTGATGGTGGTGAAGGTATCTGTATTGCTTTCTATGCAGAGAAAGACTTGAAGAAACTGGAAAAGTTCATGGAAGGTAAACCTGTATCGGAACAGGATATAGGTAAGCAACTTTTGCAGGAAACGCAGGCTTACGCAGAATCATCGGTGTGCCGTAGAAAGTTGCTTCTTCATTATTTTGGCGAAGAATATACTAAGGATAATTGTGGTAACTGTGACAATTGTTTGCATCCAAAGCAAAAATTTGATGCCCAACCAGAACTATTGATTGTTCTTCGAGCCATAAAGGCAGTGAAAGAAAATTTCCGTCAGGAGTATATTATTGAATTTGTTAAGGGACGTGCAACCGACGATCTTGTGTCGCATAAGCATGATCAACTGGAAGAATTTGGTGAAGGTGAGGATAAGGATCCTAAAATATGGAATCCTGTTATCCGTCAAGCTATTCTTGCCGGATATATCAAGAAAGATGTTGAAAATTATGGCTTATTGAAGCTAACAGCATCGGGTAAACGCTTCATGAAAGAGCCTCAGAGCTTCATGATTGTAAAAGACAATGAGTTTAGCGATTATGATGACGGAGAGACTGTGGAAGGACAGGTTTCTGCTCTTGATCCTCAGCTTTTTGCTATGTTAAAGGATCTTCGTAAGCAGATGGCGCAGAAACTGCAGATACCAGCCTATGTTATTTTTCAGGATGTGTCTTTAGATCAGATGGCAACAATGTATCCTGTAAACAATGAAGAATTGCAACAGATACAAGGTGTAGGAAGTGGTAAGGCAAAACGTTATGGTCAGCCTTTTATAGATTTGATAAAGAGATATTGTGATGATAATGCTATTGAGAGGCCCGAGGAGATGCGCATTCGTACAGTTCCTAAAAAGAGCATGATAAAAGTACGAATAATACAAGCTATAGATAGACAGGTTGCTCTTGATGATATGGCATCGTCATTAGGACTTGAGTTTAGTGAACTTCTTGATGAAATAGAAGCTATTGTTTATAGTGGAACAAAGCTGAATATTGATTATTTCATAGAGGATTATATTGATGATGAAGATAAAGTAGATGATATCTATGATTATTTCAGTGAGAGTGAAACAGATGACCTCGAAGAAGCTATAGAGGAATTAGGAGAATATTGTAGTGAAGAGGAAATTCGTTTAGTACGTATTCAATTCCTTTCAGAAATGGCTAATTAACGAACTTGCCCATCCAACCCAAATGGATGGGCAAGTTTGGTTAAATTCAATTAAAGGCAGCTATAAAAAGTCTGTAGTCTCCTTTATAACTCGAAAAATATTACTATATTTGCACGCAATAAATTTTTTAAAGTTACAATATGTCATCATTTGTTGCAGATAAAATTGTGTTGGACGGCCTTACCTATGACGACGTCCTTTTGATTCCAGCTTACTCTGAAGTGCTTCCTAAAGAAGTACAGTTGAAAACCAAGTTTTCTCGTAACATCGAGTTGAATGTGCCTTTTGTTACAGCGGCAATGGACACAGTTACAGAGTCTTCAATGGCAATTGCTATTGCTCGTGAAGGAGGTATCGGTGTTATTCACAAGAACATGTCTATAGAAGAACAGGCTCGTCAGGTTGCTATTGTTAAGCGTGCTGAGAATGGTATGATTTATGATCCTGTTACTATTCGTCGTGGACGTACCGTAAAGGATGCTCTTGACATGATGGCTGAGTATCATATTGGTGGTATTCCAGTTGTAGATGGTGAGAATCATCTTGTAGGTATTGTTACTAACCGTGATCTTCGTTTTGAGCGTCATCTTGATAAACTTGTTGATGATGTCATGACAAGTGAAAATCTTGTTACAACTCATCAGCAGACGGATCTTTCTTCTGCAGCGCAGATTCTTCAGGAGAATAAAATTGAGAAACTTCCTGTTGTTGATAAGGATAATCATCTTATCGGTTTGATAACATACAAAGATATTACTAAAGCAAAGGATAAACCAAATGCTTGTAAGGACGAAAAAGGGCGTCTTCGTGTTGCAGCTGGTGTTGGTGTAACAGCTGATACCTTGGATCGTGCAGAAGCATTGGTTAATGCTGGTGTTGATGCGATTGTCATAGATACTGCTCATGGACATTCTGCTGGTGTTATTGGAAAACTTCGCGAAGTTAAGACTTCATTCCCAAATATTGATGTTGTTGTGGGTAATATTGCAACAGGTGAGGCTGCTAAATTCCTCATTGATAATGGCGCTGACGCGGTAAAGGTTGGTATTGGCCCAGGTTCAATATGTACAACACGTGTTGTTGCCGGTGTAGGTGTTCCTCAGTTGAGTGCAATATATGATGTTTATTCTGCAATAAATGGAACTGGTGTTCCTTTGATAGCTGATGGTGGCCTTCGTTATTCTGGTGATATTGTAAAGGCTCTTGCTGCAGGTGGTACATCTGTTATGATAGGCTCACTTGTTGCTGGTACAGAAGAGAGTCCTGGTGACACCATTATCTATAATGGACGTAAGTTCAAGAGCTATCGTGGTATGGGTTCTCTTGAGGCTATGGGACAAAAGAATGGCTCAAGTGATCGTTATTTCCAGGGTGGAACTAAAGACGTAAAGAAGCTTGTGCCAGAGGGTATTGCTGGTCGTGTTCCTTATAAGGGAACTGTTCAGGAGGTTATCTATCAGCTTGTTGGTGGACTTCGTTCTGGTATGGGATACTGTGGTGCTGGAAGCATAGAGAAACTTCATGATGCTAAGTTTACACGTATCACTAATGCTGGTGTGATGGAAAGTCATCCACATGACATACAGATTACCAGTGAGGCTCCTAATTATAGCCGCCCAGAATAACTCAGGTAAAGAATATCTATTACGATGAGAAAAGAAATTAAGTCTATAATAGCAATAGTAGCCATGCTCCTAAATGGGGGCATGGCTTTTGCTCAAGCTACTGATCCTGTTGTAATGACAATTAATGGTAAACAGGTTTTGCGTTCCGAGTATGAATATTCTTATAATAAAAACAACTCTGAAAACGTTATAGATAAGAAATCGGTAGAAGAATATGTGGACTTATTTGTGAACTATAAATTGAAGGTTCAGGCAGCTCTTGATGCTCATCTTGATACATTGAGTTCATTTAAGAAAGAGTTTGCCACTTATCGTAATCAGCAGATTCGTTCTACAGTTATTACAGATGCAGATATAGAGACTGAAGCGCGTAAAGTATATAAGCGTACTCAGCATTATGTTGATTCGCTTGGTGGATTGGTGAAGCTTGCGCATATTCTATTGGTGCTTCCACAAAGAGCTTCTTCGGAAGTGCAGGCAAAGGCCAAGGAGCGTATAGACTCAATTTATAATGCTCTGCTCAGGCATGCAGATTTTGCAGAATTGGCAAGAAAGTATTCTCAGGATAAGGAATCTGCTATAAAGGGAGGTGAATTGCCTTGGATTCAGCCAGGGGTGACATTCAAGGAGTTTGAAGACGTTGCTTATAGTTTGAAGAAAGGCGAGATAAGTAAACCGTTTCTTTCTCCTGCAGGTTATCATATCGTGATGATGAAAGATCGTCGTAATTATTTTGATTACGATTCTTTACGTGCTGATATAATAAAGTTTATTGATCAGCGCAATATTCGTGAACAAATTATTGATGCTCGTCTCAATGATTTGGCTAAGTTGCAACATTGTACTACTGATAAGGTGCTTGAAGATAAAACCAGTGTGTTGATAGAGAAAGATCCTTCGCTAAAGTATCTTGTTCAGGAGTATCATGATGGTCTTTTGTTTTATGAGATTTCAAATCGTATGATTTGGGAACGTGCGAACAAAGATGAGGCTGGCCAGGAAGAATTTTTTAGAAAAAATAAAAAACGTTACCGTTGGGATGCTCCTCGTTTTAAGGGGATAGCATATAATACAAAGGATAAAGCCGATATTAAGGCTGTAAAAAATGTGGTGAAGAAATTGCCTTTTGATAAATGGGCAGATGTTCTTCGTACAACATTTAATAATGATAGTGTCTTGCGGATAAGAGTAGAAAAAGGGTTATTCAAGAAAGGAGACAATGCTCTTGTTGACCATGATGTTTTTGGTGTTGATGCTATTGTGAAACCTATGGAAGGTTATCCTTATGGTGCTGTTTTTGGCAAGAAACTTAAAGCTCCTAAAGAGCGTGAAGATGTTAAGGCTGAGGTACTTGCCGATTATCAGGAGCAGCTTGAAAAGGATTGGGTGGCACAGCTTAGAAAGAAGTATAGCGTAGTTGTGAACCGCGAAGTTCTTAAGACTGTTAATAAGCACTAAGGTTTATTGTTTTGAAAATTAAATGTTATAACATATAAAGTAAAAAGAAACATGAGTAAAGTATCTAAAATATATGGCGGTCTTGCAGCCTTGCTTTTGCTTGGCGGAATAACTGCTCAGGCTGGACGCTCTAATGGTGTTCGTGCTTCTCAAGAAGGAGATACCACTAAAGTGCAGAAAGAGTTTTCTGCACCAGAGGGAAGTGTTATAGATGAAGTTATTTGGGTAGTAGGTGATGAGCCTATTTTAAAATCAGATGTTGAAAGTATGCGTATGCAGGGATTGCAGGAGGGCATGAGATGGGGGGATAATCCTGACTGTGCTATTCCTGAGCAGATTGCAGTGCAGAAACTTTTTCTTCATCAGGCTGCTATTGATTCTATAGAAGTGACAGAAAGTCAGGTGGCTTCTCGTGTTGATCAGCAGTTGAATTTCTGGATTAATACCGCAGGCTCGCGTGAAAAGTTAGAGGAGTATCGTGGTCAGACTGTAAGTCAGATACGTGAGGAACTTCATGATAATATAAAGAATCAGATGATTATCAAGGAGATGCGTGATAAGATTACAGAGAAGGTATCTGTAACTCCTGCTGATGTGCGCAGATATTTCAAGAATCTTCCTGCCGACAGTATTCCTTTTGTTCCAACGAAGGTTGAGGTTCAGATTCTTGTACGTCAGCCACGTATTCCTTTGGAGGAGATTAATAGAGTAAAGAATCAGCTTCGTGAGTTTACTGATCGTGTAAATAAGGGAGAGGCTTCTTTTTCAACTCTGGCTCGTTTGTATTCTGAAGACCCTGGTTCAGCACGTCAGGGAGGAGAGATGGGATTTGTTGGACGCGGTATCTTGGATCCTGCTTTTGCCAATGTAGCATTTAACCTTACTGACCCAAAGAAGATTTCAAAGATTGTAGAGTCTGAATTTGGTTATCATATTATTCAGCTTATTGATAAGCGTGGCGATAAGATAAATTGTCGTCATATTCTTCTCAAACCTAAGGTGTCTGATGAGGCCATAAACGAGTCAAAACTTCGTCTTGACTCTATATGTATGGATATTCGTGATAAGAAATTCAGTTTTGAGACAGCATGTGAATATCTTTCAGAGGATAAGGATACACGTGGCAATCATGGTTTGATGGCTTATTCTGATGAGATGAGAGGTATCATCACTTCTCAATTTGAGATGAAGGACCTTCCTACTGAGATTGCTGCTGTTGTTGATACGATGAAAGTGGGTGAAATATCAGCTCCTTTCAAGATGTTGAACAAGCGTGGAAAAACTGTTGTTGCTGTTGCTAAGTTGAAGAGTCGTGTTGAAGGACATCGTGCCACAATCACAGAGGATTTCCAGGTTATGCAGGATGTAGTGAAAGAGAAGCAGCAGGCTGAGGTGTTGAAGAACTGGATTGATGATAAGATTAAGCATACTTATGTCCGAATGAACGACCGTTATAAGGATTGTAAGTATCAGTATTCTGGATGGGTTAAATGATGAGGTTGGATACCTTGGGTAAAATATTTTCTTATAGAACAGTATTGTTGCTTATATTATGTTTGGTTGGAATAAACATAGTAGCAACAAGTGATGCTGCACGTGGTAAACGTCGTGTAGTAAAGGATAATCGTGTATATCTTATTCATTCCGACGAGTTGAAATTTGATATGTTTGGTCCTAATCCTGGGGCGCAGATTGTTAAGGGAAATGTTCATTTCTCTCATCAAGGTGCACAACTATGGTGTGATAGTGCATATTTCTATCAGGAGTCGAATAGTGTGAAAGCCTTTGGACATGTGCGCTATCAGCAGGGAAAGAATATGCGCCTAAGAGCAGAGCGTGCTGCTTATGATGGACAGGCTCAGCTTCTTGAAGCACGTAAGAATGTAGTGCTTAATCATGGTAAGCAGGTGCTTTATACTGATAGTCTTGATTATGACCGTCTTTATGATTATGCTTATTTCTTTGATGGTGGTAGATTGGTAGATGGTAAGGATAATCTGTCGTCTGACTGGGGTGAGTATAGCACAAAGACGCATGATGCTACGTTCTATTATAATGTTCGTATGCGCAATGGTAATCGTCTTATCGAGACAGATACCTTGCACTATAATACAGAAAATAAAATAGCACACATCACTGGTCCTTCAAAGATACATCAGAATGGAAGTATTATAAATACTGAGGATGGCTTCTTTAATACAGTTACAGACAGGGCTGAACTGTATGGTCGTTCTACAATTGTAGATGCTAATCGTACAATCACAGGTGATAGCCTTTATTATAATCGTAATACAGGGTTGGCACAAGGGTATGGCAATGTGATTTATGTTGACAGTAAGAATAAGAATACCCTTACTTGTGAGCGCATGAATTATAATGAGAAGACAGGATTTGGTTGGGCTACTGGAAAGGCTGTTGCTAAGGATTATTCTCAGAAAGATACTCTTTATGTTCATGCTGACTCAATGAAGATTTATACATATAACATTAATACAGATTCGTTGTATCGCGTGGTTCATTGTTTCGATCATGTTAAGGCTTATAGAATAGATGCTCAGGCAATATGTGATTCTATGGTTATTACCACCAAGGACTCGTGTATGACAATGTATAGAGATCCTATTGTGTGGAATGGTGATAGACAGATTCTGGGTGAAGTTATAAAGGTTTACATGAGTGATAGCACAATAAGAGATGCACATGTTATAGGCCAGGCTCTTTCTGTAGAATTGATGTATGATAAAAAGCATTATAATCAGATTTCTTCAAAGGTTATGGATGCTTATTTTGAAAACGGAAACATACGCCGTACGGTAGCTTCGGGAAATGTAAAGTCTATATATTATCCTGTTGACGATCAGGATTCATCTCTAATAGGTCTTAATTATCTTGAGAGCGATACTATAAAGATGTATATGGACGAGAATAGGAAACTTGAACGTATATGGGTGCCAAAACCAAAAGGTACAACTTATCCTATGACTCAGATTCCTGCTGGAAAAGAAAAGTTGTTAGAGTTTGCCTGGTTTGAGGATTTGCGCCCTACAGATCCTATAGATATTTTGGAGTGGCGTGGTAAAGGTGATGGACAAGGACTGAAAGAGATAAAACGTCACGATGCTCCATTGCAGCGCTTGCCTAAGAAAGAGATGGAAACTGTAGTTAAGGAGGAAGAGTAATGAGCTTTTTTCATCAACCCAAGCCTCGTCGTTTTCATCATGAATATATCTATTATGATGAACGGCGTGAGAATTTGAAGAAGCTTGAGCAAAATGCGAGTAGAGAACTTGAAACAGAGGGGGGAGGTAAAGAAAGAAAGGACTTTCAGTTCTCGTTTGCAAAGGATAGAAAACATAGTTATAGTAATAGACAGAGTTTGAATTCTGTGCTTTTTATAATGTTTGTCCTTTTGTTCTTGCTTTTGTCTTTATTTTTCTTCATTTAGCTTTATAGATTCAATTTAGACGCATTATAAAGGCATTATAAAGGAATTATAGAGGACAATATTTAGGCAATTGTTAAGAATTAGGAAACTAAGTGTTATATAAATATAATAAGGTGTGAATTTATGAGTGATGTTATCCAACTATTACCAGATTCTGTTGCTAACCAGATTGCTGCTGGTGAGGTTATACAGCGTCCTGCAAGTGTGATTAAAGAACTTGTGGAAAACTCTGTTGACGCTGGCGCACGCAATATAAATGTTCTTGTTGTCGATGCAGGAAGAACATCTATACAGGTGATAGATGACGGAAAAGGAATGTCGGAAACTGATGCCCGCTTGGCATTTGAGCGACATGCCACATCAAAGATTCGTAAGGCCGATGATTTGTTTGCGCTTCACACCATGGGATTTCGTGGCGAAGCTCTTGCTAGTATTGCTGCCGTAGCTCAAGTGGAACTAAAGACTCGTCAGGAAACAGACGAAATTGGAACAGATCTTACTATAGCAGGAAGTAGAGTAGTAGGGCAGGAGCCATGCTCATGTCCTGTAGGAAGCAATTTTATGATTGAAAGTCTTTTCTTTAATGTGCCTGCAAGACGTAAGTTCCTAAAGTCAAACTCCACAGAACTTAATAACATCATCACCTCATTTGAACGTATTGCACTTGTTTATCCAGAGATATCATTCACGCTTCATAGCAATGGATCAGAAATGTTTAATCTAAAAGCATGTGGATTGCGTCAGCGCATTATTGATATTTTTGGCAAGCGCTTGAATCAGGTTCTACTCCCTGTTGATGTCGATACCACCATGTGTAAAGTACATGGCTTTGTAGGAAAACCTGAGTCGGCAAAGAAAAAAGGCGCACATCAATATTTCTTTGTTAATGGCCGTTTCATGAAGCACCCTTATTTTCATAAGGCTGTTCAAATGGCATTCGAACGACTTGTTCCTCAAGGAGAGCAAGTTCCTTATTTTATTTATTTTGATATTCAGGCAGAAGATATTGATGTAAATATCCATCCAACCAAGACAGAGATAAAATTTGAGAACGAACAGGCAATATGGCAGATTCTTACAGCTGCCGTAAAGGAAACAATAGGAAAATTCAATGACGTTCCTTCTATAGATTTCGACACAGAAGGCTGCCCTGATATTCCAGTATTTAACCCTGACAATAATCTGGGTGCTCCAAAAGTGAAGATAAACACCTCATATAACCCATTCAAAGAAACAACAAGTGCGCAGGCTAAATCTTACAGTCAATGGGAAAATCTATATGAGGGCTTGGAGAAAGAAGCTGAAACAGAAGGAGATATCTTTGTTTCACGCACTCTTCGTCAAGAAACACCTGATATAATAACACCAGAACCACAGAAAGAAAGTCTAATAGACGAAAAATCGCCTGCACATTATCAGTATAAAGGGCAATATATTATGACTGCCGTAAAGTCTGGGTTGATGATAATTGATCAGCATAGAGCACATGTTCGTGTGCTCTATGAAGAATACCTTGATAATCTGCGTGCAAGAAAGATGAATTCCCAAAAGGTGCTCTTTCCTGAGAATATCCAGTTGTCTGCAGCCGAAGGACTCACTTTAGCCAAGATAATGCCCGAGATGCAGGATATGGGATTTGAACTAACGCCAATGGGAGGAAATGTCTTCAGTATAAATGCAATCCCCGCAGGACTTGATGGCATAAATCCAACCTCTTTGGTACAAGATATGATTATTTCTGCGATGGAAAAAACAGGAGACGTTCGTGACGAGATAAATCAGAACCTCTCACTTAGTTTGGCACGAAATGCAGCCATTCCGTTAGGACAAGTTTTGAGTAATGAAGAGATGGAAGGCATAGTAAATGCTCTTTTTGCATGCAATAATCCTAATTATACTCCAGACGGCAAGAATATACTTTGCATCATCAAACAAGGAGAAATAGAACAACTTTTAGGCTAATTTTTGTTGTTTTTTACCTTTTTTAATGATATTTCGGCATATTTCGCAACAAAAAGTGTTTTTTTTTTGTCTAAAATGAACAACCATAAGAAAAAAATATTAACTTTGTCGCAGAATTTGTTTGTCGAATCCTTTTGAATAGGAGGGCTTGGACAATTTTTAAAATAAGTTTTTTAAAGTTTTATAATACGACAATTATGAAAAAATTATTAATGGTTTTAGCTTTTGTTGGAGTTGCAACAACAACAATCGCTCAGGAAGCAGATCCTGTACAGAAGTACAGCGTTGCTACAAACTCATTCTGGTCAAACTGGTTTATCCAGGGTAACTACACTTGGACAGCTTTCTATTCTAACGAAGAAAGAGGCGCAGGTTGGTCAAAGAGTCCTTTCAAGGATTTCCGTCGTGATCAGGGCTTCTCTGTAGCTATCGGTAAGTGGTTTACTCCAGGTCTTGGTCTTCGTACTAAGTTCAACGGTATTTGGGGTAAGGATGTAGCTGGTACAGATAACGCTTGTCATTCAAACAAGTATTGGAACATTCAGGAGCAGGCTCTCTTCAACTTGAGTAACCTCCTTTGCGGTTATAGCAGCACACGTGTTTGGAACGTATCTCCATATGCTGGTGTTGGTATTGTTCGTAACTGCACTTATAATAACTATGAGTTGGCTGCAAGTGCTGGTTTGCTCAACCAGTGGCGCCTTTCTAAGAGATGGCAGCTCAACCTCGATGTACAGTACAACCTGATGGGTGATGACTTCGAGGGTGGCCGCGAGATCGCTGGTGCTGGTAGTGATCACTCACTCAAGAACCACGATCGTGCTCTTTCATTCGAAGTTGGTTTCACATACAACTTGGGTAAGTGCACATGGGAGAAGACTCCAGACGTAGACGCTATCAAGGCTCTCTCTCAGAGCCAGATCGACGCTCTCAATGCACAGCTCAACGATGCTAATGCAGAGAACGATCGTCTGAAGAACGAGCTCGCTGATGCTAAGAATAAGCCAGCTGAGAAGGTTAAGGAAGTTGTTACAACTCCTGTTTCTGTATTCTTCAACTTGGGTAAGTCAACTGTAGCTTCTAAGAAGGATCTCGTTAACGTACGTGAACTTGCTAAGTATGCTGCTGATAACGACTGCAACATTGTTGTTACAGGTTTTGCTGACTCTGCAACAGGTTCTAAGGACATCAACAACAAGCTTTCTGCAAAGCGTGCTGAGCGCGTAAAGAACGAGCTTGTTAAGATGGGTGTTAAGGCAGAAAAGATCACTACACGTTCAGGTGGTGGCGTTGCTGACCTCACTCCAGATTCTTACAACCGTCGTGCACTTGTTCAGATTGCTGAATAATAGCATACAGTTAAAAGATATTTGGCTGCATCCCTTTTGGGGTGCAGCTTTTTTTTTTGAATAAATTCTTTCTTAAATGTTTGGTAGTTTGAAATAAAGTCACTACCTTTGCACTCGCCTTACAAAGATAAGGGCGTTTAGCTCAGTTGGTTTAGAGCATCTGCCTTACAAGCAGAGGGTCGGCGGTTCGAATCCGTCAACGCCCACAGGGGTGTTTCCCTGTAGTCTTTCGGGATTGCAGGGATATTTTATCGGGCGTTTAGCTCAGTTGGTTTAGAGCATCTGCCTTACAAGCAGAGGGTCGGCGGTTCGAATCCGTCAACGCCCACAAAGAGGTTTTGGATTAGAGTTCAAAGCCTCTTTTTTTTTGTTTTTTAACCCTCTTAAAATATTATTGTAGATTTAAAGCGTAATACTTTCAATATAAATAATTACCTTTGCAGCATTATTATAATAAAATTACGTAATTACAACTATGAGTCTTGATACATTGACAGCCGTATCACCTATTGACGGTCGTTACAGAAGTAAAACAGAACCACTTGCAAACTATTTTTCAGAGTATGCGCTTATACGTTATCGCGTACGAGTAGAGATAGAATATTTCATTACATTATGTGAACTGCCACTTCCTCAGCTTGCTGCATTCGATCATAACCTTTTTGAACGTTTGCGCAACATCTATCGTGATTTTACAGAAGAGTCTGCTTCTCGTGTGAAAGAAATAGAGAAGACAACCAATCATGATGTAAAAGCTGTAGAGTATTTTATCAAAGAAGAATTTGACAAGATTGGTGGACTTGATTCGTTCAAGGAGTTTATTCATTTCGGACTTACTTCGCAGGATATAAACAACACAAGCATTCCTCTTTCTTTGAAAGAAGCTCTTGAAAATGTGTTCTATCCACAAGTAGAAGAACTTATAAGTCAGCTTCAACAGTATGCCGATGATTGGAAAAATGTACCTATGCTTGCAAAAACCCATGGTCAGCCAGCTTCTCCTACACGCTTAGGCAAGGAGGTAATGGTATATGTATATCGTTTGACAGAACAGCTTAATGCTTTGAAGGCTTGCAAGTTCACAGCTAAGTTTGGTGGTGCAACAGGAAACTTTAATGCACATCATGTAGCTTATCCTTCTTACGACTGGCGTGCTTTTGGCAATAAGTTCGTAAGCGAAAAACTTGGTTTGGAGCGTGAGCAATGGACCACACAGATTAGTAATTATGATTACCTTGGTGCTATTTTTGATGGTATTCGTCGTATCAATACAATTATCATAGACCTTGATCGCGACTTCTGGATGTATATTTCAATGGAATATTTCAAGCAGAAGATTAAGGCAGGTGAAGTTGGTTCAAGTGCAATGCCACACAAGGTAAATCCAATTGATTATGAAAATAGTGAAGGAAACCTTGGTATTGCCAATGCTATTCTACAATTCCTTGCACAGAAACTGCCAGTAAGCCGTTTACAACGTGATCTTACAGATTCAACAGTTCTTCGCAATATCGGTGTTCCTGTTGGTCATAGTGTTATCGCTATTCAGTCAACACTTAAGGGATTGCGCAAGCTTATCTTGAATGAAGCTAAGGTAGCAGAAGACCTTGATAATACATGGGCTGTGGTAGCTGAAGCTATTCAGACAATACTTCGTCGAGAGGCCTATCCACATCCTTACGAAGCTTTGAAGGCATTGACACGTACCAATACTGCGATGACAGAAGAAACAATTCATGAGTTTATTCAAGGATTGAATGTCAGCGATGCTGTAAAAGCAGAACTTATGGAAATTACTCCCCATAACTATACGGGAATCTAAATATGTAAATGGAGATACTTATGATATTTTCAGAGTATTAGCCCCAAAAACTTAATAGAGACTGTATAAATAAGAGTGTAAAGTAAATATATTTAATACTAACCGCCGAGAGGCTTATTATTTAATTAAAATGGATTCAGAATTCGAAAACAAATCTCAAGATCAGGCTGCAGAGCAGCAGAATGAGAGTAGCCGTGAGGGCTACGGAAGAACAGCAGGTAGCTATTCATACCATGCAACAGGACGCCCACATCGTCCACGTATTAATTCACAGCGTGCTTATAGTAGCGATCGTGGCTCTGCTTCCAACACAGAAGGTGGATTCCGCCCAGAAGGTTTTGGCGCAGGACTCCAGAGTAATAACGAACGCCCACAGCGTGGTGGCTATCAGTCACGTCAGCAGGGTGGTTACAATAGTAATCGTGGCGGCTATCAGAGTCGTGGTGGTTATGGTAACTCTCGTGGTGGCTATCAGTCACGTCAGCAGGGTGGCTACGGACGTAATGAGGGAGGTTATCAGCCACGTCAGCAGGCAGGTGGCTATCGCCCACGCTACAACAATGATGATAATCAAGGCTATCAGCCACGCCAGCAGGCAGGCGGCTATCGCCCACGTTATACCAATAATATAGAAGGTGGCTATCAGAGCCGTGGTGGCTATAATAACAACTCTCGTGGTGGTTATGGCAGTCCACGTGGCGGCTATCAGAGCCGTGGTGGCTATAATAACAACTCTCGTGGTGGTTATGGCAATCCACGTGGTGGCTATCGTCCTCATACAGCTGATTACGATCCAAATGCTAAGTATAGCATGAAGAAGCGTATAGAGTATAGCGAGGCTAATATCGATCCAAACGAGCCAATCCGTCTTAACAAGTTCCTTGCCAATGCAGGTGTTTGCTCTCGTCGTGAGGCTGATGAGTTTATTCAGGCAGGTGTTGTAAGCGTTAATGGTGAGGTTGTTAATGAGCTTGGTACAAAGGTAAAGCGTTCTGACGAGGTTAAGTTCCACGATCAGGTTGTTTCTTTGGAAAAGAAGGTTTATGTTCTTCTCAATAAACCAAAGGATTATGTAACAACAAGTGATGATCCACAGCAGCGTAAGACCGTTATGGATCTTGTTAAGGATGCTTGTCCTGAGCGTATTTATCCAGTGGGTCGTCTCGACCGTAACACAACAGGTGTACTTCTTCTTACCAATGATGGTGACTTGGCTTCTAAGCTTACTCATCCAAAATTCCTCAAGAAGAAAGTATATCACGCATTCCTCGATAAACCAGTAGCAGCTGCAGATATGCAGAAGATTGCAGAGGGTATCGAACTTGAAGATGGTGAAATCCATGCAGACGCTATTGAATATGCTGATGAGCGCGATAAGAGTCAGGTAGGTATCGAAATTCACAGTGGTAAGAACCGTATTGTTCGCCGTATTTTCGAGAGTCTTGGCTATCGTGTGACGAAGCTTGATCGTGTTCAGTTTGTAGGTCTCACCAAGAAGAATCTTCGTCGTGGTGATTGGAGATTCCTTACTGAGCAGGAAGTAGAGATGCTTCGTAGTGGAATGTTTGAATAATATTGAATAATTGAATAAAGAAAAAATGAAAGTTTGAATATTACTAAAACAGCAATGCATGGTAAACATTCATTCTTTCATTTTTTCTATCTTAAAATATTACGAACGTGAAAAGAACAAAAGTCATCGATGCTCTTAAAAGCACCGATTATGGAACTGATATAAATGTAAAGGGATGGGTTCGTTCTCATCGTAGCAGTAAGGCTGTAGACTTTATTGCTTTGAACGACGGTTCTACTATCAAGAACATTCAGGTTGTTGTTGACCCATCAACAATGGATGCTGAAGAACTTAAGAGTATCACTACAGGTGCATGTATTAGTGTTGTAGGTGTGCTTGTGGAGAGCCAAGGTGGTGGTCAGGCTGTAGAGGTACAGGCCAAGGAGATTGAAATCTATGGTCTTTGTCCTACAGACTATCCTATGCAGAAAAAGGGACAGAGCTTTGAGTATATGCGTCAGTATGCTCATATGCGTCTTCGTACCAATACATTTGGGGCTGTTTTCCGCATTCGTCATAACATGGCTATTGCTGTTCACAAGTATTTCCATGATCATGGTTTCTACTATTTCCACACACCACTTATCACTGCATCTGATGCTGAAGGAGCTGGTGAGATGTTTCAGGTAACAACTCTCGATCTTGATCGTGTTGCTAAGGAAGGTAAGGTAGATTACAGTAAGGATTTCTTCGGTAAGAAGACTAATCTTACTGTATCAGGACAGCTTGAAGGTGAGCTTGGTGCAACAGCTCTTGGAGCTATCTACACCTTTGGTCCTACTTTCCGTGCAGAGAACAGTAATACCCCTCGTCACTTGGCTGAGTTCTGGATGATTGAGCCAGAGGTAGCCTTTATGGATAAGGACGAGTTGATGGATCTTGAGGAAGATTTTATCAAGTATTGTGTTCGTTGGGCTCTTGATAACTGTAAGGATGATCTTGAATTCTTGAATAAGATGATTGACAAGAATCTTCTCAATACACTTGAGAGTGTTGTTAAGGAAGATTTCGTACGTTTGTCTTATGGTGAGGGTATTGAAATCCTCAAGAAGGCGGCAGAAGATGGTAAGAAGTTTGAGTTCCCAATCACAGGATGGGGTATGGATCTTGCTTCAGAACATGAGCGCTATCTTGTAGAGGAACATTTCAAACGTCCTGTTATCATGACCGACTATCCTACAGAAATCAAGGCATTCTACATGAAGAAGAATCCTGATGGCAAGACTATGCAGGGTACTGATGTGCTCTTCCCACGTATTGGTGAGATTATTGGTGGTTCTGTTCGTGAAGAGAGCTATGATAAGTTGATGGAGGAAATTGATCGTCGTGGCATGGGTGAACAGCTTTACGATTGGTATCTTGATACACGTAAGTATGGTTCTTGTCCTCATGCTGGTTTTGGACTTGGATTCGAGCGTCTCATTCTGTTTGTAACAGGTATGCAGAATATTCGTGATGTAATTCCATTCCCACGTACTCCTAAAAACGCAGAATTCTAATTATGGGAAAAATAATTCTTACAGGTGACCGCCCAACAGGAAAACTTCATCTTGGACACTATGTGGGCAGTCTCCGTCGTCGTGTGCTTTTGCAGAATGAAGGTGATTACGACCGTATGTTTGTCTTTATGGCAGATGTTCAAGCGTTAACCGATAATGCAGATAATCCTGAGAAGATTCGTCAGAATATCATAGAGGTTGCTCTTGATTATCTTTCTGCTGGTCTTGACCCAGAAAAGTGTACTCTTTATATTCAGAGTATGATTCCTGAGCTTGCAGAGCTTACCACTTATTTGATGAATATCGTTAGTGTAAGTCGTGTTCAGCGTAATCCAACAGTAAAGACCGAGGTAAAGATGCGTGGTTTCGAGGGCGACTCAATTCCTCTTGGTTTCTTCTGTTACCCTGTGTCTCAGGCTGCTGATATTGCTGCTTTCAAGGCAACAACAGTTCCTGCAGGCGAGGATCAGAGTCCAATGATTGAGCTTACTCGTGAACTTGTGAATCGTTTCAACAATATCTATGCTCCAGTGTTGGTAGAGCCAAATATCATGCTTCCTGAGAATGCAACCCAGCGTCGTTTGCCAGGAACAGATGGTAAGGAGAAGATGTCAAAGAGTCTTGGCAACTGTATTTATCTTTCTGATGATGCTGATACAGTATGGTCAAAGGTAAAGAGCATGTACACTGATCCTACTCATCTCAATGTTAGTGACCCTGGTCACGTTGAGGGAAATGCAGTGTTCACTTATCTTGATGCTTTCTCTTGCGATCAGGACTTTGCTGATTTTTGGCCAGAGTTCAAGAATCTTGATGAGTTGAAGGCTGCCTATACAGCAGGTGGTATTGGTGACATGAAGTGCAAGAAACTTCTTAATAATGTAATCAATCGTATGCTTGATCCTATTCGTGCTCGTCGTCACGAATATGAGCAGGATATTCCTGAAATCTTCAATATTCTCAAGAAAGGTTCAGAGTCCGCTCGTGAAACAGCAGCTCAGACAATGTCAGAGGTTCGCAAGGCAATGCAGATAGACTACTTCAATGATGCAGCTCTTATTCAGCAGCAGGCAGAAAAGTTCAAGAAGTAATGCTTTGAGAAATAAGAATACTCAAACAGACAAAATAATTAAGAGCATTCCGTTTGGAATGCTCTTTTTTTATTATCTTTGCGCAGTAAAATTATTAATCTTATAAAATATTATGAGCCGTTCATTACTATTATCATTACTTTTCTTCTTGCCACTTACTGGTAAGTCACAAACATTACTTCCACTTCCTCAACATTTTTCTAAGACAAAGGGCAGTTTCAGTCTTTCAGCTGCTTATAATTATGTTGATAAAACAGGTGGTGAGGCTAAGAATATCTATCTTGACAATTTTGCTCGTCCAAGCAGCAATTCCAAAAGAGCTTTTGTATTAAGAAACGCTGCTGTGCAACAATCGCCAGAAGCTTACAAACTACACATTACTAAGGATTCTGTTGTTGTAGAGGCAAACAGTAGAGAAGGATTCCTGCGAGCAGGACAGACCCTGATGCAGCTAAAGCAAAAAAACAGCCTTCAGACTTGCGATGTAGAAGATGCTCCAGAGCTCACGTGGCGTGGATTTATGCTTGACCTTTCACGCCATTTCTACCCTTTGAGTTTCTTAAAGAAGCAGGTTGATCTCATGGCTGCTTTCAAGCTTAACAAGTTTCATCTTCATCTCACAGATGGTGCAGGTTGGCGATTGCAGATAAAGCGTTATCCACGTCTTACACATATAGCAGGTTGGCGCACACAAAGCGACTGGATCAAATGGTGGCGTAATGGCGACCGCAGATATGTTACCGAAGGTACAGATGGTGCTTATGGTGGGTATTACACTCAGGATGAAATGCGAGAACTTGTTGCCTACGCAAAGGAACGTGGCATTGAGATAATTCCTGAAATAGAAATGCCAGGACATTCAGAGGAAGTGCTCACCACCTATCCCGAGATTGATTGTCGTAATGCTTACGATTCCAACGACAGTTCGCTTCCTATGACAGGTTCTATGTGTCCCGGAAACGAGGGAACATACAGTTTTCTTGAGAATGTGTTGAGCGAAGTGCTTGAAATATTTCCTTCAAAATATGTGCATATTGGTGGTGACGAGGCTGATATGAAGGCTTGGAAAACCTGTCCGCTTTGCCAGCAGAAAATGAAAGAGGAGGGTTTCAAGAAAGAAAATCAGCTTCAGGCATATCTTATTCGTCGTATAGCAGCATGGCTTAAGGCTCACAACAAGCAATTGCTCGGATGGGACGAGATTATTGCCGACAGTCTTGGTTCAAATGCCTCTGTAATGGTGTGGCGCACTCAGGAATATGCTGCTGATGCTTTAAAGAAAGGTTACAATGTAGTGCTTGCTCCCAATAGTCATTGCTATATCAATCGTCAGCAGGATGCTCCTGAATTAGGCTCGGCAGGCGGTTATCTTTCACTCGAGAAAATATATAGTTTCAAACCTCTGAAGATTGATGGCATTACTGCCCAAAACCGCAAGAATGTGCTTGGTGTGCAGGCTTGTCTATGGACTGAGTTTGTGAACGAAGCTGCTGATGCAGAATATATGATGTGGCCCCGACTGCTTGCTATGAGCGAGATAGGGTGGAGGGGTGAAGCTCCAGAGAAATTCACTAATTTCCGCAAGCGCGCTCTTGTTTTTGCTGATGCAATAAGAAAACAAAAGGTAAATGTTTTTGATTTGCGTAAAGAGAAAGGCGAACGCAAAGAGAGTTTGAAGCCTGTAAAACATCTTGCTGTTGGTGCGAAGGTAACATATAACCACCGTTACTCTAATGCTTATGCAGCCTCAAAAGAAGCAACACTTGTTGACGGGCAACTTGGTGGATGGAATCATTCTGATAGACTTTGGCAAGGATTTATTGGTAAAGAAAGTCTCGATTTTGTTGTTGATTTAGGTAAAGAGATGCCTATTAAGAGTGTAGCTATGGAATTTATGCAGAATGCTGGTCCCGATATCTATTATCCGGCCACACTCACTATATCGCTCTCTGCTGATGGCAGCAACTATGAACAGGTGTATCGTCAGGAGCAACCTGAAGTGAAGGATGGACTTCAGTTTAAAACATGGCAATGGAATGGTAAGAAACGTGCTCGCTACATTCATGTTGTTGGCATTCAGCCACGAAGCAATATGTGGATATTCACAGACGAAATAATAGTGAAGTAGTAAGAGTAAAAATGTAAAAAGGTAAAACATAATGGAAAAAGATTGTATTAAATGTATGTATCGCTCAGCCTTGTTGCTGATTGTTCTTCTCTTTAGTATTAGCTCTTCGTTTGCACAGCTCACTCGTCAGCGCCATTTTCGTCGTAGTGTTCCAGCTGGAAACTATAGCGGTTTGGCAAAGATAAACGACACACTCTATGCTGTTGTTGATGACAAGATAGCACGCGATGGCTTCGCTTATTTGAGTATAAAAACATCTCCTGTTACAGGCGAAATAGAGAGTGTTGACACCGTTGGAGCTGTGTTCTCGGGTATTCCCAATCGTGATGAAGAAGGTATTTGCTATGTACCATCTACAAACACGCTGTTCATTAGTGCTGAAAACGATAATAAAGTGCTCGAATACACTCGCGAGGGCAAACTCACGGGACGTGAACTGCAGATTCCTGACGACTTGAAACGAGCAAAAACCAACTATGGTCTTGAGTCGCTCACCTACGACACTATCCGTCATCGTTTCTTCACTGTTTCCGAGGCACCTCTAAAAGGTGATACACTACAGTATATTCTTGAATTCAACGACGATTTGCAGTTTGTGCGTCGCATACCTTATCTCATGGATAAACCAAAGGCAAAGCCTGGAAAAAAGGCAAACTATCTTCATGGCATATCAGATATTCTTGCCCTTCCCGACGGTCGTTTGCTTGTTCTTGAGCGCGAGGGCTTTTTCCCACGCATAGAGTATGGATCATGGGTTAAATGCTATATTTATTGCATCTCGCCAGATGAATACAAAACTGGAATAGTGAGCAAAAAACTTCTTACCAACTGGGAAACCCACATGAATATTTTTCATCAAGACTTGGCAAACTACGAGGGAATGGCTCTTGGCAATCCTCTTCCCGATGGTCGTCAGGTGATTATCCTTTGTGCCGACAGTCAGGCTCAGCTAATGGGCATCCTTCGTGACTGGTTCAGAACATTCGTTCTCCTCCCCTTATGAAGGGGAGGGCAAGGGAGGAGTTGGTTATCCCCAATGTAAGCACAGAACTTATCTCCTTCAATTTTACAATTTCTGTCGATATAAAATATTTTTGCATATTAGCGTAAACGAAGGTCAGTTATATTAAGCACTTTTCTTGTAATATTTTGAAATTTTCTGCAATAAAGTAAGTGATTATACGTTTTTTTCAAAAATACAAATTATGAAAAGAGTATTATTAAGTTTATTGCTTACGGTTGTTGTTATGAGCTCTTCTGCTCAGACAAAGCGTTATTTTTGCGAGGTACAGAGAGTAAAGAATGATGATTTCCTTACTTCATCAATCACACTTGAATTTGGGCGTAATATTCCTAAAGACTTTTGGGGATGTGTTAATATTGTTGATGAAAAAACGGGTAAACCAATCTATTTTAAAACCTTGATTGATGCAGCAAATTACATGGCTGAAAAAGGTTGGAAATTCTTGCAGGCATATTCAAGCAATAGTGGTAAAGAACATATAGAACATTGGATTTTCTGCAAAGATGCTGAGAACTTTGAAAAAGCCAAAGAAGGTTTGACTACAAGAGATGAATATAAAAAGCGTAAAGCGCCAAAAAGTTAGGAGATAGAAAGAGTTAGAAGGTAGGCGGTAATTCAAAATTGAATAATTCATAATTGCCCTTTTGGGCAACTAATTCCACATTCTACATTCCAAATTCCAAATTATTTTATACCTTTGCCAACAATATGTTTAATGTGGCACAATACTTTCCGATTACTGACCCAACGTTGATATTCTTTGTGGTCTTGCTGATAATCCTGTTTGCACCGATTATCATGGGAAAGTTGCGCATTCCACATATCATTGGAATGGTGCTTGCCGGAGTGGCTATAGGCCAATATGGCTTTAATATTCTTTCCCGCGATCAGTCGTTTGAACTCTTTGGTAAGGTAGGAATTTACTACATCATGTTTCTTGCCTCTCTTGAGATGGATCTTGAGGGATTGAAGAAGAACAAGGCAAGGTGTTTGGTGTTTGGACTACTCACGTTTTTCGTGCCGTTTATTCTCACTTATGCCATGGGCACAACCTTGTTGGGCTATGTACCGGCAGCAGCCTTCATCATGGGATGTATAATGTCAAGTAACACTCTTGTGAGCTATCCCATCGTTAGTCGATATGGCTTGCAGCGTAAGCCCTCTGTAGCCCTTTCCGTGGGGTCGAGTATGCTTTCTTTGATGCTTGCCCTTGTGTGCCTGGCGGTAATAGTTGCAAATTTCAGCGCTGGTGCAGGCTTCGCTTTTTGGTTGCTTTTTGCAGTTAAGTTTACGGGCTATTGTGTTGCAACAATAATGCTTGTTCCGCGCCTCACCCGCTGGTTCCTTCGTCGTTATAGCGATGCTGTGATGCAGTTTATCTTCATTCTCAGCATTGTTTTCCTTTGTGCCAGCTGTTCTGAGATGATAGGTCTTGAGGGCATTTTTGGAGCCTTTATGGCTGGTTTGATTCTTAACCGCTACATACCTCCTGTATCACCTTTGATGAACCGCATAGAGTTTATTGGCAATGCCCTGTTCATTCCTTATTTCCTTATTGGTGTGGGCATGCTCATAAACATTCGTTTGCTTTTTGCTGGGGGAGCAATTCTTTGGGTTGTTCTGTGTATCGTGATATTTGGAACATTGGGAAAAGCCATTGCTGCTTATCTTAGTGGTTTCGTTTTTCGCATGCCTTTGTCGTCAGCCCACATGATGTTTGGTCTAACCTCGGCACATGCTGCCGGAGCTATTGCAATGGTAATGGTTGGCATGACCCTGAAATTGGATGACACACATTATCTTGTTGACGACCAGATGCTCAATGGAGTGGTTATCATGATTCTCTTCACTTGTATTATATCAAGTATAGTTACCGAGTGGAGTGCACGTAAGATAGTGCTTCGCGACAAAGATATGCCTGCCGAAAACAGCAATGAAGACGATGAGCGCATTCTTATACCTGTGAAATACCCCGAGTATGCCGACATGTTAATAAACATGGGTATTCTCATGCGCAACACCAAGCTCAACCGTTCTATGGTTGCTCTTAATGTGGTGTATGATGATACCGATATGCACAGGAACATGAACGATGGTCATCAATTGCTTGAACACCTGCAGCACTATGCTTCGTCGGCTGATGTAGGTTTGAAAACTCAGGTTCGTGTGGCTGCCAATATAGCCAACGGCATAAAGCACGCCTTCAAGGAGTTCAGAGCATCCGAGGTGCTCATTGGTATGCACCAGCACAAGGAGGTGTCAACAAAGTTCTGGGGAGCATTTCATCAAAGTTTGTTTAATGGCTTGAATCGCCAGATAATGATGGCTCGCTTGCGTCAGCCTTTGAACACAATACGCCGCATTCAGGTTGTTGTTCCAAGTAGAGCTCAGTTTGAACCTGGATTCTATCGTTGGCTTGAACGCTTGTCGCGTATAGCCGAGAACCTTGAATGTCGCATAGAATATCATGGCAGAAAAGACACTCTCGACTTGATTTCGCAGTATATACAGAATCGCCACCCCGAGGTGCGTGCGGCTTATACAGAAATGGAACATTGGAACGAGTTGCCTCAGATAGCTTCAACAATAGAGAGCGACCATCTTTTTGTTGTTGTTACAGCACGAAAGGGAACTGTTTCGTATAAGAATGCGCAGGAACGCTTGCCTGAGGAGCTAACCAAATATTTCAGCGGTAAGAATCTGCTCATAATATTCCCCGATCAGTTTGGCGATGTTGAGGAGATGACCTTTGCACAGTCGCAGCACACCGAGGAAAAGAGTGCTTGGGAAATATTGGCAGTGTGGTTGGCAAAGCGATTATCAATAAACAGAAGAAAGGACAATAGAATATGATAGACGTTAAAGGCATAAAGAAATCATTCGGTTCTCTTGAAGTGCTCAAGGGTATCGACCTTCATATCGACAAAGGTGAAGTAGTGAGCATTGTTGGTCCATCAGGTGCCGGTAAGACAACTCTGTTGCAGATTATGGGCACTCTCGACAAAGCTGATAGTGGCAGCGTTGTTATCGACGGTGTTGATGTTGGCAGTCTCTCAAGTAAGAAACTGAGTGATTTCAGAAACCAGCATGTTGGTTTTGTTTTTCAGTTTCATCAGCTGTTGCCAGAGTTCACAGCTCTCGAAAATGTGATGATTCCAGCCTTTATCAATGGCAAGGGACGTTCGGCAGCAAAAGAGCGAGCTATGGAATTGCTCGATTTTATGGGATTGAAAGAGCGTGCATCGCATAAGCCCAACGAGCTGTCGGGAGGCGAAAAGCAGCGTGTGGCTGTGGCTCGTGCCTTGGTAAATAATCCAGCTGTAATCTTTGCCGACGAACCTTCTGGCAGTCTTGACACAAAAAACAAGCAAGAGCTTCATCAGCTTTTCTTTGACTTGCGTGATAAGTTTGGACAAACATTCGTTATTGTTACTCACGATGAGGAGTTGGCTAAGATTACCGACCGCACTATCCATCTTAAAGATGGAATGGTAACCTCTCCCAACGCGAAGTAAACTTCGCTATTGAAGATTGAATATTGAAGATTGAACCGAAGGTCACTGACCGAGTGGACGCAGTCGACGAAGTCGGTGCGTCCGTATAAACGAGAGAAGTAATATTGAAGTGCACAGCGCTTTTTAATATTTAAATTTTTCATTCTTTCAATATTTAAATCTTACTTAGGGAGCTTCACTAACGTTCAAATTAATTGTTTAACTTAAAAAAATCCTTAAACTCAGTAGCCCTGCTAATTTGTTACTGAAGGTAATGAGCTTGCGAGGCACTCTCCCCCTCGGGGGAGAGCGGGGAGAGAGGTCGATTATTATGAAATCAATAAAACTTGGTGACTATAACACCCTTAAAATAAAGGAACTTGCACGCCGTGAGGGATATGGCGAAGTGTTTGGATTGTATCTTGATGGTGGTCGTGAGGGCGAAATTCTCATGCCTCAGAAATATGTTCCCGAAGGTGTAAAACCTGGCGACGAGATAGAGTGTTTCATTTATCTCGATCAGGAGGAGCGTCCCATTGCTACCACCGAAAAGCCATTGGCAAAGGTTGGCGATTTTGCTTGCCTTGAGTGTTCTTGGGTAAACGAATATGGTGCCTTCCTCAACTGGGGGCTCACCAAAGACGTGTTCTGTCCTTTCCATGAGCAGAAAAAGCGCATGGAAATAGGCGAGAGCTACATTGTGTATATTCATATTGATGAAGAAAGCTATCGTATCGTGGCAAGTGCCAAGGTTGATAAGTTCATTCAGCCGGCAGATAATAATATTAAGGTAGGCGATGCTGTTGAACTTCTTGTATGGCAGAAAACCCCACTTGGCTTCAAGGTTATTGTTGATAATGCTTTCCAAGGACTGATATACGATAATCAGATTTTCCAGTATGTACACACAGGCGACAAACTTCAGGGCTATGTCACCAATGTGCGCCCCGATGGTAAGATCGACTGTTCGCTGCAGGCAGGTGGACGAAAGGAAACACTTGAATTCTCCGACGAACTGTTGCAGTATATTCAGCAGCACGATGGCTATTGTGCCTTGGGCGACAAGAGCGATCCTGAGGACATCAAGCGCCTTTTTCATGTAAGCAAGAAAGTTTTTAAGAAAGCTATTGGCGACCTATATAAGAAACATGCCATCACCATAGAAGAAGATGGCCTTCATATCTCCCTTCCCTTATGAAGGGGAATGTGTGTGTTATTGTAACCTCAATCACTAATAATATTGCATTTTGTTATCGTAATTCGCGAAAAAGTTGTATTTTTGCAACCAATTCATGTTTGAACAATTAAATAAAAGATTATGAAAGTAGCTATTGTTGGAGCAAGTGGAGCGGTAGGACAGGAGTTCCTGCGCATCCTCGATCAGAGAAATTTCCCTATGGACGAATTAGTATTGTTTGGAAGTAAACGTAGTGCTGGCCGAAAATACACTTTTAAGGGAAAGGAACTCACAGTGAAAGAGCTTCAGCATAATGACGACTTTAAGGATATTGATATCGCCTTTGTTTCTGCTGGCGGTGGCACTTCTGCCGAGTTTGCCGAAACAATCACTAAGTACGGTTGCGTGATGATTGACAACAGTTCACAGTTCCGTATGGATAACGATGTGCCATTGGTAGTTCCTGAAATCAATCCAGAAGATGCTTTGGTTCGCCCACGAGGCATTATTGCCAATCCTAACTGCACCACCATTATGATGGTAGTAGTGCTTAATCCTATTGATAAAATCAGCCACATCAAGAAGATTCATGTTTCTTCTTATCAAAGTGCATCAGGAGCAGGAGCTGTTGCTATGGCAGAATTGCAGCAGCAGTATAAAGAGATTGTTGAAACAGGCGAAGCAAAAACCATTGAGAAGTTCCCACACCAGTTGGCTTACAATGTGATTCCACAGATTGATAAGATGACTGAAAACGACTATACTAAGGAAGAGATGAAGATGTTTAACGAAACTCGCAAGATTATGCACAGCGATGTTCGCACAAGTGCCACATGTGTTCGTGTTTCTTCGCTTCGTTCTCATTCAGAGAGTGTGTGGTTTGAAACCGAGAAGCCTGTAAGCGTTGCAGCCATTCGTGAGGCTTTGAATGCAGCTCCAGGCGTTACTGTTGTTGACGATCCACAGAACTATGTTTATCCAATGCCTTTAGAGAGTGCTGGTAAGGACGATGTTTACGTTGGTCGTATCCGTAAAGATCTTGCAGATGATAACAGCAACACCCTTTGGCTCACAGGCGACCAGATTCGCAAGGGAGCAGCCCTCAATGCTGTTCAGATTGCCGAATACCTTGTTAAGGTAGGGAACGTAAAATAGTTCGTAAGTTTATGAGTTCGAACTCAGGAACTTACCATCAGTCATAGCAAAATCAGCGAATCAATGGCATAACCAAAGAATTCGCTGATTTTTTATTATTCATTCAAGTTTCGTAAGTTTATCTCTTATCAAGAATTTAAGAATTTGAGAATTGGCTTGCGCCTTTGCATGGTCTTATAATTCTTATGAAT
>OCVV011274585.1_pt1 | contig 39643 bp, 76 predicted proteins | sample 1539721 | NCBI WGS metagenome assembly OCVV01 (sample SAMN02144230, study PRJEB22623) | gut metagenome | biome: sheep rumen | host: Ovis aries | place: New Zealand | reverse complement strand
TATACATTTGTTGTGTCTTACGCTGACTATGGTGGCTGGGGTCATGTTGGATATGTATATCAAGCAACAAATTTTTTATACACAGGCATGACAAAACAGAGAACGGATGTGTACTGTGATGGTTCCCACTCAAGGCATTATGATAAAGATGAGAGCAGAAGACAAATCCGTACATCCAAACATAGGTATATATATTTAGTTGGCAACAAGCGTCAAAAGAAACAAATGCTTAAAGAGTTGAATTATCCGATTATACGCAATTATCCAAAAGGGGATGAAAAGCACTATGATGTTGACAATCCAGTACCATTAATGGACACGAAAAAAATTATCAATTTTTATTAATTTGGAACCAAAATATAAGCTTTAATAAGGAGGGTTGTTGCAATTTAAAAATATGACGATATATGGTAAACTAATGGAAAGAGGGATATATGCCATTGAGACAATCTGCCAGTAATAATGTATAACTTATGGGAGGATGAATGAAGTTAAACATAGAATATTTACCAACAACTGAGCTAAAGACTTATGCAAATAATGCAAAAATCCATACAACCGAACAAATTGAGCAAATAAAGAAATCTATTCAAGAATTTGGATTCAACGACCCAATTGCAGTATGGAAAGATAACGAAATAATCGAGGGGCATGGACGATTGATGGCTGCGTTGGAGTTGGGGATAGAAGAATTACCTATAATTCGTTTAGACAATTTAACAGATGAGCAAAGAAAAGCGTATACACTTGTTCATAATAAGCTAACAATGAATACAGATTTTGATTTCGATATATTGAATATCGAATTGGATGATATTGTGGATTTTGATATGTCAGAGTATGGATTCAATTTAGAAATTGAAGAAGAAGGTCCAATTGAAGCAGTTGAAGATAATTATGAGACGATAGATGTAGAATCAAGGTGTAAGACCGGCGATATTTGGCAACTCGGTAACCATCGTTTGATTTGTGGCGATAGCACTGATGCTAATGTTATCGGCAAACTGATGGACGGTCAAAAAGCAAAGATTCTTTTTACATCTCCACCATATTCTGACATTAGAGAATATAATAATGACAAAGATTTGTCTGTGGAGAATGTCGCACATTTTATTGGCGCATGCAGACCATATACAGATTATCAATGTGTAAACCTTGGAATACAAAGAAAAAATCACGAAATTGTCCAATATTGGGATGAATATATAAAACAAGCAAAAGAAGCAGGATATAAATTGATGGCATGGAATGTATGGGATAAAACTATGGCAGGAAGTATTGGGCAACAATCCGCATTTTTCCCGATTCGACATGAATGGATTTTTGTATTTGGTACAGAATTTTTTGAAATTAATGAAACATGGGAGAAAAAAGAAAAAAGTATAAATCGAAAAACTACAACAAGAACAGTGCGTCAACCTGACGGAAAAACCAAACGTTCAACAATTGGTGCTACAACAAACAAATACAAGCAAATGGAATCAGTTGTTTCGATATGTTCTGAAACAGGGAAAATAAGAGCGTTACATCCTGCAACGTTTCCTGTCGCTTTACCATCAGAATATATTAAATCTATGACAGATGAAAATGATATTATAATTGAACCTTTTGGTGGTAGTGGAACAACAATGATTGCTTGTGAACAGCTAAACAGAAAATGTTATGTTTGCGAACTTGATGAATCGTATTGTGATGTAATAATAGATAGATGGGAAAAGTTTACTGGACAGAAGGCGGTAAAAATAAATGGATAAAATGAGAAAAAAACACATTGATGAGATGGACAGAATCAGGCGGGCTATAAACAATACGGAATCCGAGTTTTTAAAAAGAGATTATTTAAAAGCGTTGAATCAAATGCAGAAAGATTTATTTGAATATGACATGTACAGATCGCAATATAGCAGACAATCTTGAAAAACTAAAGGAACAAATGTATCAAACAGAAGACAGGCGCGAGAAACACAAATTGTATATTCATATTCAAGAACTAAGAAAAGTGTACAGACGGCTAACAGGGAGGAACTATAAATGGAATCAGATAAAAGGCAGACGGAAAAACAAAATCGGAGTAAAGATTTATGAATGAGCAGAATCTAAAGCCGTTTGGTGAACGAACAAAGAAAGAACAACGAGAAATACAGCAAAAAGGTGGAAAGGCATCAGCTGAAGCAAGACGCAAAAAGCGAGATTTACGGCTGGCATTGGAAATGCTACTAGAAAAAGAATACACAGACAATCAAGGAAAAACTATAACAGGCACTGAAGCTATAACGGCTAAACTGTTTCAACAAGCTATGAAAGGGAATATCAGGGCCTTTGAAACTATAAGAAGTACAGTCGGACAAGATCCAGTGCAGAAAGTTGAGCACGTTAATATTTCAGATGAAACGAGAGAACAGATTGAGAGATTCTTGAATGATGAATCAGAGGATGTTGGTATTAAACAAAGTAAAGAATAGGCCTGTTGATTTAGCATATGCGTTAGGGTTTAATTTATTGACGAATGTGCATAACGAATGGATCAAAGATATGTTTACAGGCAAGGAAGACAGAACACTACAGGCTCACCGTGGTTCGTATAAGACTACGTGCGTGTCTGTAGTTTTACTTATGCTCATTATTTTTAAGCCAAACAAAAGAGTTGCTTTTATTCGTAAAAGTGATTCGGCCGTAAAAGAAATCATAGCTCAGGTTGGAAAGATGCTTAAATCTGAATTTATTAGTGAATTGGTTAGAATTGTTTGGGGAGTGGATCTCGTTATAACAAAAGAGAATCAGGTGGAGATTTCAACGAACCTAACAAATGACCCGAGAGGGAGCAGTCAGTTAATTGGCATGGGTATCAAGGGCGGTATCACAGGTAAGCATTACGATTATATATTCACTGATGATATTGTTACGCTTGATGATAGATTGTCACGAGCAGAAAGAGAACGAACAAAGGCAATATATAGAGAGCTTCAAAATATCAGGAACAGAGGTGGGCGGATCTATAACACAGGTACGCCGTGGAGTCGTGACGACTGCTTCACTATTATGCCGAACATAGTCAGATGGACGTATAAAGACACAGGTTTAATTTCTGAGGATGAAATAGAAGAATTAAAGGAAAGCATGACGGCTAGTTTATTTGCGGCCAACTATGAGTTGAAACATATAGCAGATGAGGATGTTATCTTCGACAATCCAAAAGTTGGAGCAGATATTGAATTAGCTAGGGGTGGTTATGACCATTTAGATTCAGCATACTATGGAGAAGATTACAGTGCATACACAGCGATAAATATACATAATGGCAAATGGTATGTATATGGAAGATGCTGGCGTAAGCACGTGGATGATATATTGGAACGGATTGTAGAATTACATAATGACATGAGGTGTCAGAAACTACACAACGAGTTGAATGCAGACAAAGGATATGTGGCAAAGGAATTGCGTAAACGCGGTGTGAAGGTCGCAACTTACACAGAAACGCAAAACAAATACATCAAGATCACATCCTATTTGAAATTTGAATGGAAGGATGTTGTGTTTGTAAATGGTACAGACAAAGAATATATTGACATGATTTGTGACTATAATGAGAATGCAGAGCATGATGATTCGGCAGACAGTTTGGCCTCATTAATCCGTATCTATCAAAAGAAAAAGCAAAGACAAGTTGAGTCAATTAAGGTATAATTAATCTATGGAGGTATGGACATGAAAACATATCAGGACTTGCGGGCGTTGAGAAATCGGGAAGTATCAGAAGCAACCATCATTGAGTTTGTTCGTTCGGTTATTAATGATTACGAAAGTACGGAAGATTACGGAAATGCACGAGTAGCATACGAATATTACAAACATAAGAACGTTACTATCAATGAATATAAGAAACTGTTGTACAGAGTTACAGGTGAAGCAGTGTTGGATACATATTCGCCAAACTATAAACTAGCAAGCAGATTCTTTTACAGATTCGTAACACAGGAGAACCAATATTTATTAGGCAACGGAGCTACATTTGGTGATGAATCAACTTCGTTGAAGTTAGGAAAAGACTTTGATAACAGACTGCAGGAGCTGGGGAAACATTCTTTGATAGCTGGTGTAGCGTATGGGTTCTTTAATCTTGATCATATAGATATGTTTGATGCATTAGAGTTCGCTCCATTGTTTGACGAGAACACAGGAGCATTAAGAGCTGGAGTCAGGTTCTGGCAGATTGATGGAACGAAGCCATTAAGAGCAACGCTGTATGAGGAAGATGGATATACAGATTACATATGGCGTAAACGTGATGGAGAGAAAAAGGATTATCTCGGACAGGTATTGAATGAGAAAAGGCCTTATATCGTATCTGTACAGATTTCGGAAGCAGATGGAATTGAAATAGTTGATGGCACTAATTATCCGAGCTTTCCGATTATTCCATTATATGCAAACGACAATAAGCAATCCGAATTGGTCGGACTGAGGGCACAGATAGATGCATACGATTTGATCAAGAGTGGGTTCTGCAACACAGTTGATGAAGCTAGTTTGATTTACTGGATTGTAAACAATGCAGGTGGTATGGATGAGGTTGACCTTGCCAAGTTCTTAAATCAAATTAGAACGGTTCATGCGGCCGTTGTAGAAGATGATGGAGCGACAGCAGAAGCACATACAATGGACATTCCGTATGCTAGCAGGGAGGCCTTATTGGATAGACTGCGTTCCGATCTGTATGAAGATGCTATGGTTCTTGACACAAAGAACATAGCGAACGGAAATATCACAGCTACACAAATTAAGGCTTCATATAATCCTTTAGATCAAAAGACAGATTTATTTGAATACCAAGTGTTAGACTTTATTTACAGGTTATTCAAAGTTGCTGGCATTGAAGACGAAGTATCATTCACAAGGAATGTGATTACAAACACAAATGAATCTGTACAAGTGATATTACAATCAGCACAGTATTTATCGAGTGATTATATCACACAAAAGATTTTAACTTTATTAGGTGATGGTGATAAGGCACAGGAAGAAATTGATAAACTGAATAAATATAACTTTGATAGATTCACAAATGATGAACCAAAAAAGCCTGAGGAAGAACCAACGGAACAGCCTGCGGATGATGAAGAATAATGAGTGAGTATGGAAGCAACTATACAGATGAACATATTGTACTGATAAAGAAGAAGTTTGAAAAGGAATACAGGCAGGCTATAAACGAATTGGATGACAAGGCACGCAACTATTTCGAAAAGCATAAGGATGAAATAGATGGTATGCTTGAGAAGTTGGAGCGTAATGAAATCTCTGAGGAGTTTTACCAAAATTGGTTCATGAATAGGTTCGGGAGTGGCATATGGTATAATCAGCTGGCGGATGAGTTGGCAAACGATATGTTAACAATCAATGAGCGGTGTTGCGAGATTGCTAATAAGGAAATAATTGGAACGTATGCCGAGAATCTAGCATATGAAACATTCAAGATAGAGAAGGAACTTCAGATAGATACATCATTTGCTTTGGTAAAGGAAGGAACTGTAAGACAGTTGATCAAGGAAGATAGATTGCTGTTACCTTTGATGGAAATGAACAAGACAAAGGATATTGCGTGGAACATTAAGAATGTAAATAGTCAGGTGTTGCAGTCGGTATTACAGGGCGAGGATCTATTCCAACTAAGAGATAGGTTCAGAACGATAGCGCACATGAACATTAATGTAGCGTATTCGAGAGCAAGAACGGCTATGACTTGTGCTCAGAACATGGGTTCGTTGGATTCGATTGAGAGAGCTAAGGAATTAGGAATAAAAGTGAAGAAGCAGTGGATGGCAACGGCAGATGACAGAACTAGACCAACACATGTTCTTGTTGACGGAGAAACAAAAGAAACAGATGAACCATTCTCAAATGGATTAATGTTTCCAGGCGATCCAAGTGGCAGTCTTGATGAGGTTATGAATTGCAGGTGCGATATGTTATCAGTGGTTGATGACGATTTATCGGATATTGATTGGAGCATATGCTCTGAGAGAGTAAATGATACTGGCATGACATATGAGGATTGGAAGGCTGAAGCGGCCTTGCAAGTAGCTCAGGAGGAAAGTTGGTATGAGTAGTTATAAATTGATTGATAATACGCCCAAAGTATTTGCCGAATTAGACAAAAAAGAAAAGATGATACTGACGAAAGCAGGAATGGAAGTAACTAACCTTGCAAAGAAGTCTATTCATTCAGGTACGCCTGAGTCAACAGGTATTCCTAATTACAAGGGCGGTACTCTGAGGCAGTCTATCAATTATAAGCTAGGTATTCATCATGTAGTGTATGTAGGTTCTAATGTTCATTATGCAAAGTACAATGAGTTCGGGACTCGTAAATGGCCGAACCCAAGGAACAAGAACTTCCTGAGGAATGCTTGTCAGAATTATGCGGGCAGGTTTGTTATTGAAGCAACAAGAATATTGAAGGGCTAATAGCCCTTTATTTATTTTAAAAAATATTAAAATAGGTATTGACAATTATTAATTATATGATATAATAAAGATGTAAAAAGATAAAGGTTGCCAAGCCGAGGAGGAAAGAACATGAAAGTAAATATTTATATCGTAGGATACACATTTGACAGAGTTATAAGAGGAATAACCCTAAAAGAAAAAGAAAAGTTAGAAAAAGAATTAGAAAAAGCTGTTGAAGATAAAAAGATCAAATGTTATCAAATAGAGGAAATAGAGGAAGCCTAAAGGCTTCTTTTTTTATGCATTGTAAAAGTTATTTAGTATTGTTATAATAAATATAACCGAATAGCAAAGAAACGCTTACGAAGCACAGGAGGTATATACAATTGGCTTTAACGAGGAAATTTTTATCAGCTCTAGGAATTGAGCAAGATAAGGTGGATGAGATTGTACAGGCCCATGCTGAAACAGTGGATGCACTGAAGGACAAAATGGCTGAGTACAAAGAAAAAGCTGAACAATTTGATGCAGTGAACAGTGAGTTGCAAGAATTAAAAGGTAAGGAAAATCCTTTTGAAGAACAGTACAATTCTTTGAAAACTGAATTTGATCAATACAAAGAACGAGTACAGACAGAAAAGACTATTGCAAACAAAAAGTCACTGTATAAAGAATTATTGCGTGATTGCGGAGTATCCGAAAAACGATTGAACAGCATCTTGAAAGTTACCAACATGGATTCAGTTGAATTGAATGAAGATGGATCTATTAAAGATGCAGATACACTGAAGGAAACGATTCAGGAGGAATGGTCTGACTTTATTACACAAACAAAGAATGTGGGAGCAGACACAGAAACTCCACCTGCAAATGACGGCAGTAAGAAGTTTACTTCAAAAGAGGAAATCATGAAGATTAAGGATTCTACCGCTCGACAAAAAGCAATAATGGAGAACAAAGATTTATTTGGATATTAAAGGAGGAGAATCATGCCAAAAGCAGGATTAACAAAACAGGCAGACTTTAGCCAGTTGACGGCACGTGAAGTCGATTTTGTTACACGTTTTACCGATAACTGGGAAGCCTTACAAACAATTTTAGGTATTACAAGACCAATCAAAAAAGAAGCAGGAACAAGATTAGTATCTTACAAAGCTAAAATGGTATCAGATGGCTTGCAGGGCGGAGCTTCAGTTGGTGAGGGTGAAGAGATCCCTTACACTGAATTTGGCGTAGATCCAGTAGCATATGGTGATGTTGCTATTGAGAAATATGCTAAAGCAGTTTCTATTGAAGCAGTAGCAAAATACGGCCCTGAAGTTGCAGTTCAAAAAACAGATGATCAGTTCCTTGTTGAACTTCAGAATGTTGTACTTACTAGATTCTACACATTCTTAAAGACTGGTTCGTTAACATTTACGCAGACTACTTGGCAGAAAGCCTTAGCTAGAGCAAAGGGATATGTTTTAGAAAAGTTTGCTGGAATGCGAAAGACGGTAACTGATGTAGTTGGATTCGCAAACATTAATGATTTGTATGGTTATTTAGGAACAGCTGAAATTACAATTCAGACCGCATTTGGTTTGACATATGTACAGAACTTTATGGGATATAGTACGTTGTTCTTATGCCCTGACATTGACATTCCGCAGGGAACGGTTATTGCAGTACCAATTGAGAACATTGATATGTACTATGTAGATCCGAGTGATTCGGCATATGCACAGTTAGGACTGCAATATACTACTCAGGGCGAAACTAACCTGATCGGCTTCCACGCTGAAGGTGATTACAAGCACGCAGTAGGAGAAGTATTCGCTTTAATGGGAATTACATTGTGGGCCGAATACTTGGATGGAATCGCAGTAGCAACAGTAGGAAGCGAAGATACAACGCCAACAGGAGCGTAGGCTTTAAATGTATAGAGTAGTGGAAATGTTCACCGATTTACAGGACAATAATTTTAAATATGAAGTCGGTTCAACCTTTCCTCGAAAAGGGAAAAGAGTAACGAAAAAAAGATTGCAAGAGTTGTCAACGGTGAACAATAAACGTAAAACAATCTTAATTGAAGAAGTAGAAGATAAGGAGGAATAGCGGATGAATGTACTGTCAGAATTATGCGCGCATTGTCGCAATTGGTTTGAATCTGAAAAAGTTATGGATTCATATGTTATCAACAATGGCGAGATAAACCTTTCCAAGCTGGATGTGCATGACGGGCAGTACATCCGCATTGTTGGTAGTGTCTTTAATGACGGCGTATATAAATATCCAACAACAGATTTGAAGGATGAAACATTTATCGGTTCTGTTTGGTTGTTAAAGATACCGCCTGAATTCCTTGAACTTGTCGAAGAAATTACAAAATGGAATCAGACCTATGGAACGGTGATTGATAGTCCTTATACTTCAGAGAGTTTTGGTGGATATTCATACACTAAAGCTAGTGGAGCAAATGGGAATGCTGTTTCATGGAAGGATTCATTTAGAAGTCGGCTCAACAGATGGAGGAAGTTATGACCTCATTATTAGATCAAGCGTTTGAAGAATGTGTTTTCATCAATAAAGTAAAAGAAGATGACGGATACGGAGGATATATTGATACGTATTCAGAAGGCGTTGCTGTAGAATGTGCAATTACGTTTAATACGTCACTGGAAGCACGTACTGCAGAAAAGCAAGGTGTCACGAGCCTTTATACAATTACGACCAAGAAAGATGTAATACTTGAGTATCATGATATTATCAAAAGAAGACAAGACGGAAAGATATTTAGAATTACATCAGATGGTGACGATAGTGCAACGCCTGCATCTGCAAGCCTCAATATGAGGCAGTGCACTGCGGAGGAGTTTAGCTTAAATGGATAGCTGGCAAGCGCAAGACGCATTTTGGAACTCTTTTGGAATACCTGCATTTGAGGAATCAACGGTGCCTGAAGAAGTAAAAATGCCATATATAACATATTCTGCGGAATATGGATTCTTTGAAGTAGAAACACAGCTAACTGCTAGCATTTGGTACGAAGGAAGATCATGGCGTGATATATCCAAGAAGGCGACTGAGATTCGTGATAGAATTGTTTCTTTACAAGGAAGCGCGATCAAGGTGGACAATGGGTATTTAAGATTGTTCATTCCTACCGTTCCATTTGCACAGCGTATGGCGGACGAAGATGAAAACACAAGAAGAATAGTCATTAATATTGGAGCCGAATTTATGACACATTAATAATTGGAGGATTTGTATGGGAACTTATACGGTAATCCCTGAAGATACATTTCAGGCGTTGCAGTTGGATGCTGGCGTTCTTTTAAAGACTTTCGATCCAGCACAGCCAAGTATTACAGATGCAAACATCATTTGTGCTACCACTGGTGGTATCAACCCTACCTGCGTTCCGAGTTATTCGGATTTAGGGGAAGATGTGGATAACTGCCCTGTAAACATGAAAGAGTTGAAGCATTTGGATAGTTGGGAATGCAAGATGGCATTCACTTCATTAGGTACGAGTGCTGAACTGATTCGTATGTCTTTGGGAGCGGCGGATGTTACTGCGGAGAGCGGAATGATTGTTCCGCGTAAGGATCTGAAGCAAACAGACTTTTCAGATGTATGGTGGGTTGGCGATAAAGCTAATGGAGGATTTGTAGCTTGCCAACTAAAGAACGCATTAAGTACATCAGGATTCAGTTTGCAAACAACTAAGAATGGAAAAGGACAGATTGCAGTAGAGTTAACAGGCCACGTTTCTATCAATGAACAGAGCGTGATGCCTATGGTATTCTATTCAATTGATCCTGAAGATACAGGAGCATAACTATGAGATTGTCGGACATTAAAGGAGAACAGGCCCTTGATGTATTAGCTGATCTGCTAGAACCTATTCAAGAAATTATGGCTGATGATAAAGCCAAGCAATTGTTTAAGGGTGGAAGCGAAGGTATGATCAAGGCAAGCCGTTACCTTTTAAAAGAACATAAAAAAGAGGTCATTGAAATTATGGCAATTACAGAGTTGAAGACAGTGGAGGAATATACGGAACAAATGTCTGTTATTTCTTTACCGATTAAATTGCTAGAGATATTGAATGACCCTGAATTACAATCGCTTTTTACCTCACTGAGTCAGAACGAGGACGCCGACAACTTTGGCTCAGTTTCGGAAGTTACAGAGGCCCTAAGCGAATAAAGACTTTTCTGCGGTATGTCATTTCACGCATTCAGATGGAACGGCGTGAGGAGGTGTACCGCATTTATATTAGTGATAGCATGAGAGCGATTATGGAATCAATTGGAGTTTCTGTACATGATAGGTATGTTGATCTTGCAAATGTGAAGAACATGGCAAGGAACGTATCTGAACCAAAAGAGTCGGCAGAAGACATAATTGCTAGGATGAAAAAGAAGATGGAGGATTTGCAATGAATGTATTTGATTTAGTTGCAAAAATCTCAGTTGATGATACAAAGTTTAAAACAGGCTTAACAAAGTTAAGGGATGAATTGAAGTCAGTAGGCCCGCAAACTGGGAACATGGTTCAGCAGGTAGGCGCAAAAATGCAGATTCTTGGAAAAGCATTTATGCCTGTATCAATGATTGCAGGAGCTATGTTAGTGCCAGCCGTTAAGGGAGCTATGGATTTTGAGGATCAGATAGCAAAGGTGAGAACTTTAGTTGATGAAACAAAGTACAATACTGATGGTTTAGCTGATACGTTCATAAAGTTATCAAATGAATCAGGGCGAAGTACAGCAGAGCTGGCGGAGGCAGGCTATCAAGCATTATCGGCTGGCGTGAAGTTTGATCAGATGAACGACTTCCTTCAAACAGCTGTTAACTTGTCTAAGGTAGGTTTTACAGAAACGGCAACGGCGGTTGACGTGTTAACGACTTCAATCAATGCGTATGGAGATAAAGCCTTGACTGCTGAGGAGTATGCGAATAGGTTGGTGCTTACGCAAAACAAAGGTAAAACGACAGTTGATGAACTCGCAGCCAGTATGGGTAGAGTAATTCCTACTGCGGCAGGTTTGGGAGTTAGCTTTGATAATTTGGCGACCGCATATGTAGCGTTAACTTCGCAAGGTATGAGTACTCGTATTAGTACTACATATTTAAATGCATTGTTGCAGGAATTGGGAAAAACAGGAAGCACAGTATCGGACGTATTGTACAATCAGACTGGTAAATCATTTACGGATTTGATGAATGAAGGAAATTCGTTGGGCGATATTATTTCCATGTTAGGACTTGAATCGGCAGGGTTATCGGATAAAATGAAGCAATTGACGGATTCAGGAATGGAACCTGCGGAAGCGTTGGAACAGCTGGCGGCTAGTGGAGATGCAAATGCAGTTGCGTTTATGAATATGTTCGGTTCAAGTACGGCCGCTTCAGCCGCTTTATCTTTGTTGAATTATGGAGCGGATGAGTTTAATAACACAATGAACGAGATGGCAGATTCTGATTCAGTTATGGCCGAGGCTTTGGAAAAGTTAAATACTAATGGAGCAAAACTTAGAAAAACCTTGAACGAGCTTAAGAATTTATTCTTAGTTATTGGTTCAAACGCGTTGGATGTATTAGCACCAGCCATTGAATCGGTGGGAAACTTTATTGGAGATTTGGTTGTAAAGTTTACAGAAGCACCAAAAGGAGTGCAGAAGTTTATATCAGTGGTTTTGATGATTGCCACAGCAATAGGGCCTGTGCTTTTATTAGGTGGAAAATTAATGACTGTTATTGGTGGAATACCTGGAAAGTTTAGTGTAGTTAGCGGAGCCATTAGTTCAGTGGTTGAATCATTCCAAATATTAGGTATGGCTACAATCGGGCCAATACTGGCGGTGGTTGCGGCAATAGCTGGAATCATAGCTATACTAGTTCACGCCTACAATACAAATGAAGAGTTTAGGGATAAAGTCAATGCTGTTTGGCAACACATAAAAAGTAAAGTTATGGAGGCGATCAAAACTATCTCCAGTTATTGGGACTTCATTGCAGGAACTATGGGAGATAATTGGAAGAAAATTGCTGTGGATGTAATGCCTATCATAGACGGACTGGTACAGTTTATAGACGGGGCAATTCAAACGATAATGCCAATTGTTTCTGCCGTATTGGACTACATACAAACATATATATCTACATTTATATCCGTCATAACTGGAATTATTCAAGTAGGTATGGCATTGATTTCTGGCGATTGGGATACAGCATGGCAAGCTATACAAAATCTAGTAAACAAAGTGATTAATGGGATTTTGAATATTGTAAGTAGTACCTTAAATGTTATCGGTTCGGTAGTGCAGGTGGCTTTCAATTTAATGTTATCTATAATATCAACTGTGCTAAGTTCAATATGGAGCGTTATTACGTCTGTTTGGAACGGCATATTAACTACGATTTCAAACGTTGTGAATAATATTAAGACTTCTGTTCAGAACAAATTTAACAGCATTAAGTCGGCTATTTCAAACGTTGTTAACAGCATTAAAACCGTCGTGGGCAATGCGTTCAATGCGGCGAAAACAGCTATGACACAGCCTATTGAAACTGCTAAGAATACGATTAAAGGAATCGTAGACAAAATCAAAGGATTGTTCCCAATAAGTATCACGAAGGCATTCAATTTGCCTAAGCTACCATCAATTTCAATCTCTCAAGGAAAGAAAAAAGTAGGTCCTGTGGAAGTACCATATCCAATTTTATCTTGGAACGCCAAAGCTATGGCGAGTGGTCTTTTATTGAACGGAGCTACAATCTTTGGTATGAATGGCAATAGATTGTTAGGTGGAGGAGAAGCAGGCCCTGAGTTGGTTGTCGGTAAGAACAATTTAATGCGCATGATCAGTGAAGCTCAAGGTGGCGGAATATCGGATGAGGCTATGGCTTCAATGCTACAGTTCATGGCTAGCAATCTATCTGAGGAAGCAATCACAAGGGCATTTGTAAAAGGTGCTAGTCAGATTGATTGGCAATTAATCGTTAATAATAGAGAGTTCGGAAGAGCCGTAAAGGCGGTGATTTAATTGTTTGAACATTTAATACACGTTAATTCAAAAGGAGAATCCCTTGACTTCTATGAGTTAGGGATTTTCCAAAATTACAATGATTTACGCGACTACGAATGGGAGTATTCAGAAGTTGGAAACAGAATTAAGAACTTTCGGAAAAAGCCTGTACAAAAGACAGTTCCGTATATATTCATTGTTGATGAAGAAAAAGCCGTTGAAATTGTAAATAAGTTCCATGAGCATTTTGATATTGACATAGTTAGAAAAACTAAAGGCTATTTCAAGATAGGCGAATGGAGATTGTATTGTTATTGCGAGGGAATGAACTTTGATGATTATTTAAAGCTGAATGGTTACTTGAAAATAACCTGCAAATATATAAGTGATGAACCGAACTGGCGAAAGGAACAGAAAGCCAGCTTCAAGCCACAAGAGCAAGGCGACTATGACTTTTTAGATTTTTACAGTTCGAAAGCTGAACCAAAGGTGTATGGCGGTGATTATCCTTTCGATTTCACAGGGAGAACGGCTGGACGAGCTTCATTTGTGGTAGACCATTTTGCAGACTGCGATTTTAAAATGACTATTTACGGCCCTGCAATTTATCCGAGGGTATTGATTGAAGATACGGTTTATCAGGTGTACACAACGCTTGCGACAAACGAGTATCTTGTCGTTGATTCTAAAAACAAGCAAGTATATAAGTATTCAGTAAATGGGTATAGAACTAACTGCTTTGATTTGAGAAACAAAACGAACAGTATATTTACTAAAATATCAGGTGGTTCGCATTCAGCAATATGGGATGGAAGTTTTGGATTTGAAATCAGTTTTTACATTGAAAGGAGCACGCCGACATGGAATTTATTTTGACAGACAAATTCAGGCGTGAGCAAATGGTTCTGAATGCTTTACAGATTGACATATCAATTCATTATGAAGATTGCGACGCAGATAATAATACGTTCTCTGTACAAATTGAGCCTGATGTTTATGACGCGAGCTGGATGAACAGTGGTTGTGTTATCTTTTCGCCGAATGAAGAATTTGGTGGAGAGGTAGGAGTTATAGGTTCGAACACTGAAGAAAATGTAGTCATTCTTGAAGGCGATACATGGCGTGGGAAGTTGAGAAAAAAAGTTATCAGTCCACCGAATGGCGAAGCATACAAAATTGTTAGTGGTGATGTGAATGCCATCATAAAAGATTTGGTTGATCCTTGTTACAGCGGTGTTATGAAAGGAACTTCACTGCCTGCGGATGTATCCGTAACTAATTATCAGTTTGACAGATACTGCACGCTATTGGATGGAATAAACAAGATGCTGAGGTCAGTGAATCGTAAATTGCACATCCGATATGTTCAGGGAGAACAGGGTAAGAATGGTTATTGTGAAGTATCGTCAAGTCCAATTGTGGACTTTACGGAAACGCTTGAAATTTCGCAAGATACAGATATGAACACGTTAAAATTCGTTACGTCAAATAAAATGAATGGTATTAATCATTTGATATGTTTAGGAACAGGCGAATTGACTGAACGAATGGTGGTTCATTTGTATGTTGATCAAAACGGTAATATATCACAAAGAAGAACGTTCACTGGCAACGAGGATCGGACAGAGGTTTATGATTATCCATCTGTTCAGGACAAACAAGAATTGATTGACGGTGGCATTAAGAGATTACAGGAAGTAATGAACTCACAGTCTTTCGGCTTTGACGCTGACGATCTTGATTTGAGCGTAGATATATCAGACATAGTTGGCGGTAAAGATTACATCACAGGATTTCAGGCTTCAAAGCCTGTTGTAAAGAAGATATATAGAATGGATATGGATGGTGTTGAAACAGTGCAGTATGAATTGGAAGGAGAGTACTCATAATGAACATTGTTACAGGGTTTAGGAATGAGCCTCATGTTACAGCAGAAGATATGCGAGTGCTTATTCGCTCGGTGTATGGAAATAGTTCAGCTATAACAGCAATTGGACAAAAGTTAGAACCCGAACTGATTTCAAACAATGAAGTACGAATACATGATGGAGCAATCGTACAGCAGGGATGTTTTGGACGAATCGAGGCAAACACTTATGAAGTCATGACCATTGACAATGGTAGCCAAGACATGAACCGTATAGATTTGATTGTCAGCAGATATGAAATGAATGCCGATACAGGTATTGAATCTATGACATTGAAATTAATCAAAGGTGAGGAAACAGAAGGAACGCCTATTGTTCCAAGTCATGTATCGGGAAGCATTGAGGATGGAGATTTGATTGATGAATTTCCTTTGTTTCAGATTAATTTGCAAGGAATAACCGTTACTGGTGTAGATAGATTGGCGGAGCCTGTACAAACCGTATATGCGGGAGGATTAATCGGGACTGAGGAATTGACTACGGAAGCGCAAACATTGACTGGAGCTATTAATGAACTCGATAAGGCTGAGGTACTTACATCAGACATGATTTGGGACAACACATACACTAATGCTTCACAGCCGAGGGAGCAGAAGTGTATGAAGATAGGGCACGTTGTTTCGTTCGCAATAACATTTACGGTTCGGACAGTTTTGAAAGATAATGTACCATTGATTAGCGGATTGCCTAGACCATATGGTTCTACGCTTCAGTTTACAGGAATGAACATTACAAAGGGAACGCCTATGTCAATGGCAATACACGCTAGCGGTTATGTCACCAGATGGTACGGTGGACCAACGTCAGTTGGTGATGTTATCCGTTGTGCTTTTACATATTTAACCAATATAGATGAATAGGAGTATATTATGACACAATATTACATTACGGAAATTAGACAACTAGCAAATGGAGAGTTTGAACATCAAGTGCATTTTGCATGGGATGAAGACCCTATGAAGGCAAGACTGAAAGCAGATAGCAAATACTATGAACTATTATCAACAGCGGCTGTCAGCGATACGAAAAAGCATTCAGCTATTCTCTTTACGGATGAATCTGTACCGTTGCTATGGCAGTGCTATACGCATGAGCTAGAGGAGGCTAGTGAATAATGAATTATCTTACAAGTAAATTATGGTGGGAGAAAGCAGGAATCCGAGCTTTAAAAACTATGTGCCAAACAGCTGTATCTTTAATCGGAACTAATGCTATTGGAATTACGGATATTGATTGGTTAGCTGTAGGTAGTGCGTGTGCATTGGCTGGTGTATTATCTTTGCTGACTTCATTGGGTGGTATTCCTGAGGTGGAGGAATGACACCCGAGAGCACCGTATCGTTGGCGTTGATATTCGGCATTGTGTCTGCAGTCGGAGTTGTGTTCAACATGGTTAGGTCATATCGAGAATCCCTATCAGGGATTATAAAAGCTAACGTGAAGCTGGATGAACTTTGTGGAAAAGTTGATGAACAACGGCTTGACGTGAGGGCGATAGATCAGAAAATAAACAATATGGGCAAGAAGCAATTGGAGCACGATATTCGCATGGATGGGATAGAAGAACGTTTATCCAGGTTGGAGGAACGCAATGACTAGATTGCATGGTATTGATGTATCTTCACACAACGGCTATATTGATGTGGCTAAGTATGATTTCGTCATCATACGAGCGTGCTGGGGAACGCATACGGACTCAAAATTGGATTATTGGGTAAATGAGTGCGAAAAGAAAAAGACCGCGTACGGGCTTTATATTTACTCATACGGGCTGTCGTATGAAGATGGTAAATCCGAAGCTGAATTTTTATTGGCGACAATTCAAACGAAGAATCTAAAACCTTCAGTCGGAGTTTGGTTTGATATGGAGGATGCAGACCATTACAAATTAAAGCGTGGTGCATTAAATAAAACAGTTATTACAGATGTATGTAAGGGTTTCATTGATGAATTTAAAAAATCAGGATACTACTATGGAATCTATTCTACGCGCATTTGGTTTAGAGATTATATGCCTACTATTAAATGCAATAAATGGATTGCACATTGGGATTCGAACAATGGTCAGGTAGGAAGTGATTTATCAGGCGAATGCGATATTCATCAATACACTTCTGTTCCATTTGATAAAGACATATGCTTTAAAGATTTTGAACATTTCAAGAAAAAAGGATCGGTGAAGGAGGTGGAAAACGTGGGAAAATTAATGACGAGCCAGCGAGAGGGTATTCAGGATTTTCTGTGCCCTTTCAAAAAATTGTACATCACACAGGGTACAGGCGTAGGAACTCACATTGGTACACAGGCAATTGATGTGGTCAATGGAAATGGAGCTAAAGCTCCGTATTATGCACCCGCAGATTTGATGTGCTTTGCAACATATCCAAGCAATGGTCAGGCTATGTGGGTAACGCAGAATAAGGTACGCTGTCCGAATGGCTACATTGGTCATGTGGTGATGTGTACAGCCCACGATGAAACGTTAAACTTTGGAGCTGGATTCAAGATTAAACAAGGTCAGCAAATTGGAAACATGGGTAACGCAGGAAATTCATTAGGAATTCATTGTCATATCCAATGCGCTCAAACTAGCGATAAATCATGGACTAGAAACCGCTACGGAGTGTGGCATTTCAATTGGGAAAAAGACCCTACTGACATTTTCTATATGGACGGAGTCAAGATCCTGAATTATACAAATGCAGGCTGGAAATTTATATCGGATGAAAAAGCTGGAAAGATCAATTACAGGGCACATTGTCAAACATACGGCTGGATGAACTGGACTAAAGACGGTGGAATAGCTGGAACAACAGGTAGAGCTAAACGCATGGAAGCCTTGCAGATTTATACCACAGATGGTACAGTAATTGAGAGAGTAGAAGCTCATATGCAGAAAATCGGATGGAAGACATATGAAGCACCTAGCAAAGATACGGTCATTGGCACGACAGGTCAATCAAGACGATTAGAAGCCTTAAAAATCAAGACTTCAAAGCCTTGTAAAATGAGGGCACATGTCCAGAATAAAGGCTGGACAGACTGGGTTGATTGTGACGGAAAGGATATGATCGGAACGACAGGTAAATCGCTACGTTTGGAAGCGATTGAAATAAAAAGAGTCTAAACTCGCATGATCTTCAACTGTTTCAAAAATGTAAGTTTAGATGTTTTCGCAAGACGGACTATATATGTCCGTCCTTTTTTTATTTTCATAAAACAAAGAATATGACACTAACGATATTTTTATTGCAATAAATAACAAAAAATGACAATAACAGAACATGAGAATCTGCCTTAAATAAAGGGCTTGGGCACAAGATAGGACAAAAAGAATAGCAAAGTATTGCAAAACGTTCGCTTAAATCTCGCTTTAATTCATTTAGAATCATGGAAAAACAATGGCAAAGTATGATATTATTTATACAGATATTTATTTAAGTGTAAATAAAAGGCGGTGATATAAATGTACCAATTCACAACACCTACATTGAAATTAAATATAAGCGGTATAGATTTCAATGATGTAAAAGAGTTTCGTGTTTCTTTTCAAAAAGGAATGAAGAAGCTGACTAAAATCATTGAGATTTCCGACCCAAAAATTGACAAAGAAAACAATTTACTTTACGTAGATTTGACGCAAAGAGAAACTGCATCACTTCCGAATGGTACGGCGATTGTACAGGCTCGGGTGGTCATGAGCAATGGTCGAGTGTTAGCAACAGACGCTGTCGAGATAAATGTCCGTCCAGTCATTGACGAGGTGTATATTAATGAATGATTATTTAACATTGCATGTAATTGATGAATCATTGACGCTTGATGCGGGAGAGTTCATACGGGTCGATTATAGTGCGGAAGTTTACGATGGTGATTATGAAGTCAATTCGTTTGTGGCTGACCCAAGTTTTACGACGAGCCGAGTTTTAGGAACGAAAACGAAATACATGAAAGACAATGTGACCATTTATTCTGTTCCGACTAAAGAACTACAGAATGAAGCTGGTGGAGTCACGTTTGTGATAGGAGATTGATATGGCGGTTAATAAAGTAGTATACAATGGGCAAACATTAATTGACACAACGTCAGTTACGGTTTCCGAGGATACATTACTCAAAGATGTGACGGCAATCGACAAAAGTGGCTCGGTCATTACTGGCACGTATGAGGGCGGTGGCGGTGGCATATCAATCGGAACAGATACAAATCTAAATCTTGATCAAATGTTTTATTGCTTATCAAATGGCACAGCCAAAACGGACGAGTTTAAATTAACCCAAGCGATACCGAACTCGGAGACATTGATATTTAGCACAGGATTGGATTCAATCCGAGGTTTGTATATATATGACGCTGAACAAACATCAGTAGATGCAACCAGCATACAAGTTACTAATCTAGCAATTTGTTTGTTTGATGAAAGTGGTGAGAGCGTTTATTACATCCGAATTAATACTTCGTTTAATATTGCGAAAAGTGGAACAACCAATTATACAGTTGACAATGGATTGCTTGCATGTGCAACATGTAGAGTTGACGGCGGCGACTTTTACGCCACTGGACGATATAACAGGAATGCTAATTACACAGCTTTCAAAGCTAATCATACATACCGCTGGATAGCGTGGTAGAAAAGGAGTTTTTTTAGAAATGGCTTACAATAAAATTGTTTACAATGGCAATATTTTAATCGATTTAACCGAAGATACGATTTCACAAGATAAAGTGTTGGCGGGCACTACTTTTCATGGAATTGATGGAGAGCAGGCAACAGGATCAATGCCTAATCGTGGTGCAGTGAGCGGTACGATTGCTACAAAAGATGGTACATATACAGTACCACAGGGATACCATGATGGGAGAGGTTCGGTCGGAATTTCCGCTACTGAAAAATCTAAGTTGATCGCCGGTAACATCAAGAGCGGTGTTTCATTGCTCGGGGTTGTTGGCTCGTATGCTGGTGAGGGTGTCAATCTTCAGGCAAAGACGGTGACACCGACCGCAAGCACGCAGACGGTGAGTGCTGATGCTGGTTATGACGGGCTGAGCGCAGTAACTGTAAATGCGATCCCATATGCCGAAGTTGAGAACGAATACGGAACTACGGTTACGATCGGTTAATTAAAGAAATCAATGTTTTAATTGAGAAAAAACCTTTGCATTTATTTCATCATGTGTTATAATGTAAATGGTCATCAAGACTGCACTTTCACATAATTGGCAATATTTGTTTCGAGAAAAAGGGATTTCATATTGAATCCTTTTTTCTTTTTTTGTAAAATATAATTACAAACAAGCCCACTTTCTCCTTGAATTTATTATTTGTCATTTTTTTGTCATTTGAATTTACATAAAACCTCACTTTATACATCAACAGCAACAACGATACGACTTTGAGCATACATAAATATAAGGGCTTGTTTTCGATAAGGGCATATAGCCCTTTTCTTTTTAGCCAAAATTAAATATAATTAAATAAATATGGAGGGCTGGAAATGGAAAGAGATAGCGTGCCATTTATTGTTCATGAAGGTATTGTATCAAGGCAGGAGAGGACTATAAAACGTTTAGTAATTGCGTTGATCATAGCAATCTCATTAATGTTTATTTCTAATTGTATATGGATTCATTATATATCAATGTTTGATTTTGAAAGCTATGAATATACACAAGACGGTGAGGGAATTAATGTATTAGGCGACAGAAATGAGGTTATCAAATGAGTCAGAAATTAAGGGTTAGAAGAAGAAGGAGAAAAGACGGAAGGGCTCGTGGCGTTGCTAGAAGAAGGGTGTCAAGGAGAACAAGGAGAAGATGAAACATAACTTTACCTGTTATGATTTATCAAGGAGCGAACTTGAATATTTAATTGACGAATACATATTCAGTGAAAGAGATAGAGCCATATTGAAGCGTAGATTATTGGACGGCATTTGTTTTGAACCGTTGGCAGAAGAATTTGATTTATCAGTAAGGCGAATAAAATCTATTGTATATAAGAATGAGGATAGGCTTTTCAAGGTGATGGAAAAGTTGCACTTATAATGCACATTTGGAACATTTCAAGTGTGCATTTTTTATTTCATAATTTAGCTATGAAATATGAGTACTTCAATCCGAATCCAGCAGGCCGCAGGGTAGGAGATTGTGCTGTTCGTGCAGTCTCTAAGGCTTTGAATATTGATTGGGAAACAGCATATTCATTGATTGCTAAGAATGGGTTTTATATGTGCGATATGCCAAGCTCTGATTCAGTATGGGGAGCTGTATTGCGTCAGCATGGATTCAATAAACATATAGTTCCTAATATGTGCCCTGATTGTTATACGGCTATGGATTTTGTTGATGATCATAACAAAGGAATATATGTAATAGGATTTGGAGGCCATGTGGCAACATCTATAAATGGAGTGCTTTACGATAGTTGGAACAGTTCAAATGAAATACCTATTTATTATTGGACAAAGGAGGAATAGATCGTGGCGTATAATAACATTCCTTATGGACTACCTAATTATTATTATCCTAATTATCAAATGCAACAGAATCAGCCTATGCAAAATAATCAAGGATTGATTTGGGTTTCAGGTGAAGCAGGAGCTAAAGCTTATTTGGTTGCGCCGAATACTACAGTTCAATTATGGGATAGCGAATCGCAAACAATCTTCGTGAAGTCGGCAGACGCTTCGGGAATGCCTTCAATGAAAATATTAGACTATACAATTCGAGGGAACACACCTGAGGCTTCTGTAAACGAACGTAGAGAAGATTTTGCGACAAAAGAGGATATTTATGCCCTGCAAAACAAATACGCTGAAATTGAACGCAAATTAGCTCAGATAGGAGGTACAAATGAATCAGCTGTACAATCAAATAAACAAAACAAACGGAAATGATTTTATTTCAAGATTTAATCAATTCAGACAAACGATAAATGGCGACCCTAGAGCACAGGTTCAGAACCTTTTGAATAGTGGGATGGTGTCGCAGGAACAATATAACATGGCTGTTCAGCAAGCGAATCAGCTTATGAAGTTAATTAAGTAGCTATAAACATATGCGCATTGTTTATATAGATAAGAAGGAGATTAATTTATGGCTTTAACAGATGAAAATATGGTTATGCCTGTATCGCCAATGAATGGTGGATTTGGTAGTGGCTTTGGCAACGATGGTTCATGGTGGATTTTGTTATTATTTATTTTGTTAGGGAACAACGGATTGGGAAACGGCTTTAATGGCTGTGGATCAGATATTTATCCTTGGATGAATCAATCTAACCAAATTAATGGCGGGTTCCGAGATCAGATGATTAACAGCACAATCAATGGTATTCAAAGCTCTGTAACTTCAGGCTTTGGAGATGTACAGACGGCATTATGTAACGGTTTCGCAGGCATTGAGCAGGGAGCAAACGCACGTCAGATGGCTGATATGCAACAGAATTTTGCATCACAGACTGCTATCACTGGCGCAATTGCAGACCTTGCAAGTCAGCAGGCTTCATGCTGCTGCGAAAACAGACTTGCTACTTGTCAAACACAGAACATTATTCAGAATGAGGGCAATCAGACACGTTTTGCTGATGCCAACAACACAAGGGATATTATCCAAAGTCAGACTGCTGGTACACAGGCAATCCTTGATAAGTTGTGCCAGTTAGAACTGGATGGAGTAAAAGCGCAGGTAGAAGCCAAGAACGACCGTATCAACGAATTACAGACCCAGCTTAACATGGCTAACCTTGCCGCTTCTCAGCAGGCGCAGAACGCATTTATTGCAAATGGCTTCGCTAATGAGGTAGATCAGTTGTACAATCGACTTTCGAATTGCCCTGTACCTACTACTCCAGTATATGGACGGACACCAATCTTTACATGCAACAATAACGGTTGTGGATGCGGTTGTGGTGGCAACTTCTAAGGGGGTGTACCATGGCTGAATATCTAACAAGGGACGTGGTTGAAAATGTTCCGCTGAACACTCCTATCACGTTTATTGATTCTATCCCATGCAATAGAGGTAACGTATATCATCAAAATGGTGGGATTTTTATTCTAAATGGTAAGACAAATAACTGCTTTGCTAGATACAACGTGGAATTCACCGGCAACATTGCAATTCCAGAAGGTGGTGCAGTAACACCAATTGCAACAGCTATCGTTGTATCCGGTGGAGCAAGAGCAGGTAGTAGGAGTATCACGACACCGGCCACAGTTGATGAGTATGGCAATGTCACAAGCAGGGCGGTCGTAGACGTGCCTAGAGGATGTTGTTTTACCATTTCCGTAGAATATGTTAGCGGTGTCGTAAATGACCCAATGGCAACCCCAACGCCTATTATAAGCGTTGTTGATGGAAGTTTAAGCATAAACAGAGTTGCATAAATTTCTTTTTATGGTATAATAAGATAAATTGATACATACCATAAAAGGAGAATAAAAATGCGAAATACATCAAAGATTAAGGATATTTCCGGACAAAAATTTAATATGCTTACCGCCATTAGAATTGCTCAAAGAAACCCGTTAAAATGGGAATGTAAATGCGATTGTGGTAACACCGCTTATGTCTTATCGAAAAATCTGATTCATGGAAGGCAAAAGAGTTGCGGTTGCTTATCGCATAAAGGAAATCCAAAGCACAATCAATGCTATACAAGAGTTTATCGCATATATGCAAAGATAAAAAGAAGATGCTTCGTTGCTGATGATGTCGCATATCCGAGATACGGTGGAAGAGGTATAACGATGTGTGATGAATGGAAAGAATCTTTTGAAGCATTTTCTAAATGGGCATATGCAAATGGCTATAAAGACAATTTATCTATTGACAGAATAGATAATGATGGTGATTATTGTCCGGAAAATTGCAGATGGGCAGACAATTTTTGCCAAGCTAACAACAAAAGAAATAACCTTAAATATACTTATGATGGGAAAACGCAAACACTATCGCAATGGTGTAGGGAAAAAAATATGAGCTATAAGGTTGTTTGGTATCGTTTGTCTAAAGGATGGAAATTTGAAGATGCTATAACAAAGCCTGTGGCTCGGAAAGGATAAATATGAACGCACTTTACAGTTTAAAAGATAAATTATGCCAAGAATTGAAAGAGTATGGAGATAAAGAACTTTCAGCTGGTTCATTATCAACGATTGATTCTCTTACACACACAATCAAGAACCTTGAAAAAATTATTGAAAATTATGAACACGAAGAATATAGCGGATATTATGGTGGCAGTATGCGTAGCGATATGGATGGTGCTAGAAACTACGCTTACCGCAGAAATTATGGCCGAGGAAATTCATATGGCAGATATTCAAGAGATGAGCATATGGTATCGGAATTGCGAGATCTCATGAACGAAGCACCTGATGAACGTACTCGGAAAGAGTTTGAAAGATTTATCAGCAAAATAGAATCTATGTAGGAGGTGGAGGCCTTGATCAAGGAAAAAGACCTATTGGAAGCAATAGCGGAATGTCAAGGCGAAAGGAATCCTAATGCCAATACTTGTATTAAGCTATCGGCATATTATACGATTCTAAATCAAATGAGGAAAGAACCTGTTGAACAATACTCATTTGCGTCAGGATCTGAGATGGTTACGCTATCGGGCGATACCGAATTTATGAAAGCAATAGAAGGAATGCCAGCGAATGATGTAATAATGATCATGGACGAATTAATGACAACGTTATCAATTGTCAATCCAAGATTGTATAGAGGAGTGATGAACAAATTATGATAGTTGAAATTGTGAATAAGCCGAATCATTATGAAATATACATCAATGGTAACTTCTATGCGTCATGTGATAATTACAACGAGGTTCAGTATGAATTGAGTAAGCAAACAGGTTCTACTTACATTTATGAAAGATAGCACTTATTATAGTGTTATCTTTTTTTAAAAATAATTATAAATTATGTATTGACTTAAGATATATTTTTGATATAATAAAGATGTAAAAAGAAAAGGGTTATAAAACCTGAGGAGGAAAAAACATGAAAAAGTTACAATACGAAGTTATATTTACAATCAACAAAGGAATTGAAGAATTATTGGACAGCAGAAACATTCACGTAAATTGGAAAGCTGGAGAAGATAGAATGTTTAAGGCTGAAGTTAGCTGGGCAAACGTTGGAAGCGTTGAGCCGTCTGAAGCCGAAATGTTTGGAAAGAAGATAGTATTGGCAAGTGAAGTTGCTAATGAATTAAATAAATATCAGGTAAAGGGAATTTGTTCTGATGAATATGAATTGGATTTAGAAGATAAAAAGAAAATTGTTCACCTGATCAAAAATGGTGGAGATTGTATGAGAGAAGAAGTTTTTGGATTTATAATGAACAAATACGGTCAGGAAGCATAACAGCTTCCTGCACTTGAATGGAAAATATAAAATAAGGAGAATAAATATGAATAAGGTAGAAAAGAGAATGGTGGAAAGGATAAATTTCCATATTGATACGTTCATAAAAAATGCGTTCGAATTAAATGGCAATAAAAAATATTTAGAATCATACGTAGAAGATATATCGTGTGAATGTTATGGCATGATCCAAATGCTGGAAACATTCCTAATGGATAGGTATGGAGGATTTGAAAAATATAAAAATTCTAAAGATTATAAACTGATCATAGAATTAAAGGATCGTGTGAGAGAAGAAACGGTGGAAAGCATTCTAAAAATAAGAGAGGCCTGATGGCCTTTTTTATTTTAAAAAAATCAAAACAGGTATTGACTTTACTAAAATTGTGATATATAATAAAGGTGTAAAAAGATAAAGGGTAGATACCCAAGGAGGAAAAAACATGATTAAATTACATTACGAAGCTATTGAGGCAGTTCAAAGAGGTTTAAACAGAATGTTTAAAGATGTTGCTGTTGATTGGGATGATAGTTACGGTGATACTTATGAGGCATTGGTAAGCTGGTACAGTTTAGGATCGGTTGATTCAAACAAAGCTAAAGAGTTTAAAAAAGAATTAGACTCAGCTATGGAAATAGCAAATATCTTAAATGGTTATGAAATCGAAGCAGATTACGTATTTGAAAGTATTGACGAGAATGAATATAATGGCATTATTAATCGTATCAAAGAATCAGGTGATTATTTCTTTGAAGAAATTATGGAAAGCATAATCGAAAAATACGGAGTGGAAGAATAAAATCTTCCCTCTTATTTTTGATAAAAAAATAAATAATATATTGACATTATTAAAATTATAATATATAATATAATTGTAAATAAGATAAAGGAGATAAAGGAAAATGAAACGATTTGAAAGCACAAAGGAAGTACATATTAAATATTATGAAGGTTGTAAATATGAAGCAACTAGCGAATTGAAAATGATGGAATCATTTAGAATTAAAGGCTTTGGAGTTTATACTTCTGAAGAGTTAGGTGATTTGTATAAGCTGGTTGAAAAGGACGGAGACTTTGACGAATATGATGAATATTTAGTTTTGTTCTTTTCTAACCGTTGTGACCGCGACGTTATTGTATTTAACAATTCCCACGTGGATTTGTTCGTTGGATAAGGGGGGAAACATGATGAAGGAATTTGGAAAAGGCGAAAAGGAAATAGATATGACTTTTGCCATGAAGGTAACAAATAGAGTGCATGAGCTGGAACAACCAGCAAAGCCCGCAAAGGAGGTAAATGAAAAAGAGGAAGAATTGACAGTTGAAAAGCTAGTGTTGATTCTGTCCGTACCAACACTAATATTTCTAGCGGACATTATAGGTGGAATCTTCCATCTATGGAATTGAAAGGAGGTGAATGAATGAGTGATTGGAACGTAGCTGACCGCCGCCATGTTTATTGGGAACGAATCAAAAAAGAGTTTCCAAAATTCAAGATGAAAGCTGTATGCAGATATGCAGGAATTGCGTATGCGACATACAGGGGAGCGTTATGGAAGTCCTATGCTCCTAGAGAGGAAACGGTGGAAGCACTGATGGAAGCAATTGAGCATATCAAACATATGCCGTTGGAGCAGGCCCGAGAATATGTGAATATGAGTAAGGCCTCGAAGGAGGTGCACATTACATATGGCCGTATTGCCAACTGGGCACAGGGCAAAGGGCGATTGTCTGATCGCAACAAACAGCGGATCAGGGATTGGCTCAACTCATAAAAAAACCCACCGAGGTGGTGGGGAAAGGAAAATATGTGCATTATTATGGCACACTAAAATTATAACACAAGGAGGAAAAATGGAAAATAAAAATATCGTAGCGAATGCTTTAGGCAAGCAAGAACAGGTGAAAGAAGTTAAAGAAAAACCTAAAATGAATTTTTGGGAAAAGATTTCAAGATTACAAAACGAACTGAAAGCTCCAAAGAATTTATACAATTCATTCAGCAAATTCTATTACAGAAATGCAGAAACGATTTTGGAAAATGCAAAACCTTTATGCATCAAGTATGGAATGACATTGACTGTATTTGATGAGGTAGTGCAGATCGGCGAACGATATTATATCAAAGCTACTGCACAACTGGTGGACTGGGAAACGCAGGAAGTCCTTACGAACTCAGCATATGCTCGTGAGGATGACAAGTTGAAAGGTCAGACAGGCGGGCAGTTAACTGGAACAACGAGCTCCTATGCCCGTAAATACGCATTGAATGGTCTTTTGTGTATTGATGATACAAAGGATCTTGATACTGATGAGGTGAAAAGACCTCAGGTTCAGGAGGATGCTGACTACACGAATCAGGTAACGCAATATACTTCATTATGTACGCAGGCGACCTCGCTTGGTATTGATTATCGAGATGATCAGAAGATTGTATCATGGTTGAATCGTAACGGATTATATGAAACTGATCCATCCAAAATGAATGGAACTGAATTGAAGCTTGGTAGTGATTTATTGAAGAAATTAATTGAGAGAAAAAGACGCAATGGCTAGACATAATGAAATGTGGGTTCCTATAACAAATTATGAAAATTTATATGAGGTTAGTAATTTCGGGAGAATAAAGAGCCTCAAGAAATGGGATGTTTCAAAAAAAGAGTATGTGGATGAACAAACCATTATTAAACCATTTGATAATGGAAATGGATATTTAGTTGTTGGTTTAAGAAAGAATAAAAGAAGAAAGAATATGTATATTCACAGGCTTGTGGCAGATGCTTTTTTAACCAAAAAAGATGGATGTAACGTTGTGAATCATATCGATCATAATACAAAGAATAACAATGTGAGGAATTTAGAGTGGTGTACTCAAAAACAAAACGTATTATATTCTGCAAACAGAATGAAGGGATATAGATATTCTTTAAAAAACAACACTGGATTACATCATATAACTTATAGAGAATCAACTAATAAATATAGAGTTTGTTACAGGCATGAAGGAAAATATAAAGAAAAAAATTTTAAATTATTGAATGATGCTATAAAATTCAGAAATTCAATATATGGAGGAGGTGATGCAACAAATGTCTAAGTCAATTTTACAGGATGAGAAAAGATGCTTTATAACAGGCGATACTGAGGGTTTACATAGACATCACTGACATATTTACTTTGGTTACAATCGACCAAAGTCAGAGAAATATGGATTTTGGGTTTGGCTGAGGCATGATTGGCACAATACGCGAGAATATGGAGTACATGGCCCGCAAGGGCATGATCTTGATATGTACTTAAAAAAGAAATGCCAGCAAAAATTTGAAGAAACACATTCACGTGAGGAGTTTTTGAAAATAATAGGAAGGAGTTATTTGTGACAGAATACGCAAATATATCAATTGAACGATATACAGATTTGATTGTAGAAAACGAAACGTTAAAGTTTACATTAGAAAAAGAACGAGTTACCAATGAACAAAAGTCGGCACTTTTAAAAAAATATGAAAAAATGTACAAAGATTTAGCGCAGAATATCTTTAATCATTTAATTGGAAATAATGATGCATTGTACAGTTGGGATAAAGAAATGCTATTACGTTCAGGAATAACAAATGATGAAATTAAAAGAATGACGAAGGTGCACAATGAAAACAAAACTAGTAGGGAATCTAACAGCAAAGAAGATGAATGAACAAGGTCACATTGAGCTGACCTTTTCATTCGATAATTACAGGTATGATGCTTACGCTAGAGATCTCGAAAAGAAGGAATATTCAATTGAGCTGTCAGAAAAGAAATCAAAGCGGACGAATCAGCAAAATAAATATCTTTGGGCCTTGATACATGAGATAACTCAGAACGAGAATGCCCCAAGGCATAATGACTGGGAAATGTATCTTTATTTATTAGTGCTGGCAGAAGCCAAGTATTGTATAGTAGAAGTTCAGGAGGATGCAGAAGAATTGTTAATCAGTGCAGTGCGAGCTTGCAGGAAGCTGTACTATACAATCAAACCTGATGGACGCAAAATGAGCGTTATACAGGTATTTGACGGTTCGTCAACAATGGACACAAAACAGATGGCTAAGTTGATTGACGTAACATTAAATATGGCTTCTGAATTAGGCATTGATACTACATATTATATTGATTTCTTAAGGTGAAATTGATATAATAATTATAGGGAAAAAGGGTAAAGCAACAAAAAACAACATTGAATAGTGGGTGTGTCATGACCTATTTATGGCTGGTCTATTTCCCTAATTTGTTTGCGCTTTACCAACACTCCCACTATTGAGTGTTGTTTTTTTATTTATACAGAAGGAGGATAACATGGCAGAGAATTATAGAAACAAATTTAAGAAGCATTATGGGATTGAGTTTGGAAATGAATTTCATTTACATCATATTGATTTAGATCATGAAAACAATGATATAGAAAATCTCGTGATTCTACCCAAGAAATTACATAGCTTGTATCATTTTCTTTTAGGAACAAGGGATGGAGGCAAGTTACAAAGAACGATTAACGCAAAGATTCATAGTAACATAGTTAATGGTGATAGATATGAGTTGGAGAACGAAAAGAAATTGATAGAAGTATTGATGGAATGTAACAAATGGTATGATTATATGCTGTATTTAAATGGAGAAATGCCTAACATACATGGCTTGGAGGTCTATTAATATGGCGATTAAAAGAAGTCGTAATTATACAATCATTGATAACGAAGTTTTTAACGACTCGTCAATATCAATGAAAGCGAAAGGTTTATTATGTCAATTATTATCTTTCCCGGATGGATTAGATTTCCCTATGGAAAAACTTCCGTTATTATTCAATGATACGGAACAAGAAATAAGCAGTGCATTAAAAGAGCTGGAGAGGCATGGATATTTGAAGCTTATATTTGATCATACATATAATGGAGAACTTCAGATTATTTGCGAAGTAAATGAAAACAAAAAAGATTAAGAAACGAGAGGAACTGTAAATGGAGAAACCATCATATTATGCAATATTAACAGCGGATGTTAGATATGACGAAAATCTTAATGCAAACGAAAAATTATTGTTTGCGGAAATTACTGCATTAACTAATGCAACAGGTCAATGCTGGGCGAGCAACAATTACTTTGCAAGATTGTTTAATGTAACTCCACAAGCGGTTAGCAAATGGATCAACAAATTAAAAAAACTCGGATATATAGAAGTAGAAATGAAATATGACGAAAATAATCCGAAAGTTATCAGTAGGAGATATATAAGAATAGTTGGAAACAAAAGCGAAAACATATCAACAGAGGATTTAGGGGTATCAACTGACGTTTCTGACGTATCAACAGAGGATTGTGAGGGTATCAATCAGGATTTAGGAGGGTATCAACGTAGGATTAAAGAGAATAATACAAGTAATAATAATACAAGTAATAATAATATAAGTAATAATATATATATAGGTGAAGTTCCTGAGGAACTGCACAACGTACCTACACAACAAACGGACAATGAGCAAAAATCAAGTGGAATACCATATAATGAAATCATTGATTATTTAAACCAAAAAACAAATAAACATTTTAGACCAAACATTAATAAAACTAGATCTGCCATTAAAAGCAGATGGAAGGAGGGTTTTAGGGAATCGGACTTTAAATACGTGATTGATGTAAAATGTTCGCAATGGTTGAATGATAGTCAAATGTCAAAATATTTAAGGCCTGAAACATTGTTTGGCAATAAATTTGAATCGTACCTTAATGAAGAAATAAATAGTTCAGGTGACATATGGGATCGGATGCTTAGAGGTGAGGTATGACGTTACAAGATATTACAATGATATTGAGCGTGCTGAAGGCAAGTTATCCAAACGCCTTTAAAGGCCAAACTGAGAATGAAGCGATTATCATGAGGAATCTTTGGTTTTCGCAATTTAAGAATGTTTCTGCTGATGCTATGAACAAAGCAATCCAAACGCATATTAATCAATCAAAGTATATGCCGACCATAGCAGATGTCAGGGATTTACTTGGCGAGGGAAAAGCCATTGAAATGAAAACAGATAAAGAGCTAACGGATCGGTACAGGGAAATGCTGGTGGATTATCAACGAGAATGGAGGGAAACAGGAAAGCTCCCAAACATGGAGAATTATGAAAAGTTATATAACATAAAGACAGTTATAAAAGAAGGCGGGAACGTAGAATTGCAATGGATAAATAAAACAAAAAATAATTTACAAAAGTATTGACATACGAAAAAATATGATATAATATAATTGTAAAGAGATAAGGGATAAAAAATCCTGAGGAGGAAAGAAAATGACAAAAGTTAAATTTGAGTTTAAAAAAGTTGCTAACTTGATCATGGTAGTTGACGAGAGTGGTTAAGTATGGAAGGCTTGGGATGAATGTGAATTTACAGTTCGTAAGATGAATAACTACATGAACAGAATTAGAAAAAATTATCAAACAGAAGTTGAATTTATTAAAACGTTCTAAAAAAAACAAGTGAGGCGATAACACTCCAACACCATTTTAAAAGGATATGAGAAAGCTAAGGAGGAGAAAAAAATGAATAGTGTATGTTTAATCGGACGTTTAACAAAAGATCCTGAGCTGAAGACAACAAGCTCAGGAAAGCCTATGAGCGTGTTTACATTGGCGGTGCAAAGATCGTACCTGAAGGACGGTCAACCTGATGCTGATTTCATCAGGTGCGTGGCATGGGGAAACACAGCTGAAAACCTGTGCCAATACATGAAACAGGGATCAATGGTTGCGGTAGTTGGACGTATTCAAACTTCGAACTTTGAGAATCGTGATGGTTCAAGAAGTTATATCGTACAGGTGGTTTGTGATACGGTGCAGTTTTTGGAGAAAAAAGAAAAGAAAGAAGAACAGCAGGAAACAGGCGAACCAGCTAATATTCCTTATACTCCATTTGGAATTGATTCGGACGATCTGCCATTTTAATCACAAGGCGAACAATCGCCTTTTTTTAAGAAAAAAAATTAAAATATATATTGACAATTATTAAATTAATGATATAATATAATTGTAAAAAGGATAAGGAGAAAAGAATATGAAAAAGAATACAATTGAAAAAGTTTATTATCTAGGAACATTGGTTGGATACCATTTGGGAGAATGGTATTTAATGAAGTATGAAGGATATACTGGATGTGTATCTTGGTATTTAACAAAAGATGGAAACTATATGAATTTAGAGCGTAACCTATTTGATCTTGAATGGGTTGAGTCATATAGAATTGGAAGATCTGAACTGAAGAAAAGATATGAGGCATAAAAAACATTAAAATATATATTGACAATTATTAATTTTATGATATAATATAATTGTAAAAGGAAAGGGCAAAGGCCCGAGGAGGAAGAAAGATGAAAACAAAAACAATTGAAAAGATTATTAGGAATTATCGAGAAGGAAAATTTACGAAAATTGGAAATTACAAATATTATTTGAATGTATTTCCAATCAAATGGAATGGCGAAACTGAAAGTTATGCGACATTGATTAGGAAGCATAAAGATGCTGATTCAATGAAACCGTGGGATAACTTAGAACAGGTGAAATTATACAGTGTCCTGTATAGGAAAAGTTATTCTGAATGCTGGCAGTATTCAGAGCTAACATTCATGAGTGAAGAATCAGCTAACGAATATATAGCTAAACGCAAAGCTGATGGAAGTGACAATCTGTATGATGTATTTGAAGAAGACATTGATGATTTAATGTACTTCCTTGAAGAAGGAGGTACATTATCGGAATAGATCAAAAGTCGAGGAAGCGGAAACCTCGGTAAAAACACTTTGGATATGGTTGTGACAGCTGAACCGTATCTGAAGACTACTTGGAAAGACAAGTCGGGCAGGGTATGCAATAGCTCGTTAAAAGGTGCAGAGCATACGAGAGCAGGAAGGGCTGTGAAAGCCTGCTTGGCGGTCAATCGGAGGGAAGTAAGGACATGAGGTACACCGCACCCGTGATAAAGCCGAATCATTCTAGTCACTGATTTGGATACGTCTGCATGAGAGCATTGCTTACTAGGCACGTCAGAAGTCAGGGAACGCAAGTAAAGGCACTTGTGGACTAACACCCGATACGTTGTGAGGATAGCCGTTGAAGCGAGCGAAAAGGGCACTCGTGAAGCCTTTTAATTTTATCAAGGAGGAAGAAGAAAATGAGGTTTCAAGTTGAACTATATACGGAAGTTGAAGCAGAATCTTATTTGGAGGCCTGCAAGATCTTCCGTAAATTTATTGATGATAATTACGGAGATTTATATATGCCTGAGTTTTATGTAACGCTGGATAAAGCTCCAACAAGTGAAACAAAGAATGCGGAGCATATGGAGTCATTGAAAAGACAATGGCATGATGAAGACTTAGGGTTTAATGGTATTACAACTGATGATCAGGATGAAGGAAATGCAGATGATTATTATGACCATCTGTACGAAAAAAGAAAAGAGGAATTAAATGACTGATATCGAAAAAATAAATGAAATGATAGAAATGCAGAAGAAGTTAGACTCTGCAATTGAACAGGACAAAGGAATTAAATATGGTGAATCAAAGTATTGTTATGATGGTTTAAGCTACGCAATACTTGATGAGCTTGGCGAACTAAATCACGAATTGAAGGGCAATTGGTGCTGGTGGAAAAACACTCAGGAGTTGCCTGACCAAAGGAAAGTGCTAGGCGAGCTTGTGGATGTATGGCACTTCGTTATGAGCCTTCACTATCATGAAGTCAGGTCTAAAATTGATATTGGCGTTATTTCCGACTTGATGAATTTTTCGAGCAAGGCAATATTGAGACTCATTTTGGATACGGTCATGATGAATAGACCGTATATTGATTGCCATATTATGGAATTATTGATTGCGTATTCAAAGAAAATAGGCTTCAGTGTATCAGAAATCTATGATGCTTATTTAGAAAAGAATAAAGAAAATTATCATAGGATTGAGGTTGGTTACTAATATGAAGAATAATTATGGAACTAAAATTGAAAAGTATGAGGATGTACAGAAAAAGCAAAATGAATTAGGAATGTTTTGCGTACAGAATCAAATAGAGAAAAAGCATCTTGTACTAATGACCTCGATCATACGATATGGGAAGCTGGATCTCATGGAATACGTGATAGATCATTGTTTGAATATGGAAGCGTTGGAAAAGGCGTATCAGGATAGCCATCCTATTTGGAAGCATTATTAGAAGGATAACGATATGAGCAAATTTGTCAGATTAGGAAATGTAATTATTAATACAGACAATATTATTTACATTAGTGACAATGGCGGAAAAAGAGAAATCATCATGATACATAATTTTAGCTATGAAACAGAAAAAACGTTTGGCGAGTTATTAGAGATGCTGAACGAAAAAGAATCATCTGTTAAATGGATCATGAATGCTGGAAAAGGAGAGCGAAATGAGTGAATTAATCAGCAGACAGGCGGCAATTGATGCAATTGAAATTACACCTTTTGACGATTATGGCGATTATATGAGGGCGAGGGAATTGATTGAAACCTTGCCATCCGCACGGCTAGAACAAGGAGATTATACGGAAATGAAGGGTGAATTCCTTCGGATGGCATCATACATTGATGTGATTCTCGAATGCTCAGATGAGCAGAAAGAAACGCTTATTGGGTTTATATCAAAACTTGCAGACCATATGCCTTGGACTGAGGAAGATTAGAGGTGATAAGCATGAGATTGATTGACGGAGATGCACTTGCTAAATTCATAGACTATGGGCATCTGAATAATCCAAACGAGAAACTTTATTCAGAAAACGATATCCGAGAAATGATAGACATGATGCCGACTGTTGATGCAGTGCCTGTTAGACATGGACACTATGTTGGCGAGGCAGACGGATACGCAAATGGCGAATTAGTATATGATGTTTGGAAGTGTTCAGAATGTGGATGTGTATTTGAAGATGATTACGAAAAACCAACATATAACTACTGCCCTAACTGCGGCGCAAATATGAGAGAGGTGGAGAAATGAAATTAGAAATTGATATAGACGAAAAAGAGTTTGGAATAGATATAGAAAATAAGTTTCAAGATTTTTTCAAAAGATTACAAGCTGAAATACAAAGCCGTTTAATTTCAAATGACACATTAGTATGCGGAGTTTATGAATTGGAAACCATAGAAATGTTTTTGACCGCATTTAAAAATGCCACGATAGAGCAAGAGCCAAAGAAAGGACATTGGCGTAAAATTCATTGGAAAGCGTTTAGATGTTCCGAATGTAAGAGATTGAGTGAATTTTGTACGGATTTCTGCCCGAATTGTGGAGCATATATGAGAGGCGAAGAAGAATGAGCAATATTAAATTTTACATTCCAAAGAGTGAGACGATTCCAACAGACTTGCGACTTTATGTCGGAGAAAACTATATTAAGTATGAGCGTACTGATAAAGGATTTTTGTTTAAAACGCTTATCGACAATGAAGATGAGGCAATTAATGTGGTGCAACAAATCGTCAACAAGATGAAATCAGAACATGATGAATCAGAGCATGGAGTATCATGGCGCACTGTTTCTTTAGCTATTGTCCCACAAGACGAAAGATACAAAATTGGGGCATGGGTCGAATGGAAATATCGAGTTCGTGATTCGTATTGAAAGAGGAGACAGTATGAGATTGATTGATGCAGACAAATTGATTGATTACACAGACGATAGATATTCATGGCACGAGATTGGAAGAAGAGACCGAGACGAAATTGTGTGGGCTATTGAATCTGCGCCGACAGTTGAAGCAGAACCCGTTAAGCACGGAAGATGGAAGTATGACGGAAATGGCATGGACTGGAACATACCGGCATGGATATGTTCAGAATGTGGTTTTAGAAATGATATGATACCTACACTTGTAAAGGGTGTAAATGGAATAGTAGAGTTTCAAAACCCTATGTCATGGTCTGGCAGTAAGTATTGTGCTAATTGTGGGGCAAGGATGGATGCAGAATGAAATATTGCGTAGAAGCGAATTTGAAATTTGATATCAATGTAGAAGCAGACAGCGAGGAAGAAGCAATGAGAAAAGTGGAAGATGAGGTTTACGAAAATGGCAGATATTTGGAAATGTCACCGTTCGATTGCTATTATAAATGGTATTTCCGAATAAAAGATGAATAAGGTAGAAAGGAAAGAAGAATGAAAGGACGCAGCTGTGAGAAATGTGAGTTTGCCAAGGTTGTGCCTGGCGAGTACATAGAATGTGTGCGATTGCATTGCTTAATGGATTGGAGGTACTGGCACAACGAAACACCAGATGATTGCCCGATAGAAAAGAGGAAAGAGGAATAAATACATGGCTGGAATTGATACTATGGTAACTTCAGATGAAAGATATAAACTAACTTTTTATACAAATGATTTTGGGGAATATAAAGCAGTGGAAGAGTTTTGTAAAAGGATAATAGATTCAAGACAAGAAAGGAGAAGCAAAAATGGATATTGAAATAAAAGATTCGACAATTGAAGATTTATCGTATTATGCAAAAATGATTTTTGATGAAATGGAAGCGCGATATGACGATTTATCTGCACTGTATGGGGCACTTCATGATGACTATAATGAATTGCAAGAAAAGTATGAGGACTTAAAGCAAGAAGAATCAGAACCACAATATGACTACAAAGCATATAATGAAGGCTTTGAAAACGGCGAATATAGTATGCAGAAGAAGGCATACAAAATTTGTGAATATTGGAACGATAATAATACAGCCGCTTTAATTGCGTTGTTCGACGGTATGGTGCTGTCACAAATATTTGAAGATATAGAAACGGCATATAATAAAATCGCTGAATATGAAAGGAAGGAAAAAGAAATCAAGGTTGGAGATGAAGTTGTTGATTGTGATGGAACTAAGTATGTTGTCAGGTTCTTAAATGATAGTTATGTAGATGCATTGGCATATAATGGGGTATCAGTGGAATGTGATTATGCAGATGTATCAAAAACGGGTAAACACTATCCGTTGGAAGAAATGTTAAAGGAGTTGAAATAAATGAAACCAACGAATGAAGAAGTGTATGATGCATTAATCACATTGAAAAATCTTTGTTCTGAAATCGGAGATTGCCTAAATTGTCCATTGCATATGGAGAGCTTTAAATCTTGTGGATTGATGGAATACACGCCAAACGAATGGGAAATCAACGGAGTCAGTGATTGGAAAGCATTTGAATAGAAAGGAAGAAGTTATGTCACAGTGCGAAAGAATTTTGAAGTATATGAATGAGCATGGTAGTATAACAACACTTGAAGCGTTTATTGATATGGGTATTACCAGATTATCAGGTAGAATCCATGACCTACGGCAAAAGGGGTACAATATAAAATCAGAGTGGATTGATGTAACGAACAGATATGGCGAAACAGTTACGTGTTGTAAATATTATATAGCAGACGAATAGACGGTGAGAAAGCCGTTTATTTTTTTGAAAAAAGATAAAAAAAATTTGACAAACAATAAAATTATGTTTATAATATAAGTAGAAAGAAAGATAAAGGAGAAAGACAAAATGACAATAAAACAAATTAAAGAAGATTACAAAAATTATAGAGTTAGAGGAAGTAACGAAAAGAACAGCTTTGTAGTATACAACTACAAAGACGGAAATGGAAAAGTAGTTATAGTTGTAAACAGACATAAAAGCCGTTACATTGGAGGATATGTTACGCAAGTGGTTAGAGTGGATGACGGAAAAGAATTGATTGAAGATGGTTGGTGTAGACCATGTGATAATTTGGATGATGCCATTGATGTAGCTGGAGAAATGATGACGGAGTAGGCGAAAAACCGGAAGTGAGGCGATAACACTTCAACACCGGTTTTATAAGAGGAGGAAAGAAAATGGCAAAAAAATATCCAGCAAAGTATATAGGATGTGCACATGATGGTTGGGAACATACATACTTATATTATGAATATAAAGGGTATGAGTATGAGGTCGAAAAGTCTAATAATGGATATATGGAACTTCCGTTATGTATGCAACACAAAATAGAACAAGAAAAAATAGATGAAATGATAAAAGAGAAAAGTAAGCCAAAGAAGATTAAAGAATGGAAATATGAAGGCTCAGCTCAAGAAGGCTTTGATATATTTTGGGAATATGTAAATCAAGAGTGAGGCAATGAAAGGAGAAACATATGACAAATTATGAAATCTTAATGCTAGCACATATAGCTTTGTTGGGAATCTGGAGCAAAGCATATGACAAAAAGTTGGAAAATCAAAACGAGCAAACGATAGCCGAAGAAAGAGAGCTACGCAAAAAGCTTGATGAACTAAACGTTTTAATTCATAAAGAGGAGGCAGAAATTTATGAATGACAATTTGTTGGATAGGACTTTTAGTTAACGAACAATGCAGATAAGGCATATGCCGAGAAAGGATTTAAAATGTTTTATCAGCCTGATTTACTTGATTGTTTGAATAAAGATAGAAAGGTTAAACGAATAAAATATGATGAGGCTAGACCTTTCATAATGAATATACACTATGCGAGAAGGATGCCTTGCATACAATACGCTTTCGGTCTTGTAGAAGATAACAAATTAATTGGAGTTGTCACTTATGGACAGCCTGCTAGTCCTAGCTTGTGTAAAGGTATAGCAGGGGATGAGAATAGTAAAAATGTACTTGAATTAAACAGGCTTGTTTTACTTCCTAAATATGGTGGTAACAACAACGCAAGTTACTTGGTTTCTCACAGTCTTAAACAATTACCATGTTATACATTTGTTGTGTCTTACGCTGACTATGGTGGCTGGGGTCATGTTGGATATGTAT
>OCVV010001231.1_pt1 | contig 39661 bp, 39 predicted proteins | sample 1539721 | NCBI WGS metagenome assembly OCVV01 (sample SAMN02144230, study PRJEB22623) | gut metagenome | biome: sheep rumen | host: Ovis aries | place: New Zealand | reverse complement strand
TTTGCGGAGCAGAATATGCCTTGGGAAGAGAAGACACCTTCACTTCTGCGGGAGCAAAAATGCGTACCTTGCGGATTTGCCGCCCGGGAGTCCCGTTAGGGACGACAGGCAAATCCGTAGGGGAAAGCGTGGGAAGGGGACAGAGTCCCCGTCCCAGTAACTGTTCGGTCGAAGACTGAACAGTTGATATTATTTCTTTTTGCCCTGGTTGGCGACGGCTTCCATCTTTTTCTTGAGGGCTTCCTGGTCGCCGAGGTAGTAGTGCCGGATCACTTTGAAATCATCGTCGAACTCGTAAACCAGCGGCGTGCCGGTGGGAATGTTGACGCCGATGATCTCTTCGTCGCTCAGGTTGTCAAAGTACTTGACCAGCGCGCGCAGGGAATTGCCGTGGGCGGCGATGATGACGCGCTTGCCGGCTTCCATATCCTTGCGGATGACTTCGTTGAAATAGGGGACGGCGCGCTCGATGGTGGTCTCCAGGCTTTCGCAGGCGGGGAGGTCTTTCTTGTCGACGTTGCGGTACATCGGCTGATTCAGCGCGGAGCGCTCGTCGGTCTCTTCCAGGGCCGGGGGCTTGATGTTGAAGGAACGGCGCCAGATCTTCACCTGTTCTTCGCCGTACTTCTCAGCCGTTTCGGACTTGTTGAGGCCCTGCAGAGCGCCGTAGTGGCGTTCGTTCAGCTTCCAGGTTTTGATGACCGGCAGCCAGGCGCGGTCCATTTCGTCCAGCACGTGGTTCAGGGTGTGGATCGCGCGCTTTAAATAGGAAGTGTAGCAGACGTCAAAATCATAGCCCTCCGCCTTGAGCAGACGGCCGGCGGCCTTGGCTTCCTCATGGCCCTTTTCGCTCAGATCTACATCGGTCCAGCCGGTAAACAGATTCAGCTTGTTCCATTCACTCTCGCCGTGACGGACCAGAACCAGTTTCATCATGGGAATCATCCTCCTTATGTTACCTGTAGACGGGAAGACAGAAAATATTCTTCCTGCCTGATATTCTATCCGATTCCGGGCCGGTTGTCAATGACGGCGCTGGCGGCCTGAAAAGGCCAGAGAAAAAATCTTTAAAAAATTTTTTAAAAAAGCAGGATTTTTCACAAATATGGTGTATAATAAAAAACAACAAAAAGTATATCCATAGTGACACTCTTTTTGAACCGCTTTCTTTGGGCTATACAGGCCTGAAAGGAAAGGAATATATGATGACACATCCGTTCTATTGTCAGGCAGATTACCAATCTTTACCCTTCACCCTTCCGCTTCCGCAGGAAATCAAAGACGAAATGATTTCCTGCTTCTGTGCGTCTTCCATGATGGTCGAGGGGATGCTCGATCTGTGCTTCCCCCCGGAGGAATGTTTCCGTTTCGCCTCCCAGTGCGGGCTGGAAAACTGCACGGGCGATCTGTTCTCCGTGTTCTGCGGGGCGCTGGCGGGCCGCTTCTGCCTGCGGCTGACCAGGGAAACGGTGCTTTCGGACGCGCTGGAGCGCCTCCGCAGCCGGAACGCCCCCTGGCTCCTGCTGCCCGTCCGGCGGGAGGCGGTGCTGACAGACACCCAGTATGAGCGCCTGCGCCATATCGTGCTGGTCAACGGCGCCCAGGAAGACAAGTATCTGATGATGGACCCCATGTTCCGCCCCGGCCGCAGCAACCGCCACATCCGCCGCAACCGCCTGCACCAGGAGGGGGACAGGACGGTCGTTTCCCGGGAAGTGCTGATGCGGGAATATACCGGCGCTCCGTTTTTCGCTTTTTCCAGAGGATAATCCTGTTTTTCTTTTCTGTTTGACGAAATGGAAAATCTGTTGTACAATAGGGCCCGGGTAAGGCGGTTGGATGACCGCGGGCCTTTTCGGGTCTCCCGGAAGGGAATGAGGAAAGTCCGAGCACCACAGGGCAGGGATGCCAGTTAACGGCTGGTGGAGGCGACTCCAAGGCAAGTGCAACAGAGAGATACCGCCAAAGCAATTTGGTAAGGGTGGAAAGGTGCGGTAAGAGCGCACCGGCGGCCTGGCGACTCGTCCGTCATGTAAACCCCATCCGGTGCAAGATGAGGAGGCACACAGGGCTGCCCGTCCGCCTCCGCAGTATCGCTGGAGCGCATCGGCGACGACGCGCGTAGATAGATGGTCATCAAAACAGAACTCGGCTTACAGACCGCGCTTCCCATTTTTGTCTCCGTAGCTCAGCAGGATAGAGCGTTCGCCTCCTAAGCGAAAGGCCGCGCGTTCGAATCGCGCCGGGGACGCCACCGAAAACACCGAAGCTTTCAGGGTTTCGGTGTTTTTACTTTATGAAGTATACTTAAGCTGATTTCTTGCCAAGCATAAGGAAATCATCTGTATGCAAGAAACAGCATCTGTGTTACGTCTTAATACATGATGAAGCGTTACCTGACCTTCGGGCAGGCTGGAGACGCGCTGCACGTGGATATGTCTGCCATGCCGCCCCTGTTTTCCAAGGATGAAAAGCTGAAGGTCTATAAAGAACCGAAGACCGGCGAATATGTCTGGCACATGAATGAGGACTTTAACACCATGAAGGTGATCGGAATCATCGGAGACGAATGGTACCACCTTTGGTTCCCGGCCACCGGGGAATACGGTTTTGTTTGGCAGAGCGATCTGACGGAGGGGAACGGTTGAAGCGCTCAGACAGAGCGTTTCATCATACGGAGGCAATAAGCAGCAGCACGCCGGCGGTGACGGCCGGAACGGTGACCGTATCATACTCGCTGGGCGTGATGAGCTCGGTCAAAGTGGCGAGGGCGGCCGCGACGCCGGCGGCCCACAGAGCGTGAGACGGGGTCAGCTTCTGCCCCCAGAGGAGCACGGAAAAGCCGCACAGGAAGGAAACCGCCAGCATGGCGGCGCTGCCTTCCCAGGATTTTTTGCCATCGGTCAGTCGGGATTTTACCTTGTGCTTTCCAAAGGGAATGCCGAACAGGGCGGCCGCGGCGTCACCCACGCCCCACATGAGAATGGCTGCGGCGGCCAGCTGCTGCTGCCCGAAAAGCCCCCAGACGATAGTGACGGCGGCGATCAAGACGACGAAAATCATGATCATGCTGCGCTTGACCTCGCCGGGGCTTTTTTGAACCAGCAGGACCGAATACCATTTTTTCTTTTCCAGGGACTTGAGCAGCGGATAAATCAGCACGGCGGCGATGAGGGCGGCCAGGGCCGCCGCCTGCCAGCTTTTGGACGTCAGGATCATCAGCGAGGAAAAGACGAGGGCTACAATATGCAGCATCTTGCGGAAAACGAAGGAGGGCACCTTCGTCATGAACCGGATGGGAATGAGGATGGCCAGCGAAGGCAGAATATAGGCCAGGAAGACGCCGATGCAGGAAAGGGTGTCCATGAACAGCGGTGACTGTGACAGGATGTCCCGATAGTGGAGGGCCAGCATGGCCCCGCCCAGAATCGTCAGCACCGCCCCGGTGACCAGGCCGACGGTGCGGCTTTTGACCCTGTTGGCAAAGCGGGCGGAGGTCAGGCTGGCGGCCGTGGCGACGGCGATGCAGAGCAGCATCACATCCCATTTTTCCAGCACGATGGCAGGGTGGATCAGGATGTGGCTGACGGAGGCGATCAGCGCCGTAAACGTCATGATGAAGGTGCTCGTGCCCACCGCTGTTTTAAGGCCCATCCCAAGAAACACCGTGAACACGATCAGCATCATCATGCCGCCGCCCGTGCCGACAAAGCCCGTGCCAAAGCCGATGGTGAGGCCGAAAAAGAGGGAAACGGCCACGCCTTTCCGGTCGAGCTTTTCTCCCTTTTTGGGCTGATTCGTCCTGCTGGTATCCGGCTTAATCAGAAACCGGATGCTGATACAAAAGGTCAGAAACAAGGTAAAGCTCCCCAGGACGACATTGCCTACGATATAGGCGACATAGCTGCCCACGGTGCACATGGAAAGGATGCAGATCAGCATGATCCGGCCGCGCTTTAAGTCAATATGCCTGTTTTTCGCGTAAGTATAGGCGGTGACGGCCGAGCCGAGGACATCCGAGGCCAGGGCGATGGCCGTCGCCTGGTAGGCGCCCGTGGGCCCCTGAAAGGAAGGACACAGCACGATCAGGATCGGCACCATGACGGTGGCGGCGGAAAGCCCCGCCAGCCCGGTGCCGATGCCCGCTCCAAGCGATGCGATGACGTACCACATATACTCCATGGCGTGACCTCCTTGACAAGATGATCTGCTTTCATTACAATTATAAACAACAGATGTTGATGAAACAACCGACAGATTTTGCCTGGTGGGATAATTGTCAACACCGGAGCGCGTCGTGTTGAGAATATCGGACAAATGGAAAAGAAAAAGGTGAGAAGGGTGGAAAAAAAGGAAGACAGGCGGGTGACCATGACCCGGCGGATGCTCAAAGACGCCCTGATGGAAATGCTGCGGGAGATGGATATTTACCATGTTTCCATCCGGGAGCTCTGCCAGCGGGCGGACGTCAACCGCACCACCTTCTACAAATACTACGGCAGCCAGTTTGACCTGCTGGGGGATATGGAGAAGGACTTTCTTGATTTCCTTTCCAAGGCCATCCGGGAATACGCGGCAAACCCCGTCATGATCATCGAGACCGTGTGCGAATATCTGGAGGAGCATCTGGAGTTTGGCCGGCTGATCATCAACAACAACGTGGATCCGCTGTTTCCGCAGAAGCTCTTTTCCCTGGCCGCCGTGCGGGAGGCTGCGCTGGAAAAGTACGCCGGCCAGCAGGACGAGGCGGTCCTGGAATATTTGTTCAACTATCTGGCCTATGGAGCGTACCGGGTGATCTGTATCTGGCTCAACAAGGAGAACCGGGAACCGCCGGAGCTGATCTCCAAACATCTGATCCGCTTCATTCAGATGGAATGAGCGTAAATCTCCGGAGCTTTCTGCTTTTCCGATATTTCCTTCTTCGCATTCACCGTTCTTTAACAAAACGCTGACAAAACATCAATGGAAAAACAGGAAAACACCGTCAATATCAGCTATTCCCCCGAGGAGCGGAAAGAAATGGCGTCCATTCGGGCCAAGTATCTGCCTGGCGGCCAAGGACAGCCCACCCATCTGGAACAGATCAGGAAGCTGGACGCCAAGGTGGAAGGCAGGGCGATGGCGACCGCTCTGACCGAGGGGATCATCTTCACGCTGATCCTGGGCCTGGGAATGACCTGCGTGCTGGTCTGGAACCTGCCGGTGATCGGGGTGCTCCTGGGGCTCATCGGCCTGGGCGGGGCGCTGTGCGCCTGGCCGCTGTACCAGAAGGTGCTGAAAAAGGAACGGGCCAAGGCCGCGCCGGAGATCCTGCGGCTGAGTGAGAACGAATAACATATCCTGGCAATACCGGATCACATACTCCATCGCACCGGTGACCGTCCGTGTATTGAAGGACGTTCCCACCATCTACCTGCCACATTTACCCCGCATGATTCCGTGTAGCTATCGGGCTTTGACTTGTCTAGGAGCCTTACCCTCATACGTTGCCTTATATGTGGTTTCTGTTCGTCAGGCCAGAGGTTTGCCCGTGGTTAGTCTGCTCCCACATCCGGCTTCCTTCAGATTCCACCTCACGGTGGACACCCTTGCCTTCGGCTANTACCCTTCCCACTACCGGGCGGGTTCGGGACTTTCACCCGTTAGAAACGTGCGCCGCCGGGCGCACTAGAAAGACCGGACGGTTCATATGAACCGCCCGGATTTTTCGTGGATGATCTCATATTTCTTCTTCCCAGAACAGGTCGTTCAGGGTTTTGTCCAGGGCCTTGCAGATGGAAATACACAGGTTGATCGTCGGGTTGTAGTCACCCTTTTCAATCGCATTGATTGTCTGGCGGGAAACCTTGCACAGGGCGGCCAGTTGTTCCTGGGAGAGGTCTTTGGCCGCGCGGGCGGCTTTGAGCTTCAGGTTTTTCAATCTTCATCCAGCTCCTTTTTGTCCAGGTGGCGCTTGTAAAGTAAGGTGGCACAGACGACCAGCAGCATGGTGCCGATGACGACAGGCAGGACGATGTCGTAGATGTCTTCCGCGGTATTGCTGAATACGTGGCGGATTCCGTTGAAGAAGTTCAGGAAAGCGATGATGAAGAAGAAAATGCCGCCGGATCCCTTTTTCGTAATGGTGGAGAAGTAGGCGTCATGCAGGATCGAGTAAACAATGAAGACGGTGAGGGATAGGATGATGCCGATGATAACGAACATCGGGACATCCAGCCAGGGGAGATCCGGGGTGTTCAGCAGCAGGACAATTCCCAGGAAGGTGATCAGTGTGCCAAAGGCGAGGCTGACGGCACGGCCACGGTAAAGCAGCTGGCGCTCGTCATAATTTGCGCCTTTGGAACGGTTCATGAACAGCAGGGCAATGATTCCGCCGAGGATGAAAACGCACAGGATAATCCGGGTGACAGTATCCATATCAGTAACCTCCGTTTTTTTCTCCGTTTTTTCATTCGGCAGGAATACGGCGCCATGTATCCCCATCCGACAGTGAGAGTGTAATACAAATTTTCCGAGATGTCAAGTATAATAGACAAAAAGAATAAAATAAATTTCAAAACAGATATAAAAGAAGCCGCTGGCCTGCATTGCCGCGGCTGTCATCGCTTCCGGTGGGAAAGGGTGGACTTGGTTTTTCTGGCGGAAGGCAAAGAGAGAGTTTACTTGTCTTCAGTCCGTTTTTTTCTTTTGCTATCCTCTCTATTTTAGTTTTGCTGATTCCTGTGAGGCGTGATAACTGCCGGATGGAAACAGCGGCTTTCCGAGCTTCCCGGATCAGCTTTTTACTGCTGCTGTTCCGGCAATCCACTGATCTCCTGAACATGAGAACACCCGCTCATTCTGCAGATTATCTCAATAGCTTTTTTATACGTCATTCGTTTGTAAACCGGGTCATCCAGATGATCTTCCGAACATGGCCCTTCAAGGAATTCCCAAAGTGCTTGTCCTTTCAAAGAGGAGTATCCCTGTGATCTTCACGTTGGTAAAGACGCTGAAATCATAGTCCTTCATGGTATTCTCCTTCTGAATGGCTTCCCCGGATGCGCCGGCGATCATGCTGCAGAGCAGCAAAACGACCGCCGCCAAAGGTATCCCTTTTGATGGCTTCATTCGCCTGGCCTCCTTTCGTCAGATAGGTTTTACAGGCTGAGTATAAACAAGGAAAGCCCGCGAAACAATGGTCACTTTTTTCAGACGGGTGGAATAGGCAACCATTTTTCCTAGATGGTTGCTTTTTTTCTCCGCGGAAAAAAAGGCGCGGAAGGACCGCGAATTTATATTGACACAGTGTCAGCATTGTGCTATCATCCTCAATGATGACACTGTGTCAGTTATGTTTTTTGGAGGGATGACCCATGTCCAGAGGTTCCCCGGCGCTGACGGCGGCCAGGAAGGAAGAGATCGTGGCTGCCTGCGCGGAGCTGTATGAGACCATGAGCTTCAAGGAAATCACCATCAAGGAGATCGGGGCGGCCACCAGCTTCACCCGCACCTCGATCTACAACTATTTTGAAACCAAGGAAGAAATCTTCCTGGCCCTGCTGCAGAAGGAGTACGAGCTGTGGGTGGAGGCCATGGACGCGGTGATGGGGGAAAGGGATAAAATGACCCGCGCCGAGCTGGCCCAGACCATCGCCCGCACGCTCACCGACCGGCCCAGGCTGCTCCGCCTTTTGTCCATGAACCTGTACGATATGGAGGCCCATTCCCGCCCGGAGCGTCTGGCGGAGTTCAAGGTGGCCTACGGTGCGTCCCTTCATGCGGTCACCCGGATGCTGGAAAAGTATGTGCCGGAGATGGACGGGGCCGCAAGGCAGCAGTTCCTGTACGCCTTCTTTCCCTTCATCTACGGCATTTACCCCTACACCAGCGTGACGGAGAAGCAGAAGGAAGCCATGGAACAGGCCGGTATTCCTTACGTATATCAGTCGGCCTATGACCTGACCTATGCGTGCCTTCAAAAGCTGCTGAATGTGAAGGAGGAATGAAACCGTGAAGTACACCAAGCTGGGCGCATCCGACCTGACCGTGTCCCGCATCTGTATGGGCTGCATGGGCTTTGGCGACGCCGGCCAGGGGCAGCACGCCTGGACGCTGGACGAGGAGCACTCCCGGGAGATCATCCGGCACGGGCTGGAGATGGGCGTCAACTTCTTTGACACGGCCATCGCCTATCAGAGCGGCACCAGCGAACAGTATGTGGGCCGCGCCCTCAGGGATTTTGCAAAGCGGGACCAGGTGGTGGTGGCTACCAAGTTCCTGCCCCGCACCCAGGAGGAGATTGAAGCTGGGGTCACCGGCCAGCAGCACATCGAGCGCATGATCAACAAAAGCCTGCAGAACCTCGGCATGGACCATGTGGACCTGTACATCTATCACATGTGGGACTGGCAGACGCCCGTCGAGGACATTTTGGACGGCCTGAACCGGGTGGTGCGGGCCGGAAAGGCGCGGTACATCGGCATCTCCAACTGTTTTGCCTGGCAGCTGGCCAAGGCCAATGCCATCGCCGATCGGGAGGGCTGGGCCAGGTTCATTTCCGTACAGGGGCATTACAACCTGATCTTCCGGGAAGAGGAGCGGGAAATGGTCCCCTACTGTCAGGAGGAGGGCATCGCCCTGACCCCCTACAGCGCCCTGGCGGCGGGCAGGCTGTCCCGCAGGCCCGGCGAAACCTCCGAAAGGCTTAAAAAGGATGCATACGCCAAATTTAAGTATGATGCCACTGCCCGGCAGGACGGCCTCATCATTGACCGGGTGGCGGAACTGGCCGAAAAGCGCGGCGTAACCATGACGGAGGTGTCGCTTTCCTGGCTCCTGACCAAGGTGACTTCCCCGGTGGTGGGCGCGACAAAGCTCCATCACGTGGACGGGGCGGTCAAGGCGACCGACCTGGAGTTGACCGAAGAAGAGATCGCGTATCTGGAAGCGCCCTATGTGCCGCACCCCCTGGCGGGCGTCATGGCCCAGAACAGGCCCGCGAACGCCCGGGAAAAACATGTGTGGTCTACAGGCAATCAGAAGATTTAAAATCAAGGAGGATGGACCATGAAAAGACTGTGTGCCCTTTTGACGACTATCTTCCTCCTCTGCGCTCCCGCCCTGGCGGACAGCCTGGTGACCAACGGCGGGGTGAGCCTGGACACCGCGGCCCTGCCCTACTGCACGGAGGACGAAGAAGCCCCCGTCGTCTATTTCATCAGCGATATTTCTCCTGAGTCTCTCGTCAAAGCCTATCAGGCCCTGGGGGTGGAGCTTCCCGGCAAGGTAGGCGTCAAGATGTCCACCGGGGAGAGCACCCGCAGCAACTACCTGCGCCCGGCGCTGATCGCGGACCTTGTCCACCTGGTAAACGGCACCATTGTGGAGTGCAACACCGCCTACGGCGGCAGCCGTTCCTCCACCGCCATGCACGTCCAGCAGGCCAAGGACAACGGCCTCACGGACGTGGCGGAGCTGGACATCCTGGACGAAGAGGGCAGCATGGAGGTCCCCATCGAGGGCGGCGTCCGCATCAACGTGGACTATGTGGGCAGCCATTTCGCCAACTATGATTCCTACCTGGTGCTGACTCACTTCAAGGGCCACGCCATGGCGGGCTTCGGCGGTGCCATCAAGAACATCTCCATCGGCTTTGGCTCCTCGATGGGCAAGGTGTGGATTCACTCCGGCGGCACGAAAAAGAGCGGCGGCATCTGGGGTGAGCAGGATCCCTTCCTGGAGGCCATGGCGGACGCCGCCAAGGGCGTGGACACGTACATGGGCGACAACATCCTCTATGTCAGCGTGATGAACCGCCTGTCCGTGGACTGCGACTGCGACGGCAACCCCTCCGAGCCGGACATGCACGATGTGGGCATTCTGGCCTCCACCGATCCCCTGGCCATCGACCAGGCCGCCATCGATCTGGTCTACGCGATGCCGGACAGCGGGAGCCTGCGCCGCCGCATCGAGCGCCAGAACGGCCTTTATACCCTGGAGGTCGGCGCAAAGAACGGCCTGGGCAGCCGGAGCTACCGTCTGGTCGTCCTCGGAGAATAAGCGATGCTTGACTGGATCCGAAGGGAAGCCGTCTATCTGTGGTATTACCTGGACATCCAGATTCGGCAGATCGCGCCGTACTGGGCGCTGGGCATCGTGCTGGGCAGCGCGGTTTCCGTGTTCGGGAAGAAGTACATCCACGGCGCTTTTGCCAGGATCGGCCGGAAAAAGACGGGATGGCTTGGCGTCATCCCGGCCAGCCTGCTTGGAATCGCCTCCCCGCTGTGCATGTACGGGACCGTTCCCATCGCCGCGTCCTTTTCGGAGCAGGGGGTCCGGGACGACACCCTGGCCGCCTTCATGATGTCCAGCATCCTGCTCAACCCCCAGCTGATCTTCTACAGCGGAGCCCTGGGGGAAAGGGCGCTGGTCATCCGCTGCGTCAGCTGCTTCCTGTGCGGCTGCGCGGCGGGCTGGCTGATCCGCCTGTTCTACAGCGGGAAGGGCAAAAGCTTCTTTGACTTTACCGGCTTCCATGAAGGAAAGAGCCGGGATACGGACCCCAACATGCTGCTCCGCTTTCTCAAAAACATCTGGCGGAACATCAAGGCCACCGGCCCCATGTTCGCCCTGGGCATATTGCTGACGGCCCTGTATCAGATCCACGTGCCCGGCGATTTCGTAAGCTCCCTGTTCGGGAAAAACAACGGCTTCGGCGTCCTGATGGCGGCCACCATCGGGGTGCCGGTCTACATGTGCGGCGGTGGTACCATTCCGCTGCTCAATGAATGGCTGGCGGACGGCATGAGCATGGGCAGCGCGGCTGCCTTCATGCTGACCGGCCCGGCCACCAAAATCACCAACCTGGGCGCGATGAAGATCGTGCTGGGCTGGAAGCGCTTCCTCATTTATCTGGCTTTCGTGATGCTGTTTTCCCTGTGTACGGGATTGATTGTGGATTTATTGTAAAAAAGGAGAAATGAACATGTTGAAGAAAATCACCGCTGTCCTGTTTGCCCTGATGCTGACCCTTTCCTGCCTGCCGATAGCTGTTGCCGAAGCGCAGCCTGCTGAAACTGGCAGCCACATCCTGGTCGTCTACTTCTCCGCCACCGGCACCACCAAGGGGGTCGCGGAAAAGCTGGCGGAGGGCCTTTCTGCCGACCTGTATGAGATCGTTCCCGAAGCCCCCTACACCGACGCGGATCTGAACTACAACGACCGAAAGAGCCGCACCTCCATCGAGACGGACGATCCTTCCTGCCGCCCCGCCATCGCGGGCGAGCTGCCTGAACTAAAGAGCTATGACACCATCCTGATCGGCTATCCGATCTGGTGGGGCGACGTACCGCGCATCATATCGAACTTTGTGGAGCAGGTGAACCTGACGGATAAGACCCTGGCGGTGTTCTTTACCTCCGGCGGCAGCGGCCTGGGCAGCAGCATGAAGCACCTGGAGCAGCAGGCCGGCGCCGGCGCCTGGCTGGAGGGCAAGCGCTTCTCCGCCCGTACCACGGTGGAGGAATTGAAGAACTGGGCGGCGTCTCTGGGGATCCAGCCATAAATTAAGGAGACAGCATGCGCTCGAAACACTCCAAACACATCGTGGACGTCCTGCTGGGCGTCGGCCTGCTCCTGCTGATGAGCTATCAGGTGACAGGCGAAGCGGGACACGAATGGACCGGCATCGGCATGACCCTGCTGATGCTCCTGCACCAGATCCTGAACCGGAAATGGTATGCGTCCCTGTTCAAGGGAAAGTATACCCCCCTGAGGACCGTGCAGACGCTTGTCAACATGGCCCTGGTGATCTGCTTTGTGCTGACCGCCCTGTGCGGCGTCAACATGAGCGTGCACGCCGTGCCCTTCCTTTCGGAATTCATGCGGGCCTCCCTGGGCCGAAGGCTGCATCTGACCCTGTCCCACTGGTGCTTTGTGCTGATGGGTCTGCACCTGGGCCTGCACGTTCCCGCCATGCTCCATCATGTCAAAGATCAGCGTGTACGGCGCGTCGGCTTTGGCCTCTCCATCCTGGCCGCCGGGGCAGGGCTGTGGCTGTTCGTTAGGAACAACTATCCGGCTTACCTGTTCTATCAGGTGCCCTTCGCTTTCATTGACTACGACAAAGCGGTTCCGCTGGTGCTGCTGGAAGCGCTGCTGATTGCCTTCTTCTGGGTATTCATCGGTGCGCAGCTGCCAAAGCTCCTGAACCGCAGGGCGGCTCAAAACAGCAGGCTGATCTCATTGGTCGGCATCCTGCTGGCGGCAGTAATCGGGATGGGATTAAGCTTCGCTTTCCCTATGGAAAACGCGGACAGCTGGAGCGAGGGAGCGGCTCCCTGGGGCGCTGCGGACAGTGAAGAAACCATTTCGGAAGAAACACCTGTGCCGCTCCAAAGCACAGAGGCTCCCGCGGAGGAAGGAAAGGAAAAAACTGTGAATGACGGCTTTGTATGGATCGAAGGCGGCGCTTTCCTCATGGGCAGCCCGGAAACGGAGAACTGGCGCATCGACGATGAAACCCAGCATGAAGTGACCGTCTCCGGCTTCTGGATGAGCCCCTATGAGGTCAACCAGGCGGAATACGAGCGCCTGATGGGGACCAATCCCAGCAGCTTCCAGGGTGAAAACCTGCCGGTGGAAAGCGTCAGCTGGCTGGACGCGGTGCGATTCTGCAACGCTAAAAGCGCGGAAGCGGGGCTGACGCCGGCCTACACAATCGACGGCGAAACCGTGACCTGGGATCGCGGCGCGAATGGCTATCGCCTTCCCACGGAAGCGGAGTGGGAATACGCCTGCCGGGCCGGCACCGAAACGCCCTTTAACACCATCCACGCGACCGGCCCGGAGGAAGCCAACTACTACGGCCATTACCCCTATGAGATTGAGGAGAATTACTTCGACGATTCCGTCCTGGAAACGCGCCCCGGCCGCTACCGGCAGACCACGGTTGAAGTGAACAGCTTCAATCCGAACCCCTGGGGCCTGTACAACATGCACGGCAATGTGAACGAATGGTGCTGGGATCTCTACGGCGCCTATGATCTGACCAGCACGGTGGACCCCACGGGCGCGGCCACCGGCACCCGCCGGGTCTATCGCGGCGGCGGATGGAATGACTTTGGCAAGAATCTTCGCAGCGCCTACCGCGCGGCGGGCGAGCTGAACATGGCGAGCTACAACTTAGGGCTTCGTCTGGTGCGCAGCGCCGGAAAGACCCTTTCCGGCACCGTCTCCACCAGCAGCGAGGTGGAGAGGACGCAATCCTCCGGCAAAATGCTGATCGCCTACTTCTCCTGGAGCGGCAACACGCAGGGCGTCGCTGAGGAGATTCAGCGCCAGACCGGCGCGGACCTCTTTGAGATCCAACCGATTCCCGCCTATTCGGACGACTACAACACCGTCCTGATGGAGGCGCAGCGGGATCAGCACGAGTAGGCGCGCCCGGCGATCACGAATCCGCCCCAGAGCATCGACGAATACGATGTGATCCTGCTGGGCTATCCCAACTGGTGGGCATCCATCCCCATGCCTATTGCCACCTTCCTGGAAAGCTATGATTTCAGCGGGAAGACGATCCTGCCCTTCTGCTCCCACGGCGGCGGGCGCTTCGGCCAGAGCCTGACGGCCATCGCCAAGCTGGCCCCCAAAGCCGTCATTGTTCCCGGCCTCTCCGTTCACTATTCCGGCGGCTCCGGCCTGCCGAATGATGTGAGAAACTGGCTGGAATCCCAAGGTATTCCGATCATTCAATAAATAAAAAAAGAGGTGTTTTCGCTATGGCCAAAAACAGACCGCCGGCAGAGACAATCTCGGCAAGCTGGCCCCCAAATTCGCGGAATTGAATGACGACGTCCTCTTCGGGGAAGTCTGGTCTAGGGAAAAAGAGCTCTCTCCCCGCGACCGCAGCATGATCACCATTGCCGCCCTGTTTTCAGCGGGGCTCTACCCGCAGCTCAAAGCCCACCTGTCCATCGGCAGGGACCACGGCGTCACGAAGCAGGAGGCGGTGGAGCTGGTCACCCAGCTGGCCTTCTACTGCGGCTGGCCCAAGGCCTGGAGCACCTTCCCGCTGATTCAGGAAGTGTACGGGGAGGAGGAAAACGAGCTGGACGGCGTGCCCTCCAACCTGTCCGTCTTCCCGGTGGGGCAGAAGAACGACGCCTTTGCCCAGTATTTTATCGGCCAGAGCTATCTGGCCCCGCTCTCCACGGAGCAGGTGCCGGTTTACAACGTCACCTTTGAGCCTGGCTGCCGGAATAACTGGCACATCCACCACGCAAGCCAAGGCGGCGGGCAGATGCTGATCTGCGTCAGCGGGCGCGGCTGGTATCAGGAATGGGGGAAGGAAGCCCGCGAGCTTCACCCCGGCGACGTGGTCAACATCCCCGAGGGCGTCAAGCACTGGCACGGCGCCGCCTGCGACAGCTGGTTCCAGCACCTGGCGATCGAAGTGCCCGGTCAGGACGGAAAGGCTGAATGGCTGGAGCCTGTGGACGATGAACAATACGGGAAGCTGAAATAAGATTTTGAAGATGAAAAGGGCCGCGCGGATGAGCGCGGTCCTTTATCATGCCGTTTTGCGGGCGAACGTGATTTGCTATTCGATAAAGGAAAGCCGGTATCATCCGGCGTACTATGTACCGAAAATATGCGTACTTGATATTCCATGGAAACATGGTACAATAAAACTACTGAAACTTTGGGCATGCTTTCAGAAAACCCGGCGGGGGAGGTGAGAGGATGGAGCTGTCGGAGCTGACTGACTATGCCAGGGAAAAGTACCAGATCGAAGAGCAGCGCAAATGGAACGGCTTTCCCGGCTTTTCCGTCCTTTCCCATCCCCAGACTGGGAAATGGGTGGCTCTGCTGATGCGCCAGTGGGATTCCGAATCCGGCGAGGAGCTGGAGTTCTGCGACCTCAAATGCGGGGTGCAGACGCTGGCGGAGTACCGCCTGCCTTACCTGGCCCCGCCGATCCGCATGAAGGGGCCGATGTGGATCAGCGTGGCCTTCCGGGACGGGACGGATGCGGAAGTGGTTTTCCGCCTGTTCGACCGGGCGGTGACTTCCGGGGACCAGCGGGGCTTTACCATGGTGCTGGACCGGCCGCCGCAGCCGGAAATCAGGCTGCACCGGGATACGCCGCTGCCCCTGCCGCCGGGCCCTCCTCTGGAAGCGCTGCCGGAGCGCCTCCGGGAGATGAAGCGCCTGTATGAGTACGGCAGCAATTCGCCGGAGATGAGGGCGGCCATTTTCCTCCGGCAGGGCCGGTTCATGGAGGATTTTGAGGATGACGCCTCTTGGGAGGGGATCGGGATCACCTGCTACTTTCCCACCTATCACGACCTGACGACCCGCCAGCTGCGGGGCTACTTTGCCTGGCGCACCCATGTGCGAAAGGGGGATTGTCAGCCCGTCGCCGCCTCGGCCGCCTACATCTATCTCTACGAGCTCTTGAACCTGATCGGAGCGGAATCGCCGGAGGACGCGCTCAGAAAGCTCAAGGACTTTGAGAAAGGCTATCTGGACGCCGGCTTTGGCGGGGAACAGATGCGGGCCAACCTAAGGCGTTGGAGCACGGAGCTGGCGGTGGTTCACGGCTTGCCGGAGGAGGCCGCCCGGCGGTTTGCCGATCCGGCCATGCTCCAGCGGGACGAGGCACTGGCGGCCCTGCAGAACCCGGACGAACGCGCGGACGGGGAGGTCTTTTCCGCGCTCTGCTTTTTTGACGGAAAGCGCCTTTCCCAGTCCCCGGTGCTGAGATGCGGCAAGGAACAGGGTGAACGCCTGTTCAGCCAGGTGTGGCGTCAGGCCCTGCGCCAGAGTGGGGAAAAGGACCTCTTCACCCGGTGCTTCGGGAAACCGGCGGAAAGCCCCTGGCACCCCTTCGCCAACGCCGTTTACTGCTGGGAGAAAAAGCCTGAGGATGGGGAGGTCCATCTGGGCCCGTGCCGGAGCTTTCGCTGTCAAAACGGCGTATGGCGGACGCGGGCTTTTGAAAAGCTGTCCATGGACCAGCGGCTTTTGCACGGCCTCCTGCGTCAGGCGGACCTGATGCTGCGAAGGCATCTCAAAACCGGCGGCTATTTAAAGGAACACCCGGAGGATGCCTGGGCCGCCCCGATCGTCCGCGCGGTAATCGCCGCGGAGGAAAAGGCGGCGGCGGAAGCGGCCAGGCCCAAGCTGGTTCTGAACCTGGGCGGGCTGGATCAGATCCGCCGGGACGCCCTGATCACCCGGGACAGCCTGATGACCGAGGAGGAGCGGGAGGAAGCGGAGGCAGTAGAAGTGCCCGCCGTGGCTCAAGCCCCTGCGCCGGAAGCGCTGCCCGGCCTGTCGCTGGACGGTATTCAGCTTGAAATCCTGCGGGCCCTGCTCAATGGAAGTCCGGCGGAGAGCATCCTCCGGGCGCACCGGCTGATGCCCGCTATGACCGCGGACATGATCAACGAAGCGCTGTTTGACGAGTTTGGCGACAGCGTGATCGACTGTGAAAACGACATTCTTTCCCTGGTGGAGGACTACCGGGAGGATCTGATCCGGCTGCTTGGAGGAAACCATTCATGACGACACAGCAAAAAGTACCCAAACGCATCGCGCAGACCGTGCTTAACTCCCTGAAGGGTGGCGTGGTGCCGCGCATCGGCCTGCCCTATATCACCGTCGGCCGGAAAAACGAAATCGAGGCCCTGCTTAGGGACGTGGACATCATCGCCGAGGGCGGGGCTTCCTTCCGCTTCATCGTGGGGCGCTACGGCAGTGGCAAGAGCTTTCTGCTCCAGACCATCCGCAACTACGTGATGGAGCGGGGCTTCATCGTGGCGGACGCCGATCTTTCTCCCGAGCGCCGCCTCCAGGGCACCCGCGGCCAGGGCCTGGCCACCTACCGGGAGCTGATCGGCAACCTGTCCACCAAGACCAAGCCCGAGGGCGGCGCGCTGACGCTGGTGCTGGACCGCTGGATCAGCGCGGTCCAGAGCGAGGCCATGCGGGAAACGGGCCTGTCCGCGGACGACCCGGCCCTGACGGCGGCCACCGACCGGAAGATCTTTTCGGTCACCTCCTCCGTCAGTGAACTGGTGCACGGCTTTGAGTTCGGCCGGCTGCTTTCGGCCTATTACCGCGCCTATATAAACGGCGATGATGATATGAAGGGAAAGGTGCTCCGCTGGTTCCGGGGAGAATATACTTTAAAAAGCGAAGCCCGGGAGGCCCTGGGCGTGCAGATGATCATCACCGACGACGACTGGTACGATTACCTCAAGCTCTTCGCCGTTTTCTTCCGCCTGGCAGGCTATCAGGGCATGATGATCATGGTGGACGAACTGGTGAACCTCTACAAGATTCCGAACAGCGTCACCCGGCAGTACAACTATGAAAAGCTGCTGACCATGTACAACGACACCCTTCAGGGCAAGGCCAAATACCTGGGCATCCTGATGGGGGTGACACCCCAGGCCCTGGAGGACAAGCGCCGGGGCGTATACAGCTATGAGGCCCTCCGTTCCCGCCTGGCGGAAGGACGCTTTTCCAGGCCCGGCGCGCGGGACCTACTGGCCCCGGTCATCCGCCTGGACCCGCTGACGGCGGAGGAAATGCTCGTGCTTTGCGAGAAGCTTTCGGACATGCACGCCGGGCTCTACGGCTATGAGCGGACCATCGGCACCGAAGACCTGGCCGTGTTCATTCAGACTGAATACAGCAGGATCGGCGCGGAGGAGCATATTACTCCCCGCGAGGTCATCCGGGACTTTATTGAGCTCATGGACCTGCTCTACCAGCACCCGGATCAGACCATCGCCGGCCTGCTTCAATCGGATGAGTTTTCTTTTGCCAAATCAGAGGCCGTTTCTGATCAGACAGAAGCGGGCTTTGCGGAGTTTACCTTATGAACGTGTTTGAGCGCTACGCGCCGTTTATTCAGGATTATATTTACCGCTCCGGCTGGCGGAGCCTTCGGGCTGTGCAGAACGCGGCGGGGGAAGCCATCTTCGGCACCGAGGACAACGTGCTGCTGACGGCCTCTACCGCCTCGGGCAAAACGGAGGCCGCCTTCTTTCCGATCCTGACGCTGCTGGAGGAAAACCCGTCCGCTTCGGTGGGGGTTTTGTACATCGCCCCGCTCAAGGCCCTGATCAACGACCAGTTCGGGCGGCTGAACGAGCTGTGCGAGGAGGCGGGGATTCCCGTCACCCGCTGGCACGGGGACGCGGCGGCTTCGCGGAAACAAAAGCTGCTCCGCCATCCTTCCGGCATTCTGCAGATCACCCCGGAATCCCTGGAGGCCCTGCTGATCAACAGGCACATGGAAATCCCTTCCCTGTTTGGGGACCTGCGCTTCATCGTGATTGACGAGATCCATTCCCTCCTCCGGGCGGACCGGGGCCTGCAGACCTTCTGCCTGATCGAGCGGCTGTGCCGCCTGGCGGGCTGTTCTCCCCGCCGCGTCGGCCTTTCCGCCACCATCGGCAACCCGGAGGACGCGGGCAGGTTCCTGGCGGCCGGCAGCGGCCGAGGGACGATCATCCCCAGGTTCGACGGCGGCCGGGAGGTCTGGCGGCTGAGCATGGAGCACTTTTACAACACCGCCCCGCAGGCGGACGAGGAAAAGCCCGCCCCGGCCCATACGCCCCTGGCGGAAGCGCCAACCGACCGCGCCCCGGCGAACGCCGACCCAGGCATCGGCTACATCTTCGAGCACACGAAGGGGAAAAAGTGCCTGGTCTTCACCAACTCCCGGGAGGAATGTGAGTCGGTCTGCCAGACGCTGCGACAGTATTGCGAGGCGAACCGGGAGCCGGACCGCTTCCTGATCCACCACGGCAACCTCTCCGCCTCCTACCGGGAGAGCGCCGAGGAGGAAATGAAGGACGACGAGAGCCTGATGTCCGTCTGCGCCACGGCCACGCTGGAGCTGGGCATCGACATCGGCCGGCTGGAGCGGGCCTTTCAGATTGACGCGCCCTTTACCGTCTCGGGCTTTTTGCAGCGCATGGGCCGCACCGGCAGAAGGGGAGACCCGCCGGAGATGTGGTTCGTCATGCGGGAGGACCACCAGGAGGCCCGGGCCATGCTGCCCGAGAGCATCCCCTGGTACCTGGTCCAGGGCATCGCGCTGGTCCAGCTGTACGCCGAGGAGCGCTTTGTGGAGCCGCCGCGCATGGACCGCCTGCCCTACAGCCTGCTCTATCACCAGACCATGAGCACCCTGGCCTCCCTGGGGGAGATGAGTCCGGGGGAGCTGGCCTCCCGGGTGCTGACGCTGAGCTGCTTTCAGCGGATCACCCAGGACGATTACCGCCTCCTTCTGCGCCATCTGCTGGAAACCGGCCACATCAGCCGGACGGAAAACGGCGGGCTGATCCTGGGCCTTGCCGGGGAGCGGGTCATCAGCAGCTACAAGTTTTACGCGGTGTTTCAGGAGAATATCGAGTACACCGTCCGGGCCGGGTCCGAGCAGCTGGGCACCATCGTCAAGCCCCCGCCCGTGGGGGACAAGATCGCCATCGCCGGCCGGGTCTGGGCGGTGGACGAGGTGGACCACAAGCGGCGGGAGGTGTACTGCACCCTGGTCAAGGGGAACATCCCGGCCTTTTTCGGCCTGGTGGCCGGGGACATTCACACCCGGATCCTTGAAAAAATGCGGGCCGTGCTGGCGGAAGAGAGGCAGTACCCCTACCTGATGCCCCACGCCGTCTGCCGCCTCACGGAGGCCCGGGAGACGGCGAAGACCGCCGGGCTTACACAAAAGCCGCTGATCCACCTGGGCGGCAAAATGTGGGCCCTGTTTCCCTGGCTGGGCAGCTACGCCTTCCTGGCACTGGAGCGCTTTTTAAAGCTCCGGTGCGGAAAGCGTCTGGGGCTCAGGGGCGTGAGCGCCCGGAGGCCCTATTATCTCCAGTTCACCATGGAGGCGGATGAAAGCGAATTCTATGCGTTGGTCCGGGAGGAGGCACAAAGGGAATTCGACCCCCTGGAGCTGATATATCCAAAGGAAAACCCGGTCTTTGAAAAATATGACGAGTATGTCCCGCCCGAGCTGGTGCGCAAGGGCTTTGCCTGGGGCGTGCTGGATGTGTCCGGCATGAAGCGGCGGGTGCTTTCCTGGGGAGAGGACGGAGGCGAACGGAATGACGAATGAGCCGAAGCGCTATATGACCTATGAGGAATACCTTCAAAACATCCGGCAGGGCATCGTCACGAAGGACGGCCGCTGTCCGGTGACCCCGCTGCTGCTGATGCTGCAGGGCCGGTGGAAGTCCCAGCTCATGTATGAAATGTGCATCTACGACACCGTCCGCTTCGGCCAGCTCAAAAAGGACCTGCCCGGCATCACCAATACCATGCTGACCAAGGCCCTGAGGGAGCTGGAGGAGGACGGGCTGATCAGCCGGGAACAGTTCAACGAGATCCCGCCACACGTGGAATACTCCCTGACCGAGATGGGCCGGGGCCTTCTGCCCGTGTTCTACGCCATCATGAACTGGGGTTTTGAGTACGAGGACCAGCTGTACGAAAACGCGGACAGACAAAAGGAATAACTGCAAAATGCGGGGAAGACCGGACCGATCATCAGGATGTCAATAACAGACAATCCTGAATAGTTGACAATTTAGAGAATGTCTGTTATGATGTCATTGTTAGACGAAGCTAACACTTGCCGCTGGGCATATTCACCTCCTTTGAGTGCCTATGCGGCTTTTTTTGAAGGCAATGGTTAGTAACAACTAACTTTTAGAATTGAGGGAGGCTGCGATGTCCAACGAAACGCTCGTCCGCTGCTGCGCGCCCACCATGGCCTGCCTGAAAACGGGGAACATGTTCAGCTGCGCCTTCGACAGCCGGGAGCAGATGACAGCGGAGCTGCGCCGCCTGAACCAGCGGCTGAGGAAAAAGGGCCTTCGGATCCTGCCCATGAGATGGCGGGACGGGAAAGCCCTGCTCTATCTCTACCGCCCGAAGCTGCTGGAAAAGAACCTGTGCGATCCGCTTTCTAAAAAGCTGCTGGCGGAATGCGGATATACCGGCCGGAGCGCCGGGGCCTGCCTGGCCCGGCTGATTTCCCGGCTGCGGACGGAAAAGGAATTTCCCCATGAAGTGGGGCTGTTCCTGGGCTATCCGCCGGCGGACGTAGACGGCTTCATGCACCGAAAGGAGAGCTATAAGCTCTCCGGGCTTTGGAAGGTCTACGACGACGTGGAAGGGGCTGTCCGGCAGTTTGCCCGGTGCAGGCGCTGCACGGAGGTGTACCTGAATTGCTTGTCACGCGGCTTTTCCCTGGAGAGGCTGGCGGTCGCGAGATAAAGACACACGATTCGGATGAATCGGAACAGACGAAAGGAAGGTTTTGTACCATGAGCAAGGTTGCGGTGATCTACTGGAGCGGAACGGGAAATACGGAAGCCATGGCCCAGGCGGTGGCCGAGGGCCGAAGGCAGCCGGGGCTGAGACGGACCTGCTGGCCTGCGCGGACGTAAGCGGAGTGGACGGCTATGACGCGGTGGCGCTGGGCTGCCCGGCCATGGGTTCTGAGGAGCTGGAGGACGGCGAATTCCTGCCTATGCTGGAAAGCATCGAGCCGGCCCTGCCCGGAAAAAAGGTAGCGCTGTTCGGCAGCTACGACTGGGGTGTGGGCGAATGGCTGGAAAACTGGGAAGCCCGCTGCGCGGAAAAGGGAATCTCCCTGGCCGCTTCCAGCGTGAAGTGCAACAACGCCCCGGACGACGAGGGGCTCTCCGCCTGCCGGGCCCTGGGCGCGGCACTGGCATAAAAGAAGGAGGACGAAGATGAAAAAGTTTCGTTTAGGGTTAAGCCTCATGATGGCGCTCTGCCTGGCCCTTTGCGCCTGCTGCGCGCTGGCGGATCAGGTATTGGAGGGTGACGCGAATGTAGACCAGCGCAATTATCCTTCCACCGCTCCTTTTATTCATCCCCCGTTTTATAATGTGAAGCTGACGGTCGAGGTGGACGAAAACGGCAGGATCACCGCGGTCCGCGACAACGGCACCGGCGCCGCCGGCTCCGTGCAGGAGGGCAACGAAGAATTCTGGGCCAATAAGAACAAGCCCTATTTCGACGTCGCGGTGAACGGAGGCCTGCTGGACAAATTCGTTGGCAAAACCAAGGAAGAAGTGCAGGCCATGGACATGACCGCCGGCGCGGACGCCATTTCCGGCGCGACCATGGTGAGCGCGGCGGCCCAGGAGGCCGTGCTCAACGCCCTGGAGGGAAAGGCCGGAAAGACCTTCCTTCCCGTGGAAGGCTCCGCCCTGCCGGTGGAATCTGTAAAAGGCAATGTCATCACCCTGAAAAATGCCCTGCCAGAGGATTTTGACCTCCGGCTGCTGGATATCCGCTGGGGCGTCCGCAACGAAGAGATCGTGCCTGAGGACAGCTATACCGCGGAAATCGCCGATGGCCAGGTGGTCATCACCTTCCGGGACGAATATGTCCTCAGGCCCGGCTACTACTATGTGAACGTGGTGGACGCCAGCGGCAAATACCGTTCTCCCGCCTTTGAGGGCGGCCCGGCCGCCGCGCAGGCCCCCTGGTTCGTGATCGACAGCGGCCTGAGCGCCGACGCCCTTTCCTTTGACGGCCAGTCCGTCGTTGTAAGCGGTGTCCAGATGGCGGATTATCTGGCTAATCTCCAGCACGTGCAGATTCTGGCCGAGGGCGCCGAAAAGCCCGTGGAGCAGGAAATCGTCGGCCATCACGGCACGATCGGCAGCTTCATCGCCCTGGACGAGACCGGCAGGCTGAACGCGGACGGCGTGGTCAAGGCCCGCAACGGCAGCGAAAGCCCGCTGTTTGAGGCCGGAAAGAAATACACCGTCACCGTCGCGGCCTTCGGGTACCCGGAGCTGACCTTCGCCTATGAAAAGAAGGACGAGGCCGCCGAAGCCGCGGCTCTGCTCGAGGCAGTCCGGGGCACCTACGAGCCCCTGTTCCCGGTGATCATGAGCAAAAAATACAACCAGCTCTGGCTCGACCCCTGCGCGGCCGTGCTGGGCGAAGAGGCCGCTCCGGCGGCGGTAGCCATGCTCCAGGCCGCCTGCAACGGGACCATCTACGGCCAGGAAGCCATCGACGCCTTTGGCGACGGCTCCAACGGCGCGCAGTTCGACTGCCTGTTTATCGGCGGTCCCGCGACGATCACCTTTGACGGGAACCTGATCAGCGGCGCGGACGAACAGGGCAACCCCGTGTTCAGCCATGAATACGCCTATGCCGGAAAGCTGTCCCTGGGCGGGATGCTGGAAGGCCTCCTCTATGAAACTGCGGACGCGGACGCGGGCGAGTTCAAATATTTTTACCTGATGCCCGATACGCCCGAAACTACCTATCACCTGGAATTCCGTTACGGCAGCAATACGGAGGACCTGGCCAAATACAACGAAGGCCCCTATGCCTACTGGCTGGCCGCCGGCTTCCCCGTGAACGCGGACGAGCAGATGATTCAGAATGTGATCGAGCTGTTCTGCCTGGAAAACATGGAATACTCCGCCCATGCGCCGGAAGCGGTCGCCCAGCTGAAGGACCTCGGCTTCGTTGGCTCCTGGCAGGCCGACCTGAGCGCCTACGGCGAGGAGTACGCCAACGTGGACCTGTCCATGGCCATCGATGAAAACGGCCACGGCCTGACGACGATGAACGGTGTGCAGACGGCCGACTTTGAAGCCTTCGCCGCCGATACCGGCGAAAAGGGCGACGGCCTGGGCCTTTATGTGGCCTGGAGCAACCTGGAGCAGGAAGCGGAGTCAGCCCCTTATGCCTTCACCGCTGAGGAAAACGGCCAGACGGTGCTGACCCTGACCGCCGACGACGGGGCGATCAGCTGGGTGAAGCAGGACTGAGCGTCCGTTCAAAGAGACAGAACCAGATAAAAAAAGACCCTCTTTGAAGAGGATCAATCCATGAAAAGCGGCTGCCGCGGAAATCTGCGGCAGCTCGTTTCTATCGCTGATGAACTTATTCCGCCTCATAGGCCGGCTGCCAGTGGGCGAACCCGGCCAGGGCTTCGTCGGTGCGGATGTAATAGCGCTTGTTTTTGTTGAGCTTGGCGATGTCGGCCATTTCATCTTCGGTCAGGGTGAAGTCGAGAATGTTCAGGTTGTCGCGGATGTGCGATACGTTCCTGCTGCCGGGAATCACCGCAAAGCCCATCTGGGTGTGCCAGCGCAGGATGACCTGGGCCGGGGTTTTGCCGTACTTTTCGCCCAGCGATGTAAACACCGGCTCCTCAATCAGGCTGCGGTCGCCGTGGCCCAGGGGATACCAGCTCATCAGCCGGATCCCGTAGGGGGCCAAAGTGGCGCGGAGCTCCTCCTGCGGGAAATAGGGGTGGGCTTCCACCTGGATGAACTGCGGGACGATGTCCCATTTGCCTTTGAGTTCGTCCAGATATTTGCCTTCAAAGTTGGAAATGCCGATGGCTTTGGCCTTGCCCTCCCGGTATGCCTTCTCCAGCTGGCGGTAGCCGGCAAGCCAGTTGCCGGCGGGCTGGTGGATGTAGAGAAGGTCCACATATTCTACGCCCAGCCGGGCCAGGGTTTCGTCGACCGCGCTCTGGTTTTCGTATTCGGAGGGCCAGAGCTTGGTGGACAGGAAGATTTCTTCCCGCGGGACTTGGCTTTCTTTGATGCCGCGGCCGACGGCGCGCTCGTTGACATAGGCGTTGGCGGTATCGATCAGGCGGTAGCCCATTTTGAGGGCTTCCCGCACGCTGTTTTGCGCGTCCGCGGGGGAAAGCATAAAGGTGCCGATGCCGATCACCGGGCAGGTCAGGCCGTTGTTCAGTTGAATTGTTTCCATATTCATCCTCCTTATATATGGGTGGTCCGTGTGCCGCTTTCTCAGACGTTCTTTTTCGCCCAGGCGGCAACCTGCTTTTCAGAGGACGCCGCGCTGCCGCCGTGGATGGACAGGCCTGGCTTTACCTCCGCCGTCGGGCAGGCCGCTTTGATGTCCCGCTCGCTGGAGCCCAGGCCGCTGCCCTCGTTGGTGCAGAAGGGCACGATCTTTTTGCCCGTCCAGTCGAAGGAGTGGAGCACCGTGAACATGAACATCGGCATCGTGCCCCACCAGTTGGGATAGCCGAGAAAGATGGTGTCATAGCCGTCCAGGCTTTCGGGCAGCTTTTTGACGGCGGGAAGCTCTCCCGCCTTCTGCTCGGCCTGGGCCTCCTTGATGCAGGTCATATAGGAGGCGGAATACGCTCGCACGGGCTCCACCTCGAACAGATCGCCGCCGACGGCCTTCTGAATGAATTCCGCCACGCGCTCGGTATTGCCCTTGGCGAGCTGCTGCAGGCTGCCGTTTACATAGTTTTCCCCCTTGCGGGAATAGTACAGGATCAGGTTGGCCATGGTGTTTTCCTCCTCCGGTTGCTTCATTCTTACAATTGGATTATAATGGAAGATGAAGAAGGAAACAATGGCCGCTTTTGAAGATCCGGCCCCTTATGCCACTGATTTTGAAAAAGCGTTGCGTAAAGTTTGGAGGACGGCATGAAGCTGACGGGCACTGAGGACCTGCGGGTGCAGAAAACCATCGAAGCCATCCGCACCGCCTTTGAACAGATGATCTGCGAGATGGATTATCATGAAATGACGGTGAAGGAGCTGTGCGAACGGGCGAAAATCAACAAAAAGACCTTCTACCGCTATTATCCCGCCATGGACGACCTGCTGCTGGAATTGCAGATGGAGATTTCCTCCGAATACATCAAGCGGATCTCCCGCTACCGCCTGCCGGAGGAGCTGGACAAGGTCAACGAGAGTTTTTTCCGCTATTCGGTGGAAAAGGGGGAGGTTTACGAAAAGATCACCTGTGCTTCCGGCTATACCTCGATCCGGAACCGGATGATCGGCCGGGTCAACGAGGCGACCTGGGAAAAGAGTGCCTGGTACAACAACATCCCGGACTGGCAGCGGCATATGCTGATCGTATACGTCCAGTTCACTTTAGTGGAGCTTTACAAGCAGTGGGTGGCGGACGGCAAAAAGATCCCCGTGGAGGAGGTCATCCAGCTGAGCAACTGCCTGATCTGTAAGGGGATCGACGGCTTCAGAAGCCCGGCGATCGGGTGGAGAAAATAAAGACAGACAACCAGAAACCATGAAGGAGACAGATATGAAAATCATGGATTTGACAGCATACCGGCCTCTGCCGGTCACACCGCTGGGCGAAGATTTTGCGGCCGGCGATCCCGCCGGGAATCATCTGAGCGTAAACAGCTATTATCTGGAAAAGAACGGGCGGCCCTTTTTCCCCGTTTCCGGGGAGTTCCATTACAGCCGCATGGAGCCCGGCCGCTGGGAAGACGAGCTGATCAAGATGCGGATGGGCGGGGTGAACGTGGTCTCCACCTACATCTTCTGGAACCATGTGGAGGAAAAAGAGGGCCGGTTTGATTTTACCGGCCGGCGGGACCTGCACCGCTTTGTGTCCCTGTGCGCCAAACACGGCCTGTACGTGATCCTTCGGGTGGGCCCCTTCGCCCACGGGGAGGCACGGAACGGCGGCCTGCCGGACTGGCTGTACGGCAAGCCCTTTGAAGTGCGCACCACGGATCCCGGCTTTCTGCGCTATGTCCGCCGCCTGTACGCCCGGATCGGGGAACAGGTAAAGGGCCTGTTCTATCAGGACGGCGGCCCGGTCATCGGCGTGCAGCTGGACAACGAATACATGCACTCCTCCGCCATGTGGGAAATGACGACGGGGATCTCCGACGAGTGGGTGAACCGGGGCGACGAGGGGGAAGCCTACATCCTGGCGCTTCGGGACATCGCCATTTCCTGCGGGCTGACCCCGGCGTTTTTTACCGGGACGGCCTGGGGCGGGGCGGCCTATTCCGACAAGGTCCTGCCCCTGTGGGGCGGCTACGCCTACCGGCCCTGGATCTTTTATTCCCACCGGGGCGAACATCCGGCGACCGAGGAATACGTCTACGAGGATTACCATCACCGGGGGGCGGACTGGGCGGATGATTTTGCCCCGGCCTACGACCCGGAAACCAGGCCCTACGCCTGCTGCGAAATGGGCGGCGGCATGATGTGCTGCTATTACTACCGCTTTATTTATCCCTACAAGAGCGTGGATGCCCTGGCTAACGTCAAGCTGGGCTCAGGGTGCAATTTCCTTGGGTATTACATGTTCCACGGCGGCACCAACCCCATCGGCAGGAACGGGGCGTATCTGAACGAGTCCCAGGTGTCCAAGATCAGCTATGATTATCAGGCGGCCCTGGGCGAGTTCGGCCAGGTAAGGGAAAGCTATAGGCGGCTCAAAACCCTTCATTACTTTACCCGCTTTTTCGGGGACCGGCTCGCGCCCATGGAAACCGTCCTGCCGGAAGGTGCATCCCGCATTAACCCGGAGGACCTTCACACCCTGCGCTTTGCCGTGCGGACGGACGGGGAAAGCGGCTTCCTTTTTATCAACAATTTCCAGGACCACCGGACGATGACGGAAAAAAAGGACGAGCAGATCCTGATCCGGACGGTGGGGGAGGAGTACCGGTTCTCCATCAGCATCGCGCCGGATGAAAACGCCGTTCTGCCCTTCCACATGGATTTGGACGGGATTTTGCTTCAAACCGCCAGCGCCCAGCCGGTGCTGCGGACGGTGATCCACGGCCGGGTGACTTATGTGTTCATGATCCCGGAGTGCATGGACGGCTCCTTCCGCTTTGAGGAGGGGGCGCGTTTGTCCGGCGCAAAGACCTTTTTCACGGTGGAAAAGGGCGGCGCAAAAGTGGACGTGCTGGTACTCAGCCGTGAGGAGGCCGACCGGCTCTACCTGCTCCGGGACGGCAGCCTGGTGATGAGCGACGCCGCCCTGCTGGAGGATGAAAACGGGGCTCTTCGGCTGGAAACGGTGAACGCCGAGAACATCCTTTCCTGCTTCCCGGAAGACAGGCTCCTGGGCAGGGCCGAGCGCCTGGATAGCCTCGGCCCCTGGGGCCGCTACCGCGTGCAGACGGAGGAAAAGACCGTCAGCGTCCGCGTGGAGCCCGCCGCTCCCTGCCGCTGGCGGCTGCGCCTTCCAAAGGACGCGCTTTCCGGTCTTAAGGACGTCAGGCTCCGCATCTTCTACCGCGGCGATATCGGGATGCTGTTCGTAAACGACAGGATGCTCAGCGACAACTTCTGCAACGGCGACGTCTGGGAAGTGGGCCTGTCGGAAATCAGGGACCGCCTGAACGGAAGGATGGTGCTCAAAATCTCCCCGATCCGCGAAGGCGCCCACGTCAGCGCGGAGACCGCCATGGCCGCCCGCAGCGAAGAAGTCCTTTCCGAGATCGCGGAGCTTCAGGACGTTCAGGCCCAGCCTGTCTATGAGATCCGCCTGTAAACAGTCTGCGGCGTGACATAAAAAGATTGCGCATCCGCCTGAATTTGGATATAATAGCAGCAGCCGTCCGGGCGGATCAAGAAAACCGCCGGCGCGGCGACGCACCTATTCCATTGTCCGGAGGAAACAACATGCTCAAACGCCTGACCCTGCTCCTGGCTGTGCTGGCTTTGCTCTGTCCCTGCTGCCTGGCGGAAGAGGAGGAAGACGAGTTCTTCTTTTCGGTACCCGTCCCCGAAGAAACGGTCCAGCAGGAAGAAGCCCAGGAGGCCCCCAAAAAGGAACGGCTGTCCAGGGAAACGCTGATGTCCTTCTTTACGGATTCCGCCTTTGTGGGCGATTCCGTGACCGAGCGCGTCCGGACCTACGTCAAGGACCAGCGCAAGGAGGAGGAGCCAGGCCTTCTTTCCAACGCGAAATTCCTGGTCAAGCAGAGCTACATGCTCTTTATGGCCAGCAAGAATTACGTGTCCCAGAAATCCGCCAACCTGACCTACAACGGCCGGGAGATGTCCCTGTGCAACATCATGGGGGCCATGAAGCCGAAACGGGTTTTTATCCTGCTGGGCATCAACGACTATATCGGCGAAAAGATCGACAAGGGGATGGAGTACGTCACCCGCACGGTGGAGCTGATCCACAAATACTCCCCGGACACGGAAATCTACTTCCAGTCCCTGACCCCGGTAACGCGGAATTTCTGCAAGCGCAAGGACTTCCGCACCATGTGGGACGAGTACAACGAGGCCCTCAAAAAACTGAGCGAAACGGTGGATTTCACCTACATCGAGATCGCCGCCGGCCTCAAGGACGAAGAAGGCTATCTGCCGGACGAATGGTCCACCGATCGGGAATACCACGTCAACAACAAGGGCATTCCCATCTGGATCGACGAGCTGCTGGACTTTGCCCAGCAGCAGTATGAGCAGGGCCTTTGGACGCCCGAATGAACAGCGGCAGGAAGGACCGATTCGGTGACCCCCGTCCGCGCCTTGTCCGGGCGCTAAAGTGGACCTCGCTGATCATGCTCCTGCTTTCCCTGTATGAAATCGGCGTTCGGTGGAGCGACCTTGTAGGCGAGGTGCGCATGGTGGCCCATCTGGTCCGGGGCGGCAGGCTTACCTGGGGCGAGTTCCTTAGCACCTACATGTGGGACCTGAACAGCTTCCCCATGGCCGGGTACATGGTCCTTCGTGCCCTGCTTTCCCTGTGGGCCCTTTCCGCCCGCTGTACCAGGCGTGCCTGCGCATGGATGATCCTGCCCGCCGCTTTGCTGACGGTACTGGGCTTCACGCTCAGGGACGGCCTGCTTGGCGGGGCGTTTCGCCTTGTCTCCATGCTGCCGCTGCTTTTGTTCCTTACGCTGTGCGTGATCCATGTTTGTCTCCGGCCGAGGAAAAAGCCCGGCCCGGAGCGGCGGCCGGGGCCCGGCCCCCTCAGGGACGGCCGGCCGGTCAGATAAAGTTTTAACCGGAGGAAATCAAATACAATGAGTATCAAGAATAAAAAAATCCTGCTGGCCGTGGTGTTCGTAGCCGTCCTGGCGGTGGCCGCCGTGCTGATTGTGACCCAAAGCGGGAACAAGGCCGAGCCCAAAGAGATCCTTCCGCTTAACGACGCTGCAAAGAAGGTTTTTTCTGACCTGGACACCCTGACGGCCTATGACGGGGAGGAACTCTACGACATCGTGGGCGTCGCCCCGGAGGATTATACGGAGTTCGTCTACCGGACGGGGGAAAACGATATCGGCCTGATCGCCCGGGAAATCATTCTGGTCCGCGCGAAGGACAGCGAGGCGGTGAATCGGGTGCTCGAGGCGCTGAGCCGCTACCGGGAACGCCGCCAGACCGAGACCCGTACTTACGCGCCGGATATCTATGCCATGCTGGAAAAATCTGCCGTCTCACGAAAAGACCTGACCGCCGCCCTGATCATCAGCGAAGAGAGCGCGAAGGAAACCCAGAGCTTCCTGGCCGGAGAATAACATGGTATTCTGTTCATTTACCTTTCTGCTTTTGTTCATGCCGCTGGTGCTGCTTTTGCACCGGGCGCTGCCGGAACAGGCGAAGCGGCCCTTTCTGTTCGCCGCTTCTCTTTTGTTTTACGGCTGGGGCAACCCGGTCTGGCTGCTGCTGCTGATCTATGTGATGGCACTGGATTACGCGGGCGCTCTGCTGATGGAAAAGCCGCGGCTTCATCGAAAGGGCGTGCTGGCCGGGCTGATCGTGCTGAACCTATTGCCCCTTTTCTATTTTAAATACAGCGGCTTTTTCAGGGATTCCTGGGCGTCGCTTACGGGCGTGTATCTCAATTTCACCCCGCCGCTGCTGCCGGCCGGCATCTCCTTTTTTACCTTCCAGGGGCTCTCCTACCTGATCGACGTGTATCGGGGCAAGGTGCGCGTGCAGCGCAGCTTCCTGCTGTTTGGGCTCTATCTGTCCCTGTTCCCGCAACTGGTCGCCGGGCCCATCGTCCGCTACGCGGACTTGGAGGAGCAGCTGATTGCCCCGCCCCGGGTCACGGACGCGGACATGCGGGCAGGCCTGCGCCGGTTTTTGATCGGGCTTTCCAAAAAGGTGCTGCTGGCGGATGTAATGGGCCAGTACTGGGGCAAGATGAACGGCTCCTTCCAAAGTGCCGGGGCCCTGGGCGCGTGGCTGGGGCTGATGGCCTTCTCCTTCCAGATTTTCTTTGATTTTTCCGGCTATTCGGACATGGCCCTGGGCTTGGGCAAAGCGATGGGCTTTACCTTCTGCGAGAACTTTGACCGGCCCTACCGTTCCCTCTCGCTGACGGAGTTCTGGCGGCGCTGGCACATGAGCCTGACCGGCTGGTTCAAGGAATACGTCTATATCCCGCTGGGGGGCAGCCATGTGAGCGCCTGGCGCAGGGACCTGAACGTGATGATCGTCTGGGGCTTGACGGGGCTGTGGCACGGGGCCGGCTGGCATTTTGTGCTGTGGGGCCTGTACTTCGGTGTTTTGCTGATCCTGGAAAAGCGGTTTTTATTAGGCCGTACGGGCTTTGAAAAGCTCCCTTCCTGGCTGCGGCAGGCACTGACCTATCTGATCGTCCTGCTGGGCTGGGGCATTTTCTCCGGGAAGGGGGAGCTCTGGGGCGCGCTGATCGGGCTCAAAGGCTTCTGCACACCGTCTGGGCTGCTTACGACGCTCAACTTCCTGCCGATGCTTTTGCTGTGCGCCGCCCTTTCCTTCCTGCCTGCTCTGAAGCGGCTTCCTTCCCCGGTGCGCCGCCTGGCCACCCCGGCGCTGGCCGTGCTGTGCCTGGCCGCCCTGGCCTCCCAGGGCTACGCTCCCTTTGTATATTTCCAGTTCTGAGGACGCTTGACCGATGAAAGAAAAGAAGCATTTCCTCCCGGATCGACTCGCTGTATACGGCGGGCTCGGCCTGCTGCTGGTGCTGGGACTTTGCGCCCTGCTTTTGCGGCAGGACTTTTCGGCCTGGGAGCGGCGGAGCCTGACGGGCCTTCCGCAGAACCTTTCCCTGAACAACTGGACGCTGAACGAGGACCTGGAGGACGAGCTTTCCGACCAGGTGCCAGGCAGGCGGTACCTGGTCAACCTCTACGCAGAAGCCCAGGTGCTGACCGGCCGCGCCCAGCAGCTGGAGGCCTGGCCTCAGGGGGATTCCTTCCTGGAGCCGCCGGTTTCCGGCTCCGCCGAGCAGGCGAAACGGCGCGTGTCGCAAATGAAGGAGCTGGCGGGGGAGATTCCCTGCCTGTTCCTGGTGCCGCCCAGCGGCGGTATCCGGCGGATGAACGGGATGCCTGCCCTGGTTAGGATCGTCTATGCGGAAGAAGAGGAACTGTACGAAGCGGTTACGCAGGACGAGCGCTTTGTCCCGGTGAGTCTTTTCTTTTCAGCGATGCTTTCTTCCGAGCCTCCTCTTCCCGATCAGCTTTATTACCGGACGGATCATCACTGGACGTTGGAGGGCGCGTATCGTGCCTATCGGGCCTTCTGTAAGAAGGCTGGACTGGAGCCTGCGAGCCTTTCTGACTTTACATTAACGGAATACCAGCCCTTCCTGGGCACGACCTATTCCCGCTCCGGCCTGCCCTTTGCCAAAGCGGATACCATCCGCTGCGCGGAGCCTGCCTGGCCGGTCCGCCTGTCCGTCCCCGCGGAGGGGATCGAGACGGACCACCTGATTTTCCCGGAGGAGGCGCAGACCTATGACGGCTATGCGGTCTACCTCAAGGGAAATCACGGGCTGCTGGAAATCCGCTCTCCCGAGGCGGAGACGGGGGAGACCCTCGTCGTCTTCAAGGATTCCTTCGCCAACTGCTTCCTGCCCTTCCTGACGAAGCATTATGCCCGGATCATCGCCGCCGACGCCCGGTATATGGAAGGATCTTTCCGGGACGTGCTGGAAAGCGCCGGGGCGGACCGGATCCTCTACCTTTATTCCCTGGACAGCCTGGTGAACGACACCGCCATCACCAGAAAGCTGCGCTGAGCGGGGGCAATGGCCGCCCGGATTCGCGAGGGGGGAACGTCCAATGAAAAAACGTCTTTATGCGCTGCTGGCCGTCCTGCTGGCGGCGTTTTTTTCCCTTCCGGCCCAGGCCGGAGGGTACGTGGAGCTGAAGGCATTCATCACCCGGGAAACGGGCGTTTCTCCTCAGGAAACGGACAGCGGGGCCCTGACGCGCTGCTTCGGCCCTTCGGTGCCGGGGCGGACGGCCCTGGTCTTCGACCTGGAAAACAGCCGGGCCCTGCTGGGGGAGAGGGCCGGAGCGGCAGCCTTTTCCGCGGTCTGCTGGCAGCTGCCCTCCAGGGAGGCGGCCGAGGCCCTGGCCCGGGCCTTCCTGCCCAGGTACGCTTCCTTTTCCGGGGAAGGGACGCTGGCGGTGTCCTTCACGGAGGAAGGCAGCCGGCTGGTAATCCGCTCTTTGGAGGAAGCGGGCCTGCTGGCCCTGCTTCGGGAGCCGCCGCTATCCCGCTCCACCGAGGACGCAGACGCGTCCCCCTGGACCGAATACCGCCTGTACGTCGGCAACCGGAATACGAAGGTCTTTCACTATCCCTTCTGCCCGTCCGTCGGGGACATGAAGGAAAAAAACAAGACCCCTTTTGCCTCCCGGGAGGACGCTGTGTCCGCTGGGTTCAGGCCGTGTCAGCGGTGCCACCCGTGACGGAAAAAAATTTTGTGTTTTACCGTTTTTCAGGTGCCGCCCGCCGATTTTCTGCGTATCAAGAAATGTGCGCGGATGATGCGCACGGCAGACAGGAACGGGGCTCAGCGACAGTTTTCCTTGTCTGCAAGGGAAAATCAGTGCTATAATTCATGAAAGCCGAAACTCGGCGGGAAAGGATGATACATATGTCTGAAAATTTGAATGGAAACAAGAAAGAGGCTGTCAGTTTTTTCCGCCCCAACCCGGTGCTTCGCCGGATGAGCCAGATCGCTGACCGGGCGGGAGGAAACGAAAGTGCCACCTATGCCGGCATCGCCGTCAAGACCAGCTTTTTCCTGGCCGTTACCCTGGCGGGAATGATCGTTTACCTGCTGCTCAATACGTCCGTCTTTGCCAGGGATACCGTGCTGACCACGGTCCATTACGGCAAGACCTTCCAGTTTGACCTCGGCAAGACAGAAGCCATTACGCTGGCGGCCGTGATGATTACCGGCCTGATCAGCCAGCTGGTCGGCATCTTTGCCCGGAAAACCATTCCTGTAACTGGCTCGATTTATTCCTTCTCCCAGGGCTTTGTGATTTCCTTCCTGGTGTTCAAGGTCCTGCAGGGCTACGAATACCTGGGTCTGGAAGCCCTGCTGCTGACCGCGGCGGTCATCGGCGTGATGAGCTGGCTGTATGTCTCCGGCAAACTCAGGCCCACCGAGAAGTTCAACACCATCCTGATGACCCTGGTGATCGGCTCCATCCTGCTGGCGCTGTTCTCCTTCATCTGCTCCCTGATCCCGGTCACGCGTCCCTTCATCATGGCGATGCGGGCGAACTTCGGCCTCTGCGTCGCGCTGGACCTGATCGGCATCGTGATCGCCTCCCTGTTCCTGATTTCCGACTTCGGGGAGATCGACCGCTGCGTCAAGGGCGGCTACCCGAAGAGCACCGAATGGTACGCGGCCTTCGGCCTGGCCTTCACGGTGATCTGGCTGTACATGAAGATCCTGGATCTGCTGATGCGGATCGTTTCCGAAAAAAACAACAAGTAATGCATGTAGCGATGCTTCCGGGCTGCCGCCTGACGCGGCGGCTCCTTTTTTGTTCTGGGGCAGATGCGGGCTGATTTAAGCTCAAAGGATCGGTGGAAATCCCGGCGGTTCTGTGTTATAATCATTCCGACAACATCACTGAATCAAACAAGGAGGAAACATCGGATGAAAAAATGGGCAGCGCTGTTCCTGGTTCTCTGTCTGACGGCCGGTGCCTGCGCACTGGCGGAGGGCGGGGCAAAACGTTCCTTCAGCTTTTCTTCCTCGGAAAAGAAAGAGGCGGAGAGTCTGACGAGCTATCTTTCCGACTTTTCGGGCGGCACGGACGGCTGGTATCCCCGCAGCGCGGGCAGCGCGTCGTTACAGGTGACGCAGGACGGACTGACGATCGTCGGCCGCGAGAGCACCTGGAATTCGCCGGGCCGGGACTTCCCGCTGGAAGCAGGCAAGAAATACACCCTGAGCGTCGACGTGCTCCAGGACGCGGTCGATCAGGCCAAGTTTATGATCTCCGTGGCCCACTCCAAAAACGGAACGGAATCCTATGAGAACCTGGCGAACGGCACGGCCAAGAAGGGGGAATGGACCACCCTGTCCTGCACCTGGACGCCGGGCGTGTTCGACAACTACGTTCTCTACGTGGAGACCTCCGGCAACGGCACCATCGACTTTACCATCAGGAATTTCTCCGTGGAGCTCAACGAGCTTCGCTATGACGCTTCCCTGCCTTCCCTCAAGGAAGTGTACGCGAAATATTTCCCTGTGGGCGCCGCCGTCACTCAGGGCGAGGCGCTGGACCAAAAGCGGATGGACATCTATGCTGCACAGTTTGCCATCTTCACCCCCGGCAACGAACTGAAGCCGGATTCCGTGCTGGATATTGCCGCCAGCCGCAAGCTGGCTCAGGACGACCCAACCGCCGTAGCCGTCCATTTCGACGCGGCGAAGCCGATGCTGGACTACTGCAAGGAAAAGGGCCTGGCGGTCCACGGACACGTGCTGGTCTGGCATTCCCAGACGCCGGACGTATTTTTCCGCGAAGGCTATAACGCCACCGGCAAGTTCGTCTCCCGGGAGGTTATGCTGGGCAGACTGGACAACTACGTCCGCCTGATCATGGCCTACATGCAGGAAAATTACCCCGGCCTCATCGTCTCCTGGGACGTGGTCAACGAAGCCATCGACGACAGCACCGGGAACCTGCGCCAATCCAACTGGACGAAGGTCGTCGGAGATGACTTTGTGGAGCGGGCCTTTGAAATCGCCAGAAAGTACGCTCCCGAAGGGACGAAGCTTTACTACAATGATTACAACACCCCCATGGCGCCCAAGACGGACGGCATCTGCGCCCTGCTGGAGCGGCTGGTGGCGGAAGGCAATATTGACGGCTACGGCTTCCAGAGCCATTTTGCGGTCGGCAATCCGGGCCTGTCCAAGATCCGTCAGGCGATGGAGCGGATCGAGGCGATGGGCCTGCGTCTCCGCGTCAGCGAGCTGGACATCACCATCAAGGCGAACGACGAGCCCAACCTGCGCTCCCAGGCCATCCGCTATGAGAACCTGTTCAGCCTGTATCTCGAGCACGCCGCGTCCTTGGACGCCGTTCAGCTGTGGGGCGTCTCGGACGACCTGAGCTGGCTGGCCCCGCAGTACCCCCTTCTCTTTGACGCACGCATGCAGCCCAAACCCGCGTTTTGGTCCGTCGTAGAACTGGCAAAGTAAATAGGTAGGAGGTAGGAAGTAGGAGGGAGGAGGTATATGGTCGGTGAGAAGGGCAGTAGCAAATGCGTAATGCCTAATGCGTAATGCGTAATTCTGCTGCCGGCCATCTATGCTCATCTAACCAACTCAAACCTCCTACCTCCTACCTACTACTTCCTACCTTACAAATTAGGCATTACGCATTACGAATTACGCATTTTGCCCAATCCCCAGTCCCTAATCCCCAGTCCCTAATCCCTATTCCCTAAAAAAACCTTGACATCACTCCTCCCATGTGCTACAATACTTCTCGGCTCAAAAGAGTCTGTGCCGCAGACAGCTGGCGCGCCGTTTGGCGCTTAAACTTGCCCGCCGAGGACAGAGAGGATGCTATTTGACGATTCTCTGTGCCTTCACGCACAGGGAATCTTTTAATTCAGGCCGGAAAACAGGTGAAAGAAACAATGAGCAAGAACCTCGAAAACAAAAAGGTTGTCGTGAGTGAAATTACCGAGAAGTTCAAGAATGCCCAGTCCGTCGTGGCCGTGCATTACTCCGGACTGACGGTGGAGGAAGTCACCAAGCTGCGTGCCGAGTGCCGCGCCGCGAACGTGGATTACGTCGTTTTAAAGAACACGCTGGTCCGCCGCGCGCTGGACGATATGGGCATCCACGGCTGGGATGACGTGCTGGAAGGCCCGACCGCGTACGCTTTCGGTACGAAGGATCCGGTATCTCCCGCCAAGATCCTCTGCAATTTCATCGACAAGGCCAAGAATGACCATATGTCCGTCAAGATTGGTCTGATGGGCGAGGAAATCATGGACGAAAAGGCTGTCAAGGCCCTGGCTTCCATGCCTTCCCGCGAAGAGTTGCTGGTCCGCCTGGTCGGCAGCCTGAATTCCTCCGTCGCCAAGCTGGTGTACGTCGTCGACGCGATCCGCAAGCAGAAGGCCGGAGAATAATCATTTTCTTATTATTACTTTATCTGAACATTAAATTTGGAGGAATTGATCCATGACTCATGAGGAATTTATTGCCGCGATCGAGTCGATGACTGTCATCGAGCTGAACGATCTGGTGAAGGCTCTGGAAGAGAAGTTCGGCGTTTCCGCCGCTGCCCCCGTCGCTGTCGCCGCTGGCGGCCCCGCCGCTGCCGCTGCTCCCGCTGAAGAGCAGACCGAGTTCGACGTCATCCTGAAGGATGCCGGCTCCGAAAAGATCAAGGTTATCAAGGCTGTCCGCGAGTATGTCGCCGGCCTGGGCCTGAAGGAAGCCAAGGAATTCGTCGAATCGACCCCCAAGACCATCAAGGAAGGCGCTACCAAGGAAGAAGCCGAGAAGATCAAGGAAGCTTTCGCTGCCGTCGGCGCCACCGTCGAAATCAAGTAATTTCGGTTACTTCAAGCAAAAAGGCCACCGGTTCGTCCGGTGGCTTTTTTGCTTGAAGAAAACGCATGGAACGATAAAGAAACAGCCCGCCGTGTCCGGCGGGCTGTATGCGTGAAGCGGATTATTCTTCCTCGGAATCGTCCTCGGGAAGCTCCGCGTTGTGGTAGACTTCGGAAACGTCGTCGTTGTCGTCCAGCATGTCCAGCAGCTTCTGGATCTTGTTGACGGTGTCCGGATCCTCGATCTTGATGGTGTTCTGGGGCACCATCTGCTTATCGGCGGAGAGGAAGGACAGGCCGGCGTTTTCCAGCGCCTCGCGGACGGCGGAGAAGTCGGCCGGATCGGTGTAGATGACGAAGGCGTCGTCTTCCACCTTCATATCTTCCGCGCCGGCTTCCATGGCCTGCATCATGATTTCGTCCTCGTCCATACCGGGCTCCCGCTCGATAACGATGACGCCCTTGTGGTCGAACTGATAGCTGACCGAGCCGGTGGTTGCCATGGAGCCGCCGTTCTTGTCGAAGATGTGGCGGATGTCCGAGGAAGTACGGTTGCGGTTGTCCGTCAGGATGTCGACGATCACCGCCACGCCGCCGGGCGCGTAGCCTTCATAAGAGAATTCCTCGTAGTTGACGCCGCCGCCCTCGCCGGAGGCCTTCTTGATGCTGCGCTGAATATTATCATTCGGCATATTGTTGGCTTTCGCTTTGGCGATGATGTCGCGCAGCTTGCCGTTGACGTTCGGGTCGGGCCCGCCTTCACGGACAGCGATGGCGATCTCACGGCCGATCTTCGTAAAGATCTTGCCGCGCGCGGCGTCTGCCTTGCCTTTTTTCGCCTGAATATTATGCCATTTGGAATGACCTGACATGTAAATCCCTCCTGAAAGTATCAGATACTGCTCTATTTTATCACACGACGATATGATCGTCAAATTTTTTTTCGTATTTGATTTGCAGGTATGATGATTGTGTCTGACTGCAAAATGGCTTGACGCAGCTGAGAAAAGCGGTATAATTGATCTAAGCAGAAGATGCAATGATCCATGTTTATGGTTTTCACTCCGTGCGAAAAAGAAACGGAAGAGATTAAGAACTTGTTGTGTAACGGAACCAATGAAAATGTTTAATCTAAACAGGAGATATCAGGGATGAAACGCTGTGTGGGGATTGCTGTAGTTCTATTTGGCATATTGTCTATTGTATCTGGCTTATGTGAACCAGGAATATTGGTCTTGCCAAATGATCTTTCCCGTATTGAAGAGAAGGCTTTCTATGGCGACTTCAATATGCAGGAGGTTGTTTTACCGGAAGGCGTAAAGTACATTGGGCCCCTTGCTTTCGGCTACAGCGGTTTAACGAAGATTAACTTGCCTTCCAGTTTGGAAGAAATAGACGATACAGCTTTTGATGGAATCAGTCACTTGTCGGCTACCGTAACACCAGGAACATATGCTGCAAACTGGTGGAATGAAAACTGGAAACGGTTTAATGCAGAAACCAAGGTCCTTCAGGTCGGATTTGAAAACTCCTTGTCTGAGCCCGTCGGCCAGGGCATGGTCAAGTGGCAGGAACTGCTGGCCGCCAGAAACGTTAATTTGGCCATTGAACTGTACCCCGATTCCCAGATAGGCAACAAGAATGACCTGATCGACCAGATGCTGCTGGGCGAGCCCATCATGACCCTGGCGGACGGCGCTTTCTTCGCCGACTATGGCGTCAAGGATATGGGCATCGTCTTTGGTCCCTTCCTGTTTGAAAGCTGGGATCAATGCTGGAAGCTGACAGAGTCTGGCTGGTGGAATGAGCAGTGCGCCAAGCTGGAAGGCCTGGGCATCAAGATGGTTGCCGCCAACTGGGCTTACGGCGCCCGTCACACCCTGACCACCAAGCCGATTCATACTGTGGTGGACCTTAATGGTCAGCTTATACGTGTTCCCACCAACGCCATCCAGACCAAGGGCTTCGAAGTCCTGGGCGCTACCCCCGTGGGCATGTCCCTGGGCGATGTGTACACCGCGCTG
>OCVV012828930.1_pt1 | contig 39724 bp, 26 predicted proteins | sample 1539721 | NCBI WGS metagenome assembly OCVV01 (sample SAMN02144230, study PRJEB22623) | gut metagenome | biome: sheep rumen | host: Ovis aries | place: New Zealand | reverse complement strand
GTGGTGCTTCAATGCTCAGGCAGGTGTGACCTACGCGCCCAACACCATTACTGCCATCAGCGAACTGCGGCACGGAAGTCTGCCCAGTGGTGTGGATGGTGACTACGTTGCCAGCACATACGTCAACTCGCGTTACCTCTCGTCGTGGGCCAGTGTTTCGTTCACCAAGCGTTTCGCCAAGGACTTTGTCTATAAAGCCGATGCACTCTTTGCCCTGCCCAGTGCCAGGTATGGGGACTTCCGCCAGCACGGCCATGAACTGCACTTCAAGACCTCATTGCAATACTACAGCCGCAAGTACCACCTCGCAGCCTATCTGGCCTACGAACTGAACCACAATAAGATGGTTACTCCACAGACTTATTCAATCAGCGACAAAGACGATTTGCTCTATATCTCCATCGACAAGACTTTTTTCCACGACCGTCTCGGTCTCAGTTTCGTGGCGATTTCTCCTCTTAAGTGGGGCGATGGCATCAGCAAGACTACCGTCGTGTCGCCAGCCATCGAGAGTGCCAACTATTTCAATTCGTGGGAGAGCAACAACCGTGGTGCCCTTCAGTTCACCCTCGTCTATCGCTTCATGGGCGGCAAGTCGGTGAGAGAATATAAGCGCGAAATGTCGGAGGAAAGATAAAAAAGAGAATAAAAAAGCAACATTGAGCGACATATTTCTTACCTTTGTGTCTATATGTAGGTAGAATGCCTTGGCGATGAAGAATGACGACACAACAAAAATAGCGCAAATACTGGCTGGCGAGACCGAAGAGTTCCGCCACCTGATGCGACGGTATGGAGGCACATTGCTTGCTTTCATCGAGAATGTCGTATGCTGCCATGAAGAGGCTGAAGATGTGGTTCAAGAAACCTTTCTCATTGCTTATCGTTCTCTCTATCAGTATGATGATAGCAAGGCATCGTTTGCAACCTGGCTCCACCGCATAGCATACCATGAGGCTCTTCGACGAATGAAGCGACGACGACTTCCCACGCTCTCATGGGATGAAGACGAAAGGCTGTTGAGATGTGCCGAAGAGGCTGATACAGACGATTGGCTGACTGACATGACCGAAGAGCAGATGCAGAGACTTGACGAAGCCATCGACCTGCTGCCAGAATACGACCAGATGCTCCTACGGTTCTACTACGAAGACGATATGCCTCTGAAGGAGATAGCCTACATACTCGACAGCGAGGCCAGTATACTGGCAAGCCGACTACGACGAATCAGAAACAGACTGAGAAAAGAATTACAAAAGAACAGATGAAAACATCAAATGACATAAAGCCCAAAGACGATGCAATCCGACAGGTAATGCATCGGAGGAAGGAACGTCGCCCTATGATTGAACTCCCCAAGGAGGTTGAGGACAGGGTGATGGAGCGGATTTCTACAATAGAGAAGGCATCTGCTCCAAGAGTCAAAGTGATGCAGTTATGGATTCTTCGTGCTGTGAGTGCCGCTGCCGTTATAGCAAGTGTATTCTTTCTTGTGGAAACGGTGATTCCAGAAGAAAAGGAAGAACCATCAAATGTTGTAGCAAAAGTGGAAGTCCGCAAGCCTATAGAGACAGAATCGGAACAGAAAAAAGAACAGCCTCAAGTGGTAGAAGAGAAACCACGTCTTGTTCAACGGAAGAAACTTACGCCCAAGGCCAAGCCAAATGCCGTTACAAGCGTAGAGGATATTCCCCTTGCTGAGGCCGAAACCGATGTATGTATCGACTGTGAAATGGACGCAATGGACTGTGAATTAACAGCCATGATTAACGAATTTGAAAACCTATAAGACGCTATATGAAACACTTCATTTTATCTTTCTTGTTGCTCTGCCCGATAGGCTTACAGGCACAATCGACCACCGAACAGGCCGTTGACAGCATGATGAACTATCTGGCCTTGAACTGTCTCGACGGCCTCCTCGTCATCGAGAGCAACGGGCGCAACCACGCCACACGTGGCGAAATCACTATCGACAACGGGCCGATGGCGGCTACAAGGCGGCTCATCAACGGCATCCAGCCTTATATAGATATGTTGCCCCACCTGCGGAAGATGACCGACGAAAGGACGGGCGAAGTGTTTGAAGGTCGCTTAGCCATGCGGCTACAGCCCGAGCCTGGCGACACATCGGCCTATTTCCTCATGACCTATAACCGCTCTAAACTGACGTTCAAGTACGGCGTGAACAGTCCTGGCAGCATCAGTCTGGCCAAGAGTTCTGCAAAAGGGCCAGGTGTAGGTTTCAGCCCCAAAGGACTGTCGGCAGAGGAGGCCGCTCCAGTCATTCAGTTCTACAATGAGTTAGTCCGTCGCAGTGATGCCCGTGTGGTTGATACCGTGTTCGTGTACGATGGCGACAAAGACTATGAGTGGTGGTTGGGGGCAACCGGTGAGCGCAGCCGCACTAAAGCCCAAATTGTCTTGGCGCCATCGCCAACAGACAAGGACATGCGAGAATGGTTGAACGTAGTGAACCGATACGACAAGCATCCCGATGTGACCCTGTTCCAGAGTAACCGTGTGATTCGGGGCGAAGTCTATCTGGCAAGCAGCATCTGCACGTTTATCGTAGGCGGAGCCTTCCACCTTTACTTGGCAGGTCTTTATCATGGGCAGTTCTGCCTTATTCGTGTGGTGGCACACTCAGACGAACCGGGCGAGGTTGTGCCAGGATTCTCTCGGCTTATCGACCATCTGACGGGGGCAGAAAAGACCGTTCACTACGCAACAGGCCATCCCGCCAAACTCGTTCAACTGATGGAAAAAGAAATCCAGAATCTGCAAGCACATCTTGGTGCAGAAGTTCTTGACACGCTTTTCTTTAGCAACGACCACGAGGGGCATGTTTGGTGGACGGGCATAGACAGTCGCTGTCCCACCCGAGCCAGTCTTGTTCGCGCGCCATCATCAGAGAAAGATTTTGCCTCCCTTCACCAACGCATTCGCAAATCCGTTGACAACATAGTGAATTATCAGGCATGGACAGACGATGACACCGATGAAGACCGACGAATCTTCCTCGGTTGGACAGATGACCGAGGGCAACTTCACGCCTATATCATCTACTATATGATAGCCACTCGCCAACTCATCATCGAACAGGCTGACGGTGAGGAGCCAGGTTGCATCTGCATCCCCCACTACCAGCAGAAATGGTTTGAGTAGCCTTCCCCTGACTTTGAAAAAAGTGGCATCGGCGTGGCCAAGATGAGCATTTGGTGGTACTAAACTATTTTTGTTCATCTATTTGTTTCATCTTGTTTCTTCCGAGGCACGAAGTGTCAATCTCGAGGATGTGGAAATTGGTCAATTTGTACGCGCTCGTAGCCTCTCAATCGGAGTGAGTCACACCTGTGGTAGGGGTGTGACTCACTCCTATGGGATAGGTGTGAGTCACACCTATATTGGGGGTAGTTGGGGTTGGTCTTTTTGTACGATTCTGCTTTGTCGTGATTTCGTGTCCCTGATGCGGAATTTGGGAAGTTAGAAAGGGTAATTTGTTCCGATTATTCTTTTTGTGGACATTCTTTGTTGGTGTATTGCCAAAAAAGTCGTACCTTTGTGGCCGAACTGTTCGGAAGCCTTCTCGCCCCCCCACCTCAGGGGCTTATATATATAATAATGTGTAATGAAGCGGAGTTACTATAGCATAGCCATTGAGCGGTATTTCAGCACACCTGTCCCCTATCTGCTGGTGGGCACGGTGCCGCTGATGCTGTATGGCTACTATGAGAGCGACCTGTGGTTTTGGGTGGGGCTGGTGCTGACGGTGGCCGTGTTTGCGGTCAACCATTTTCTGATGCACTCGCTCACCACCACGTTTGGCCCTTATGCCACCCGAAAGCAGGTGGACTATGTGAGCCATTTTGTGGCGGGGAAGAATGAGGTGTTCTCGGAGCAGGAGAGCGGGCAGTTGCTGGAGATGATTGCCGACCAGTCGGGCAATGCCCACATCGGCATTGAGGACTATATCAACTACATCAACCACAGGCTGAAGGAGAAGTCGGACAATGGGAGCGCGGAAGCGACCTATTGGCTGGGCATCTACCACCGTGTGCTGGGCGAGGGCAGCAACCACAATTCCATAGCCCGCGAACTGATTGAGAAATCGGCAAATATGGGATTTGAACGTGCCAAAAAACTGCAAAAACGGGCACGGAAGTGGGGATAAAGTGCTGTTTTTGTGAAAAAAGTGGCGTAAAGTTTTGTGCTTTGACAAATTTGCCGTAATTTTGCCGACCGTTGGGATTTTCCCAGCGCTTTTTTATCTATAATTTATAAACATTTTCTAAAAAGAATTGTAATGATTATCGTACCTGTAAAAGAAGGTGAGAACATTGAGAGGGCTCTCAAGAAGTTCAAGAGAAAGGCCGAGAAGACTGGCATCATCAAGGAAGTGCGCAACCGCAAGCAGTTCAACAAGCCCTCTGTGGTGAAGCGTGAGAAGATGCAGCACGCCATCTATGTGAACAAACTTCACCAGGCCGAGGATTGAATCCTCGCTGAAGGCGTAAAAAACTCTCTGTTGGGAGAGAAAAAGAGACCGAAAAACAAAGTTTTCAGTTGAAAATTTGGTCGTTTGACAAAAATGTCCTAAATTAGTCGCAGAAAACGACGAGACATGGAATCGTGGACTGCTCCTTTTCTGGAATATCTGAAGTCTGAACGTAACTATTCGCCGGCAACGGGGGTGTCTTACGGCAAGGACTTGGCAGAGTTTCAGGAGTTCCTTGAGGCGGATGATGCCGCTGCTTCGTGGAAGACCGTGAGTGCGGCAGACGTGAGGGAATGGATGATATTCCTGCTGGACGGACAGCACCTGACGGCTGCATCGGTCAACCGCAAGTTGAGTGCCCTCCGCACCTTCTACAAATATCTGCGTAGGATGGGGTGGGCGGATGTCAATCCGATGGAGAAAGTGGTCGCTCCGAAAAAGAAACGCCCTTTGCCCTACTTCGTGAGGGAGGCGGAGATGGACCGGCTACTGGAACTGACCCGTGAGGACCGAAGTTTCAAGGGCATCAGGAATCGGCTGATTCTGATGATGTTCTACGAGACGGGAGTGAGACGCGCGGAACTGCTGGGCATGACAGATGCAAGTGTGGATCTGGTGGCACGGCAGGTGAAAGTGACCGGAAAGCGCAACACACAGCGCATCGTGCCGTTTGGCGACGAACTGGAGGCGGAGATTCGAGCCTATCTGGATGCCCGCAAAGAGGCACTCGGCTCGGTCGATTTCCCAACCTTCTTCGTCGGCGAGAAAGGCGAGGCGATGAGCAAAGGCCGGGTGGCAAAAATAGTGAAGGATAACCTGTCGATGGTGACCACCATCAAGAAACGGAGCCCTCATGTGCTGCGCCACTCTTTTGCTACTGCCATGCTGAACAACAGCGCGGACCTGACCTCCATCCAGAAACTGCTGGGCCACGAAAGCGTGGCAACCACTGAGGTCTATACCCATGTGTCGTTTGAGGAACTGAAGAATGAGTACAAAAATGCGCACCCGCGCAAGTAAATATTGTTCAACCTAATAAAAATACCGTGACTATGGACGTTAACATTAAGACGATTAAGTTCGACGCAACAGACAAGTTGCAAGAGTTCATTCAGAAGAAAGTTGGAAAACTGGATAAGTATTGCAACGATATAAGGAAAGTAGAGGTGTCACTCAAAGTCGTGAAGCCCGAGACGGCCCTGAACAAGCAAGCAAGCCTGACAGTGGTACTCCCCGGGAGCGAATTATTCGCCGAAAAGATTTGCGACACATTTGAAGAAGCAATCATGGAATCTCTGGCTGCAATTGAAAAACAGTTGGGGAAATATAAGGAAAAACAGACCAATATCTAAAAAAAGTCTGTAAAAAGTTTGGTGTTTGAAAAATAATGCCTAAATTTGCACCCGTTTCGCACGGATTGCTCTGTGCGGACGGTTTTATAAGCCTCTTTAGCTCAGTTGGCCAGAGCACGTGATTTGTAATCTCGGGGTCGTTGGTTCGAATCCGACAAGAGGCTCAAAGAAGAGAATATTGTCGGTTCGGCGTAAGCCACTCCGACAAGAAGTTCAAGAGGGGAGATACACATTATTTATATATATGTAAAATGCTGTTATAGCTCAGTGGTAGAGCACTTCCTTGGTAAGGAAGAGGTCACGAGTTCAAATCTCGTTAACAGCTCTCTCGCCGAGAATAATTAAATGGTAAATCAATTTAATAACTCTAAAGAATAATTTTTAGCTATGGCAAAAGAAACATTCGTGCGTACCAAACCACACGTAAACATCGGTACAATCGGTCACGTTGACCACGGTAAGACTACTCTTACTGCTGCGATTTCTAAGGTTCTTCATGAGAAGGGCTTCGGTTCTGAGGAAGTTAAGTCTTTCGACCAGATTGACAATGCTCCCGAAGAGAAGGAGCGTGGTATCACTATCAACACTGCTCACATCGAGTATGAGACAGCAAAGCGTCACTATGCTCACGTGGACTGCCCTGGACACGCCGACTATGTGAAGAACATGGTAACTGGTGCTGCTCAGATGGACGGTGCTATCATCGTGGTTGCTGCAACTGACGGTCCTATGCCTCAGACTCGTGAGCACATCCTGCTCGCTCGTCAGGTGAACGTGCCTCGTCTGGTTGTGTTCATGAACAAGTGCGACATGGTTGACGATGAGGAAATGCTCGAACTCGTTGAGATGGATATGCAGGACCTCCTCGCTCAGTATGACTTCGAGCCCGAGACTCCTATCATTCGCGGTTCTGCCCTCGGTGCCTTGAACGGTGTGCCAGAGTGGGAAGATAAGGTGATGGAGTTGATGGACGCTTGCGACAACTGGATTCAGGAGCCTGTTCGCGACATCGATAAGCCTTTCTTGATGCCTGTTGAGGACGTGTTCTCAATCACTGGTCGTGGTACAGTGGCTACTGGCCGTATCGAGACTGGTGTTGTGAAGGTAGGTGACGAGGTTCAACTCCTCGGTCTTGGTGAAGATGCTAAGTCTGTCGTTACTGGTGTTGAGATGTTCCGTAAGATTCTTCCTGAAGGTATGGCTGGTGACAACGTAGGTCTGCTCCTCCGTGGTATCGACAAGAAGGATGTGAAGCGTGGTATGGTGATTACTCACCCTGGAGTTATCACTCCTCACAAGGGCTTCAAGGCATCTATCTACGTGCTGAAGAAGGAAGAGGGTGGCCGTCACACTCCATTCAAGAACCACTATCGTCCTCAGTTCTACCTCCGCACCATGGACTGCACAGGTGAGATTTCTCTCCCAGACGGAGTTGAAATGGTAATGCCTGGTGACAACGTGGAGATCAAGGTTGAACTTATCTACCCAGTTGCTATCAACGTAGGTCTTCGTTTCGCTATTCGCGAAGGTGGTCGTACAGTTGGTTCTGGTCAGATTACAGAGGTTTTTGATTAATCATTTGATTAAGGACAATCAAGAATATGGTGTCAGGTGATGCTCTTGTCGCCTGACACCTCATCTACGGGAATAGCTCAGTTGGCAGAGCACTGGTCTCCAAAACCAGGTGTCGGGAGTTCGAGCCTCTCTTCCCGTGCTATAAGTGTAAGAATATGAATAGCATAATCACATATTGCAAAGAATCCTACGATGAACTTGTTCATAAGGTGACTTGGCCAACATACAAGGAGTTGACCTCGCAGGCGGTACTTGTTTTATCGGCTTCCATCATTATCGCACTGCTGGTCTGGGTCATCGACACTGCCTTCGCGGAGTTAATGAAACTCGTTTATTCACTCTTTAACTAAAAAGACGGAGCAGAGTAATATGGCAGAATCGGACGTTAGAATTGATGAGAAAACAGGCCTGAAGGTTTGGGCGAAGAAATCTAAGGACGCACCTGTTTTGAGATGGTATGTGCTCAAAGCCATTAGTGGTAAAGAGGCTTCAGTCAAGGAGTATATCGAACTTGACATGAAGAACCACGGCTACGAGGACCGCGTGTCTCAGGTTCTCATTCCTCAAGAGAACTTCATTAAGGTGGGTGCCAACAATCGGCGCATCCCCGCCAAGAGGAATCTTCTTCCTGGCTATGTTCTCGTGGAGGCTGCCCTCGATGGCGAGATAACCCACATGCTTCGCAACACCCCCAACGTTCTCGGATTCCTGGGCGGCACAGACAAGCCTTCGCCTGTTCGGCAGGCAGAGGTGAACAGAATGCTTGGTCTGGGACAAGAGGATGAAACGGAAGTTGCGGACACTGTTGTCAATGTTGACTATCTGGTAGGTGAGTCTGTCAAAGTGAACGACGGCCCATTTACGGGTTTCGATGGCATCATCGAAGAAGTCAACGGCGAAAAGCAGAAACTCAAGGTGTCGGTCAAGATATTCGGAAGGGTCACACCTCTCGAATTGTCCTTTACACAAGTTTCAAAGGAACTTGCCTGATGTTACGCTGGCATGTTCTTTCTATCGTTAAATTATTAAATAAAGATTAAAAAAATGGCTAAAGAAGTTGCTGGATTAATCAAATTGCAGATTAAGGGCGGTGCCGCTAATCCATCTCCTCCAGTAGGACCTGCACTGGGTTCTAAGGGAATCAACATCATGGATTTCTGTAAAGCATTCAACGCCAGAACTCAGGATAAGGCAGGAAAGGTTCTTCCTGTTGTTATCACCTACTACGCAGATAAGTCTTATGATTTCGTGGTGAAAACTCCACCTGCTGCTATTCAGTTGATGGAGGCTGCCAAGGTTAAAAAAGGTTCTGCTGAACCTAACCGCAAGAAGGTGGCTGAAGTTACATGGGATCAGATTCGTACTATCGCGGAGGATAAGATGCCTGATTTGAACTGCTTTACAATCGAGTCTGCAATGTCTATGATTGCAGGTACAGCAAGAAGTATGGGTATTAAAGTTAAAGGAGAATTCCCTGGTAAATAATTAAAATTTCAATCAAATGAGTAAACTTACAAAAAATCAGAAGGCAGTTGCTGACAAGGTTGAAGCAGGGAAGGAATACACTCTGGCCGAGGCATCGCAGTTGGTGAAGGATATCACTTTCACTAAGTTTGATGCGTCTCTCGACATTGACATTCGTCTCGGTGTTGACCCACGCAAGGCAAACCAGATGGTGCGCGGCGTGGTTTCTCTCCCTAACGGAACGGGCAAGGAAGTACGTGTTCTTGCTCTCGTTACCTCTGATCAAGTTGCTGCTGCAACAGAAGCCGGTGCCGACTATGTAGGTCTTGAAGAGTACATCGACAAGATTAAGGGTGGCTGGACTGATATCGATGTCATCATCACCATGCCTTCTTGCATGGGTAAGATTGGTGCACTCGGTCGTGTGCTGGGTCCTCGTGGCCTGATGCCTAACCCCAAGAGCGGTACTGTGACTATGGACGTGGCAAAGGCTATCCGTGAAGTGAAGCAGGGTAAGATTGACTTCAAAGTGGATAAGACTGGTATCGTTCACGCTTCTATCGGCAAAGTTTCTTTCTCTGCCGAGAAGATTGCACAGAACGCCCAGGAGTTCATCAACACCATCATCAAACTGAAGCCTGCTACAGCGAAGGGCACTTACATAAAGAGCATTTATCTTTCAAGTACTATGAGCAAAGGTGTCAAGATTGACCCGAAGTCTGTTGAATAATTAATTAAGATCAGAATCATGAAGAAAGAAGATAAAGCCTTACTTATCGATAGTCTTGTTGAGAAACTCGACAACTATCCCCATTTCTACGTTGTAGATGTAACTGCTCTTGACTCTCAGACTACAAGCGACCTGCGTCGTGCTTGCTTCAAGAATGGCATCAAACTTCAGGTGGTGAAGAACACTCTCTTCATCAAGGCTCTTGAGAAAAAGGGCAATCCTGAGTTCGAGGCTCTCAAGCCCATCTTGAAGAATACGACTGGCATCATGTTCTGCGAGGTTGCCAATCAGCCTGCAAAACTGATCAAGTCTTTTGCAAAAGATCATGGCGACATGCCAGCCTTGAAGGGTGCTTTTGCTGAAGAAAGTGTTTACATTGGTGCTGACCAGTTGGATGCACTTGCTGCTATCAAGAGCAAGAACGAACTCATTGCCGAGGTTGTTTCTATGCTCGAAGGTCCTGTCAACAGTGTACTTTCTGCACTCGACGGCGGTGCTACCATCCACGGTCTGCTTGATGCAATCGAGAAAAAGGGTAACTAAACCCAACTATCCTGCAGAAGGCTGATGCTGAAAAAGAAGAATGGCTTCAGTTTTCTCCAGAATAAAAACAAAATTAAAAAATAATAATCACACATAAAAAACATTTAAGAAAATGGCAGATGTTAAAGCTATCGCTGAAGAGTTGGTAAACTTGACAGTGAAAGAAGTAAGTGAACTTAAGACTATCCTCAAGGATGAGTACGGAATTGAGCCTGCTGCTGCAGCCGTTGCTGTTGCTGCTGGTCCTGCTGCAGGCGGTGAGGCTGCTGCTGAAGAGAAGACTTCATTCGACGTTGTTCTCAAGAGCGCAGGTGCTGCTAAACTTCAGGTCGTAAAGGCTGCTAAGGAGGCTCTTGGTCTTGGTCTTAAGGAGGCAAAGGATCTTGTTGACGGTGCTCCTTGCAATGTTAAGGAAGGCGTTGATAAGGCAACAGCCGAAGCAGTTAAGGCCGCTCTCGAGGCTGCTGGTGCTGAGGTAGAAATTAAGTAATTGATTACCTTAGATAATAGTGGTTAAGAATCCTCAGGTTGAGGGTTCTTAACCTTTTTGTGTCTTTAGGGCAATGCCTTAACCCTCTCCATTCTGGGTGTTCCGCTTGTTTAGGTGCATCTGGACTTTTCAGTCTTAAATAGATTTTCCAATCGGTTGAATTTCTGTATTATAATTCAATTGGATATTCTGAATCATCATTCAAACAACAATAAAAGATGTCTCAAATCATCAACAATCGAGTAAACTTTGCCACCGTAAAGAACCCGATGCCATATCCAGACTTCTTGGACGTGCAACTTAAGTCGTTCAGAGATTTCCTTCAGTTGGACACTCCACCTGAGAAGCGCAAGAACGACGGTCTTTACAAGGTGTTTGCAGAGAATTTCCCCATTGCAGATACGCGCAATAACTTTGTGCTTGAATTTTTGGACTATTATATTGATGCTCCACGTTATTCCATCGAGGAGTGTCTGGAACGCGGTCTGACCTACAGCGTTCCTTTGAAGGCCAAACTCAAACTTTATTGCTCTGACCCAGATCACGAAGACTTTGACACCGTCATCCAGGACGTGTTCTTGGGTTCCATCCCATACATGACAGACAATGGTACATTCGTCATCAATGGTGCCGAACGTGTCGTTGTTTCTCAGTTGCACCGTTCTCCAGGCGTGTTCTTCGGTTCGAGTGTGCATGCTAACGGAACTCCGCTTTTCTCTGCTCGTATCATCCCCTTCAAGGGTTCTTGGATAGAGTTTGCTACTGACATCAACAATGTGATGTATGCCTACATCGACCGTAAGAAGAAATTGCCAGTGACAACTCTTCTTCGTGCCATTGGTTTCGAGAACGATAAAGACATCTTGGACATCTTTAATCTGTCTGATGAAATTAAGGTGACCGATGCCAACCTCAAAAAGGCAAAGGGCCGCAAACTCGCAGCGCGTATTCTTCAGTCGTGGAATGAGGACTTTGTGGACGAAGATACAGGCGAGGTGGTTTCCATCGAACGCAATGAGATTGTGGTTGACCGTGACAATGTGATAGATGATGATGTCATTGAGAAGATCATTGATTCAGGTGTGGAGACCATTCTGGTGCAGCGTGAAGATGCCAACACGGCAGACTTCTCCATCATTTTCAATACACTGCAGAAAGACCCCAGCAACTCGGAGAAGGAGGCCATCACATACGTGTATCGCCAACTGCGCAATGCAGACCCTGCTGATGATGCTTCTGCTCGCGAAGTCATCAACGGACTTTTCTTCTCCGATAAGCGTTATGACCTTGGCGATGTGGGCCGTTACCGTATCAACAGAAAGTTGAATCTTTCCATTGATCCGGAGATTCGTGTCTTGACCAAGGAGGACATTATAGAGATTATCAAGTATCTGGTCGAGTTGGCTAACTCGAAGGCTGTTGTCGATGATATCGACCACCTTTCCAATCGTCGTGTGCGTACTGTAGGCGAACAACTTTCCAATCAGTTCGCGAGTGGTCTTTCTCGTATGAGCCGCACGATTCGTGAACGTATGAATGTGCGTGACAATGAGGTGTTCTCGCCTACCGACTTGATTAACGCAAAGACTATTTCCAGCGTCATCAACTCTTTCTTCGGAACGAACCCTCTGTCGCAGTTCATGGATCAGACGAACCCATTGGCCGAGGTGACTCACAAGCGTCGTCTTTCCGCTCTTGGTCCTGGTGGTCTTTCGCGTGAGCGTGCAGGTTTCGAGGTGCGTGACGTACACTATACTCACTATGGTCGTCTGTGTCCTATCGAGTCGCCTGAAGGTCCTAACATCGGTCTGATTTCTTCTCTTTGTGTCTATGCAAAGATTAACAACCTCGGCTTCATCGAGACTCCTTACCGCAAGGTGATTGATGGTGTGGCCGACATCAACAATGACCATATTGTATATCTCTCTGCAGAAGAGGAGGAGAACAAGATAATCGGTCAAGGCAATGCACCCTTGAAAGATGATGGCCATTTCATCCGCAAGGTGGTGAAGTGCCGTCAGGATGCCGACTATCCCGTAGTGCCTCCCACAGAGGTCGATTATATGGATGTGGCTCCCCAGCAGATTGCCTCTATCGCAGCAGCGCTCATCCCATTCCTTGAGCATGACGATGCCCACCGTGCACTCATGGGTTCGAACATGATGCGCCAGGCCGTTCCGTTGATTCGTACAGAAGCCCCAATCGTCGGTACAGGCATCGAGAAACAGGTGTGTGAGGATTCTCGCACGATGATTGTTGCCGAAGGTGATGGCGTGGTTGAGTATGTAGATGCAACAACCATCCGTATTCTCTATAATCGTACAGAAGACGAAGAGTTTGTAAGTTTCGAACCTGCTCTCAAGGAATATAAGATTCCCAAATTCCGCCGCACTAACCAGAACATGACCATCGACCTTCGTCCTATCTGCGACCGTGGTCAGCATGTGAAGAAGGGTGACATCCTTACCGAAGGTTATGCTACAGAAGCAGGTGAGTTGGCTCTTGGCCGCAACCTTCTTGTGGCCTACATGCCTTGGAAAGGTTATAACTACGAGGATGCCATTGTGCTCAACGAGCGTGTGGTGCGTGAGGACTTGCTCACCTCTGTGCATGTAGATGAATACTCACTCGAAGTGCGCGAGACCAAGCGTGGTGTGGAGGAACTCACTGCCGACATTCCAAACGTAAGTGAGGATGCTACCAAAGACCTCGACGAGAATGGTATCGTTCGTGTGGGTGCCCGCATCGAACCTGGCGATATCCTCATTGGTAAGATTACGCCGAAGGGAGAGTCTGATCCAACGCCGGAAGAGAAACTGCTTCGTGCCATCTTCGGCGATAAGGCTGGCGATGTGAAGGATGCCTCTCTCAAAGCAACACCCTCGCTTTCAGGAGTCGTGATTGATAAGAAACTTTTCTCGAAGGCCATCAAGACCCGTGCGTCGAAGGCTGAAGACAAGAAGATTCTTCCCAAGTATGACCAAGAGTATCAAGACAAGATGGACGGCCTTAAGGAAATCCTCATCGACAAGATTCTTGAACTCACGGCTGGCAAGAAGTCGAAAGGTGTTAAAGACTATATGGGTGCCGACATCATTCCTACAGGTGCCAAGTTCATCGCAGGTGCTCTCCACAACATCGATTATACAGCCGTTCAACTCTCTGGATGGACTGCCGATGAACACACCAATGAACTGATTCGACAGTTGGTCATCAACTACCTCAAGCAGTACAAGATACTGGCCGCAGAACTCCATCGCAAGAAGTTTGCGCTGACCATAGGTGACGAACTTCCATCAGGCATCATTCAGATGGCTAAGGTCTATATAGCCAAGAAGCGTAAGATTGGTGTTGGCGATAAGATGGCAGGCCGTCACGGTAACAAAGGTATTGTTTCCAAGGTGGTTCGTCAGGAAGACATGCCATTCCTCGAAGATGGAACACCAGTTGATATCGTGCTCAACCCGCTGGGTGTGCCTTCACGTATGAACATCGGTCAGATCTTCGAGACAGTGCTTGGTGCTGCCGGAAAGAAACTCGGTGTGAAGTTCTCCACTCCTATCTTCGATGGTGCTCGCCTCGAAGACCTCTGCGAATGGACCGATAAGGCCGGTCTCCCACGCTACGGACGTACTTACCTCTACAACGGTGAAACAGGACTCCGTTTCGACCAGCCGGCAACAGTCGGTGTGACCTACATGCTGAAACTCGGTCACATGGTCGAGGACAAGATGCACGCACGTTCCATCGGTCCTTACTCTCTTATCACTCAACAGCCACTTGGTGGTAAAGCCCAGTTTGGTGGTCAGCGTTTCGGAGAAATGGAGGTTTGGGCACTCGAGGCATTCGGTGCGGCACATGTTCTTCAAGAGATCCTTACGATTAAGTCAGATGATGTCAACGGCCGTAGCAAGGCCTATGAAGCCATCGTGAAGGGCGACCCAATGCCAACTCCTGGCATCCCCGAGTCACTCAACGTGCTTCTCCACGAACTTCGTGGCCTCGGTCTTAGCATCTCATTGGATTAATAAATATCATCGGTCATACGGTCGCGCGGTCGTGCGGTCATACGGCTCCTCAAACCGTAGAACCTCAAACCGTAGAACCTCAAACCGTAAAAACAGATATATATAACATGGCTTTTAAGAAAGAATCAAAAATCAAGAATAACTTCACAAAAATCACCATCAGCCTTGCATCTCCAGAGGAAATCCTCGAGAACAGTTGTGGTGAGGTGCTGAAGCCAGAAACCATCAACTACCGCACCTATAAGCCTGAGCGCGACGGCCTTTTCTGCGAGCGCATCTTTGGTCCCACCAAGGACTATGAGTGCCATTGTGGCAAGTATAAGCGCATACGCTATAAAGGCATCGTCTGCGACCGATGCGGTGTGGAGGTGACAGAAAAGAAAGTGCGCCGTGAACGTACAGGCCACATCGCACTCGTTGTGCCAGTTGCTCACATCTGGTACTTCCGCTCATTGCCCAACAAGATAGGCTATCTTCTTGGTCTTCCCACCAAGAAACTTGATGCCGTCATCTACTACGAGCGCTACATCATCATCCAGCCTGGTATAGCAGAGGATGAAGAGAAGAACATCCTCAAAGGCGAACTCCTCTCCGAGGAAGAATATTATGACATCGTCGATAATCTCGACCCTGCAAATGAGCAACTTCCCGATGATGACCCCGACAAGTTCATTGCCATGATGGGTGCAGAAGCCATCGAGTATATGCTCAAGCGCATAGACCTCGACCACTTGGCCAACGAACTTCGTGCTGCTGCCGACAAGGATGGTTCTGTTCAGCGCAAGACCGAAGCCCTCAAGCGTTTGCAGGTGGTAGAGTCTTTCCGTGCCAGCAAGGGCAAGAGCCGTCCAGAGTGGATGATTATGCACAACATCCCGGTGACTCCTCCCGACCTTCGTCCTTTGGTGCCACTGGATGGTGGACGTTTTGCCACATCTGACCTCAACGACCTTTATCGTCGTGTCATCATCCGCAACAACCGTCTCAAGCGACTCATCGAAATCAAGGCTCCCGATGTGATTCTCCGCAACGAGAAACGTATGCTTCAGGAAGCCGTTGACTCTCTTTTCGACAACTCTCGCAAGAGCAGTGCTGTGAAAAGCGAGAGCAACCGTCCGCTCAAGTCACTCTCCGATGCCCTCAAAGGTAAGCAGGGACGTTTCCGTCAGAACCTTCTCGGTAAGCGTGTTGACTACTCCGCACGTTCCGTGATTGTCGTCGGTCCTGAACTGAACATGGGTGAGTGTGGTCTGCCTAAACTCATGGCTGCAGAACTCTACAAGCCCTTCGTCATCCGCAAACTCATCGAGCGTGGCATTGTCAAGACCGTCAAGTCCGCTAAAAAGATAGTCGATCGCCGCGACCCAGTGGTGTGGGACATCCTCGAATACGTGATGAAGGGTCACCCTGTACTGCTCAACCGTGCACCTACGCTGCACCGTCTGGGTATTCAGGCTTTCCAGCCACGCATGATTGAGGGTAAGGCCATCCAACTTCACCCACTTGCATGTACAGCGTTCAACGCCGACTTCGACGGTGACCAGATGGCTGTCCATCTTCCCCTTTCCAACGAGGCAATCCTTGAGGCTCAACTCCTCATGCTCCAGTCTCACAACATCCTCTCGCCAGCCAGTGGTGACCCTATCACCGTACCTTCTCAGGACATGGTGCTCGGTCTCTACTACATCTCCAAGATTCGTCCGGGCGCAAAGGGTGAAGGACTCACCTTCTATGGCCCAGAAGAGGCCATCATCGCCTACAACGAAGGCAAGGTGGATGTGCATGCACTGATTAAGTGCCTCGTCAAAGACATTGATGCCGAAGGCAATCCCATCAAGCATATCGTCGAGACCACTGTAGGCCGTATCATCATCAACGATGTGGTGCCTGAAGAAATTGGTTTCGTCAACGAAGTAATCGGCAAGAAAGCCCTCAAGAAAGTCATCACCCGTGTCATCAAGGGTGTCGGTATGGCTCGTGCCTGCGAGTTCCTCGATGGTATCAAGAACCTTGGTTACCGCAAGGCATACGAAGGCGGACTTTCCTTCGTGCTCGACGACATCATCATTCCGGCCGAGAAAGAGCAGATTGTTCAGGACGGTCACGATGCCGTTGACCAGATTACCGCAAACTATCAGATGGGTCTTATCACCGACAAGGACCGCTACCAGCAGGTGGTGGAGACTTGGACGAAGGTGAACGAGTCGCTGAAGAAGACCCTCATGAAGCAGATGACCGAAGCCGACCAAGGCTTCAACGCCGTCTTCATGATGCTCGACTCTGGCGCCCGTGGTTCTGCCGACCAGATTGCACAGTTGGCTGGCATGCGTGGTCTGATGGCCAAGCCTCAGAAAGCCGGTGCTTCCGATAACAACATCATCGAGAACCCCATCCTTTCTAACTTTAAGGAAGGTATGTCCGTGCTCGAATACTTCATCTCTACCCACGGTGCCCGTAAGGGTCTGGCCGACACCGCCTTGAAGACGGCTGATGCTGGTTACCTCACCCGTCGTCTTGTCGATGTGTCTCACGATGTCATCATCAACGAAGAGGACTGTGGCACACTCCGTGGCTTGATTTGTACTGCCCTCAAAGACGGCGACCGCGTGGTGGCATCTTTGTCCGAGCGCATCCTGGGCCGTGTGTCTGTTCACGACATCGTCAATCCTCAGAACAACGAACTCATCGTGGCCAGTGGCGAAGAAATCACCGACCGTCTGGCAGCCGAAATCGAAGCCTGTGGCATTGAGAGCGTGGAGATTCGTTCCGTGCTCACCTGCGAAAGCAAGAAGGGTGTCTGCATGAAGTGCTACGGGCGCAACCTCGCCACCCAGCGCATGGTGCAGAAGGGCGAGGCCGTCGGTGTCATTGCTGCACAAGCCATTGGTGAGCCAGGTACACAGTTGACTCTCCGTACATTCCACGCCGGTGGTGTGGCAGGTAACGCTGCTGCCAACGCCCAGATTAAGGCCAAGAACAAGTCGAGAATCGAGATAGACGAACTCCGCACCGTCGCACGTCCTACGGCTGAACATCCTGACGGACAGGTGGTTGTAGGTCGTCTGGCCGAACTCCGTTTCATCGATCTCAACACAGGCATCGTGCTTTCCACCGTGCCAGTGCCATACGGTGCCAACCTCTACGCCAACTCTGGCGACACAGTTGAGGCAGGTCAGGTCATTGCCGACTGGGATCCTTTCAACTCTGTCATCGTCACCGAGTTCGACGGTGTGGCTCAGTTCGAAGGTGTGAAGGAAGGTCTTACCTACCGCGTCGATGTCGATGAAACCACCGGTCTGCGCGACCTCATCGTCACCGAAGCCAAAGACCGTGCAGCAGTACCTTACTGCCACATCCTCAACGCCCCCGAAGGCGACCTGCTCCGCACCTACTCCTTCCCCATCAATGGCCACATCGTGGTTGAAGATGGCCAGAAACTCAAGGCAGGCGACATCCTCGTCAAGATTCCACGCTCAGTAGCCAAGGCAGGCGACATCACGGGTGGTCTCCCACGTGTGACCGAGTTGTTCGAGGCGCGCAACCCCTCCAATCCTGCCGTTGTGGCCGAAATCGATGGAGAGGTGACGATGGGCAAGGTGAAGCGTGGCAACCGCGAAATCATCCTCACTTCCAAGGTGGGCGATGTGCGCAAGTACCTCGTGCCACTGTCTAAGCAAATCCTGGTGCAGGAGAACGACTACGTGCGTGCCGGCACACCGCTTTCTGATGGTGCCATCACGCCAGCCGACATCCTCGCCATCAAGGGTCCCACTGCCGTGCAGGAGTACATTGTCAACCAGGTGCAAGACGTTTATCGTATGCAGGGCGTGTCCATCAACGACAAGCACTTCGAAATCATCGTGCGCCAGATGATGCGCAAGGTGAAGATTGAAGACGCAGGTGACACCCGCTTCCTCGAAGAGGGCATCGTTGACAAACTCGACTTCCTCGAGGAGAACGACCGCATCTGGGGCAAGAAGTTCGTCACCGATGCAGGCGACTCCGAGACGCTGGAGCCAGGTATGATTATCACCGCCCGCAAACTGCGCGACGAGAACTCCATGCTCAAGCGTCGCGACCTCAAACTCGTTCAGACTCGCGATGCCATCCCTGCCACATCCGTGCAGATTCTGCAAGGTATCACCCGTGCAGGCTTGGGCAGCAAGTCCTTCATGTCTTCTGCATCATTCCAGGAGACCACGAAGGTGCTCAACGAGGCCGCCATCTGTGGCAAGAGCGACTCGCTCGAAGGCATGAAGGAGAACGTGATTTCCGGTCACCTCATCCCTGCCGGTACGGGTATGCGCGACTTCGACAAAATCATCGTTGGTGCCAAAGAAGACTTCCAGACCGTCGAGCGTCGTCCCTTCGATGCCGACATGGTATTCTCTTCCTTCGACAACGAGTTCTAATCGAACCAACTCACATCTTAATATATAGAAAGGTCGGGGCTGACTCCATGCGAGTCAGCCCCGACCTTTTTTTGTATGTCAGTTCTGTCACCAAAGTTCCTCGTTGGCCTCAGCCATTTCAGAATCTTCGACTATCATGCGCATGTGGCCTTCTGCCACATCGCCAGCCTGTCCTTGGCTGCTTGGCAGCGTAGGACTACCTACCTGAACAAGCACGGCTCCCATGTAGAGTTGTTCCACAGTCATTTGTGGGATGATATAATCCTTTTTCATCATTTCAGTCCTTTCATTTTACAAGATATTTTTTCCCTTTCTGAATGTAGATACCCTTCTGGGCTGGAAGGTTCAGTTTGAGGCCGTTAGTAGAATACCAGTCGCTGCTGACTGCGTTCTGTAGTGAGCCGATGACCTCTATGCCTGTTGCCTCATTTGATGTGGTTATGCGGAAGTTGGCATAACCGCTTGGCTGTTCGCTTTTGAAGTAGGCACGGAAGGCCGGTACGGTAAAATACTCCACACCCGCACAGAACGTGTTGTTCTTGATGTAGTAGCGTGTATTGCTCTCCTCCACTGCGATGCGCTTTTCGGCGTATGTGCCCACAATCTCCATGCCTTGAGTGGTTGGTCCCTCGGCTACATTCGTGGCAATGGCTGCATTCGTGGCCTCCATCTTGATGGTGGTGCCGTCGTTCAGCCGCTGAAACACACCTGGCTCGCCAGCCGCCAAAGCATCTACTGCATCAAAGACAAACAGGTCACTCTGGATGTCCTTCAACTGATACAGTTGCACCTCAGCCGTACTCTCCGTGGCATAGGGTAAGCAGAGAGTACCCCACGCGTTGGGTGCAGTCCGTTCATAGGTGGCTTGGTTGGCAGTAAAGGCGATGGGTGCAGCAAACGGATAGCCGTCGGAAATGACAAGGTTGGGACACACACCTTCCGTCACCACGTTGCCCGTAGCCGTGGCAGCATAGGCCGATTCGGCCTTCACGTACAGTACTGCGTTCGGGTTGGCTGGAGTGAATGTCGCTCCCATCTCATCCACATTGCGGAAGTCGTAGGCCGTTTCGTCAGTGGGAATGTCTGAGGCTACAAACGAGGGAATGTAGCCCTTTAAAATGGAAGCGTCAAACTTCTCTGGCTCACCAATCTTCACAAATGAGGTGGAAGTGACAGGATAGACTCCCGTGTGGCTATCCACACCCAGAATTGTGCCTGTAATGGTGATGGGATAGTAGCCAGGAGCCATGTCGGCGGCTGTTTCATAGTAGAAAATGAGCAGTTCACCCTCCGTGCCATCGATGGTTTCGAGGTCTGTATTGTAGATTTTGATGTAATACCGTCCATCCGACATCTGCTTGATGTCTGTGTCGTGGTTGGGGATGAACACCCCCTTTCGGGTTTTGCCCGGAAAACGTTCCGAACTCAACTCCATCGGGTCGTAGTCCTCGCTGTTCATCAGCAGGCTCATCCCTTCGGGCAGATAGAGGTTAAACTCCAAGGCCGTGTAGGCTTGTGTGTTCACCATCTCGATGCTGAAAGTCTCATCGCTGCCTTCTTCCACTCCTGCGGTTGTGGCAAAAGGTTTGACCTGCAGCACATCCTCTGCTCTGGCTACACTCAGCGGCAAGAGCAGTAAAATCATTACTGTTTTGATTATTTTATTCATTGCTTTCTTCTGTTTCTTCATTCATGATTTCCAGAATGCCAATCACATCCAGAATGTTAATGTTTTCATCTTCATTCGGGTTTGCCACCTCCTTGATGAGTTTATCATCTTCCGTTCCGTTCATGAGCGACAGAGTAGAGATGACATCCAAGATGTTCACATTGTCGTCAGCGTTCACATCCCCCATCTTATAGCAGCCCATCCGTCCGTTCCTTGTCCGTGCAGTCACGCTGGTTCCGTCAGGCTCAGTCACTGAAATCTGGTTGATTTTCACTTGGAAACTGCTGCCAGTGGGCATGTCTTCGGGAATATCCACATAGAAAGTGAGGAGTTTGGTGGTGGCAGCCTCCAGAGTTCCCCCAATCATGGAGAAGACATAAATCGTCTCGCTCTGGGCTGTGGCTGAGGTTGTGTAGCCCACAGCCTTGTCGCTCAAAGTCACCTTGTCCAAACGTGGCATCAGTTCGGCAGGGAAGGTAAGTTGAAACGTCATGTCCTTCGCTTCCATCGAGTTGGCCATGTAGATGGGATACTCAATCGTCTTGCCTGGAATGCCGTTCACCGTCATCAGATAGAACGAATACTTGTCCAGTGCAGGCATCAGAGGTTCGCTGGGCGAGGCTGGATTGAACTTGAAGCGAGCGTAGAAATCCACGTCTTCCTCTCCCATTGTGTAGGAGAAGTAGGACAGGGTGGTGTAGAGTTCGCCGTTCATGTACCATCCTACGAAGTCATAGCCATTGTTGGCATAGGCGTAGAGTGTGGCCGTGTTGCCAGTCAGCACTAAGCCGGAGTTGCCGCTGAAGTAGCCGCCTTCACTGCAATCCACCGTCACCCTATGGCGCACAATCGGCTCCGTGGGTTCGCTGGGCGAACTGGGGTCGAAGCGAAAGTGGGCTGTCAGCGTCTCCTTCTTCTCTTGGGTCGTATAACTGAAAGAAGAACTGGTCGATACCACCTCGCCCTCCTCGTTTGTCCAGTTGACGAACGAGAAGCCGGTCTCTGAATATGCCGTGAGGTTCACACTCTTGCCAGCCTGATACTTTCCACCGCCATAGACATAGCCGCCAGTGGAGGCTTGCACGGTGAGCGGAAAATACAGAATGGAAGAAGGGGGTACAGGCTCGCTGGGAGCCGATGGGTCAAACACAAAGTGGGCCGTCAGTTGGTCTTCTTCCTCCGTATTGGTGAAGTAGAACGACGTGGCCGTTGACAGGACTTCGCCCGTCTTGTCGGTCCAGTAGGCAAAGCGGTAGTTGCTGTTTGCGTAGGCATACACCCTGCGCGACTCGCCCACCGCATAGCGTCCACCGCCCGACACCGAGCCACCATCCTCGGGCTCGGCCTTCACCGTGATGCGGCCATACACAGTAGGCGCACCGGGCTCGGCTGGCGAGGTGGGGTTGAACGTGTCCTGCCCGTGGGCAGTGATGCCCAGCAGGAGCATCACCGCCATAGACAAATATCTTATCTTAATCATAGTTCTCACGCTTTACTTTGCCAGATACTTTTTACCGTTCTTGATGACGATGCCCTTGTAACTGCCATCCACACGCTGGCCGTTCAGGTTGTAGGCTTTCTCGCCTTGGGGGAGGGTGGTGGAGATGCTCTCAATGCCGGTAGCCTCACCTGCATCAACCACCAGACGGAAACGTGCTTCCTGCTTTCCCTCTGCGGCGGTGAAACCATAGTCTTGTGCGGTCAGGTCAACGGTCAGATGCTCAAACTCATCCACCAGATACACCTTCTTGGCTTGGCAACGTGGCATGGAGAGGGTAAAAGCCCCTGACTTCTGGGTGTAGAAGCCCAACTGCACCTCGCCCTCATCCATCGGACGCTCGTTGATGGCGTACTCTGTGCCGTCCTCGCCAATCGTGTAGATTTGAGGAGCATCGGCACTCATGAACTTGCTGGCATCGCAGCCCATGTCATAGCCACGAGTAGCCTCTTCGTTCACTACCACGCGGGTCTTGTCGCTGAACTCTCCGTTGCTCACCTCCAAGTCAATCAGTTGACGGGCTGTGGCACCTTCCATAGTACGTGCGTTTGCAGCGTTCTGGCTTTCAATCACAGCATTGAGTTGACGTCCTTGCAAGGGGAAAGAGATGGTGTTGAGTTCTTTATTGGGGCACTGCACGAAGAATGCTTCGTTGGGACGGATGGCATAGTCATCGTCGGTCAGCGAATAGGCAGTGTAGGTACGGTTCCCGGCATCCCATACAGTGATGGGAGCGGTGAAGTTCAGCATGTGGTTGTTGTAGTAGCACTGATAGGGGTTGCCGATGAGGTTCCAGCCTTTGTTGGCGGCATTGTCAGAAGCGTTCTCTTGCAGAGTCAGTGTTACTTCCTTGTTCGACACCACGTTTTGCTTGTTGGCGTTATCTACGGCGAGGAATCTCGACCAAGTAGAAATGTTTGTCTGATAGATGAAGCCCGTACCGGCAGGGATGATGTCGTCTTCGCCAAAGTTCTTCCACGACCCCGATGCGCCGTTTGCTGCACGGTTGGCACCATCATAGTAGCGGATGGCATACTGTGCACCATTGGCAGGAGCGATGTCCGACACCTTCACATCGAAGGGCAGGGAGAAGAAGAACCAACGCTTTTCATCAGTTTCAAGGTCTGTGCTGACATTGCCGTTGACCTTCACGTAGTTGCTGTTGGAGAGAATCTGACCAGGATAATTGGTGTAGTTCTTGCGGTTGCCATAGAAGTATAGGTTGTTGATTTCCTGTGGAGCATCACCGTTGATTTTCAGCGATGGCAAGCGGTCGTTGGCACCGATGATGGTAATGTTGGGATTACCCTCAAAACGGTCACGGGCATTCAATACCAATGGCTGATTGATAGTCCAGTCTTGAATCTCTGCCGTGCTGAAACCTTCGATGGCTTTGGCATTGTACCAATATGGATCTAATTTGTAGGAGTTGACAAGATGGGACGGTACTTCAAGGATGGTATTTGCTATATCACCTGTTAGTGTATGGGAATGAAGTACAACTGTTGGGCTATTTAAGCGGAGCCGAGTCGGTACATCAAGAATGTCATTACTAAGTATTGAATAGAATGAAGTGGGAAACTCTACATAACTGAGACCACATGCGGAGAACGCATTAGAACCAATGGTCTTGATACTATTGGGGAGGATGAGGGATTCAAGCGCATAATTATTACCAAAGGCTGCATTACCTATATAAGTCAGACCTTCAGGAAGTGCTGCATTCAATGATTGACAATATCCAAAAGCCCAATCACCGATGGTTTTTAGAGAAGATGGCAAACGATCCATATTCATGGTATGGCAGTGATCGAAAGCATGGCTTTCAACTTCTTCAATAGTATTGGGAAGAGTAATCTGTGCATAGTAGTTGTCGTAAAAGCAGTAAGAAGGTATTTTTGTAATCTTCTTGCCAAGGTCAATCTTTTGGCATTGATAGTTCTGAGAAAAGGCATATTGACCTAATGATTCGAGAGAATCAGGCAAAATGGCTTCTTTGATGTGTGTATGATAAAAAGCATCTTCTCCTATAGTTGTTGTATGGCGAGGGAATGTGACATCTTCTACATACGAATTTCGAAAAGCACAAGATCCTATTGTTTTTAGGGTGTCGGGTAAAATAACTTTGTTGAGGAACATTTTTGCTGATGCAGATTCTACGCCGTCAAACTGACTCTTAGGTACGGCATTTGTAATGGCATCTTTCATGTCCAACTCAAAAAGATTGGTCATCATCTTTATCTTTGCCCAGTCATCGTCGTTCATGGGACCACTCACTTTCAAACGTTTCACGTCCTTGACGTGATTGACATTATAGAGAACTTCGGTTCCGAGGCTGCCAGGTTCGAGAAGGCTCACTTCTACCAGTGGTGTGGCTACACAACCAATATTGCGGATGCGAAGTCTTTTATAGTCTGATGCGTGTGAGTTACTAAACACCCATTTGATAGTATGTGTGCCAGTTGACAATTTCTCAAAGAACCTGTCATAATTGCCTGCTTCCCAGAAATAGTTGCCATAAGCCATATTGTCTCGTAGGCTACGTGTCTGTATATCATCCACATAAACGTCCACCCAATACCATCCGCCTGATGGCCCATCTAGTTCATATACAAAAGTGGCATCTTGGTCAACCTTGACAGTGGCAGTTAGTGTACTGCTGGAGTTGCCTCTTATTTCTCGTTCAAAATAGGTTCCAGTGGTATAACTATTGAAAATGATAGGGTATTCATTCCAACTGGGTGCTTGATAATCTTTATACGTTCTTAACTCTTCTGCAGCATTGATAAGTTCTTCTGTGGTTGCCGAAGCACGATTTGCATAAAGTGCTTCATACAATTCTCTAAATTCCTTGAGGCTTTCCAATGCAGTTCCACCTAAACTTTCTAATTCATTGTACAGCCTCACCTCTGCTGTATAGTGTGCTGCTTCATCAGAAAGGAAAAACTTCCAAGTGATATTTCCTGCTTCGCATCTCCAAAGTTCTTTGCGATTACCATCTTCATAGTAACCAAGATATCCCGATGAAATAAGACATTGTAGAGTGTCACCACTCTCTGCATATCCGATACGGAACGTCGCTTCTGGACAATTGTGAGTACCAGAATCGTAAAAGACGAAAGAGTCGTTATAGTAGCCTTCATGACATAAATAGCATTCTTGTGAATAATTGAATAACTTGAATCCGCCCTCAGCGGTTTTTACATTGAAGTCATCACCTGTTGTTTTCAAAAGTGGAGTGGTGCCACTGGAATTTATGAACAGTCCTGTTCCCACATTATAAATCCAGTAACTCTTCCCTGGTTCGGGAGTCTGTGCGGTTGGCAGCGTAGGTGCCACACGTTCAGCGGCATAAACGGCTGAACTCCATGCCATCGCCACGAGCGACAGCACGCAAATAAGTTTTTGTTTCATAGTTGATAAATTGTTTGGTGTGAATAAAAAAGTAGTTGGCGGTTGTTGTGATGTGAAAAAATATAAGCAGGACTTGAATTTCTTACTTATCACATCACGGGCACCGCCAAGCGCCTCACACCATAAGCATCAGACAATTCAGGTCCTGCCACAGGGCAGGACTTTTGTCTTGCTTATTCCCGGTGTTGAATTTGGCGGATTCGTGATGTGGGAATAAGAAGCAAAAGCCTCTTTATATCTTTGTCATTCTATGTTTTCTTTCTTACTCCATAGGCATGTGGGTTTAGAGTGAATATTTGTGTTGATTTCGATGCTTTATACAGCAATCCCCGTCCGCATTACGTCGCGGTAGAGGGGGAAAGACTCGTTCTCTTCCATGAGGACAGGTTCAATGAGGTAGTTTACCTTGGGTGCAATCATCCATAGGCGAGTGGATAGTTTAAGCCAGTCATCGTGCAGTTGTGGTACAACCACTGCCATGTCAATATCGCTGTCGGGATGGGCGGAACCTTTCGAGTAAGAACCAAACATGTAAACCTTGGTTCTTTTGTCGAATCTGGATGCAATCACTCGCTTGTATTCTCTGACGAGTTCAAGTGCTTCCTCTTGTCTGAGAGTTTGCCTTTTATCCATTGTCCACTGGTTGTTTTCAAGTGCAAATGTACTCATTTATTTATAACAAACAAAAAAAATCGGAGTTTTTTTATTTTCCTTTTGCTAACCTCTGAAAGTTTGTCTATCTTTGCCGAGGAAAAATGGTTCGTTCACTGCCTCAAAACAGGTGTGAGTCACACCCCTACCATAGGTGTGAGTCACACGTGTGCCATAGGTGTGAGTCACACCTGTTTTGGGGCTATTTAATATGATGTGATTATGCTGATTGTAAGGAAAGCAAAAAAGAAGATTGTGCGTCCTGATGGGATGCACGAGGCATGGGTGTATCAGTCGCCAGTGTTGCCGCTTGTCCAGTTTAAGGATGTGGTGAAAGAATGTGCGGAATCGTGTGGTGAACACCCCAGCAAGACGTTGGGGGTGGTGAATGCCTTGATGGATCGCATTGCGCACTATCTGGAGATTGGGCGTTCGGTGCGCATCGATGGCATCGGCACCCTCAAGCCGGTCATCAACTCCACCTCGGCTCCTTCGGCTGAGGAACTGGGCGACCCTGCCGAGGCCATCAAGGGGGTGAAGGTGCGGTTCTATCCACACACTCCTTTGCAGGAGGCGATTGCTGAGAATGGATTTGAGTATCAACCCGAACTGGATGATTAACAGTTGACAGTTAATTGTTATTTGAACCCCTATCGTATGAAGAAAACGATTGTTTGGACATTGGTTGTACTGGTGGTGCTGGGCATTGCCGGGGTGGTGGTGTGGTGGTGCTGGCCAGCCGAGACCATCGACTTGGAGACCTACACGCCGTCGCGAGAGTTTGAACCGGCCTGGGAGGCTCTGTCGGAGGAGCCGAAGGAGCCGGAGTATGACCTGGAGGAGACGGTGAGGGCGATGAACGCGCTGGAAGTGGCACAGTGTCAGTCGGAAGACTTCATGAGTTATCTGGAGTATGTGGCCAAGCAAGACTTTAGCAGGGTGGCTCCTGAAGTGTTGGAACAGAAGCGGAAACTGTTCCCCATCCTGCAGCGGCTCTACGAACTGCAGAAGGAGCATGAGGAACTGGACGATGTGTGGATGCTGATGCGGAGCGCGACGAGCGGTGCCGCCACGTTTGTCTCGGAGGTGAACCCCGTGGGGGTGATTGCGTCGATGGCGACAGGCGATGCCACGTTGAGTTCGGTGTCGGTGGTCGAAGGCATGGACAAGGCCAAGACATCGGCCTTCGACGAATATGAGAAGCAGAAGGAACTGAAACGCAAACTGGAACTTGAGATTGAGACGGTGCGCCTGTCGTACATCGAGTATCTGGAGGGCTATGCGCCTATTTATTATAAGTATATGCAGGAGTGGAATGCCCTGTGCCTGAAGAAGGACAAGGCTTATCTCGACCTCTATGGCGGCAATCCGCTCGATGCCTACAACCAGACGCAGGAGATGCTGAAAGGCTATCCGACCAATCGCGAGGCTCTGCTGCTGAAGAGTCTGGCCCTGCTGCAACTTTCGCAGCAGGCAGGCCAACTGGACAATCTGGAAGGGCTGGACAATCCTGAAACTCCAGATGCTCCAGATTCTCCAGACAGTCCGGCCACCCAGCCTTCCTCCTCTGGTTCAGTGGAAAGCAGCCCTGCGGTGGATGGCATCGCGCTCCCTGCTGAGAAGAAGGCCCTTCCCCTCCTCGTGGAGGCCGAGACCACTCTCGACCACTACATGAAACTCTATCCCGACCGCTCGGCTCCGGCACTGGTGCTGAAGGGACTGCTCTACCGCGAGCAGGGCGAGGTGGCCAAGGCCATCTCCTATTTCGACCAGGCTTCCATCGAATATCCGCGCCAGGCGGAGGCTCTGACCGACCTGCTCGACAGTTACAAGGCGCGCACCTATCTGAACCGCTCGGCCGAGGGAAAGTATCTCTTGCGACTCTACCGCTCCACGATGGAAGGCTTCGGCCTCTTCAGTCCCAATCTGCTCAAGGCCCGCTACTATGCCCAGCACGGCGACACGGAGCGGAGCAAGGAGGAAATCTTCAACCACTTCTATCGCCGAGGCAATCAGGGTGTCTATGACTGTCTGCTGAGCGACATGCAGTACTGCGAGGAAAACATGTACAGCAGTTTCCGCCAGATTCTGCTGGAGCAGTCGTTCATCGACGTGCAGGTGGAACCCACCACCAACTGGACCCTCTCCAACAAGGACGACGAAATCAAGGTGACCATCAACAACCGCTCCGACATCGACCTGGAGAACGTGCGCATCTTTCTTTGTCTCCACTACACCGACATGTACAAGGACGAGTATGACGTGCAGAAACTCCCCTCCGTCAACATCATCAGGCACCACGACAAGACCGAGATAGGTGTGGTGCCGCTCACCTACGAGGGGAAGAAGTACAACGACATCACCCGCATCCGTGCCATCGCCATGACCGACGACAAGATTTGCTGGATTGACAACGTGGATTATAAGTACATGAAGGCTCAGGCCCATGCGCTTGGCGACTCTTCGAAGGGAAAGAAATCGGGGAAAACCCCATCCTCTTCTCCCAAGCAGCAACTCCTCGCCGACTTCGACACCGACACCCACAAACTGCAGGAAATCATCCGTCAGGGCATGCGGGTGAACGGCATAGCCAGCGATGGCAACCTGTGGAACGACATGAAACGCGATGTGAAGAACCTCGTCACCGGCGGTGACCGCAAACTGCACATTGAACTGCCGCGTGTCCTCACCCTCATCGACCCCGTCTTCTCGCTCAACCAACTGAACGACAAGGACAAGGCCGTGCGCCCCTCGGAGAACTATCTCGCTGGCTCCAGCATCCGCCTGAAGTTCGACTACGAGCCCAAGCAGGGCGAAACTATCCCCCTCTACATCTACAGCGACTTGGTCAACTTCCGGGTGACCATCAAGTTTGAGGGCGTCACTCCCACCGTGAAGAGTGTGGAGTTGCTCTGAGCGGCTCTTCCTGCCAAACAGCATCTGGAACAAAAAAGAGCGGACTGGACTCACGTCCCGCCCGCTCTCGCATTGTTTTCACCTATTATATATTGCTATCTAATCACGTCTTATGTGACGACCTTCACTAATATAGGCTAATCTAACAAATTCTATTTTTATCTAACTAATCAAATATTAAACTACCTTTATGGTATTTTTGTAGCAATCTATTCATCTAACCAATCTCTAATGTTGACACATCACGCCTGATGACAATGCAAAGTAACGGTTTTTCCGGCGGATGGTGTGTAACAAAAGTCCAAATGAATGGAAATATCGTACAGGGTGTGCGACAAGGGTGTGTGTTTAGACTTTTTTGTGGTTGTGTTGTACGATTTTTTCATTTCATGAACCCCTGAATGTTGCAGCGGGATGAAATAATTATCAATTATCAATTGTCAATTGTCAATTATTCCGTATCTTTGCCCCACCAACTGATGAATGGACTCATGGGAAGTGAAAAGTGAAGAGAGATAAGTGAAAAATCTAAGTTACCTGCCATTCGGACTGTTGGCATTTCATTGGTAAAAGTAACTTAGATTTTTCACTTTTCACTCTTCACTTTTCACTTAAATCTCACTCCTTTCACTCCAACTGATGAATGGACTCTTTTACTATCCAGAAAGAAATAATTATCAATCAATCATTAACTCTGAACAATGAATATGGGAACAGTTGTTCGTACCCTCTTGGTTCTGTTGACCGTTCTCCTTGGATGGTCTCATGTTTGTGCGCAGTCGCGGGGAAAGAGTGCTGAGGTGCTTTCTCCGTTTGACATTTCGGTGGTGTTTTCCGACCTGACCATCGCCGACGGGCTATCGTCGAACACGGTGAGGGCTTTGTTGCAAGACAAGCATGGGTTCATCTGGCTGGGCACGAGCAGGGGACTGAACCGCTATGATGGTCATCGAATTGTGCAACTGCACCAGATGCGCTCGCTGTCGGTGACGGCGATGGCCGAGTGTGGCGATACGCTCTGGGTGGGTACGGACAATGGGCTGTTTCTGTATGAACAGCGGACGGACAGTGTCAGGAGGTTTGACGGTGGAGGGGGAACGCTGAATGTGTCGGACCTGAAATGTGGGTGGGAAGGCGAGTTGTGGATGACGACGATGGGGCAGGGCATCTTCTGCATCGACACGCGGAAAGGCGGGTGGCGCAGAGTGGCTACACCCGATGATGCACGGTCATACGGCTGTGTCTATGTGGATAGGAGGGGGCGTGTGTGGGCTGCGGGCAATTGGGCTCGGGCCAATCTGGTGCGCTATCGGGCAGAGAGCGACCGCTTTGAGGAGTTTCGGCTGAACTTCGGCGGTGGTGCGGTTGAGCGGTTGGGTGGCATCGCATTGACAGAGGATGGTGACGGGCAGATGTGGCTGGGAGCCTGGGATGGCAGTCTGATTCGGTTCGATGCTGCGAGCGGAAACGCTCAGCGGGTTCTGACTCCTGAGGCATCGCAGATGCAGCATGTGCATAGCGTGATGGAACTGAAGAGTGGGTTCATGATGATGGGCAGCGACAAGGGCTTGGCGGTGGTGGATGTGGCCACTCGTCAGGTGCGGCTGCACCAGCGCAACAACTCTTTCTCGGCCTCGCTGAGCGATGACTTTGTCTATCCGCTCATGGTCGATAGGGAGGGAGGTACATGGGTGGGTACTTACTATGGCGGTGTGAACTACACGCATCCCGTGTCGGGAAATTTCACGTCCTTCACCCATTCTCCCTACGGCAATTCGGTGTCGGGCAATGTGGTGAACCATTTCTGTGAGGATGGGTTTCACCGTCTCTGGATTGCGAGCGATGACGGAGGGCTGTGCTACTACGAGCATGCCAATGGCTCGTTCACGAAGGTGAATCTGGCGGGAGACGGGGTGGAACATAATGTGCATGCTTTGTCGCTGGATGGTGACAATCTCTATGTGGGCACCTATTCGCAAGGGATGTATGTGGTGGATGTGCGTTCGATGGCGGTGACTCATGTGCCTAATTTTGTCGATGAGCGGGGACGTGTGTTCGATGCTACTTCATACGCCATCTGCACCGACCGTCAGCATAGGGTCTGGGTGGGCACGTTCAGCGAGGTGGCTTTGTTCCATCCCGACCGAGGCACGTTTAGCCACGTGAAGAGTGTGGGTGCTCCTGTGACAGATATTGTGGAAGATGCTACAGGTCGGCTGTGGGTGTCGGCAGATGGCAACGGGGTGTGGAGGCTTGATGAGCGGGGAAACTGGAAGCACTACATGGACTTTGAACGAAGCGAGAGGGCCGAGGATGCGCTGGTGTCGGCCTATAGCCTTTTTGTGGATGGGCAGGGCACACTCTGGGTGGGTATGGCGAACGGACTTTTCCGCTATGACCGCCAAGGTGACCGTTTTGAGCGGATAGACCTGCTGGCCGATGATGTGAGCGTGTATGGCATTGCGGCGGTGGAGGGGCGGCTTTGGCTATCGACCTCGGCTGGCATTTTGTGTTACTCGCTCCTGGAACATGAACTGGTGCAGGTGTATAAGGGTGGAGGCAACATCGCCAGCACTGACTTTTTGCCTGATGCCATTTGTCGTGGTTATGAGGGGACTGTCTATCTGGGCACAACGAATGGGTTTGTGGCTTTCAGACCACAGTATATGCACCACAACGAGGTGAGGCCACAGGTGGTCTTTACGGGTCTCGACATCTTCAACCGTCCTGTGCCCGTGGGAAGCGAACTGCTGCCAGAGCGTTTGCCCTATTTGGAGGAACTGCGCCTGAGTTATCGCGAGAGTGTGGTGCGCTTCTATTTCTCGGCCATGAGTTATCTGCAGCCTTCGGACATCGTGTATAGTTATTGGTTGGAGGGGTTTGACGAGGACTGGAATGGGGCGGGCAACCACCAGAGCGTGACCTACACCAACCTTGCGCCAGGCACCTATACGCTCCATGTGAAGGCCATGACCAACGATGGCATGGAGTCGGAAGATGCCACCCTGCGCATCGTCATCACGCCGCCGTTCTATTGGAACACTCCGGCTAAACTGCTCTATCTGCTGCTCATCTTTGCTGCCCTCTTCTTCTTTGTGCGTCATCTGCTCCGCAAGAAGGAACGGAAGCATGTGGCTGAGATTCGCGAGTTGAACGTGCAGAAGGAGCAGGAGATTCAGGAAATCAATATTCAGAAGGAGCAGGAGATTCAGGAACTTAACATCCAGAAGGAGCAGGAGATTCAGGAGATAAACATCCAGAAGGAGCAGGAAGTGCATGATGCGCGAATCAGGTTCATGACCATCACCGACAAGGATCATGAGTTTCTGGACAAGATGGAGGAGGTGATAGAACAAAACTTCTCAAACTCGGAACTCACGGTGGACTATCTGGCTTCGGAACTGGGTGTGTCGCGCTCTGGCCTCTTTGCCAAGACCAAGGCTCTGGCCGATGTGACGCCGAACGAGATGATTCAGGTCATCCGCCTGAAGCATGCGGCATCGCTGCTGCTGTCGGGCAACTACCGGGTGAACGAAGTTTGCTACATGGTGGGATTCTCCAGCCCCTCTTATTTCGCTAAGTGTTTTCAGAAGCAGTATGGTTGCACTCCTGCAAAGTATAGGGGGTGAGACGGCGTTCGCAGGGTAGCCAGAACCAGAAGGTGGAGCCTTGGCCTGGTCCATCGCTTTCGACTCCGATTTTTCCGCCCATGCGTTCGGCGAGTGCCTTGCAGATGGCAAGTCCCATGCCGGTTCCCTGGATAAATTCGTCGAGTTTGATGAATCGCTCGAAGATGACTTCCTGCTTGTCTTTGGGGATGCCAACGCCGGTGTCCTCACAGTAGATGCGGAGGCCATTTTGCTCGTAGCGATAGCCCAGACGGATGTGGCCTTGCTGGGTGAACTTGACGGCATTCGTGACAAAATTGGTGATAATCTGCTGAATGCGTCCGATGTCGAGGGTGGTGTAGAAGTTCTCGTAGGGTTCGTCTTTGATGAACTCCAAGCCAGCCTGACTAATGCGGTGTTCGAGCATGAGGCAGATGTTTTCGAAGGAGTGGACGAAATTGACGCTTTCGGGCTGGATGGTGGTGGGGAGGTTCTGGGTGATGTGGGAGGCTTCGAGAATGTCGTTGATGAGCCGTTGCAGCATGTCGCAACTGCTGTTGATGATGTCGATGAGTTCCTTGCGTTCTTCGGGCACATGGGTGGCCTTGAGCACAGTGGCGAAACCGACGATGGCGTTGAGGGGAGTGCGCAGTTCGTGGGTCATGGAGGCGAGGAAGACGCTCTTGAGCCGGATGCTGTCGTTGGCTATCTCGGTGGTCTCGCGCAGGCGTTTTTGGGTCTCGATGAGGTCGGTCATGTTGATGGCGATGCCTGTGTAGCCTCTGAGGGTGTTCTGCTTGTCGTAGTTCTTGCGGCCTACGAAGCCAACCCATTGGGACGACGAGTTGGCAAAGGTGTGGCGGAAGTGGCGCACGAAACTGACCAGTTCATCGTGATGAGTGAAGTGGTGTTCAGCGTCTTCACGTTCTTCATCGGCCACCATGCTGAGGTATTCGTCGATGGTGAGGGTGTAATCGACGTGGCTGAGTGAGTGTGAGAAGGTGATGGTGCGTGTGGCCAGGTCTATATTATAAATGTAGATGTGGCTCTCTTTGAGCAGATGGTGCAGGCGCTGTTCGTGGCGCTCTATCTCTTGCTGCACTTGACCGAGTTTCTTGGTCTGTTGGGCGATGTCGGCATGGAGTTCATGCTCTTGGTCGAGGCTTCGGGTCGAGTCGATGTACTGGGTGATTTCTCCGAGTTCGTTTCGGATGGGGCTGACGCAGAACTCGATATGGTGCTTGATGCCCAATTCGGGGTATTCCATGACTTGGCACACCTGCAGATTGTGGTTGCTGTTGGGGGGATAGGCATCGCGGAAGAGGGGGATATCGTACATGTTCATGGTGGTCCAGAAGCGTTCGTTGTCGGGATTGGAGAATCCGCACAGGTCTTTCATCTTCTGGTTGAGGGTGATGAGCCAGCCGTTGCGGTCGTAGAAAGAGGTGGCCATCTGGGAACGGTTGAAGAGGGTGTCGAAACGGTGGGCTATGTTGCGGTTGGCTTTTTCTTTCTCGATGTAGCGGGTGATGTTGTGGATGGCATTGACGATATATTGAGGGCGGCCTTCGTGGTCGAGTTCCACGATGGCGTGTCCGTGGAGGCGGAGCCATTTGGGGTCTGTGTCAGTGCCTGCGTTCCAGCGTTTCTCCAACTCAAACTTGCGCTCTCTGCCGCTGAGCATGAGTTTCATCTTTTGGGTGAACTCGGCTTGTTCGTCGGGGTGGATGCGGGCGGTGAACTGCTGGAGGGTGAGTCCCTCGGAGGGGAGGATGTCGCCATAGCGGTTGGTGAAGAGATTGTGGGCGATGTCGTACTGCATCACGTGGAAGTTGCCCATGTGGAGTGCCTTGGCCATCATCTGGTTGATGTCGGTAGTGCGACGTCCGATGTGGTTGACATGAGCCTTGGCCAGTCGGACGAAAAGATAGATGATGAGTGCCAGAACCAGGATGCCTACAGTGATGAAGATGGCGATGGGGGTGTGGTCTTCTTTCACTCGCTCGGGGTGAAACCATTTATTGTAGATGTTTTCAATGTCTCCGTTCTGTTTCAGGCGCGAGTAGTGGTCGTCGATGGCTTCGATGAGCAGTTGGTCGCGTCCGATAATGTGGATTTCACCCACAGGAATGCTCACATCGTGGAGGGTGATGTCGTTCTGGAGGTTCAACTCCTTGATTTTCCATTGTAGGGCGGCTTCGTTCCACACGAAGTATTTGTACTTTCCCTTCAGAATGCCAGACAGGGCTTCCTTGGGTGGCTGGTAGTTGATGGCTTGTCCGGTGGTCTCTTGCTCGAAGAATTGGGCGGCATAACCTCCGTGATAGAAGACGGTCTCGTCTGGGTTGGTCAACTCCTTGAAAGAGATGATGTTGGTGGTGTCTTTGGCCGTGGCCACACTGATGCGGTAGTAACTGATGATGTTGCTGGTGGAGAAGTAGCCCGGCTTTTTGTATTCTCGCACATTGCCGAAGATGAGGTCGGCTTCGCCCCTTTCAAAGAGGTCGATAGCCTTGCTCGCCTCCATCATCTCGAACCGATAGGGAATCTGCATGTCGTCGAGGATGGCGCGGAGTACATCGGTGTAGAAACCAGCGGGTTGGCCTTGGTCATTGCGGAACTCGTAAGGAGGTTTATCCCAGTCGCTGGCAATGATGAGCGGACGGCCTGTCTCATGGGTGTGTTGTGCCTGAAGTGCAGTTGTGTTCCATGTGGCCACTGTTGGCAACAGCAGGTATGTCAAGATGAGAGTGACTATTTTTAGGAATCTGTTCATGTACACTATATGTGATAGGGGGTTGGAGAATGTGGAAAGATGAGTGTCGCTTGGCTTTCAGATGGTTCTGCCAGTGAGGCTATATCATCTTTTTACGTTTGATGGTGGTGGCATGGCATGGAATGGTAATCCAGACGGTTGTTCCAAGCCCTTCTTCGGAGTGGATTTCGAGGTGGCCTCCCATTTGTACCAACAGTTCTTTGCAGATGGGGATGCCGAGACCGTTGCTGCTTCTCGCTCCGGCGGCTGTTTGGGCATTCAGCCGTTCCAACTCGTCCTGTGGGATGCCGTCGCCGGTGTCTTCGATGGAAATCATCAGGCGGCGACCTATGTAGTCGTAGCGTGTTCGGATGAAGCCGTGGTGGGTGTGCTGAATGGCGTTTTCCACCACTCGCTCGATGACGTTGCCCACTTTCGGAGCATCGATGTTGACCACGAGTTGGTCGTAGGGACTTTCTGTGATGAAGGTGATGTCATCGCTGTTCAGACGGCCAGCCACGCAGTAGGTGGTGAAGGTGTCAACGAAGTCGCAGGGTTTCTTGTCTATCTCAATCATGTGTGCCTCCAGTCGGGACAGGTAGAGGATGTTGTCGATGAGGTGGAGCAAATAGGTGGAGTGTTTAAGAATCACGTCGCAGTGTGCGTTGTTGTGAGCCTCGTCCAGTCGTGGGGCAAGTCTCTCGGCAGCCTCCGTTATGGCTGTCATGGGAGTGCGGATTTCCTGCACTGTGTTGTTGATGAAACTGGTCTTGGTGTTTTCCACTTCCTGCACTTTCTTGGCTTCGTGCAGCAGTTGGTAGTCGGTCGATTTTTGTTGGGTGATATCTTGGCACACACCGAAATACTCGGTCACTCGGTTGTTCTTGTCGAGAATGGGGATGAAACTGAACATGAAGTGGAGTGGATAGCCACCGTGTCGGCTGATGCTGGTGCGTATGTCGAAACGCATTTCCTTGTAGATGCGCTGATCCATGTCTTCGAGGATGTGCATGGCTTTGTTTTGCGAATAGTCATCTACCAGCGTCATGCATCGGGTCTGGGTGAGCAAATGCTGTATCTCGTTCATCTTGCGGAAGATGGTCAGTGTGTGAGAGTCGGGCGAATAACTTGCCATGCGGAGATGCCCGTCTTGCAGCAGCGCGTCAATTTTGTTGAAGTAGTTGGTCAGTGTGTCGCTGGCAGTCTGCACTTGCTCTCTGAGGTTGTGTGCCTCCTCCATCTTGGTGCGTAGGGCTGTGATGTCGTGGCACACGGCAAAGAGACCAGCCAGTTGACCTTCATCGTCGTGGTAGGCTATCAACTCAATCTCGCAAATTAGTTTTTCCGTGCGTTTGCAGGCATGTACCTTCCGCTTGTCCTGAGGCATGTTGGCGAAGTCGAAGGTGCGGGTGCAGATGTATCCATCGGCTTTTTCCATATCCACATCAGGCAAGTCGAACAGGTCTTGGTAAGAAACGTGTTCGCTCAAGATTTCTTCGCGTTGGCAACCAAACATCTCGCAGGCTTTCGGGTTGATGTTGGCGATGGAGCCATCAGCAGCAAAGCGGACATGGCCTTGCAATGACATGTCGAAGATGGCCCAATAGCGTTGTATGGCCTCTTCGGTCTGCCGCTGCCGCTGCCGCTGTTCGGTCACATCTCTTTTGGTGCCAAGTATGACGGTGGCTTTTCCCTCCTTGTCGCGTCGCAAGACAGACAGCACAATGACAAAATCCCTATCTTCAGCATCGCCATCCTCAGCATCTCGTGCTTTGAGGTTGAGCGTGATTTCCTCCTCCTTCTCGTTGGCGTTTTGGGGCTTAGGTGTTTTGGCGAGTTGCTGGATGGCCCGAATCAGCCGCTCAAAGTCTTCGGGATGATAGCGGTGGGCAAACTCGTCGGTGGTGTAGGTGTAGGCAACCAGCCCGTTCTCGTTGCGCCACTCAAAAAGTTGAGAGGCAATCCGATAGGTCCATATACGCACTTGGCAGGTTTCAAGAATCAGAGCCAGACGTTTGTTCCGTCTGTTGTTGACCTCGGAAAGCCGTTTGGCTTGTATGTGATAGACGATGGCATAAATGAGCATGACAAATGCCAACACACCCGCTATTCCAGCCAACCACCACACCCATTCTGGGGTGCCTCCGTCCTTATGTTCGGGATAGAACCACTTGTTTCGCAATGCCACCAGTTTGTCCGATGAATCCAGTTCGCTATAGATGCTGTCCAACCGCTGCAGCAGAACGGGGTCGTTCGACATGAACTTGTACTCGCCATGTGGCATATTGATGGGCGTGACTTGCAGATTTTCAATGTGATATTTGTTGATGAGCCACTTGAGCGATAGTGTGTTCCACACGACAGCCCCCTCGCCTTCGGTACTCACTTTCAGCAAGGCCAGTTTCACGGCACTGTAAGGAATGGCATTTTCTCCCCATCCATAGTCAATCATCAGGTGGTGGCAGAGACTGCTGTCATTCACAAACACCCGATGGTTGCTCAAGTCCTTGAAAGTAGAGATTTCCACAGGTTTGTCCTTAGGCGAAGCCACGCTTTGTGTGAACAGCGTGACAGGGTTCTTGCTGTAGAGTCCGTAGGAATCGTGGTAGCCAGCCGAAAGACCCAGAATGAGGTCGGATTTGCCATCGCGCAAATCGTCAAACGCATCTTGTTTTTCCTTCAGTCTGATGACGTAGGGAATGTCCAACTCATCCATGATTAAGCGAATCAACTCCACGTTGAAACCGTCGGCTTCCCCTTTCTCGTTCAGAAACGAGTAAGGCCATAAGTCCCACATGTCCTCATACACCAAAGGGTGTTCTTGGGTATAAGCACGAGGAGCCGTCTCTTTGTCATGGGAGGCTGTTGCTGCGCTATCCATGCTGCCAATGGGCGTGACATCGTTCGTTTGCGCTCTGGCATAGAGGACGGTCAATGAAGTCAGAAAAATTGCTGTCAGAATATGGAACTTTTGCCTCATCTTTTAGTCGTCATTCAAAAAAAGTTACACTGCCTTTGCTGGCAAAAGTAGTGATTTCTAATCAAATGGCAAAATTGTGTGTAAGAAAAATTTGTTCAGGAGGGGAAAATGCAGTAACTTTGCATCAACAATATAATTTTATCAGAAAAAAATGAAAAAAGTTAAATCACTTCTTTGGGTGGCTCTTACGGCCGTTTTGGTAAGTTGCGGCACGGCCACTCAGGTGCCTATCACGGGACGTAAACAAAGGTTGGTTGTCAGCGATGAACAAGTCTTGAGTCTGAGCAGTCAGCAGTATCAAGAGTATATGAAATCGGCCAAACTATCCACCAATGCCACTCAGACAGCCATGGTGAAGAGGGTGGGGCAGCGACTCGCCAATGCTGTTGTCACTTATTTGAAAAACAACGGCTTGAGCAATGAGGTCTCCAACTATCAGTGGGAGTTCAACCTTGTGAAGAACAACCAAGTCAACGCATGGTGCATGCCAGGAGGCAAGATTGTGGTGTATGAAGGCATTTTGCCCGTCACTCAAGACGAAGCCTCGCTGGCCATCGTGTTGGGACATGAGATAGCCCATGCCGTGGCCAAACATTCGGCCGAGCGCATCAGCAATGCCTACAAACAGCAAAGTGCCATGCAGGTGCTGGGTGGAGTGGCCACAGTTGCAGGCATGGGTCCCAATTGGCGACAAGCCGTCACCAGCGTCATCGGTGTAGGCGAAAAGGCGTGGACTTCAGGCTTTTCGCGCAGTCAGGAGAGCGAAGCCGACCACATCGGACTGATTTTTGCAGCCATGGCGGGCTATGACCCCAACGTAGCCTTGGCTTTCTGGCAGCGCATGGCTGCAGTAGGCAATAGTTCCAACTCCATCTTCAGTGACCACCCTTCCGACGAAAAGCGTATCAAGCAGATACAAGGTTGGATTCCTGAAGCCATGAAGTACTATCAACCAACTACTACTTCCACCTCTACTTCGACCCCAACACGCTCCAAGAATAAAACCTACCACTTTTCCACTAAGAAAAAGACGGGTGGAAATTAACAATTCAAGTTTCGGAAGTTCCAAACGCTTCATTTTCAACAACGAATAAAGCGAATCATTCTAATTTACCATGCGGCGAGAAGATGTATTTTCCTA
>OCVV011325768.1_pt1 | contig 39748 bp, 58 predicted proteins | sample 1539721 | NCBI WGS metagenome assembly OCVV01 (sample SAMN02144230, study PRJEB22623) | gut metagenome | biome: sheep rumen | host: Ovis aries | place: New Zealand | reverse complement strand
CCAGGCGTTCCGTTGGACGCAAGATATCTCGCGTTTCTGCCGTCGTAGAAGTATCCGTTCGCAGGAAGCGCGTCCACAATGATATCGTCGCCTTCCTCCTTGAGCAGATAGCCTCTGTCATCCGTAATCTCCGGATGATGCCTTTTGACCGTCAGGTCGAAGTTGCACCTGAGCGCTCGGGAAGGCGCGTTATTGCTCTGCAGCGTAATCTCCCAGTCCAGGATATACACATCATTGTTGTTACTGGCGATCACCATGTCGCCTTTTTTGATGCCGCTGGCCACATCACAGCGGATGTTTACGTTGTTATCCGTGTTAGTGTAACGACTTTTGGCAGTCTCTGTGTAGAACTCCCCGCGAATGATCTTCGGCTCGTAGCCTTCCTTGAACTGGTCATACCAGTTGGTCAACAGCGTAAAGTCCATGACCATGTTCGGGATGTCCCCATCAAGAAACTCCGTAAAATCCTACGCCAGTGTCGGCGGACGGAAAAACCTTGTCTTCGTGCCTGCTGGCACATATGGTTTTGACATTTGCGCCAGCTCCTTTCATCACTGGTCGTTAATGATTTTTGCAATGATTTCGCTCATGCTGACATTGGCGCATGGAACCCCTTTGTAACACAGGGTCTGTGGGAGGCGGCCAATGTTGTTCGCATTGTTCAGCAGCTTCTTCCGAATCGTCTGGAAGTCTTCCAGAGCTTCCGGATCCCAGTTATCTTTATCTTTGTAGTTCTGAAGATAAGATAACACAGACTCGACATCCCGCACGAGGGATTTCAGTTCGTTGTATATATGATCCGTATAAGACTCGAACGGATACGTCCTGATCTCCCGTGCGTCCATCGCCTTGTTATAGTATTCAGTACGGACAGTAAAGTCTTCGTTCATGCTCTCACCTCAAACAGAGTAGAACGAGTAGGAGACCATCTTGTAAAAGATGATCCGGCGCTCGTTCTCAAGATTCGCGATCGTGTCCTGAAGATGAGCGTAAGGCTTGTCTGCGTTCGCAACACTCAGCGCGTCCGTGGTGTAGGACACAATGTTGTTCACATCGCTCTGCACCTTCTTAAAGAACGCAATCTGCGCTACAATCAGCACATACTTTTCCTCGTCGATCGGAAGATCCACCGTGAACCAGATTGTGTCATCCACAGGTTCCTCTTCTGTTTCTTCAGGGTATACGATCATGTCTTTGGAGTATTGAGACGCTCTGCCCGTGTCAATGTACAGGGTTTTGATGCCATTCAGGATCATCTTGATAAAGTCCGCATCTTCCATTTCTTCTGGCGTTCTCTGCCAGGAAACGATGTCCTTAAGCTCCATCGCAAGCTCTGTTACGTTCGTCATGGGCAGCGCCTCCTTTATCAATTAAACTGATCCAGCCAATCCTTGTCTGGCATCTTCGCGTTGAGAATCTTCAGCTTGCTCGTCGGCAAGTCCATCTCAGACGCGACTGTATAAATAGCATGCAGCTCAACCGGATCGTCAATGGCGTTCAGCCATGCCTCCATAGCCTTTGCAGACTTCTTGAGCGCAGCGGTGATTTCCTCGTCAGTAAGGTGCTTCTCGCTCTCATCAACCTCTACAATGTTCAGTTTATCCAGCGGAATCTCCTTGTTGGTTCCATCTACAGCGACAAGCATTCCGGAACCGAAGAACTTCTTTGTTCGGCAAATGCTGTCAACATACTCGATATCAGCAGCAGTCATCAGTGCAAAACTGCCAGGCCTGATATTGTACTGGCGACCGTCAGCAACGGTCACACCGATATCATACTTGCAACGGTTGTAAACCCGATAACGGGCCTCAGTGTATCCAGCGGGTGTCATATCCATGCCTTATACCTTCTTCCTTGTAAAATAAATCAGGGCGAGGGGCACCATAAGGGTGCCCCTTTTGCCCTTCAAGAGATCAGTTGATCTTGTAAGCGCCGATGGTGGGCAGGTTGCCGGAGATAAAGCCAGCGCCGAACCAGGTGTCAAGGCGGACCTCGTACACCAGATCATCGATGTTCTGGGACTCGAACGCATTCACGCCGCCCTCGTTGACGATCTTCAGGTTGCGGGCATCACCGCTCATGCCACCAGGGATGATGTAGAGCCAGTCAGTGGCCAGCACCGGGGTGGTGGTGCCGTCGAAGTAGGTGTTCGCCAGGGACACCACTGCAGCGCCATTGTAACGGCCGATGTAGCCATTGTCGTTCATCTCATCGATCATGCCATGGCTGCGCTCGGTGAACAGGTTGCCACCGGTCGCGCCGGGGTTCATCTCCATGCCGGTCAGGCCAGCCAGCTGAGCAACAGCAGCCTGGTCGCCCAGGATGGTGACAGGACCCAGCCGACGGAAGTACGCCAGCTGAGCGTCCAGGGTCGCCTTCACGATGCCGGTACCGGCAGCATAGAATGGGCTGGAGTAAGTCTGCATGGCAGTATGCAGCACATTCTCCACCAGAGCCAGCTTCTTGTTGGTGATCTCACGGTTCGCCTCGCGGATCAGGTCGGCCATGTTCACACGGCCAGCGCGCAGGTCCACGATGTTGATGGCGGGACGGGCGGAGATCTCATCGGTCTCAACCGTCACCTGACGATCTGCCACATAGCTGCGCTTGGTGGTGGAACCCTTGGCCTGGATGTAGGCCTTGATGCCGCCAGTGCGCATGTTAAACACGGCCTTGTCCTGATAGCCGACAGACTTCTGGTCAGCCACCTGGTTCAGGAAATCCAGCTCGCGCTTCTGCAGCTCATCCACGGTAAACGCGATGACCTACGCGATCTGATGCCGATTCTGGGGATTCAGGTCCTTCTACAGCTCGGCAATGATGGAAGCGGCCTCGTCCACGTTGGCCTAGTCGACCCGCTCGCCGCGAGCCTGAGACGCAAGCACCTTAATGAGCTTGCTGTCGCGATTCACGATAATATCACTCATTGTCTTGCACCTCCTTAACCGACGAGACCAGTCGCCAGAACGCCATACTCGGTACCAACCACAGGCGTTCCGCTGACCTTGTCCGTCACAAACTCTTCGCCCACCTGAATCGGATGGGCACGCAGAAACTTGCCGGAAGCGGTGGAGTACAGCGTGGTGTCATACACAGCAGCGCTGTTCACCTCAAAACCGTTCTCGACAAAATAGTTGTTCTTGCCAACAGCGTTCACGATAAAGCGGTAGGCAGGAATGCCATCGTAAATGGTGGTAACTTCCTTGCACAGCAGCTTAGTATCGGTGTCGGCAGCGGGCAGCTTCATGACCAGCTTGCCATTATCCATCGTAGGAGCGACAAACATGCCGTTCTCGATAGCGGTGGTCTCGCCGTTCACCAGCTCGCCTTCGTACACGTAGCCCTGAAGGGCGGTCATGTATCCAGCCATAGCTATCATTCCTCTCGTAATTTATTTGCTCTGTCACAGCAGAGTATAGGAAGAGACAGGCTCTTCACTCTCCAGCAGCGAATACTTTGGATGGTCTTCGCCTTCCTGGATGTTCGCCATAAAAGGATTCGCCTTATTGGCGCCGGAAGTGGCCGCTTCAGCGATCATCTTCGCAGGCGCGTCATTCAGCTGATTCCTCAGTTCGGCCAGCTCCCGACGAAGCGTATTGACGGATTCCTGCAGCGAGGCGACAAGCTCGGACATGGAATCCGTGCCGACCTCTGCTGTCTCCTCGGTAGACCCGGTCTCTTCAGCGGTAGCCTCCTCAGTGGCAATGGCCACTTCCTCCGTGGCGTTAGCCACTTCTTCGGTAGGCTCCTCGGAAGCAATCGACTCTTCCTTGGCAGTCTCAACAGAGGCAGTCTCCTCTTCAGGCTCATCCTCTTCGCCGCACTTCTTCTCCTTATCATCGGAGCAAGCAGCGCAGGCTTCATCGTCGGTCTGGGCAAACTCAACCACGGCCACACTGTTGTCGCCAAGCGGCGCTGGATCCTGGACAACCGTTTCCGTGTGAGTCTCATGCACGTTATGGTCCTCCACAACGTTTCCGGTCTCGGTGTCGACCACCTTCACGGTATCAACCGCTACATGATCCTCCACCACGACCTTCGCAGCAAGAGCCTCCTGGCTCTCCTGCTCCTCCGCGACGGCCTCAGCCATCACTTCGGTGTCGTTCACATCTGTCATCTCTTGTTCACCCTCTCTGCGGCCATCCGCTATACTGTTGCACTCGGCCACCAGATCCAAAGCAACAGCGCTCTCGCAAGCCGGGAACGTCACCACGGCAGCGCCTTCGAGGAAGTTATCCTCAGAAGCGTCGATCTCAATGGTCCCATCCTCAAGCTCTCGGTAGCTTCCGCAGGAGATCTCAAAGGAGAACTTCAGCTTCCCATCCGCGAACAATTCGGAAATTGCCCTACAGACGGCTTTGTTCCTTTTCATGATCCTCGCGTAACCGATAAGCGCAGCGCCATCCGCAGTCTCCTCTTTCTCATAGCGATAGAAGGAGCCAATCTGGGCAGAGTGAAACTCTCCCGTGCGCGCATCATACAGATGACCAAGGTGCTGGTAATCACCGCTCGCGAGATTTTTTACATCCGCGCACAGTGGGAGCCCGACATACTTCTCCTGGTGCTCCACAATTTCGTCAAGGAACGCAGGAGTAACTCGAACACCATTAAGATTAGCTCCCGGTGTTTCGAACAGCCGAGCTTTGACGGTCAGATAAATATCCGACTGCTGGATTTCGGAGATGACAGAGGCAAAACAGGTTTTCATCCTGTTCATGGGTCTCATCCCCTTTATTGCTCTCTCTGCTCACAATGGTAGGGGGCAAAGCAAGCGAAGCGAGCTAATCTATTAAAACGGCGTAGCCGTTTTAATCAAATAAGAAAATCTGCCTTTTCCTGCCACGCACAGTTATAGGCAGACATAAGGGTGGCAGTTTACGCACCAGCCACTGTTCAGTGCTATATTCGTGGAATAATACGGTTTGAGGAAATGCCCCTCCTGAATCAGGAAAGCCGATCACCGTAAACTTGCTTACTCACCCATACTGCCTTCCGGGTTGGAAGGTTTGGGCTGTTTGGAACGTATCGCGTTCTCTGGGTCAGAAGTCCGTTCGCTGTCGTCAAGCTCTGGCCTGCCGATGTGCGTTTCTTCTGTCTCCTGTTGATCAGGCTCTTCAGGTTGCTGAACAGGCTCTTCAGGCGGAGAGGTCTCCTGCTGGAGCTTGATCTTGTTCAGCTCGTTCACAATATCCCTCGGAACCAGCACTTCATCGGTGCCGTTCCCGGCCTCGCTCTTGCGACGGGAAGTCTCGCGCTCCATGGAATATCCGAAGGCTGTCATATATGTCTCTGTGGAGACAACGCCTTCCTTCCAGAGCTTCTCACAGGCTTCGCGCAGCGCTTTCTTTCCGGCCATGTCCAGCGGCATAAAGCTGAACTCTGGAACCTTGCTCACGTTATAGGCATGGGTGTTCGCCAGCTCTTCCTGGATGCAGACATTGATCTTATTCATCAGTTCGCAGACCTCATCCCGGCAGGACTCGATCCTGGCCGCAGCTGTCTGCATGGACACCTGGGCAGAAGCAAACGTTGAACCGTCCGTGCTGAGACCGGCTACCAGCAGACCGCTGATGCCACCGGCAGACAGGATGTCGTTGTTACAGTCTCTGTACTTGTCGAACTGGAAGAGGTTATCCAGATCTGGCTGGACCACATGCGCATGGGCCAGCTGGTTTGTGACGGCCAGCGGGAAGTTGCTCATGGCCCTGGAGAATATGTTCCTGGTCTCTCTTAACTGATTGATTTCAGGAAGCATATCGGCGCCCTTCTTCTCGTCACCATAGTTGATATGTACGAAAGAATGGATGCCAAGATCCAGCATTTTTACCTCGTACTTATTAATGAGTTCCTTCTTGGCCAGAGCTGGCAGACAAGCGGAGATAAACGGAATGGCATAGCGCTGCCAGGTTTCCTTGTCTGCCTGGAGTACCTTGCAGTACTTCGGGTTCAGCTGCGCGTACATTTCTCCGCGATTGATGGCCTCCTGCACTTCCTCCGGGAAGCCATCGAAGTATGTCTCCAGGTCGTTGTCCTTCACCCAGTTCTCTTTGATGACGTAGTTCTTCTGCCGCCATTCGTTGTAAATCGACTGGCAGTCGAAGTCCACCACGGGCTCTCCGTTGAAGGATACGTTACCAATCCTGCATTTTGTCGGAGGCAGGGTAATTGGAACACCGTGGTACACATAAACAAACACGTTCGCGTACTTCCAGTATTCCAACATAATCGAACTGAGCTTTTCCCGGAGACGAATCTTTTTATAGAATTCTTCATAGATCTTGATCGTCTTCTCCGCAGCGCCATGAAGCGTCCAGGAGGAGCCAAGGCTGTACGGCACATAAACGTGCTTCACAATGCCGTGAATCAGCGGATCTGCGTCTGTGTAGTAATCCTACAGCTTATACAGATCGTATATGTGCTGCTGCTTGTTCCGAAGAATCGAATCATAATCGTAGCCGTAAAGTTCGCCGGAGAACGTGATGTTTGAGTTATTGTAAGACTGGATGTCTTTCCTTTCCTCATCATCCTTCGCTCCGACCGCGACCTTTCCCGGCCTCTCTCTCTTTACTGGAGGCTCCGCCTGCTGCGAGGGCTGTCTCCTGAATGAACCAATGAAATCCCAAAAGCCCATGGGCCTCACCTCCTGTTACAATAAATTCATTGTTGCGCTGTTGACGGTTTCGATCAGACGGTTGAGATTCTGTTGGGCACTCCATCCGTCAACGTTCAAATGATTCTTTGGCGCACGGTATACGTCCACTTTCACCTGAATCCTTGCATCCGTCAGCGCATTATAAAATGTGTTGACAAAATAGGTCGTATGTCCACGGATTGTGATCGACCCGCTGTTGATGTTCAACGTGTTCCCAGACCATGTTGGAGCAGCTACAGTCACGCCAAGGCCGTATGTCACAGCTGTGTTGACAGCCAAAGCGGAGGCGCTTGACCAGTAGATGTGTCTGGCAACACCCAAGGCTGGGGCTGGGGCGGACGCAGCCGTCACTTTCTTGGTCGGGTCAATGACCGCCGGGAAACTGTTGGCTGGCAAGTCGCACATCTCATAGACGTAGCTCGTCAGCATGTATTCCTCTCTGCCCTTGGCCTTGGTCTCAATGGAGTACTGCGGAATCGTCAGCGTCCGCAGCACAAGCCAGTAATTGTAGTTCGACTTGTCACCGGCGTAGGTGTCCAGCACAGCGCTTGCCTTAAGAGTTTTTGCGCTGGTTGAGTAGGCCGGGATCGTTATGCCAAGATCTGCCACCAGCATCTGATCCCAGTACACCGTCTTCACCAGTTCTGCGTCCGGGCGGATCGCATACGGGACAAGCTGAACAGTGGCCGTGCCTGTCGCGGCCTGACCATTGGCAAGGTAGAACGTCTTGCCGGGAGCCACATCGGAAGCGACAGCCGTTGTCCCGGTAACGTCCGTAAACGTCGCTGTCCCGCCTCCGACCTTTGGTAAGGAGACAGACGGCACAGACTGATAGGTTGATCCGAACAGGGAGATGTCCTGTGCCATGCTATCACTCCTTAAGAAATATTGAGGGCGTTGGTTGTGCTGTCCTGCGTCACCGTCTGAATAATGCCCGCGCTATAGTTGGCATCCACCCAGACCAGGAGAGAACGGGACAAAGCGAAGACAGCCCTCTGATTCGTCGTGTCCATTTCCACCAACGTCCCGGAAAAAGTGGAGGTTCCGTAGACGCTTGTCTGTCCTGTGATTTGGGCGATAGCGAAGATCTTTCTCGGCGTTCCGTAGCCATCCAAAACAGAAGACCCTGCGATGAACTCACTTAGTGCCTCCGAGTCTCCTGCGAAGGCCAATGCGATCTCCCGATACTAGAGATCCGAAGTCCCGGAGCTTCCGTTCCATGTGATGTGCACGATCAGGACGTCGTCCTCGACAGACTTGATCTGCTGGATCAGCGGAGCGAGATCGTCAGATGTCGCGCCGCTTGGAACCGTTACGCCCTTGCTGCTGATCATAACCTTGGCACGAGCGACATTGTCAGCGATTCTATTGATCTCACTCTGTATGCTCATAGACTCACCGCCTTAAATTGCGGCAAGAGCCTGTTCAATATCGTTCGTGAGGGTCACTGTACCTCCCGTCGTATACCCGGCAGGTATAGTTGCGCTCATAGAAGTCAGTCCGTCAATCGTGGTTGTCACGCTCCCGTTGTTCGCCATTGCGCCGGTGACCTTCACCCCATTCACGTATGCCGAGGCTCCTGTCAGAATCTGAGCTGCTGTCGCCGTCGCGTCCGTAGTGTCGATGTAGTTGTCTGGAATTGGGTTGACGGTTACGTAAGACAAAGTGTGTGCATCGGACGGATAAATTGTCTGTGCTTGCTTTGTGGGAGTAGCCGTAGCAGTTTCAACAAATATCTGCACAGTGCCAGTACCATCATGATAACCTTGCGCTATAGTGCAGCTGGTATGAGCAGGAATGGTATGCCCTTCGAGAACAAAATCATTTGGAAACAGGAACTCATCATCTGTTCCACTGCAATCTGGCATTGTGCCAGTCACAACGCCACTGCTAATAGCGGCTGTTTGGCCTTCGAGAATGTTCGCAGCCGTAGCCGTAGTGTCAGTCGTATCTACAAAGTTTGACGGTATGGCGTCAACACACACAGAATCAAGAAATGCGTTATTGGTTCCTGTGATGATTTGCGGTTCCGTTGTCGGAACAACAGGGTCCGAAGCGTCGATCGTCTCGTAGTTGACGGTCACAGTCCCGCCCTCGCTGTAGTACGCCTGATCAATCGTATAGGTCGAGTTCGACGTGTCCAGCGTTTCGGTGACAGCCGCATTCGCAGGAATTGTACCGGTTATTGTATCACCGTTCGCGTCTACAAATGACGCGCTATCCAGTACATCGCCAGCCGTAGCGGTAACGCCGGAAACATCCTGGTATTCGCTCGGGATGGCATCAACTAACACAGCCGTAAGGAAAGCGTTGTTCTCACCCTGGATCAGCTGTTGAGATGTTGTCGGAACAACGGCGTTCTGTTCATATGAAGAATCAGATGCCACATTGATGATTCCTTCACCTTCGTAGTATCCTTCTTCCTGCGAATACTCCTGATTGCTGACAGTCAAAGTAACAGCTGGCGCTGGATTAATCGGAAGCTCGCCTTCCACCAGTTCACCGTTCACATATGCGGAATACCCTTCCAGGATCTCCAGCGATGAAGCTGTTGCATCGGTCGTGTCAATATAGTTAGCCGGAATCGGATTAACCGTTACTGACGACAGCACACTCCCCGGCGTAGGAGCCACAACCTGTGTTTCCTCGGTCGGCGTGGCAGTCTTGGTTTCCGTTGTGATACTGACCGTACCGGATCCATTATGGTATCCGGCAGGAATCGTTGTGCTGGTCGTTGTAGTGTCCAGCGTTCTCGTGATTGCGCCGTTGTTCGCCATGGTGCCTGCCGTAACAGCGCCTGTTGACGTCACAATCACTTTGTTCGCCAGAACGTCAGCCGCTGTTGCCGTCACAGAAGTAACGTCCTGGTACGCAGCAGGGATCGGAGCAACGGTCACGCTGGACAGGCCATAGTATCCGTTGTCTGGCGTGACGCTCTGCTGCTGCTTTGTGGGTGTGGCAGACTTCGCCTGCAGCGAATAGTTGCCACCACCTGCAATACCGGTAACCGTACCGGAACCACTGTGGTATCCCGCAGGGATCGTGTAGGATTCGCCTTCGCGAACCGTTGCGTTGACAGATCCCCTGTTCTGTATGTTATCGATCTCTTGAGCAAGATCGTCCAGATGGTCTGTCTATTGGCCTACGCCAATCTCGATCATTTTGTTGCGGATGGTATTGCGCGCCGTTTGAAGTCGCGCAATCTCTGTTGCGGTGCTCATGCTTCCATCACCTCTCGTAATCGCTGTGCATAAGCACCAGCATTATATCGTTGCCAACAGTGCGTTAATGTTTCCGATCTCCGTATAAACCGCTGCCGATGTGATCGGAAGCGTGTTGTCGCTTTCGGCGTCGCTGGCTGTCAGGACTGACAGTTTGCCTGTACCGGAGATGTCCAGACTGTCCCCAATCATGACGGCCCCAAGCTTGCTCTTGGACGCTATGGGGAGATCGTGAATGTGTTCGTCGATCAGGCTTTTCGCTTTCCCGACTGCTGCTGCATACGTCACGACATCCATACGCACCAACCCCTTTATACGGTCTGGTGCCAGACGCTGTCAACGCCAAGCATCCAGATCTTCTACAGGTCCGCCACATACGCGACAGAGCCAGGGTAACACGTCGGTTCCCCATGCGCGCCTTTTGAAATAATGGTGGGGAGCTCCGACACATCGTTTTCGTCGTCGACCAGCCATTCGCATATACTCGGGCTGATAGGTTCGTCGTCTTTTCTCACAAGAGCGTGCGCCATGCTCCTCACCTCCTCTTCGAAACTAAGGTACCCTGATTATTAATCACATGTTTAAAACGCACTGGCAAGGCCTACACACTGCGCACCACGATTGAAACGCTTGATGTTGACCTTCTCCAGTTCGCTGATGTAGTCATTCGCCATCGCCAGGGATGAGTACCGGTCCTTGTGCAGGCGAATGTTTGTAGTATCGTACAATACATTGCCGCTGGCAGACACCTTTGCGACAATGTTGCCCATCTCAAACTGCAGGGCGTCAGCCTCTGCATATATGGCCTTTTCATACATGGACATCTTTTGCTTCTCGTCCCGCTCAAGCTCCTTCGACTGAAGCAGCCTGCTGGGGATCGGAAGTTCAATCCTTTGTTTCTCCAGCGCCACACGCATGTTTGTGTATAACCGCTGGTTCAGCGCCTGGATCGCCCGGAATGGATGCAGCATCGGCTGAGCAGCCGCATTCATGTTCGGCTCGTCATCAACCACCAGCGGTGGGTATTCCTTCTCGCTGGCATAGTCCACCCATTCCTTGTCGAAGAACCTGTCCAGGCTGTCACCCAGACCTCTGGCGTCGTATATGATCTTTTCCGCGTTCGGGAAGTGCAGGTGATACAGCTTACGAACTTCCTCTGCCAGCACGTCCAGCGATTCTCCATGGAAGGATCGCATGTAGACCAGCTTTCTGTTGAACGTGCCGTCTGACTTCTCCATGAACTTCAATACACTCAGAATGGAGTTGTCAGCCGTGTCCGCATCGCTGGTCGCGATGTCCAGGGATATCACATATCGGCTTTTGGAGTTCTTCGGCTGTTCCAGCTCAACCTTCTGAAGCGTCCGGCATTTCTGCGTCAGATCATACGGGAAGGCTGAGTTATTGGTGGAGCCTACGAACTTTGACTCGTACTCCATGGCGAAGACAACATCGGGTTTGTTCTCGCGCTCGTGGATGAAGTACTCCTCCTGGTTGACACCGTTCTCCACAGCAGCCCTCCAATCCAAGGCGCAAGCAAAGCTCTGCTGATCCCCTGCGGCCATGTTCTTCAGGGTCTTCACAAACTCCTGATAATATGGGAGGGCTTTCTCGCATGCGGATGTGATGCGAATCGTCTTTGAAGCAAAATCCGGGAACTTGTTCTCGAACGAGATCTCCCGACGGTAGTTCTTTAAAGGAGAAACAACGGCATCCACAATCTCAGGGTCCACGTCCCGCGCCTCGTCAACCACAATAATCTTTGCGCGCTGGCCACGGGCACTCTCCATCGCAAAGGATTCAAACTTGGATCCGTTCTTGTATACGGCTCTGCCCTTGTCTGTCGAGATCTGCACAAGACTCCTGGCGTTGTTCGACGTGAGCTCGTTCGCGATGTTCGGGTTGCGCTCAGCAAGGAACTTCAGCTTTTCCAGAACCAGCTTCGCCTGTTTCGCTGTCTTGGAACACACCGCGACAAATGTCTGCGGGTACAGGACACACAATGCATGGCAGCAGAGTGCGATCAGCCATGTCTTACCAGCACCACGGTTCTGTACAACATCTGAGTCTCTGCAGTTGCCAATCTGTCTTGCGATCACATGCTGGTCCCTGCTGAGTTTAATCGGTGGAAAAGCATCTTCAATGAAGACATCAAGGTGCGTCCTGTAGAAAATGATTTGCTCTTCCATTACATCCCAGTTTGTGATTACACCAAGCTTTGCTTTCTACATGATAACACCTCGCTAAATAAGAAGTTGCGCCGTCGGGACTCGAACCCGAAGCTCTAGGTTATGACCCTAACATGCTGCCTTTGCACCACAGCGCGTCAAAGCGCTGCTTGTTATCGCAGCGCGATTTTGTTCATAGAAAAGATCTTACAAGGAATCCAGAGACAAAGACTCCACAATGTATCGGAAGTCGTTAATCGTCTTGTCGACATCGTCTTCCTCCCACTCGATCTTGCGAGTGCATGGGTGACCAGACTCTTCCAGCCTTAAGGCGATCTCGGACCACGAGCTTAAGCCGCTGGTGTCTCCCGGTCGCCTTTTGCATGCAGCGAAGTTGCCGGACTTGGAGAGCATGTCGAACTGCGCCATCGCATCCTTCACCACGCTGATGTCGCATCTGCCATTGGCGAAGTCTGCCTGAACCTTATCGTACTGAAGCGAGGCTTTCGCTAGCTTCTTCGCAATGTCTCTCAGGTTCACGTCTGTCAGGTCGAAGTCCTGCTCCAGACCGGAGTAGTAGTCCTCAAGGTATTCCAGCTCCTTTTTCTTGAAGTCGCCGTTGAACTTCGAGGAGTGGTACTTTACATCGTCGTCGATCGCTTCCTCCACGATGTAGCCCTCGGCTTTCGCTTCCTCGTAGGAGTGAAGCTTGCCGCCCATCGTGTTGTCGACAAAGCTGTAGTACTGGACCAGAAGAGATGGCAGCTGCTGACATGTCATCTTCTCCAGAACCTTGATCTTCTGGTCGTCCCGCAGTTTCAGGAATGTCGCATTGTTGCTCGCCGCCGCCTCGGCTTTGGCGCTCGCATTCTGCCACATCTTTTCGCTGAACTCACGATTGTTGTACCAGAAGTACTCGCGGATTTCGTCCTTTGTTGTGCAGCGGGAGAAGCAGTCTTTGCACCATGCGTCCCTGCCGCCTTGCTCTGTCCAGTCTTTGTTTGAGTAGTAATCTGTCAATGGGTGATTCTTGCCACACCTCTGGCAGGTTTTTGTTTTGGTCGGCACACTTGATTTCTTTGACTTGGATTCAATGGGTTCTGGCATGAGATCACCTCTGATTGTTATGAAAATATAATGCGAAAAAGAGACGCATTTTTTGCGTTTCTTTCCAATACGTTCATTTTCGAGGTTGCGGATTTTTGGGGAGAGAACTTGGAGAAGAACTAATGATGAGTTTACGCGAGATTGCTCAGCTTTTGAGCGTAAACTCACACGCTTATGCCGGATACTCGTGGGAACCGGTACGGCGACAACGGCACGCCCCAAGTGGATCGAGACCTGCAAAATGCAGGAGAAGGAGGAACCACCATGAAGGAGATTATCAACATTACCAACATGTACGAAATCGGCGCCGGTAACAAGAATGACCTGGATAAGCTGACCAACAAGGCGCACGTGCGCCTGTATGGCACCCATTCCGACACTTGCGCTCTTCAGCGCAACTACAAATTCAACAAATACTTCTTTGACTGCCATCGCCGTCCCCTCACCTGGAAGATGGCCACTCGGGCGTCCTTCAACGATTATCATTTCAACAAGTATTGGTTTCCCCGCAACGAGGAGCTCGCTTGAGCTCCTCCCCGTCGGGCGGTGCGAGTCCGTCCCCTGATGACCTCTTCGGAGGACAGCGAAAGCTGTGGCATTAGCCGAAACGGGAAGAGCGAAAACAACCGGATCGCTGCGTCCGTCTGAGCAGTAAAAATCCCGGCAGAAAGGAGGGCCTTGCCGTGTACAAGGTATCCACTTCTGGCGGTTCAGTCTTGTTCTCCTGCGATGAGAAGGATGACGCGGTTGTCAATGCGGATCTTTTTGCCAAAGATCTGAGCTGCGACATATACGTCACCGACGAAGCAGAAGAGACTGTATACGTAGCACATGCCAGTGACTACGAAACAGGCGACTGAGTCGTCCAGGCCCCGAAAGGGGCTCTGCCGGGTATCGTTATTGTACACGCTTCACGGAGCGTTGTCAACACAAAGAGAAGGAGGAACAAACAATGAAGTACATCCTGATTGTCACTAACCCCATCGACGAAGTCGAGGTCATCCCCGGCTTCGCCACCGAGGAGGCCGCCTGGGAGAAGGCGGACGAGTTGGATTATTCCAATAAGTACAATGCCAACTTCTCTTATGAGGTGATCCCCGATATTGTCTCGATCATCAAGGCGCACAAGCAGTGCGTCGAGAACACTGGTTGTGATGGGTGCCCATATGATGGCATCTGCGCCACCCGCTCCTGCGCCCTGGATCGTGACACCGTCGTTGCGCTCAGGGCGTTCAATGCTCTGATCAACCCCACCTGATGAGGGCCAGATGGCGCATGGCCGAAACGACTGTCGTGAGACAGACGTCGTGGGAAGCCACAAAAAAGAAAAGAAAGGAGAAATCTCGATGAAGAAGCTCATTGCTTTTCTGAAGGCTTTGCAGAAAGCATTCAGAAATGCCAACATCGATTTCGTTGCGCTGAGCAACGAGATCATCGGCTGATGAAGTGGTCCAGAGCTGTGTAGGACTATTAAATAAACACAGCCAGAAGCTGCATCGCTGTAAAGGATGTGGAAGGTCTGCTGGGGACCAAGCCAGTGTGGATAAGGGTTAAAAGCCCAACCCAGAAATGTTCGATTCTAGCCGAAGGGCTGGAGAAGGAGGATAACCATGATCGAAAAAATTATCATCGCCGCCATCAACGCCATCCTGACCCTCATCAATGGGTTCGACTATAACCCCGAGCAGGAGTCCTATGGCCCCTGCTGGATCGGAGGGATCTGGGACCCGGAGAAGGCGGACCAGACCATGCGCTGGGCGCAGAGTTTGGTGTTTGATCTCATGCGGCAGCTCAACATGCCGCTGAATGGCTGGAATGATTTTGATATCTTTGTATCGGCTTATGCCCGATACAAAGACATTCGCAGAGCATATACCGTTGCCAAGGCAGATCTCTGCTGTATGTCGATCTGCGGTTTGGCAGCCGTAGATTGGAAAGAAGCGGACAAGATCCGTTTCTAATCTGCAGGCCACACCAGGCAGAACGTCGTGAGACATGCTGTCTGGTGAAATGCGCTCAACGTCGTGAGACGTGGACTGGTTGGTAGCCCAGGCAAAGCAATCCCGGCATGCGTCTTGCCGATCAAAAGGCCTCTGTTGCAGCAGAGGCCAAGAGGAAAGGAGGAATCACCCATGGCAAACCCCACTCTCACCGGCTACGGTTGGCTGATGAAGCTGCCTGACGGCACCATGCGCGAGTACGCTTCTGACGCGGAAGCGCTTGAGGCCGTTAGGGAGGCTGAAGAAGCCGCCGACGAGGAGCCTGAGGGCGAATAGCCCCAAATCCTCAAGTGCATTCTATCATAGACGCTGACGGAATGCAAGCGCCACCATGCAGCGCTCAAGCATGGGCCTCGCCGTGGCAAGCGGCATTTTGTTGACCAAAGCGACAAAAAAGGAGGAATCCCCATGAAGAAGCTGTTTGCCCTGATCCTGGCCCTTGTGCTGGCGTTCTGCGCTGGCTGGACCAAGGACACCACCACCGTCACCACCGAGGTGGCCACCCAGACCACCGAGACCAAGATCGCCGAGTGGGCCAATGCCTATTATGGCAAGCCCACTGTCAAGAAGATCAACAAGACCAACAGGGTCAGGATGCTGGCCCGCCGTGCCGGGCGGATCCTGGCACTCCCGATGTTGCTCGCTATTGGTAGCGGTGGCAGTGCCACAAGAAAGACTCCGGTTATGGTTCAGTATGAGCTGAACGGGGCCATTAAATCCAAAGTCTTCCAGTCTGCTGAAGAAGGATTTTCGGCCTATCGGCAGATTGCCACTAAGCAGCCCAACCTGCCGAGACAAATCAAAACGGCAGGTACGCCAAGTATCGTCTTGGCGAACCATGGCTGGACGAACACCCTTGTTCGTCGCGAAAACGCCGAGCAATGGAAAGACAATGCCAGGACGAGGCTCGAGGCTTGCAAGGGCCTCAAGAAAGCTGTGATCGCCGCCGTTCTGGCGATCCGAGTCAGCGACCTGAAGAAGGTCATTGTTGGCCGGAACACTGAACGTTTGATGGAAATCCCGGGTATTGGCGAAAAGACAGCTTACAAAATCCTCGACGCCTTGGAGCCGATCTGCAAGGCTGAACCCACTATTCGGGCTTATGGTACACGCACGTTCATTCGTGCGACCTTGAACCCGAAGAAAAACGGGTTCGACTTTGATAGCATCAACAAGGGCGTGTCTCCAGTTGAGGCAAAAGCCATCGCCATCGGCGGGGACAACGCCATCGTTCACGTCACATCAATCATTCCGGATGCCAAAGCCACAGACATAGAGAGCCTGGAGATGGCGGAAGACGCCGCACACCTGTGGCGCCAGACCGTTATGAACGGTCTTGTTATCAATGGAACAAAGTACGTGTTCCTTGGCCATGGCACCAACAACGCCAAGGAATGCAAAACTCTCTGGGTCAAAGAGTCCATTTACGCAGAAATGCGGACATGGATTCTGAAAGATACAAACACTGGATGGCTGACGACCGTCGCGAAGAAAGTTGCTTACCTTGTTGGCCTTCAGGCCGTTCCCAGGAAGTCCTTTGGGATCCCCTTCATTCCGGAGGATTGTGCAATCATGCCTTCCGTGTGGTCCGAGATCGTCGGCAACCATACGAAGGAGTTCCTCGACGGGCATGAGGAGCAGATGGACAACAACCGAGAGAGCGAGATCCGCTCTGACGGATACTCCTGCATCGAAATTCCGGAACAAATGGTTCCTGTGTTCGTGAACCGGCTGATTCAGCAGGGCGTTGATCCCGAAGAAGCGGCCGAAAGAATCGAAGCCTTTATGGCCGATCACTCGGTGGTCACAATTCGGGCTAATGGCGCAGCGATTAAGAGCTGCTGCGACCGGAACTTCGCCGCTCATCGGTTCCTTCACGAAAACGGTATCCATACGATGCCCGATGGTCGTCCCATCGACCAGATTTCCGTCTTTATGGACGAGACCGTCCTGAAGACGAACATCGGCAACGCAACCAGAGCGTATACCACGTTTGAGGCTTGGTGCGACGCAGTTCGCTCTGAGTTCGACCTTGGTGTATGCGTACGCGCCCATGCCCCGGAAAAGAAGGACACCTCTTACCAGGTTGTCCAGACACTCACGGAAGCATCAGACGAGTCTTTGGCGCTGATGGCTGAACCGACCATCAAGCGAATCAACGGTGCCCACACCGTTGATGGTGCCAGCAAAATGCTCGGGCGTGAGCTCGGGCATATTGCCCGCATTCTTCCGACGTTCCTCAATGTCCGGGCCATCAATGAACGATTCGTGACATCACTCACGAAAGACATCGACCTCGCCTTCTCTGGTAAGATTCTTCGTAACTCTTACTACGCGAAGGCGCTCCCCGATCCGGTATACGTCTTCCAGGCATGGTTCGGCCTGGAGCGGACCGGCAGTCTGGAAGTCGGCGAAGCATGGATCCCTGGATTCCAGTACGGCGAATTCGCCTGCTCCAGGTCCCCTGTTGTGCATCCCAACAGCGACAGGGTCCTCCGGAACGTCGCTCCGAAAGCGGCGTTCAAGAAATACTTCAAGACGCAGGCGTACTGCGTCTACTTCAACTGCTACGATGACACCTCCCGCGCCTTTGCCATGGATTTCGACGGCGATGGTGTCAAGTTCTCCTTCGAGAAAGGTATGATCCAGGCGACGAAAGAGACGCTGGCCAGGTGGAACAGGCTCATCATTTGGGAAGCGCCAGAGACTGACAAACAGATCGTTTCCCGCGAAGACGAGCTCGTCTATGCTGGAGGTCTGACCCATAAGAACCAGCTCGGACTGACCGTGTTCAACGAGAACGGCCTTCTGAACAGGGTCAACAGAGTTAAAGACCCTGTTACTGGAGAATACCACTATGAACTGGTTGAAATCAGCGAGCGCGGCGTCAACTTCAAGGTATTTGCCGCGAATGTGCTGGTGGATGCCAGCAAACATGGTGGAGCCGACTTCAACGAGCCTCGGGAAAGCCAAGCTGCTACTAATATGGTGCAGCCTTTGGCGAAACTGTACAAAGATGCGGTTGCTCGCCATGCGACCAGAAACGAGCTGGAAAAGCTCGCTTCCATGGACGGAGTAGATCGCACCTTGATGGTGTCTACTCTTAACCGGTTGTTCATGCTGTACAGCGACAAGCTGGACAGATCCACCGAGATTTACGACCTGCCTGAGGGTAAGTTTGATTACCACATGCTGATGTTCGACCCCGAAGAGGGACGGCGTGGTATGTGGGGACTGATCAGAAAGGGCAATAACCCCATCATGCTTGATGGTGCCTGGTGCCGTCCGGATGAAGGTTTGTTCAATGCCCTGGCCCGCAGGATCGAAACGGATCGCCAGCTTTGGACCAGAGATGAGACCCGGAAGGACCAGGAAGACACATCCTTTGAAGACGACTGGAGAGTCGCGGCACTGTCCGAGATCAGTGAGTTCGCAGAATCGTTTGGGCTGACGCTGATCAATGCGTATGACGTGATTACATGTTACATGTTCACGAAGTGCGATATCGAATACGCCGATCCCAAAGTCCAGTTCCTGCGTGATCAGCTCTGGAGAGCTTACTGGATGATCTTCGGCGGCTTGGCAGAAAAGGCCGCGATGCGTTTCGAGAAAGAAGAAGAGGCTGCTGAGTAAGCAGCCTCTCTCTTCTGGGGTTAGCTGTCCTGATGCTCTCCGTCGCCATCGTCTCCACCAATCTCGTTGATGAGATCGGCATGTGACTGAGTTCTTGCATACTCCTCACTGCAATAGTTGGCCACTTCCAGAGCAAAGCCTGCCCGTTCAAGCTGCGCAAGCTGCGCTTCAGTAAGCGACTCACCATTCCACATCTTGTCGAGGAGTTCCTTACAGGTCATCGTATCACCCCTCTCCATTATATCATACGGACTCCACATCCGCAAGTGATTTCTCATCTGAACCACAAAATAAAAGGAGGAATCCCAATGAAAAATGTGATCGTCTACATCGACCCCACCACCTCTCAGCCTGTCGCCAAGGCGATGGCGACTTCCCATGCGGCTTTTGAGGCCATGAAGCGGGCTGGCAAGAAGGGCATCAAGGCCCTGTACTGCGCTCCGGAGGATGTGGAGCGGGTGAAGGGCGACCTGGTGGTTCTGGCCAAGAAGAGCCCCGCCCCCATCCAGCCGAAGCCTGCGACCACTCAGGCGAAGATCGTGATTTCCTGGATCGCCAAAAAGACTGAGCATCGGCTGGAAGTCTGGCCCGAGGATGTGGAGACCACCATCGCCACGCTGAAGGCCAGCGGCCATGCGGCCAAGGTCGTCCAGTAATAAACAATCGCCATTTGTTGGCGCCTTGGGCTGTACATTCGTGTACAGCCTAATGGCCAGCAAATGCTGGAGAAAGGAGGTCTTCGAAATGTTTCCTGACCAGTGGGAACGCTTCACACTTCCTTTTTGATTGGATATCCAAATGGGGCACGGTTCTACCTGCCCCAACATGCTCCGAAGAACCTCAGCGGTTCAGAGGAGAATCAAGCTGGCCCGGCTCATAAATGGGCAGAAAGGAGGAACAACATGTTCCATTACAACCTGTATGTCAAGAAAAATGACCAGTTTGTCTCCATCATCCCTGTCTCCAGGAAACAGGCTCACGACCTGCATGTCGCCATTGTGACCGGCGACTACATCTTCAACAAATCGCTGAGCGAAATGCCTGACATGTTCATCGAAGTCTGTGCTATCGCAGGTGATGCACACACTCGCCTCTCTCATGAGGCTGCTGCTCGTGGAGAGCTCAAACCGTACATCTTCTGGGACGGCGAAAAGCTGGTTAAGGAAGAGCCCACCCACATCGTGCACGACGAAGAGTACTTCATTGACGAATAAAGGAGGACAAAACAATGATTAAAGAAATCTGGGAAAACGCGAAGTTTTACTTCTGGAACGCAACAAGCGAAGTAGCTATCTGCATCGATAATGCAGAAGGAAGAACTGTTATATTCTTCGACGGTAATCTCGCGATTCATACCGGCGATTACAAAATCTTTGACGGCAACTTCGGAGAATGGTGCGAATGTGATTTTGTCACAGTAGTAAGAGCCATCGATGGGATTGTGTCCACCGTAATGAAAGATGAGCTGGCTTGTGCTGAATTGCAAAAGGAACTGGATGAAATTACTGAAATCAAAAGTGACATAATGCAGTTCGCAGGCGAAGCTTTCACACTTGATGATATTGCGATTGTGAACGCTGTGGAAAAACATCTCTATGGCTGCTTTTTGACGGTTCGTACCGCTTGGAAACCTAGCAAAAACAGTGTCGTAATTGTCGGCCCAGACATGAACAAGTATGCGAAGGAACATGCTGTTGACTTGCAGAAATGGGCAGAAAGCAAGGGATCAAAAATTCATTTCGATGTTTTCCGCGATATGGTTGGTTTCCCAGTTGGCGTTATAGCTTCCTGGTAATACTACTATCAGCTCCTCCGGGAGCTGACATCAGCATTTCATATCCTAACTGAAATGTTGATGTCAGTTCCAGGAAAAGCACGGCCTGATCAGCTGTGCTTCCCGGAACTCCAACTGTGGCGAGTAGCGCCATATTTTTGGGGGCGGGGATTTTTTCGCTTCGCTTCGCTCCCCAAACGTGCCTTTCTCCCCAAACAACAGACCTGCCAAACAGGACAGTCTTCCTGTTTCCAAACTTGATTTCTTAGAGTTGCTGTGCTGCTGGTTTGCTTAGCCAAATCGGCGCAGGCGCCTTAAGGAATCGGTGGTGTGGATCCCGGCAGAGGGCCGATCCACAGACAGGGCCAAACCGCGTAGGCTCCAAACCTGGCGGTTCCAGCATCCAAACTTCCCTTTCCCGCCAAAAGGGCGACTGGGATTTTACCGCTGGAACTTTTTCGGGGGCGGAGTTTTTGTGCGGCGTGCCTTTATCCCAACCGTTTTCCAAATCGGCGCAAGCGCCTTAAGGAATCGGTGGTAGATGTTGGCGCAAGCCTGCCTCCTGACTCAGCCTCTCAAAGTAGAGGCCGTTGGCTCACGACACGAGCTGGCGTGCCCGATGGCAGTTATGGGGCAAACACGTCTGGACAGTCTGCCAGGCCCAGTTCAGGAGGTCAACTCTGGGTGCCGTCTCGCGAGAGCCACCGGCGACACAAAAGCGAAGCAGGCAAGCCCAACCCGCATCGCATGCACGGCAACATGCAGTATGCGAACCGCAGCTCGTTGCCCACCGCAACGTTAAAAGTCGCAATGGCATGCGGCTAACATCGGTGGTACTTCTGCCTGAACAACCGTCAGTCGCGCAACCGGCGGGAGGCAGATACTTTGTAAAATTGGCGGGCACTGCCAAAAGTGTGCCAAACGAAAGGAGCCCCAATGTATACCATCACTTTCCGCAGCGGCATCACCACCACCATGACCACCGAGCAGTTGATCGCCAACAAGCCATGGCTTCTGGCTGTGGGCGCGGAGTGGCATCGCATCTGAAACCTGTCTGATGAGAACCGGGTGCAGCACCCGGTCGAAAGGACTGTCGTGAGACAGGCCTCACAGGAAGCTGCTTTCCCGGCCGATCACCGGGAAAACTTCCACCAGAATACTGTTGAACTGGCAGAAAGGAGGAGAGTCCAAAGGAGACTCAGTAGCCAGAAAGCCGTAGCCGGAGCGTGATTTGCAACGGGCTCTGGTCTGCACGGGCGTTTCCTGGTGTGGCAAACCAGGAGGCGTGGCTGACAGACGGAAGGAGTTCTTATTACCGGCTAAGATCGGGACGAAAGGCATCGGTAAGGTGGCCCGATCCGACAATGCGATAGCCTGCCGCGTCGGCCCAATGAGGGCCGTAGGGGTACGTGAATACCCTCCAAGACTTTTGCCTCGCGGCTGAAGACCACGTGGAAGTGCGAAAGGTACAGGCAATGGCCGGTACCGCAGTAGCCAGACTTTGACCGGAAGGTCAACCATTGGCGCGATCCGGCCCTTAACCGACGGCATCGAGATCCCGGTGACCTGGTCAGTCTGACCGGCATTTCGTTCGACCCCCATCTTGCGCGGATGGGTCATTTAACTGCGCTCTTGTTTCATTTAGGCGGAAGGAAAACCGCCTTACCAAACCAGGCAGTCGCGGTGCACAGCGATTGTTCCTATTTGCAGATGGGTCCGGGTGACTGCAATCGCCCGGATTAATGCGGCAGGCCCACTTGACGAAAGTCAAGGAGACGGCAACGTCTCGTCCAAAGCCCTGGGCCAATAAAGGAGGTGTCGCATGCTCACAGACTTCCTGGAACACCGTCCCATGTACACAGTTGATGGCGGGTACGGCGACGACCAGCGGTATGTCGCCAAATACCGTTCTGCCGTCGCAGCGTACAACGCTACGTTGATAGCCATGTCCCGCAAGGAAGACGTGGTTGTATTCCGTGGCAACAAAGAAGTATCCCTCGACCAGCTGGCATGCTACGCCAGCGAAGAAGCGTAACCGACACTCGTCCCTGCCCACGTGCATGATTCCGTGCAGACGTGCGTGGGCAGCATCCAGTGCCGGTGACCGGGTCATCTTCAGCCCGGTCCCACTATGGCGGTACAGCCGCCCCTCCTTTCACGCCCTGAGGCCTGGGAAACCTCAGGGCATTTTTGTTATCTTGGCTTCTAGAGGGTTGAGCCATAATCAGCCCTCTTCCAACCCGATCCCGATAACCGCGGAGGTTGTCGCATTATGATGGCTGACTGCCCATGGATCAACAAGGCTTATGCCGTGCAGTCTACTGTTAACCGTTCGACCGCCAGCCACCAAAAGATGAACTGGCAGAAAGGAGAAATCGAATGTTTACCGTTTTCACTTACTGGGCAGACGAAGACGACGTTTACCCACAAGAATTCGAGGCGGAAACAAAAGAAGAAGCCTTGGAAATCGCTGCCGACTGCGATTCTCCAACAATCGAAGATGAACTCGGTTGCGAGCTTATGGTCGACGGAATCCTTGTAGATGATTACGAGGAAACCCGCGAAAAGCTCATTGAACAAAGAGCTGAAATTGCAGCCAAGGAAGCTGCCAGACTGGCCACATATGGCGACGAAGAAGATGTCGCGAATATCGACTTCATCGTCAACTATTTCAACGGTTACGCGCCGTTGACTGGTTGGACAGCACAATATGCTGCAACCAGAATGTACGAGCATTCTGGTTGGAATGCAGACCAAGAATTCGGCGGGCATTATCGCATAAAGGCGCCAAGTGGGCGTATGTATGAAATGCGCATAACCCGCAGCAAAACAATCAACACAATAAACATAACGAGAACTTTGTAAAGGAGGAAGTCAATTGGTTATCTACGCAGACGGGTCTTGTCAGCACTTGACCCACAAAGGTGGTTGGGGAGTCGTCATCACCAAGGATGACGGTACTCTGATTACCGAAGGCAGCGGCCCTGTGCCCGACACAACCAACAACCGAATGGAGCTCACTGCGGTAATCATGGCCATTCGCCATATCAAGCCGCAGCAGGTTCGCAAGTCTGTTACTGTCGTGACAGACAGCCGGTACGTGCAGACCGGGATCGAGAACTTCAGGGATTGGCTCGATCGAAACATGCACACCGCAGGTGGAACTCCTGTCAAGAACCAGGATCTCTGGCTGGAACTGATCCAGGAACTGCGGAAGAAGAACCTGTTCATGGTAGTCAAGAAAGTCGAAGGACACTCTGGCAATCCCATGAACGAACGGGCTGATCGCCTTGCCAGAGCGGCCAGGTCTAAGGCCTAACCAACAGCGGAGCCATCTATGGTTGCGAGCACGGCACAGGACCCACTCGCACAACAACGTTTACCGCAAAGAAAAAGGCCATGAGCCAATGAATGAGGAGGAACTACAATGACCAACATCATCACTCGCAATCAGACCAACGACACCCTCGAAATTGTTCTGTCCAATGTCCCGCTGAAGGGCAATCTCTTCGCCGATCCGATGCCCGCCGTCGAGCGCAATGGCAGCACGGTGACCAACTTCACGGTCGCCGCGAACTTCAACACCAACACCGACTCCATTCTCTTCGGCTCCATCATCGATGCCGTCCGCGAGGTCTGCGAGTTCTACGGCATTACCGCTCCCAAGTTCGAGCACTATCTGCCTGTCACGTTCGGTGCCTGGAACGAGGATTCCAAGCGCGCTCAGGACGAACTGCAGAAGGGCACCTTCATCAGCATGTATGGCGACCTGAAGGTTCGGGTTTACAAGACCAGGGCTGGCATCCGGAAGCTGGAGATCCACATGGGCAATCGGCCCAAGTTCCGCGTCCTGGCCAAGGGCAAGACCCAGGGCTTCAACGCTGCCGAGGACGTGTTCCCGTTCGTTAACGCCATCTGACACTACTGCATAGGGCGGTTCCGTAACAGGGACCGCCCTTTTTCTTTCGCGTGAAAAGGAGGTTACTGCATGGAGATCCGTTTGAACGCCAGCGTCATGACCGTCGAGCGCAATAGTATCCGCAAAACGTGCGGAGTCGTGTGGGTCGACGACAACAAAACGATCCGTGGCGTCCTCTACTGCACCACGCCCGACGACACCCAGGTGGAGGTGTGGGAAGGCCACAACTGCATCTCGACTGACCTGGGCTACGCCCTGGGCTACCTGCGCGGCGCGGGTTTCACGGACGAGACCACTTTCGAGGAGCCTGAGCTCTATGGCTCGCTCTCAGCCGACATCGACGAGCAGTTCGGCATCGAGCTGCATGAACCGGTAGAGGAGGACGATGACGTCTTCTAAAGGAGGTTACCACAGATGGTTTCGAAGAACGATTTCAGCGGTCGCTACTACGAGCGGGAGGATGAAGTCCCGTGGTCTGAGCGTCCGCACTGGTTCCTGCAAATGCTCCTTTTCAGCCTCTGCATGTTCCTGATGATCGCCTACTTGTTTGGGGTGATCAAATGATCAGGACATTCATGCATTCGCTGGTCGATTTTCAGACCAGTGAGTACCTGACATTTTCCGTATGGGTAGAGTACGACGAAAAGCTTGAGACCGTGCTCACCCATACCGTCCAGGACATATGCTTTCGTGACAAGCAGATCTGTCTCCTGGACAGTCATTACCATCCGCTCGGCGGAACAGTGGTTGTCGCATACAACATGCTTCGTCAGGCTGGACTGCCGATTGACAATGACACCGTAAATTACGGCAACAAGCAAGAAGTTCTTGAGGATAACGTGCGCAAGTTCCGGGCTGCTGTCCGTGATGCTGTACGCTTTGCGGAGGCACTCCGAAAATCCGCAACCTCGAAAATAAACGTAATGGAAAGAAACACATCTGGAGGTGCAGCATGATGAACTGCTACCGCAAACCTATGATCATCAGTTTCGCACTGATGGTCCTCGCACTCTGCATGATGGTCGCATACAGCAATGGATACGGCCACGGTGCAGCCATGAAACAATCATCCACATACGCTATGGCAGGCTATGTGGTGGAAGTGGACGAGTCACTCGATCAGATCGCCATCGAGAATACTGCAGGCGAGATCTACATCTGGGGTTCTGCCAAGTGGTGGCAGGTCAACGATATTGTCGCCATCACCATGGACAGCATGGGAACAAGCGACATTACCGACGACCAGATCCTTGATATCTCACTCGTCTGCGCGGCGGAGTAAAATCTTTCGCAAAAAACAACAACAGAAAGGAGGAGATCGGAGACTTACGTTGTATTATATTAAATAAAATAATATAAAATACAACTTAAGTCAATAGTAACTAAAATAAAAACAAAGTACTCAATATCTCTACAATACTCAGAATCTATGATTAGATTCTCTTAGATAACTCGGTAGTACTTATCATAATACGGTTCCCTTAAATAAGGATTTCAAAATAAGGGATATAAAAGAAACCGTATTTAGATAAACTACTTAAGTTACTCGGAGAATCTTAAGTACTAATCTTAAGTTCTGAGTGTATCTTAAGTATCAAACTTAAGTTCCTTGTAGAATCTTAAGTACTGTCTTTAAGTACTCGGTATTCTAATAATACTAAGTATTTTAAATACAGCATTCAAGTTCTACAAGTTCCTTAAGGTTGATGCTTTCTCTATTGGACATAAAGGAGATGATGGATTGAACCTCGTCAAGGAGTTCTGTGAAGCCTACCACATCAAGTTCAACGACAATGTCGAAGGTCTCTCGGACTTTGACAAAGAACTCAATAAAGATATCCCGGAGCTCTTTACAGTTAACGCCGCAACCTTCATTGTTTTCTGCGACGCCGTTGATGTGAAGATCTCCGAAGTCCGCGTCATCTTCGGAGGATACCAGTTCTTCTTCAGGGACGCAAAAGGTGATGCCATCATCCATAAGTTCTCCTATGACAAGGAATATGGCAAACTCGAGACGATGGGCTTCGATTTCGATGATGGAGACGTGCAAACCCATACTCCATGGGACTTAGCGCTCTTGATCAAGGCGGAAATACAGGGGAATCAAGGGTTTTCAGAGATTTGAGATGGTAAAATAGGGACAATTTCCCACTTTCTCCTCCCTTTTCCCTCTCTTTCCTCCCTTCACTACCACTTCCAGCACAGAAACAAGTCAAATATCACACAAAATCAAAGTCAACAGAACTTCAATACCACCATTATAAAGCCGGGCGATCCTCCCGGTTTTTTGTATGCAAAACAAGGAGGTATCGGCTTGTCCCGCATTACCGCAACGACGAAGAAGGAGCTGATCGAGGCTCTGGCTCCCCTTCGCGACAACGCCTACATTTCCGTGACATACGTCTTCAATAACGACGAATGGGGCGCTGGTTCCATCGGTGGTCCCATCTCCTACATCCGCATCTCGAAGCCCGAACCGGAGTTCGAGTACGATGGTCAGGCGACGATCGTCATCGACGACAAATACCTTGGCGAATAATCAGGAGGCAAACATGTCAACCATAACCAATGCCGTTCGCAAGAGTTTGGACGTTGTTCTTCGCGGTGTGGAGTGCTGCACCCAGGCGGCAGCCTACAAGTGCAAGACGTGTCCCTACCGCGAAATGGACAACTGCACATACCTGTTGGGGCAGGACGTGGTTCGCTTCCTGAAGCCCCAACTGGAGATGCCAAGACCGAAGATTGACAGTCGCACATGGGAACACTGTGGCAAGTGCGACGAGATCCTTTTCCGCTCCTACACCTTCTGTCCTAACTGCGGACGAAGAATCGACTGGATCGACTGAAAGGAGACAACAATGAAACCAAGAAGAGAGACAACAACAATGACTTACGAAGAAGTCATGGAACTCATTATCAAAATTTTTCTGGACAGCTTTTTCGATTCTGACCGCAAAGACAAAGTTGTAATGGAAGTCAAGGATCTGAAAGAAATCATCGCTGTGTTGAAAACGCAGCATGATCTCATTGAAGTCATGAAGAACAACAGCTGGCTGGTGGAAAACGGTGTTATCTGAAAGGAGAATACTGCATGCTTGAATACTGTGTCGCGTACAAAAAGATTACCACAGTGGGCGAGCTTGTAAAGGCTCTGAAGGCCCTGGATCAGAATCTTCCTCTGCATATTCGGACAAATACAGGAGAAGGTGAGGACTGCGGAGACTTCTTCGATGGCATCAATTTCGCAGTAGGCAAAGAAAAAGAAGAAAACAGTGCCATGCTTCTCATTGAAGCAAAAAGGCCAGAACAGAGAGAGTACAGCGTGTACTTCGCAGGCGAAGAATTCATGGTAGTTGCTTCAAGTTACGATGAAGCATATGACCAGATCAGTGAACAATTCTTTGCCGAAGAGGAGGATGAAAATGAAAGCGGAAGAACTGATCCCGGAAGGACTTCGCCTTGAAGGTTTCCATACTGCGCACTACGATTTCTCCTTTGAAGAACTCTGCGCTGTGCTTCCTGATGACTTTGCCGCTCGGCTCAAGACTTTCATTCATGCGAAATATGAACTGTTCCTGAAGGGAGCAGAGGGCGATGAAAAGGCATGGTGCATGGGAAAGCTCAACAAAGATACCTATACAACCATAATGCGTGGAGAACGTCCCGAGGATCTCTACAGCTTCCACAGCTTCTGGAGTATGCCGGACATCAAGTGGCATCTCCGGTTCATGATGGATATGACCAGGGAGATGAAACTGGTAAGGACTTTCTACATTGATGCTTCTACCGCTCGTTGGCTTCCTGATGGAATCAATGCCATGATCGAGGAAGCAGATCGCAAGAAGCAGGAAGAACATGAGCGTGAGGTCTCCGCGAGAAAGCCTCTCCATACTGTGCTCGAGGTGTTGACTGCTCTGAAAGATCTCGATCCTAATCTTCCTGTCTACATCGGATCAACCTATGACTGCGGGTATGGTTGGGCTGGTGGCAACATTCAGAACTATACTGTGTCAGAGAGCGGCGTCAGCTTCATGCATTATGACGAATAAAGGAGAATAAAAAATGAAACCGATCTACGAGAACTACAACCAGAAGATCAAGACGAAACTGGACTGCATCACTGAACTGATGCGGGAACTGAGCATCAGGAACAATATGAAGTGAGGGGAGCGGCATGGCCAAACGTTTCAAAACTGGCAGGCTTGACTTCAGTTACTGCAAGTACGCGTTGAAGAGGCTGGACCTCACAATCGACAAGGATCTTCGCGACTACATCTCCCTGGCGACAGATCTCCATGCGACCGGCAACGAAGGTTGCCTGACCACTTTCTACAGGACGGCTTCATCAAAAGATCAGGCCGACAGGATCCATGGCAGGAACACAAAGTTCATGCGCCAGATCAAGGATAATCCAAATGGAGTTCCCAATGAGGGTTTCTCTTCTGTCTGGGACGTTACCACAGAAGCAATCACTGCGACAGGACATCACATGTTCCTGCTGATCACTACATACATTGATGTTGGGACCATCTATAACATGTATGTCTTTGACAAATCCACCTACCAATTGTACCTAAAAGAAGTGGAGGAAGAGATGCATGCCGAAGCTGTTTCAGGCAGGCGCGATTAGTTTCTACAGCGGGTTCCTGAAAAACAATGGCATCCAGCTGGACAAAAGCTTCAGGACGATCTTCGAAGTGGTTCTGGCTGCGCACTGTTCCGGTTCAGAAGGAGTCATGAAAGAGTACTACACCGGGAAGGGAGCCATGGAGTGGTATAAACTCCTCCACGGCGAAAACAACACCAGTTTGCAGAACCGGGACTATACCCTGAAGTTCTCATCTGTATGGGAGATCCCGACGGCATACTTCGATTCCGGTCTTGAGAGTCTGTTCGTTGAGATCTGCACATTTAGGGACAGAACAGAGGTCGAATTCAGGACCATGTTCTCCGCCGAGTACGATAGATACCGTAAAGAACTGTCCAAGAAAGAAGGAGATGCATGAACACAGGAGCTTTCGATGTCCAATGGTTCACCAGACGATTGGAAGACAAACACTTGAGTCTTTCAAAACCGTTCCGTGATTTCATTATGGAACGTCTGAAACGCCATAGGCTGGGCGACAGCGGCATCTTCGAGACCATTGCCGAGTTATGGCAATGGCATGACAGTGCTATCGAACACAATCGGCTCGTTGCGGAGCTCGAACTGCCGCGTTCATACTTCCGCTCCTACTGGGAAATCCCGCCCGAGTTGATCGATAATCGGCCATATATATTCTTGTCCTTCACCACCTATATGGGCCTGCAAACAGAGTTCGGCATTCTAGAAATGACCAACGAAGAGTACGAGAGATACCGCGAAGTACTGGCCAAGAAGGGAGGAAACGCATGAACATCTGCACTTTAGACATGCAATGGCTCCTCATGGGACTCAATGCCAGAGACCTGAGCATCACGAAATCTCTTCGGGATTTTATGATGGACTGTCTGTATCGACACAGGCTTGGGAACTGTGGCGACTTCGAGGTAATTATCGCGGTGTATAATTCCAGGGAAAACTATAGGTTTCTCGTGGAGCGGAACCGCTATGCTGCGGAGAACGAGCCGCCTTCTGGCTATTTCTGTTCCTACTGGGAGATCCCGTCTGAGTTGATCAACGGGCGACCTAATGGTTTCCTGTCCATCACGACCTTTTTCGGCATGAGGACAGAGTTCGGATATGTAGAGTATCAGGATCACAATACCATTGTGTCGTACCGCGAACTGCTGCGCAAGGATCGCGACGCGCTCCTCAGGGATTCCTGAACAATCACAATCATCACGTTGCGCCATCCGGCGCGTCATTGGTGGGTCTGGGCGTTAGCTCAGACTTTTTCTTTCTCTGAATCTCCATGCGTCTTGCATGAAGAAAATAAAACGACCCAAGAAAGGGGAAAATCACATGAACAACGCTTCCTTCATCGGCAACCTCACTCGTGACCCTCAGACCCGGACCGTCAACGCCTCCACTGGCGCGACCACCGTCACCGACTTCTCCATTGCCGTCAATGGCCGGAATCCCGAAGACACTTTCTACGTGAAGTGCTCCGCCTGGGGCAAGGCTGGCGAGAACATCGCCAAGTACATGACCAAGGGCAGCAAGATCTTCGTGGCCGGTCCGCTGAAGCCCGCGCCCTACCTGACCAAGGATGGCAAGCCTCAGGCCGGTCTGGAGCTCCAGGTGCAGACCCACGAGTTCCTGTCCTCTCCGACGAAGACTGCGGCTCCTGCGGCGCCCAACTACAGCGCGAAGCCGGAGCAGCCCGTGCCCGTGGACGAGGAAGTTCCCTTCTGATAAGGGAGCCAAAATGGGGAGGTCTTAGAACAGAGTATAAGACCTCCCCTTTTTACTGAAAATGAAAGGAGGAAGACCCCATGACCAGCATGGTGCCGAAAGAGAAGCTGAGCAAGAAGGCTCAGAAAGAAATGAATAAACAGCGTCGCCAGGTCTGGGGTTTCTCTCCTGTATCCAGGCGCAAAGAATCGAAGAAGCAATACAGTCGAAAGAATCAGCCCAGAGACAATGAGGATTGATCTTTCGTCTATAATCGAGCATTCAGAACAGAAAAAAAGGAGACATGAATCATGAAGAAGACCAAGATCACCAACACCGCCTACAACGCCAACGCCTTCATTGCCACCGCGAAGATCCAGAAGACCAGCGCTCGCCGCACCTATCCCTACTCTTACGAGGCCTGGGACAACAACTATGGTGCACGTCGGGATCTTCTGAGCGACCGCATCCGGTTCTGGCTGAACAAGCACCAGGTGGGTGGCAAGCCCATGCCTGTGACGATGTTCATGCAGTATGTAAACGCTTTCGCGCGTCGCACCGGCATCACCTTCTCCTACAGCTGCCTGCACGGCTATTTGCACGACAGGTACAGCCCCAAGAGCGACCGTACCCATATGCTGGCTATGGCGATGGGTGTCTCCGTGGCATGGCTGGAAGGCTATGGTCCCCGGACGGCTGACTTCGCAGCTGACATGGGTATCCTGAACGCGATCATTGCCAAGACCAAGGTGAACAAGCAGGCGCGTACCCGTAAGATGCGCAAGCAGCTTGCGGCCTGATCCAGAAACTATAAGTGGGTGAAGTGGGATGTCTTATAACACAGCATAAGACCTCCCACTTCATCCATTTCTTTCCAACAATACAGATTCAAAGTGGAATAAAGAATAAAGGAGAAGATACCATGATCAACTTCACCGACTCTCACAACTGCGATCTCTACGACCTCAGCAACAACCTGATCAAGTCTGATTTCACCGGCAAGCCTGAATACCTGCCCGAAGAGCGGCGCAATGGCGCGCCCATCTGGACCTATCCCTACACGCACAAGCGCATGGATGGCTTTGGCGCCCGTAAGGAGACGCTGGGCCAGCGCCTGGTACGTTGGTGCATCGAGAACAACTGCACGAAGGGTTCCGGCGATAAGCTGTATGTGGATGTCGCCAGGCTGCATGGCTATATCAATGCCTATGCGGCGCGCTGGGGATATTCCTTCGCTTATCACACGATCCAGTGCTATCTGCATCAGAAGTTTAGCCCGAAGATCGATCGCGCCACGATGATCGCGAATGCTCTGAACGTGCCGGTGGCGTGGCTGATGGGTTATGGCCCCAACGATATTCCGCAGGTCAATAACCCGCAGGCGCGGGCACTGATCAGCGCTCGGCGTGCGGAGATCCGGGCGATGCGTGTTCAGAGCGTAGAGCGGGCGAATGTGGCCAAGAAGACGAAGAAGGCGGTGATCGCCGCATGAGCGACGCCTATGACTACTTCCCGGACGGGAGCATGAAGAACGAGTTCGACTACAACGAGCCGCTGGACAACAACGGCTCGTATTTGTTTTTCTACCGTGATGACCAAGAGGATGAAAACGACAAAACCTGAGGAGGAAAACAGCCATGTTTGTTCGTGTTGAAAACATCATCAGTCCCCTTCACAACTGCGTGTTCGAAGCAGTTGACGAGGTAATTGCATTGAGCAGTACCCGCAAGCTGAGGGGTGTGGACGGCAATACCTTCTACGTTTCGAAAAACAATTGCGTGGAAATCTCCGATGAGGAAGCCAGCACGATCGACCTGGCAAACCAGATCTGTTACAAAAAGGCTGGCGATGTGCTGAAGATGGGTCAGCGTGTGCGGTTCCAAATCGATGGCACCACGTTTGAAGGCCGGATCACTCATTTCGGCGGTGGTTCTTACTGGACCTATGATGCCAGGAGCATGGTGACTGTCGTTTTCAAAACTCACTATTGCGCGAGGGATACCGTACTTCGTATGGACCAGCTGGAAGTGATCGAAGAGAACCCGGAACACTATCCTGACGAGGATGGCGAGCTTCCTGTGGGCTTCGACTTCTTCTCCTACGCGCCGATCTACAGCTATGACGATTATAGCGAGCTCTACAATGGTGAGCGGCGCAACGAGAGTGCTATCGGCCTGGTGTTGAATGACACCAGCAATGATTGCTGGCGCATCTGCGAAGGCTGCGGCCGTGCTGTGCTGAGCTTCGAGGAGGACGAGTACACCTGTGTGTGCTCCTCCTGCTACGACGATTCCTACGCTCGTTGCGATGGCTGCGGCGATATCGTTCGTAGCGACTATCTGGAGGAGGTTGACGACGGCTGGTACTGCGAGAGCTGTGCGCGGGATCGTCGGGCGAATGCGAGGTCGGACAGCCTCCACTACTATTCCTACAAGCCCAGCCCTGTGTTCAGGGACGTGAACAATGCCATCTGGCAGTACTACAACGTGCCGGAAGACAAGCTCTTCATGGGTGTGGAACTGGAGATTGACGGTGGCCGCAGCCGTAGTGATTGCCTGGCTGAGCTGTACGACGAGAGCGATGATGAGGAACTGTTCTACTGCAAGGAGGATGGCTCCCTGAACGAGAACGGTTCCGGCATCGAGATCGTGACCCATCCCTGCACGCTGGAGTATCACCTTACTCAGTTCCCTTGGGATGAGATTTCCAACATCGCCAAGTCTAATGGCTACCGCTCCCATGACACCACGACCTGCGGCATGCATGTGCATGTGAGCCGGAGTGCGCTGGGCAGTGACAGCAGCCAGCAGGATCTGACGGTGGCGAAGATGATGCTTCTGATGGACAAGTTCTGGAAGAAGCTGGTGGTCTTTTCCCGCCGGGAGGTTGAGAAGCTGAACGAGTGGGCGAAGAAGCCCAACGCAGGCATCAGTCGCCGGGACAACGCCAACAGTGCTGTGCGCAAGGCCAAGAAGGCTTGTGACGGTGGACACGAGCGCCGGTATTTCGCCCTGAACATCACCAATACCAACACTGTGGAGTTCCGGCTTTTCCGTGGCACGCTGAACCCGGAGACCATCAAGGCGAACCTCCAGCTGGTGTCCAACATCGTGCGTCTCGCCATGGAGCGGGATCTGCTGGGTGTGCAGGACGCCACGTGGGAGGATCTGGTGAAGATCCAGGAGTACCCGGAGCTCAACGCCTATCTGGCGAAGAAGGGCCTTGACAACTTCTCCGATGAGCCTCTGGGCGAGGTCAAGGAGGCCAATGACATTGAAACGGGCGACACCGTCCTGTGCAACATCGACCGGGATAACCCGTTCCCTGCCGAGGTGACGGAGATCATCCAGCCCGGCGTGTTCGTGGTCCGTAATAACGCAGCGGACGACGATTACCACATTGCCTTCGCGGATGAACTGCAACTCAACTCTTAATACGGGGCGGGCAATCCGCCCCGTATTTTCTATTAACTTATCAGGAGGGAGGAGCCATGATTCAGCCAGGTTCCTATGTTCGTGTGCGTCGTACGGAGACGTACTACTACGGCTGCATATTCCAGGTGATCGAGAAGCTTGACTCTCGATATTTCGACAAATACCTGGTTGTCAACGAGTTTGACCGTGGCTCTGAGCACGGAAACCATATTACCTTGGACACCATCGATGATCTGGAGCTCGTCGTTGATTTGCCGGAAGGTATGAACCTGCGGGATCAGCCGATCTATCAGCGGGCAGACGAGCATTTCCAAACAGGAGATCTGGTTCAGGTGGATCTGCCTTCTGGAGAATCCTACAAAGCCAGGGTGGAGAAAGCTTACATCGGCTCCTGGGGCGTGGAGCAATGTCTTGTCAGAGCGATCCGGGTAGACGGGCCAGAGGATAGAATCGGCACCTTTTCATCCATCCGCTGGGACTGGATGACACTTCTCCACCGCCCGGACAGCCAGCCGGAAGAATTCCTCACCGGTGCGCCGATCCCGGAGGATATGACAACGATCAAGCTGTTTGGCACGTCCAGAACGCAGCTTGGCTGGATCAGTTCCGAAACACTGTGCAACACGAACTACTTCGGCATCTGCGAGTGCTGCGGAGAAGTATTCCTTAACAGCAAGATGATGACCGCATGCGGCGAACGGGTCTGCTATCCGTGCTACTGTCAGCACTTTACGGAGTGCGACGAGTGCGGTCGCACTGTCCGCTATGAAGACACCGTAACCGATGATGATGATCGGGTTCTCTGCCCTGCCTGCGCGGAAAGCTTTGGGTACAGTGTCAATTCCAATCCCATCCATCAATACAGCTACAAGCCTGTCCCTATCTTCCATGGGCATGAGCTGAACGCAGATCCACGAAGCCTGTTCATGGGCGTAGAACTGGAGGTGGACGGCGGAGACGACAGAGAAACGTGTGCCAAGGATATGCTGGCCATCGAGCACAACAAGACTGATCTGTTCTACATGAAGTATGACGGATCCCTGGTCAATGGCGGATTCGAGATCGTCACGCATCCCTGTACGCTGGAGTACCATCAGCAGAGCTTTCCGTGGAAGCAGATCATTAATGAGGCGTTGTTCTATCATTTCACTTCCCACAAGCTCGGCACCTGCGGACTGCATGTCCATGTCAACAGGACAGCGCTGGGAGACAGCGTGGAAGAACAGGACGATACGGCTGCCAAGATCATTATTCTGTTCGACCGCTTCTGGGATCTGTTCGTGCGTTTCTCCCGCAGGAAAAGGAGATCGCTGGAAAACTATGCTTATGCGCCGAACGCCAGCATTACCGCAGCGGACTCCAAGACAAACGCCATCCGCAAGTCAAAGGATGCCTGCACGGATCATTACTGCGCCGTTAACCTGAGTAATCGGGATACGGTGGAGTTCAGAATCTTCCGTGGCACCTTAAAGTACAACACGCTGATGGCGTCACTGGAGATGGTGTCCAATGTGGTATCGCTGGCGAAGAGCAAAACGTCCGAAGAGATCCATGAGGTGACCTGGGAAGACATCATCAACGTCAATCGATACCCCGAATTGGTACAATACCTGACCGAAAGAAACATGCCAGGAGCAGATGAGTAAGGAGAGATCAAAAGATGTGTGTGATTGCGGTAAAGCCGAAGAATGTCAGCATGCCTGACGAAGATACCATTCGTGCCATGTGGGACATGAATCCTCATGGTGCCGGATTTATGTGGGCCGACGGCAAGATGGTCCACATCCAGAAGGGCTTCATGACTGTGGAGTCCCTGCTGAAAGCCCTGAAAACCATGGAAGAGAAACATAGCCTGTTCGAGCTGCCCATGGTACTGCATTTCCGTATCGGGACTGCGGGTGGCAACACGCCGGAGAACACCCATCCCTTCCCGGTGACGGACTCTGTGCCGCTGCTGCAGAAACTGTCTGTGAAGACGCCCATCGGCGTGGCTCACAATGGCATCATTCCGATCGATACCAGCCGCCCGGACATCTCCGACACCATGGAATATATCGCAGCCCAGATGACGCCCCTGTATCGCTATGACCACGAGTTTTACCGCAGCAAGGACATCCTGGACCTGATCAGCAAAGCCACCCACTCCAAGTGGGCCATCATGAACGGCGAAGGTGATGTGGTTACCATCGGCGAGTTCTATGAGCGCAATGGTATTCTCTACTCCAACCTGCATCACGAGTGGACGATCCAGAATCGCTATGCCCGTTACAGCTGCATCGGCAATGGTGACGGTTCCTTCTTCTGGGACCCGTACGATGACGACATGGAGTTTCTGAATGTCATGCTGCTCCCTGCCGACGCGTGCCTCTACGATGAGGAGACCAACACGTTCCTGGAGGTGGGCGACAACGGAATCTTCATGGATGAGTGGGGCATCCCCTACGTGCTTCCGGACAACGACTGCGGTGACTTCATCATTGCGCCGCTTGTAGAAGATGCCAGGGTCTACGACAGGGACATGCATATCTTGCAGTTCAATCCGGAGAAGGCTTACCGCGTCGCCTGCAACTACAACTACTACATGTCCATTCTCGACTTGGTGGAACCCGACGACGAAAAGGAGGAAAATCAGAATGGCTAAGGTTTACTCCATCGATCTGCGGCTTGAGGGCCGCCCCTCTGTCTACGTCCTTGCCGACAATGGCGACCAGGCGGTGCAGTTCTTCGCTAAGTACATGCATACGCCGGAAGGAGAGGCCTTCATTCAGCACAAGATCGACCTGATCAAGGCGACAAACCTCATCCGGCCTGTGCTGAGCATGCATGCCTACGACACGGGTGACAACTGGCCGCTGGACATGCACGAGCTGGATGCCCGGCTCACTGATCCGGACGAAGCCACCGGTGAAGCATCGTAATCTTAGGGGTTGTTGCCTTGTGCAGCAGCCCCTTATTTTTTCGGAGGTGGTTCATTGAGCGAGTACTTCGGCGACCTGGACGACAACGTAAAGCACCAGGAACGATTGAAGTTCCTGATGCGGTTCTTCACCATCGATCTCCTGATCTTTGAGGCAGCTGAGGAAAACAGTTCGCTCTTCGTGTTTCTCTCCGACGCGCAGGAGCTTGAACGAACAGTCTACGACTGCGGCGAGAACTACCTTGTCCGGATCAAGTGAAAATCCGCAACCTCGAAAATGAACGTAATGAGAAGAAAAACTCATTGCGAAAGTTGCGAAAAATTTCCTTGTCAAAGGGTAGACACATGCTGTATGTTTCAGCTGCAACACGAACAAGTGTTCGCTAAAGGAGGAGATTGAGTGAAAAACCTGTTACGCGGACCTCCCGGTAACTGAACCACGTCGGCTACCGAGAAGAAAAGGAGAGAAGCAAATGTCTAAAAAGAGCTATTTGAGCCAGCAGTACCGGCTCATCACGCTGACAACCACCGACCTGTTCACAGACGATGAATATGCGCTCTACGAGAAGATCATGGCGTATATTGCTGAGATGGACAGGTTGGACAGCGAAGCGAAGAAGAACAACACCAAGAAGAACACCGAACGGAAAGCGGAACTGCTGGCTGAGAAGAAATCCGTTCAGGTGCAGCTGGATGAACTGATCCTGAAGCATCGTGGAGTGCCGAGGACAGTACGTGTCGCCGGAGTGACAGACAGCAGACTGCTGCCGAAGGATTGTAACGGCGAGCCGATCCAGCAGCTTGGTATCACGTGGAACACTCTTCGCGCATCCAGAAAGATTGCAGAGTTCTGCTCTGACGCATCCAGATTCCTGGGGATCCAGAAAGATCAGGTGTTCCTGGACAAGGTCATCCTGAAGTGGAAGTCCGTGGAGGTCCTCCATCAGGTGGTCCTGGACGGATTCTACATCCCCATTGAACTGGAGGACGGGAGCATTGATCTGCGGCACTACGACATGGTAACCGCATCCGCAGGCCAGCTTCGGACCGACAAGGTCTGCTGCTTCTCGGATGCGGCATGGGAGCAGCTACGCGTACACATCCAGTGCGGACTGGACTGGGACACCATCAACGCCAAGGGCGGACTGAACGTGTCCAAGTACCTGGCCTATACCGCCCTGGACTTCAGCGCTACTGATCCTTCCGACTTCTCTTTCGACAAGATCGTTGTCGTCAAGGACTTCTCCGGGCTGGTGACCGACCTGCTGGACTACATCAACCCTGACTACACGGTGGAGCGCAAGGTTGCGACCGTGGAGATCAAGCACACGGACGGCTGTGGCATGGTCCTGCCTTCCGAGTTCAAGGACAACCGGATGATCCGGTCTGCCTGGATCAAGGGGCTCGTGTCCCCGTTTGATTTCCTTCGGTTCTGCAGGGTTCACGGTGTGAAGCCTGAGGTGGTGGATGCTTGGGGTCAGAAGCATGACCTGGTTAAGGAGCATATCACCATGATCCTGACTGCTTCCCAGTTCAAGCTCTGGAAGTTCTACGCTTCCTGGGAGGAGTACAAGACCATCGCCAAGATGTGCGGCTGGGGCATCTCTTTTACCAACTATGAGGAGGCCTTCGTCCCGGACACAACGGTCAACTACCAGTTCATTGAGTCCCTGACCGACTTTACCAACGAAGAGATGGCGCAGTTCGCCCAGCGCACCTGGGACAAGATCAAGAACATCGCCACCGACAAGGCGTCCATGCTTCGGACGCTCCGGGCAGACGAGTTCTCGGACCAGCCCTACAAGCGGGCGCTGTGTCTCTACGATCCGCTGCTGCGGGATGGCTTCTCCAAGGATACCTTAAAGGCCATCAAGCGCCGCTGGACCCAGGATGCACAGTCCGGTCGCCTGATCTGCGAGAACAAGCGGCTCTTCGTAATTCCTGACCTGTACGCCTTCTGCGAGTACCTGTTTCTGGGCGAGAAGAATCCGAAAGGCCTGCTCGAGAATGGCTGGGTTGCCTGCAAGGTCTACCGCAACTATGACAAGTGCGATTGCCTTCGCTCTCCGCACCTGTTCATGGAGCATGCCGTCCGCAACATCAGCCACTCCTCCGAGGTCTACAGCTGGTTTATCACCAACGGTATCTATACCAGCATTCATGACCTGATCAGTCGGATCTTGCAGTTCGACTGCGACGGCGATCAGCTGAATGTGGTGGTGAACGCTGTCTTTGTAGCGGTCGCAGAACGCAATGTCCGGGAGCACGACATCGTGCCGCTGTTCTATGACGCGAACGAGGTTCCGCCTGAGACGATCAGCCGCGAGAACATCTTCATCGGACTGGTTCGTGCGCACGACTCTTCCGGCATCGGCCAGGTGTCCAACAACCTGTGCAAGCTGTGGAACTCCGACGAGCCTGACTACCATTCCGGCAAGCTGCTGTGCTACTACAACAATCAGGTGATCGATGGAGCCAAGCTACCTGTCATCAACGGGTACGACAAGTACCCGGAGGTAGCAAAGCGCATCAATGCCGCTGTGGGCGGAAAGAATGGGCGTATGCCGTACTTCTTCCAGTACAGCCGGAACGGTCGCCACAACCAGGACA